>Ga0316217_10006909_pt1 | contig 11025 bp, 8 predicted proteins | sample 1anoAmetaG_FD_203633 | JGI IMG/M metagenome (GOLD analysis project Ga0316217, IMG submission 203633) | Freshwater microbial communities from Trout Bog Lake, Wisconsin, USA - 1anoA | ecosystem: Environmental > Aquatic > Freshwater > Lake > Hypolimnion/Profundal zone | place: USA: Wisconsin... | reverse complement strand
GCGCGCCGCGAGGAGCGTCGCCACGTCGCCGTGGAAGCCGAGCTTCGCCGCGACCATGGGCAGGAACTTCTCGCGGTCGATGCCGAGGTTCTTCCCGAGCTGGTGCTCGGCGTCGAGCTTGTTCCACGTGAGCTGCATGAGCCCGAAGAACGACTCGAGCACGCCGTCGCCGGTGACTGCGCTGGCGAGGTAGACCGGCTCGCGGCCGTGGCTGGCGAGCGCCTCGATCTCCTGGTCGCTTCGGACGTCGGCGAGGTCGCGCTTGTTGAACTGGATGACGAGCGGCATCTGCGCGATGGCGATGCCGAGCTCGCGCAGGTTGTCGCGGAGGTCGACGAACGCGACCGCGTTGGCCTGCGTCTCCTTGATCTGCGAGTCGGCGATGAACGCGACGCCGTCGGCCCCCTGCAGCACGAGGCGCCGGGTGGAGGTGTGGAGCACCTGGCCGGGGACGGTGAAGACCTTCACCCGGAGGCTCATCCCCTTCCCCTCCTCGGCGCCGCGCTTCCCCTCGGCGCGGAACACGAGCGGCAGCATGTCGAAGAAGAGCGTCCGGTCGTCCTTCGTCTCGAGGGTCATGAGGCGCCCCCGGCTGTCCTGGCTGGTCAGCTGGTGGAGCGACCGGAGGTTGGTCGTCTTACCGCTGAGCGCGGGCCCGTAGTAGACGAGCTTCATCGTCACTTCTCGGGCGGCAAAATTGAGCTGCAAGCGCGTCGTGCCTCGAGAAACGACCATAGCACGGTAGACACGCGCGGCGGGCTCCGGCGAAAGTGGCGGCCATGCTTCACGAAGGAGACAAGGCCCCCGATTTCACGCTGCAAGGCCCCGCCGGCGAGGTGACGCTCTCGTCGCTCGTGGGCGCCTCACCCGGGCGGTACGTCGTCCTCTACTTCTACCCGAAGGACAAGACGCCGGGCTGCACCCGCGAAGGGCAGGCGTTCTCGGCGGCGGCGCGGGCGTTCAAGGCAGCCGGGGCGGCGGTGTACGGCGTCTCGAAGGACACGGTCGCCAGCCACGCTTCGTTCGCCGCCTCCTGTGCGATCACGGTCCCGCTGCTCTCCGACCCGGACCTCGCGGTGCACCGCGCCTACGGGGCGTACGGCGAGAAGACGATGTACGGGAAGAAGGTGACAGGGACGATCCGCAGCACGTTCGTCGTCGGCCCCGACGGGCGGCTGGCGCGCGTCTTCTCCAGCGTGAAGGTCGACGGCCACGCCGAGGCCGTGCTCGCGGCGATCCAGCGCCACGCGGCGGGGGAGCCCGCGGCCGCCGGGGCCAGGAAGGGGGCCGCCGCGGCCGCGAAGAGGGCGACGAGCGCCGGGGAGGCCCCCCCGAGGCCGGCGAAGAAGGCCGCGAAGAAGAGCGCGCGCTGACCGTGGGGCCGGGGCTCCCCGTCGAGTGGGTGGCCCTGCAGGAGGGGCGCCCGCCGTCCTCCGAGGCGCGGCAGTCGCTCGAGGAGTGGGCCGAGGCGCGCGGCGTCCGGCTGGCCCCGCCGCGGGAGGTCCGCGCCGCCGTCCCGCCTCTCGACCGGACCGTGGCCGAATCCGTGGAGGAAGAGCTCGAGCGCGCGCGCGACGCGATCACCGCGCTCGACGTCGCGACCGCCGAGGGCGCGCTCACGAAGGCCGAAGCGCTCCTTCGGGGGCACCCCGAGCTCCCCGCGGCCGCGTGGCTCCTCGCCGAGGTCGAGCGGGCCTGGGCCGCCCGGTGGTGGCGGCTCCCCACCAGGGACGGCGAGCGGAGCGCCCGCGCGTGGTCGCTGGCGGCGGGGCTCGACGGAGGGCGAGCGGCCGGCGTCGGCGAAGGGGCGGCAGCAGGGCGTCCGGCCGCGGTCACGGCGAGGCTCGAGCTCGACGCCCCCGGGCTCCGGGAGGGGTCACGCGTCAGCCTCGACGGCGTCCTGGTGAAGGGGGCCGCCGTGGCGACGTTCGAGGGGGACCACCAGCTCACCGTCACGCGCGACGGCGCCGTCGTCGCGGCCGCGTGGGTCGCGGTCGGGAGGGACGCCACGCTGCACGTCCCCGTTCCGCGTCCCGTCCCTTGCTCGGCGGAGGACCTGGCCGGCGCCCGCGTCAGCGACGGGGCGGTCACGGCGCCGGACGTGACGTGCGGAGCCTGGGTGCTGGCGCGCGAGACCGGCGACTCCCCCGGAGAGCTCGGGGTCGCCACCTGCGGCGGCTCGCTCTGCGGCCCGCTCCTGCGGTGGAAGGTCGGCCCGCTCGGTCCGGTCGTCCCCGAGTCGCGCCTCCACGCGGGACACTGGCCGGCGTGGGCGACCTGGACGATCGCGGGGGCGAGCGTCCTCGCCGTCACCGGCGTCGCGCTGGCGGCGTCCGGTGCCTTCAGGCCGACGCACGACGAGCCGGCCTTCGTGACCGGTGGACTGCACGTCGCGGCGGCGCCGGTGAGGTTGTGGGTCCCGTGACGGCATGTCGGGTGGCCGGAGCGAGCGGTCCGGTCCGCTGACGCAGCGCCGCGGGACCGGCCTCGGACGAGCTGCAGGTCGTCGGCAGATCGGTCGACGCGCGCTCCGAGGGTCCGGTGGCTGGCTCCGGATCGATCGAGGCTCGCGTCGACTCCCTCGAGACGCGCTCCACGCTGCTCCTGCCTCGCTCCAGGGTTCTGGTGGCCCGCGTCGACTTCTTCGAGGCTCGCTCCGACGTTCTGGTGGCCCGCGTCGACTTCTTCGAGGCTCGCTCCGAGGTCCCGGTGGCTGGCTCGACCTCTCTCGAGCGCTCCTCCGCGCCCCTCGCGGCTCGCGTCGAGTCGATCGAGGCCCGCTCCCGAGTCCCCTTGGCTCCTCCGAGCTCCCTCGTCCCTCGCTCCGAGGTCCCGGCAGCCCGCGTCGACCTCCTGGAGGCGCGCGCCGGAGTCCCTCTCGCTCGCTCCGACATTCTCGTGCCGCGCTCCGACCTGTTCGATGCGCGCTCCGGCCTCCTCCATTCGGGCTCCGACGTTCCCGTTCCGCGCTCCGACTTGTTCGATGCGCGCTCCGAGTTCTTCCATGCGGGCTCCGCGTTCCTTGTGGCCGCCACAGACACTCTCCACCCGCGCTCCGGACTCTTCGTACCGCACGCCCTGGTTCTTCGACCGGCGCCCGGAACTCTTCGTGGCGCGCCTCGACATTTTCGCTCTGCTATCCCGTCTCCTCGTGGGGCACCTCCGTCGGGTCGACGCGAGCATCGAGATCCTCGTCGCGATCCGCGCGCCCTTCGTGGCGCGCCCGCGAAGGATCGCTGCCGACGAGGCGACCTTCGAGGGGGACCGCCGCGTCTCTGCGCGGCCGCCCCGTCTTCGCGGAGCGACCCGACACCGCAGGGCGGAGATTGCGCGTCCGATCGCCCGTCGTTAGGCTGTCCGCCATGGCGCAAGCACCCCGGCTCGACTTCGAGGAGTTCGTCGCACGCAAACGAGGAGAGCGCGCAGGGGGGCCGGTGGATGGCGGGCACGACTACGCCTACATCTCGGACCGGCAGACGCGGGCCGCCTTCGACCACGTGAAGCCCGTCGACCTGGCGGTGACGGCGACGGTCCGCATGTTCAAGTCCGTCTGGAGGAACGAGCTCCTCGGGCAGGCCGTGAAGGTGGGGGACCGGCAGTTCCCGCGCATCGCGAAGATCGCGAGCCGGTGCGCGGAGACGCTGCAGATCGCGACGCCGACCGTCTACATCGTCAACAACCCGAGCCTCAACGCCGCCACCTACGGCACGAACGAGGACTCCTTCATCATGGTCAACTCGGCGCTCGTCGACCACTACTCCGACGACGAGCTGCTCACGGTCATCGGCCACGAGTGCGGGCACATCCACAACTCGCACGTCGTCTACCTGACGGCGCTCCACTACCTGACGCAGATGGCCGGCGTCTTCGTCCGCTGGGCGGTGCAGCCGGCGATGATCGCCCTCCGGGCCTGGTCGAGGCGCGCCGAGATCACCTGCGACCGCGCCGGGATGCTCTGCGCGAAGGACTCCCTCATCGCGCAGCGGTCGCTCACCAAGCTCGCGCTCGGGTCGCGCAAGCTCTACGAAGAGTTCAACCTCGAGGCGTTCCTCGAGCAGTACGACGAGGGGAAGGACGGGATGGGAAAATACATGGAGGTCTTCGCGACGCACCCGTGGCTCCCCAAGCGCGTCCTGTCGATGCGCGTCTTCGCCGAGAGCGCGCTCTACCGCAAGGCGGCGGGGCTCGGCCCGGACGGCCTCACGATGCTCGAGGTCGACAACCGCGTCCGCGCGCTGCTCAAGGGGGACGCATGATGCTCGACGCCTTCCACGAGCGGAAGCTCGAGGTCACCGCCGCCCTCTCGGAGCTCGGGGCCGTCGCGACGCTCCTCGGCGCGAAGACGCTCCGCGAGCGCATCGACCGCGACCTCGTCCTGAAGCTCGAGCAGGACCGCTTCCACCTCGTCGTCGTCGGCGAGTTCAACCACGGCAAGAGCTCGTTCGTGAACGCGCTGCTCGGCGAGCCCGCGCTCCCGGTGGGCGTGACGCCGACGACCGCCGCCATCCACCACCTCCGGTACGCCGAGACCCCCGAGGCGACCGTCGTCTACACCTCGGGGCGCCGCGAGCCGCTCCCGTTCGAGGACGTGAAGAAGTTCGCCGTGGGCGGGGGCGCCTCCGCCGACCTCGTCGACTTCCTCGAGATCGGCTACCCGGCGCCGCTGCTGCAGGAGCGCGTGCTCCTGGTCGACACGCCAGGCGTGAACGACCTGTCGCTCCAGCGCGCCGACATCACCTACAGCTACGTCCCGCGCGCCGACGCCGTCCTCTTCCTGCTCGACGCGGGGCAGATCCTGAAGGAGAGCGAGCGGGTCTTCCTCGAGGAGAAGCTCCTCAAGGGGTCGCGCGACAAGATCGTGTTCGTCATCACCAAGTGGGATCTGCTCGACGAGGGGGAGCGCAAGGAGGCGCTCGAGTACGCGCGGACCAAGCTCGGGGACCTCGTGAAGGACCCGGTCGTCTTCCCCATCAGCGCGCAGGCGGCGCTGGCCGGACGCCAGGCCGAGAGCGGCATCCCGGAGCTGCTCGCCCACCTGACCCGCTTCCTCGCCGAGGAGCGCGGCCGCATCCTCCTCGACAACGCGCTCGGCGCGGGGCTCTCGGTCGGGACGCTCCTGCAGAAGGGGGTCGCGGCCAAGCAGCGGTCCATCGCCATGCAGGCCGACGAGCTCGCGCGGCGCATCAAGATCCTCGAGGAGGACCTCGCCGGCCAGTCGAGCACCATCGAGCAGCGCCGCGCGACGATCCGCGAGGCGATCTCCGGCATCAAGGTCGGCGCCCGGAAGGACCTCGAGCGCTTCGTCGACGACACCGCGCGGCAGCTCCCCAACGTCATCGACTCCGCCAAGGGGCCCGAGCTGCAGCAGTACCTGCCGGCCTTCCTCGAGGACGCCTTCCGCCGCTGGGCCGAGGACGAGACGGGGGAGATCGCGGCCTCGCTCGAGGCGCTGGCCGAGAAGACGGTGGCGATGGTCCGCGAGGACGCCCACGAGGCGACCCGCCGGCTCCAGGAGACGCTCGGGACCGACGTGAAGCGGCTCGACGTGAAGGTCGACACCTTCGGCTACGACGTCGGCATCTTCGCCCTCTTCACCGTCGGCCTCGGGGTGATGTTCGCGAACGTGCTCCTCGGCGGCCTCCTCGCCCTCGCGGCGCCCGTGCTCGCCGTGGTCGTGAAGGACCGGGTCGAGGGGGAGTACCGGAAGCGAGCGAAGGAGCAGGCGCCCGAGGTCCTGCGCGCGACGGCGGCCAAGGTCGGACCGAAGCTCGACGAGATGATCGACGAGTTCGCGCAGCGGCTCGACGCCTGGGTCGTGACGGCGGGCGAGGAGCTTCACCGCGAGATCCTCGAGGTCCTCCACGCGACGCGCGCCGCGAAGGCCGAGGCGGGCGCGGACGACGCGGCCATGCAGGCCGAGACGACGGAGCAGGAGGCGCGCGTCGGAGCGGCCATCGCGAGGGTCGAGGCGCTCCGCGGGGCGCTCTGGGTCCCGAAGGAGGCCGCGATCGCGACGATCGTCAGCCCGGGGCCGCTGTCGACCGTGGTCCACTGACCCCGGTCCCCCAGAGGACCTCTCCGAGCCCCTCCTCCCCCAGCTCCTCGAGCACCGAGAGGCGCATCGCGAAGCGGCGCCAGTCCTTGTCACGTCGGGGCGGGACGCCGAGCTCGGCGGCGCGGAGCTCGGCGTCGGTCAGCCGCGTGATGGTGAAGCGGAGGGCCGCGACGCACCCCTCGGCGAGCAGCCCGCCGGTCTCGGCGGGGGTCAGTGGCCTGACCGTCTCGTAGCCGGCGACCATCGAGCGGGCGATCTCGGGGACGAGCGTGTCGCGGAACGACCAGGCGAGGACCGTGACCATCAGGTCGTAGGCCAGCACACCGACCGACGCGCTCTCGAAGTCGAGCAGCGCGCTGATGTTCCCGTCGCGGTCCCAGAGGACGTTGTCGCGGAAGACGTCGCCGTGAACGAGGCCGTGCGGCAGCGCGGTCTGGCGCCGCTCGGCCCAGAGCGAGAGCTGCGCCCGGAGCGGCCCGGCCTGCTCGGCGATCTCCGGAAACGGGGCGGCCTCGAGGCGGTCGAGGCGGACCATGAGGTCGGCGGGCTCGAACCGCCCCGGGAGCGCGGGGGCGTCCCTCCCGGCGACGTGGAGCTCGGCCAGCGCGACGCCGACCCGGTGGGCGTCCTCGGGGGTCACGCCCGCGAGGCAGCGCATCTCGCCGTCTCGCCACGGGAAGACGACGGCGGGCTTGCCATGGACCGTCCCGACGAAGGATCCGTCGCGTCGTCGCGAAGGGGGCGGCGTTCGCACCCCACGTGCGGCGAGGTACTCCAGCCGCTCCGCCTCCGCGCGCGCGCCCTCGTGGTCCTGCTCCTCGTAGATGCGGACGAAGACCCTGACCCCGCCCCGCTCCACGGCGTAGCTGGAGTTGACCGTCCCGGCGGTGATCGGGACGACGGCGGTGACCTGGGAGGGGGGTGAGGCCGCATCCCGTTCGGGGTGCTCCGCATAATCTTCAAGGAACGCGGCGGCGTCTGCGAGGGACAGCGGGGTCAGTACGGCCATCGAAAGCTCAATCCTTTTGTGGACGTCAACCGTGTGACTCTGGTACATGCCGCGTGCAAGGGAAAGAAATGCGCCACGCTGGCGTACGCCCTTCGACAGTTTGTCAAGGGGCCGGAGCTCGACCATGGGGACGACGAAGAAGGGGCAGAAAGCCAAGTCGGATGAGAATCCGAAGGCCGACGGGGGCGGGAAGGTCGACGCCAAGTCCAGCGAGAAGGCGGAGAAGGCGAGCAGCAAGCGGAAGCTGGGGCTGAGGGGCGCCGCTCCCTGGGCCGCGCGCCACGCCGCGAAGCACGCCGCCGAGGCTCGTGCCCGCGCGGCCGAGCCCCCGCTCCCGGGGAGCGCCCGTGCGACGATCCGCATCCCGACAGGGGCGGAGGACATCAAGCAGCGCGTCGGCGATCTCCACAACTCGCTCGTCAAGATCAAGGCCCTCCGGAAGAACCTCGGCAAGGGCTTCTACGAGATCGGCAACATCCTGAAGGACATCCAGGCCCGCCGCCTCTACGAGGCCAAGGGGTACGGGACGTTCGAGGCGTTCCTCGAGCGCGAGATCGACCTCGGCAAGACGATGGGGCTGCGCCTGGTGCGGGTCTGCACGACCTTCATCAAGGAGGCCGCCCACGAGTACGGGATGGACCGCATCCTGAACGCGATGACCGCGCTCGAGACGGCCGCCGAGGCCGCGAGCGGCGGCGGGAAGCCCGCGCCGTCCGGCAACAAGATCCCGGAGCCGACGCCCTCGACGCCGGCCCTCCCGCTCCGGCCGCCGGGCCGCTGAGCCTCCGCCCCCTCGCGACTACGCCGACTACGCTGGGGCGTGGCGGGGGAGCTCGACGGTCACGCGCGTCCCCTTCGCGCGCTGGCTCTGCACGCGCACGCGGCCGGCGTGCTGGTCGACGATCTTCCGCACGATCGATAGGCCAAGGCCCGTCCCGCCCTCCTTCGTCGTGAAGAACGGGTCGAACACGCTCCCGAGCACCTCGGGCTCGATGCCGACCCCGGTGTCTTCGACCGCGACGGTCACCCACTGAGCGTCGCAGGCGACGCGGACGGTGAGCGTGCCGCCGTCGCGCATCGCCTCGAAGGCGTTGACGACGAGGTTGAGCATCACCTGCATCAGCTTCTCGCGGTCGCCGAGCGCGGTGCAGCCGTCGTGGTCCACTTCGCGGACGATCTGCACGCCTGCCCCGTCGGCCGTGGCGCGCTGCAGGTCGAGCAGGTCGTCGACCAGCCGCGCGACCTGGACCGGCTCGAGCGCCATCGCCCGTGGCCGCGTGAGCTCCAGGAACTCGGTCAGGAGGCGGTTCAGGCGCCCTATCTCGTCCCCGACGATCTGCGTCCGCTTCCGGAGGGTCGCCCTCACCTCCGGCTCGAGCGAGAGCTTGTTCAGCCCCTTGTCGAGGAGATGGAGCTGCAGGACGGCGGCGTTGAGCGGGTTCCTGATCTCGTGGGCGAGGTTGAGCGCGAGGGTCCCCATCGCGGTCATGGCGTCCGCGTCCGCGGCGCGCCGCTCGAGGAGGCGGCGCTCGGTCACGTCGATGCCGATGCCGAAGACCAGGTCGACCTCTCCCCTCCCCTGCGGCGCGGAGGAGAGGTGCCACCGCACGCGTCGGCAGGCGACGACGGTCCGCCCGTCCTGCGGCGACGGCTCCGACAGGAAGTCGGTCTCGACGTCTCGGGCCCGAGCCCCCCGGCGGGCCTCGGCGATGGCCTCGCGGAGCGACGCGCGGTCGGCCTCGGGGATCCACGTCTCGAGGAAGCGCCGCCCGATCGCCCGCTCCGCCGTGACGCCGCCGAGCTGGGCCGCCGTCCGGTTGAACAGCGCGACGCGGCTCTCGGCGTCGAGGGCCACGGCGAGGACGTCGGTCAGCTGGACGACCGCCCGGTACCACCGCTCGAACTCCTCCCGCTCCCGCGCGAGCGAGACCTTCATGAGCGCCTGCTCGACGGTCGCGATGAGCTCGTCGGGGCGGAACGACTTGAGCATGAAGGCGAACGCCCCCGACCGGAGCGCGGCCAGCGCGGCCTCCATGCTCCCGAAGCCGGTGATGAGGATGATCTCGCAGAGCGGGCAGGCCTCCTTGAGCGGCGCGATGAGGTCGACGCCGCTGGTCTCCCCGAGGCGGAGGTCGACGATCGCCACGTCGACCCCGCCGGCGCGGGCGAGCGCCAGGGCGTCGACGGCGGACGCGGCCGTGACCACCTCGAGCCGGCCCGCCCGCGTCGAGCCCCCGCCATTCGCCCCGTCGAGGACGGCGCCGAGCGACCGCGCCAGCTCGACGTCGTCGTCGACGATCAGGACCGAGCTCGCGGGCCCTCCGCTCACGACGCGCCGAGCAGCCGGGCCAGCGCCGCGTTGACCTTCGCAGGGTTGGCGCTCCCGCGCGTCTCCTTCATGACGAGCCCGACGAAGAAGCCCAGCAGCGCCTGCTTGCCGGCGCGGAACGCCGCCGCCTGCTTCGGGTTCCCCGCGATGACGGCCCGGCAGACCTCCTCGATCGCGGCGTCGTCGCTCACCTGCGCCATTCCGAGCGCGCGCACGACCTCGTCCGCGGCGACGCCAGGCCTCCCCCCCCGGGTCTCGTCGCGGAGCCGGACGTAGACCTCCTTCGCCTGCTTGCCGCTGATCGTCCCGGCCTGCACCAGCGCGAGGACCCCGGCGAGCTGCGCCGCCGTGACGGGGAGCTCCGCCTCGAGGCCGTGGGTGGTGACGTCGCGGAGCACCTCCGCCTGCACGAAGTTGGCGACCTTCACGGGGTCGCCCGCGAGCGCCGCGGCCTCCTCGAAGAGGGCGGTGACCGACGGGTGCTGGGTGAGGACCTCGGCCGCGGCGGGCGGGAGCCCGAGCTCTTCGACGAAGCGCCGCCGCTTGACGGACGGGAGCTCCGGGGTTGCGGCGCGGACGGCCCGGACGAGCTCGTCCGTGAGCACGAGCGGCGGCAGGTCCGGGTCCGGGAAGTAGCGGTAGTCCTGGGCCTCCTCCTTCGACCGGAGCGAGTACGTCGTCCCGCTCTTCTCGTCCCAGCCGCGCGTCTCCTGGTGGAGCGTCCGCCCCGCCTCGAGCTCCATCACCTGGCGCGCGACCTCGTGGTCGATGGCCCGCTCGACGAAGCGGAACGAGTTGATGTTCTTCAGCTCGACGCGCGTCCCGAGCTTCTCGGCGCCGACCGGGCGGACCGAGACGTTGGCGTCGCAGCGGAACGAGCCCTCCTCGAGGTTCCCGTCGTTGACGCGGATGAAGAGGAGGAGGTCGCGCAGCGTCCGGAGATACTCGGCGGCCTCGGCGCCGCTCCGGAGGTCGGGCTCGCCGACGATCTCGATGAGAGGGACCCCCGATCGGTTGAGGTCGACGACGGAGTCGCCCCCGGAGGCGTGGAGGTTCTTCCCGGCGTCATCCTCCATGTGGACGCGCGTGATGCGCACCCGCCGCGAGGCCTCACCGACGGCGATGTCGAGGTGCCCGCCGTCGCTGAACGGCTCGTCGTACTGGCTGATCTGGTACCCCTTCGGCTGGTCCGGATAGAAGTAGTGCTTGCGCGCGAAGACGCTGCGAGGCCGGATACGACAGCCGAGCGCGAGGGCGGCGCGGACGGCCAGCGTGACGGCCTGGCCGTTGAGGACGGGGAGCGCCCCGGGGAGGCCCAGGCAGACCGGGCAGACCTGCGAGTTGGGGGGGGCGCCGAAGGCGGTGCTGCAGGCGCAGAACGCCTTGCTCTTCGTGAGGAGCTGGGCGTGCACCTCGAGGCCGATGACGGGCTCGTACTGGACCATGGATGGGAGAGTTGTAGCAAAGGTGGGGCGACCATGGGCCCCGGGGGCGTCGACGGGCGCCAGCCCCTGCAAAAGTAGCCTCCCCCCGCGCGCTCGTGTCATGGTGGGCCGCTCGCGTGCAGCTCGCCTCCGCCCTCCAACGTGCCCTGCCGATCGGCATCCTGGCCCTCGCCCTGGTCGGGGCGCC
>Ga0316217_10006907_pt1 | contig 11026 bp, 11 predicted proteins | sample 1anoAmetaG_FD_203633 | JGI IMG/M metagenome (GOLD analysis project Ga0316217, IMG submission 203633) | Freshwater microbial communities from Trout Bog Lake, Wisconsin, USA - 1anoA | ecosystem: Environmental > Aquatic > Freshwater > Lake > Hypolimnion/Profundal zone | place: USA: Wisconsin... | reverse complement strand
GTCGTGGCCCTGGCCACGCTGAAATTGCGGTGAACCGACTATGATCCCGCTCCACCCCAACCCTGAACCCCGGCGCTTTGTTGCTTGCGCGGCGCGCGCGCGATTGCTATCAATGGAGTCGAGAACGGCAAGGCGCGCGCCGGTCAGCAAGACGGTTTTCAAATTCATCTTTCTGCCGGTTGTTATTTTCGCGACCGGATCGAGTCCGTTTCCCAAACAAAGCGACATACAATTTAACGCGCTGCGAAATTTTTCGAGGGAAAGTTCCGCCGCGCAAAACTCAACACTAAACAACACCTCGAAGCCTGGACGCATTTGCGCCAAACACATTTATGAACAATCCGAATCCGTTTGTCCCCAAGGGCTCGCTGCTTGAACAACAAAGCCAGCGCCGCTCGCGGTTGAAAATCGCGGTCTTTTGCGTGCTGGCCGTCAGCGTGACCGGTTTGGTGGCGATGCTTATTCAAGGCTGCAAGCGCGAGGCGCCCGCCACAGACCAGACGCCCCAGGTGGACACCAATCCGCCGGCCATTGACATGTCCAGCAATCCGCCGCCGGCCATGGACACCAATGTGCCGCCGCCGCCCGCCGCGCCCAGCAATGCCGTGGTGACGCCGCCTCCGCCGCCCTCAGTCCTCCCGCCGGTGGAGCCGGCGGCCGCCGCTGCCGGCACCTATGAAGTGGCTGCGGGCGACACGCTGGCCAAGATCGCCAAGAAAAATGGCGTCACGCTCAAGGCGCTCGAAGCTGCCAATCCCGGCGTGGATCCCAAGAAACTGAAGATCAAACAGAAGCTGAACGTCCCGGCCTCCACCAAGGCCGCGGAAGCCACTGGCGCCGCCCCGGCGGGCGCGCCGGAAGCCGCCGCCGCTGGCGCGGAATATGTTGTCAAGTCCGGCGATACGCTGAGCAAGATTGCCAAGAAAACCGGCGTCAGCCTGAAGGCGCTCCGTGCCGCCAATCCCAAGGTGGCCACCACCGACCACATTCATGTGGGCGATAAGCTGTCCATCCCGGCCAAGACGGAAGCGGCGCCCGCGCCGGCCGCCGAGAATGCCGCGGCGCCGGTGGCACCGCCCGCCATGCCCGCGCCCGCGCCCGCGCCGGCAGCCACGCCGGCTTCGGCGCCGGCGCCCGGGCATTAACCGCGCTTGAACGCGGCTGGCATTTTTTGAAAGCTTGAAATGAAAGTCGCTGTTACCACCCTCACGTTTTGCGTCGCCAGCCTCTTGGCTTTGGGGCTGGTGATGCTCTACAGCTCGAGCATGACCCAGGTGGGCGCGCATTATTTGATGATGCAGCTCATCTGGTGCGGGTTCGGTTTTGCCGCGTGCGTCCTGGTGGTGTCCATGGACTACCAACTGTTGAAACGGCCGGAGGTGGTGTTCTCGGTTTTTTTGTCGGCCCTGTTCCTGCTTTGTCTGGTCTATCCGTTTCCGCATCTGCCGCACCTGCCGGAGCGGTTTGTCAAGAAGATCAATGGCGCGTATCGCTGGTTTATCTTGCCCGGCGGCACCCGGGTGCAACCCTCCGAGTTGGGCAAGATTGCGCTGATCCTGGCTCTGGCCTGGTACGGCGACCGATTCCAGCGCCGGATGCCCACCTTGATCTGGGGCATCGCCGTGCCCATGGGGATCATCGCGGTCATGCTCGGCCTCATTTTTATTGAGCCGGACCGGGGTACGACCATTCTGCTGGCGGCGGTGAGCGGTTCGATTTTGTTGCTCGCCGGGGTGCAATGGAAATTCATCGTGCCTCCGGTGGTGCTGGCGGCGGTAGGGTTGGTGATTTCCATTCTGCATGATCCCATGCGCATGAAGCGTATTTTTAGCTGGCTCGATTTGGAGCAAACCAAGGAAGGCGCCGGTTATCAGGCGTATCAGGCCATGATCGCCCTGGGTTCGGGCGGCTGGACGGGGTTGGGGCTGGGCAATGGCCGGCAGAAGCTGGGTTTTGTGCCGGAGCATCACACGGATTTCATTTTTTCCATCATCGGCGAAGAACTGGGCTTGGTGGCCACGCTCCTGGTGGTGCTGGCGTTCGTGGTGATCGCGGTGTGCGGCATTTACATTGCCCTGCACGCCCAGGACCGGTTCGGCACCTTGCTGGCCGCCGGCATCACCCTGCTGATCAGCTTGCAGGCGGCCATTAATATTGGCGTCGTCACCAGCGCGCTCCCGAACAAGGGCCTGCCGCTGCCTTTCATCAGCTATGGCGGCTCAAACCTGATGGCCATGCTGACCTGCGTCGGCCTCTTGCTGAGTGTGGCGCGCCGGGCCGTGCCCATGAAGATTTCCGCGTCCGACGTCGTTCCCACCCACAATCCATTTGCTGCCAAGACCGTATGAATGCCTGCGGCCAGAATCGCCCGTACGTCGCCATCGCTTGCGGCGGAACGGGCGGGCACCTCTTTCCGGGGCTGGCCGTGGCCGAACAACTCCGGCAGCTTGGCAGTGACGTGGCGCTGCTGATCTCCCGCAAAGAGGTGGATCAGCAGGCGGTGAAATCAGAACTCGAGCGCCGCGCGGCGGCCGGGCCGGCGACGGCGGCGCCATTTGAGGTCTACACCCTGCCGGCGGTGGGGCTGCAAAACCGGAATTATTTTGCCTTTGCCGGCAGTTTTATCCAATCCCTCCTGGCGGCCCGCCGGATCTTCCGGGGGCGGCGGCCCCACGCGGTGCTGGCCATGGGTGGCTTCACCAGCGCGCCGCCCGTGTTGGTGGCCAAGGAGCTTGGGCTGAAAACCTTCTTGCACGAGTCCAACACCATTCCTGGCCGGGCCAACCGCTATCTGGCGCGGTTTGTGGATGGGGCGTTTGTGGGGTTTTCAGAAACCGCCCCGCGGCTCAAGGCGCAGAAAGTGACGGTCACCGGCACGCCGGTGCGCCCGCAGTTTGCCCGGCTGCCCGACGGCGCGCGCGAAGCGGCGGGCCGGCGGCTCGGCCTGCCATCCCGCCGGCCGGTGGTGTTGGTGGTGGGCGGCAGCCAGGGCGCCAGCGGGCTGAATGCCATGGTGCTGTCCGCGCTGCCGCTGCTGGCCGGGAAGGACTGGCAATGGCTGCACCTCACGGGCGCCAATGATTTTGAGAAGGTCAAAGCCGCCTATGCCGCCGCCGGCGTGGCCGCTGTTGTCCGGCCGTTTCTCGCCGAGATGGATCTGGCTTTGGGCGTGGCGGCGGTGGCCGTCAGCCGCGCGGGGGCGTCGTCGCTCGCGGAACTGGCGGCGCTGCGGCTGCCGGCGGTGCTGGTGCCGTTTCCGGCGGCGGCGGACAACCACCAGTTTTTTAACGCGGACGCCTATGCCCGAACGGGTGCGGCCCGCGTGTTGGAACAGAAAAACACCACGCCGGAAAAAGTCGCCGCCGCTTTGGCGGATTTGATGGAAAGCGAATCCCTTCGCGTCCACATGACGGGGGCGCTGGAGGCTTGGCACGCGCCGAATGCCGCCGCGGACATCGCCACCCATATTTTGCGCCCTGCGCCAGCGGACCTCGCCGCGCCCGCCCATTTGCCGATGGTCGCCGGTCCGCCGGCCAGCCCTAAAAACCTGCCGGTTGCCTGACTATGGATGCCACCCCCATTGCCGACCAGATCGCCGGTTGCGTCGCCGCCGGCACGATTTTGCGCCGCGACGAGCCCATGGCCCGCCACACCACGTTGCGGGTGGGCGGCCCGGCGGATGTATATGTGGAACCGGCCGGCGAAGCGGATCTGGCGGCCGTGCTAAAGTGTTGCCGGGCGCAGGGAGTGGATTTTTTCATCCTCGGCCGCGGCTCCAATCTGCTGGTGCGCGATCGCGGGTTTCGCGGGGTGGTGATTTGCCTGTCGCAGCCCGAGTTTTCCCAGATCGAGTTTATTTCCGGCCGGTTCCACTGCGGCGCGGGGGCCCGGTTGAAAAACGTGGCGGCGGAAGCGCGGCGGCAGGAGATGAGCGGATTGGAGTTTCTGGAGGGCATTCCCGGCAGCGTCGGCGGCGCGCTGCGCATGAACGCCGGCGCCATGGGGGGCGTTATCTTTGATGCGGTGGAGTCGGTGCGGGTGATGGATTACGACGGCCAGATGCGCAGCCTGGCGCGCGGGGAAATCTCGGTGGTGTATCGCGGCTGCGCCACGTTGAAATCGCTGGTGGCGCTGTCGGCTGTGCTGGTCGGCTGGCCGGATACCAAGGCTGCCATCGCGCAGCGGATGACCGCGTTCAACCAGAAGCGCTGGAGTTCGCAGCCCGCCGCGCCCAGCGCCGGCTGCATGTTCAAGAACCTGCCGTCCATTCCGGCCGGCAAGCTGATTGAAGAGCTGGGCTTGAAGGGCCTGCGGGTGGGGGGCGCCCGGGTGGCCCAGGAGCACGGCAATTTTTTGGTGAATGACGGCCACGCGACGGCGGCGGAGGTGCTGGAATTGATCGGCCTGGTGCAGGCCAAAGCCCGGACGGAGCGCGGCCTGAAGCTGCATCCGGAAGTGGAGGTCATCGGCGAATGACGGTCGGGGGTTGACATCCAAAATGGTTGCGTTATGGTTGCGCCATGATCACCATCACCATCAAGGGCCTCTCGAAGGAAGCGCACCAGGCGCTGAAACAGCGGGCCGCGACCCAAGGCCGCAGCCTGAATACGGAAGCCATCGCGGTGCTGGAAGCGAGCGTGCGCAGCATGCCGGTGGATGCCGGCGCGGCGATTGCGCGGGCGCGGGCGTTCCGCAACTCGCTGAAGTTCCGGGTGAGCCCGGCGGAAATGAAACGCTTCCAGCAGGCCGGCCGCGCGTGATCGTGGTGGATAACAGCGTGCTGGTTAGTTTCTGGCTGCCGGGCGCCGGGGCGGAATTGGCGGAGGCGGCCAAGGCCAAAGACGGGGTGTGGGCCGTGCCGATTTTGTGGCGCGCCGAGTTTGGCAATGTGCTGGCGGGCTATTTGCGGCGGAACCGATTGACCGAAGCGGAGGCCAACGCCGCTTTTTTGAATGCGCAGAAAGACATTGGCGCGCAGGAATTCACGGTGCCGGCCGACCGCATCCTCCGGCTGGTGTTGCGCTCGCAGTGCTCGGCGTACGAATGCGAGTATGTGGCGCTGGCGCAGGATTTGGACGTGCCGATGGTGACGACGAGCGAACAGGTGGTGCGGGAATTTCCGCAGACCGCGGTGTCGCTGGCGACCTTCGCGAGGACGAAATGAACAAGAAACTGAATATTACCGTGATGCTGGGCGGCCCGAGCGCCGAGCGCGAGGTTTCGCTGCGCACCGGCGCGGCGGTGGCCGGGGCGCTGCGTTTGCTCGGGCACGCGGTTCGCGAACTGGATCCGCAAACCCCGGACTGGACCCTGCCGGACGGCGTGGACGTGGTATTCCTGGCGTTGCACGGCACTTATGGCGAGGATGGCACGGTGCAAAAGCAGCTGGATCGGCTGGGCGTGCCCTATACCGGCTGCGATGCCGAGGCCAGCCGCATTGCCTTCGACAAGGTGCTGACCAAGCAGCGCTGTCTCGAAGGCGGCGTGCCCACGGCGCGGTTTGTGGCGGTGAATTCACCGCAAGCGCCCTGTCCAGAAGAATTATCCTTGCCGCTGGTGGTCAAGCCGTCGCGGCAAGGCTCCAGCGTGGGGCTGAAGTTCGTCGAGCGTCGCGAGGACTGGCCGGCGGCGCTGGCGGCGGCCCTGAAATTTGATGCCGAGGTGGTGGTGGAGGAGAAAATCAGCGGCCGCGAAACCACGGTGGGGATCCTGGGTGGCCAGATCCTGCCGGTGGTCGAGGTCCGCCCCAAGTCCGGCAGTTACGATTATCAGAACAAGTACACCGCGGGCGCGACGGAGTATTTTTGCCCGGCGGATTTTGACGCGGCCACCACGCGCCGGATTCAGCAGGCGGCGGCGGGCGCCTTTCGGGCGGTGGGCGGGCGGGACTACGCACGGGTGGATGTGATGGTGCGGCCCGACGGCTCGCCGGTGGTGTTGGAAGTGAACACCCTGCCGGGCATGACCGAAACCAGCCTGCTGCCCAAGGCGGCGGCGGCGGCGGGACTGAATTACGGGGAACTGTGCCAGCGGATGGTGGATCTGGCGCTCAATCGCAAAAGCGCCGCGGAGCTGCAGGCGGAGGCGGAAGCCGCCGGCTCCACGGTGATTTTGACCATGATCAATGTGGTTTAAACGCGAACCAGGACGAAATCGGCGGTTGCACCGGCACCACGTGCTGGAGGTGAAACTGCGCTCGGACCACTTGCGGGCGACCCGCGTGCGGCTGGCGCGCATTTCCTTCCTGGTGGTGTTCGGCACTTTTTTCGGCCTGTACCTCCTTTGGAAGGTCGGCGAGCTGGGCCTGAACACGTTCGTGTATGAAAACCAGGATTTCGCCATCGAGCAGATTGACGCGCAGACCGACGGCAAGATCGCCCCAGAGCAACTGCGGCGCTGGACCGGCGTCAAGCCCGGCGCCAACCTCATCGCGCTCGATCTGGGCACGGTGAAACGCAATCTGGAAATGGTTTCGGTCATTGACACGGTTTCGGTCGAGCGCGTGCTGCCGCACCTCCTGCGAATCCGGGTGACCGAGCGCGAGCCGATCGCGCAAGTGGACGTGCCGCGCGCCGATGGCACCAATGGCATCGCGGTCTCCGTCTATCAATTGGACGCCGACGGCGTGGTGATGCAGCCGCTGGACCCGCGGGTGTGCACGGTGCCGCTGGCCGAGGTGAATCCCCAACTGCCGGTGATTGGCGGGCTGAATTATTTCCTGTTGCAGCCGGGCCGGCGCATCGAATTGCCCCAGGCGCAGGCGGCCTTGCGGCTGATCCTGGCCTACGACCATTCGCCCATGAACGGCTTGGTGGATCTCCAGCGGGTGGATGTTTCCGCGCCGCGCGTGCTGGTGGCCACGACGGGGCAGGGGAGTGAAATCACCTTCCGCCTGGACCACTTCGAGCAGCAAATGCGGCGCTGGCAGCAGATTTACAACCTTGGTTTGCAGCAACAGAAATCGATCGCCACGGCGGACTTGGCAGTGGACAACAACGTGCCGGTGCGCTGGATGATGGCCAGCGCCGCCCCGGCGGTCACGCCCAAGGCGGTCAAACCCCTGAAGACCCGGAGACAACATGTTTGACGATTCCAACATCATTGCCGGCTTGGAGCTGGGCACATCCAAAATCTGCGTCGTGGTGGGCGAACAGGGCCCCGACGGCGCGGTCAACGTCATCGGCCTGGGCCAGGCCCGCTCGCGCGGCGTGCGCAAAGGCGAGATCATTGATCCTGCCCAGGTCGAGGAGGATTTGCGGGCAGCCATGTTCGAGGCCGAACAGATGGCCGACGTGGAGATCCGCAGCGTTTACCTGGGCGTGAGCGGCGGGCACATCCGCGGCTTTAATAATCGCGGGGTGCATCCGGTGGTTTCCGATGACCGCGAAATTTCGCAGGAGGATATCGAAGACGTGGTGAAAAATGCCAAGGCCATTAATCTGCCCGCCGAGAACACCGTGATCCACGCCGTGCGCCAGCATTTTTTTGTGGATGGCCAGGACGGGGTGACCAACCCGGTGGGGATGCTGGGGGCGCGGCTGGAGGTGGATATGCATGTGATCCACGGCAATGCCAACCGCCTCCAAAACGCCATCCGGCTGGTCCGCGCCACCTCGCTGGAGGTGGACGAAGTGGTGTTCAGCGGCATCGCGGCGTCGCTGGCGCTGCTGACCAGCGAGCAGAAGGAACTGGGCTCGCTGGTGATTGATCTGGGCGGCGGCACCACGGAATACGTGGTTCATTCCAACGGCGTCATCCGGCATTCCGGCGTGCTGGCGGTGGGCGGCGACCATGTCTCGAACGATTTGGCCTACGGCCTGAAAGTGCCGCTGAGCCGCGCGGAGAAATTGAAAATTGAATATGGCTCGGCGCTGGTCAGCGACTCGGTCAAGGGCCAGACGATCAGTCTCACCAACGAACTGGGGCTGGAGCTCAAGCGGCTCGATCATGAAAACTTGCAGCGCATCATGTCGGTGCGGCTCGAGGAGATTTTTGAATTGATCGCGCAGGACCTGGAACGGGCCGGGTTGGTGGAGTATCTGCGTGCGGGGGTGCAGCTCTGCGGCGGCGGCTCGCGCGTGCCGGGCATCGTCAAGCTCGCCGAAAACGTCTTCCAGATGAATGTCGCCGCCGGTCATGCCTGCGCCATCAGCGGCCTGACCACCGCGCTGGACCAGCCGGAATTCGCCGCGGCGATCGGCTTGGTGAAGTTTGGCTCGCTGAAGACCCGGCGCCGCGAGCGGAGCTTTTTCCCGAGCGGCCTTAAGAACGTGTTCGGCAAATTATTGGCGCGGCCTTGAACCCTGTGACCTATGAATCACCAAACTGAACTTCCCGCCGTCGCTGCCGCCCCCGCTTTCTCCGCGCCGACCGTGAAAATCATCGGGGTGGGCAACGCGGGCATGGCCATGCTCGACCGGCTGGACCCGGCGGAATTTGCGGCCGCCCAATTGGGCGCGGTCAACACGGACAGCGGCGCGCTGGCCGCTTCTTCCGCGCCGATGAAGATTCACCTCGAGAACAAGCTGCTGCGCGGGCTGGGTTCCGGCGGCGACCCCGAGCGCGGGCGGGCCGTGGCGGAAGAGCAGTTTTCAACGCTCAAATCCGCGTGCGAGGGCGCTCACGTGGTGTTCTTGCTGGCCGGCTTGGGGGGCGGCGCGGGCAGCGGCATCACCCCCGTGCTGGCCCGGGCCGCGCGCGAGGCGGGCGCGCTGGTGCTGGCGTTTGTCACCCTGCCCTTCGAGTGCGAGGGCCGCCGCGTCATCCAAGGCGAACAAAGTTTGGGACAATTGAAGGCTGCGGCCGACGGCGTCGTTTGCCTGCCCAGTGAACGGATCTTCAAACTCGTGGATCCCAATACTGCGGCGCTGGAAGTGTTCCGGGTGGTGGACGGTTTTGTCCTTCAAGGCGTGCGCGGCGTCTGGCATTTGCTGAGCCGGCCGGGCTTGATCCAAATCCACTTCGGCGATTTGTGCGGGCTGCTGCGCGGCCGTCACGCGGAAAACGCCTTTGCCTTTGTGGAGGCGTGCGGGCCGGGCCGGGCGCGTGAGGTGGCCGACCAGCTCCTGACGCATCCGCTGCTGGACGAAGGCCGGGCGCTGGCGGAATCGGAGGCGGTGCTGGTGAGCCTGAGCGCCGGCAAGGATTTGACGATGGCCGAGATCAACCGAGTCATGGACCAGGTCCGGCGCCAGTGCAGCCAGGCCCAGATCATCATGGGCGCGGCGGTGGACCCGGCGCTGAACGACAAGCTCTGCGTCACCGTCATTGCGGCCAGGCCGGCGGCGTCCAAGCCGGGCGCGCGGCCGCCGACCGAAACGCGCACTGGGGGCGGGTCTGGCAGCGTCCGCGACGCCCTGGTGGCGCGTTCCCTGCGCGCGAAAAAATCCGGCTCCCGCGCGGTGCAAACACAACTGTCGCTGACCATTGTGTCCAAAGGGCGGTTCGACAAGAGCGAACCCACCAAGCACAACGGCGAGGATCTGGACGTGCCCACCTTCCTGCGGCGCGGTCTGGCGCTGAATTGAAGCGGAATGGCAGGCGGCTGACGGAGTACGGCGTGCGCCTTGGCAACCACGCCTAGCCTGGCTTAGCGTGTGAGAATGAAAACCGTATCATATCTGATGCGATTCCAGCTTTGACCCTTCCACAGGCGCAAACGCTGTTAATAACCCAACGACTCGTGCAGGCGGTCAAAGAAACTTGAATCTGAGTAGCCCGACGGAGTTCATTTTTCAGCATTCCAAAACGGCTGGCCATCAAGTCGGTCAAATGGCCCAGAGAAGCCGAAATTTATTCAACCAAGTCGTGACAACAGGAGAGTTAAAGTAATATGAAAATACTCATTTCTTGGATTATGCTCATCATAACCTCAACCCTAGCTTTACGAATACATCGTGCTGGTCACCAACTTGAACGAAAATCTGCTGACCCTGCTGCATCTTTACCGTCCAACGAGCGGATGTGGAGAACGCTTACGATGAGTTGAAGAACCAGTTGGGGTGGGGCGGGTTTACGACCAGGGATTTATTGCGTTGTCAAGTGACGGCCCGGATTGTGGCCCAGGTTTATAACTGGTGGAATCTCTTTGTGCGGTGTGCCGAACCGCGCCGGGCGCGGGAAGCGATCAGCAGCCGCCCGTTGCTGCTTTTTTTCGTCGGCCGGCTGGCCCAAAGCGGGGGCCAAACCACGCTGCATCTGACCAGCAGTCACGCCCAAGCCGCCCAAGCCCAAACTCTGTTGACCCAATTGAGCCTGTTTTAAGCGGGCGGACCAATGCTGCGGAGCAGTTGAAACCAGGGGAAGGCTGGCGGCGCATCTGGCAGCGAATTTTGGAGCCCTACCTACAACCCGCCACAACCATGCTTGGTGGCAGTGGCTGAAAGGGCAGGGGAGGCGACCAAACCCAAGGCAAAACGACGGCGCGGTGAACCATTTACTCGCCTCGCACGACGGAGTTTTGACCTCCAACTGCCGGATTTAGGTTGAAGGGCGAACGTTGCTGCGGCTGGCTTTCAGCCGCGCTCCGACACCACCCCATACCCGGCGCGCGTTCAGTCGGTATATGCGTTTCCTGGGTCCGCATACTGCAGTTTTATGGGCTTTTCAGGATTCTTCAGATTTTTGTCTCACACTGCGGGCGCCCAATGCCCCTACGGCGGGGTGGCGCTGACCAAGCCCAGGTCGTAAATGGGAATTTCCTCTTTGGTGAATCCAAGGAGTACGGCAAACCAGTCAATTTGGTAGTGGCCATTGAAGGCGGGAACGGTTTTGAATTCCGTCTCCAGTTGGTCGCGCACCGCCGTTAATTGTTGCTGCTGGTCCACCGCGGCGGTGGCGGCGGCGGCCTGCTGAGACGCCGCCCGGGCGTAGAGGTTGGCGCGTGAGGAGGCGACCTTGCTGATGGAATGGTGATACTCGTTGACGGCGGCCTCGGCTTTTTGCTCCGCCCTTTTGTCGGCCAGATAAAGTTCATGGGCATTGGTGATTTGTTGCGAGGCTTCGGCCAGTTCTTCCTTGAGCGTAA
>Ga0316217_10006905_pt1 | contig 11029 bp, 9 predicted proteins | sample 1anoAmetaG_FD_203633 | JGI IMG/M metagenome (GOLD analysis project Ga0316217, IMG submission 203633) | Freshwater microbial communities from Trout Bog Lake, Wisconsin, USA - 1anoA | ecosystem: Environmental > Aquatic > Freshwater > Lake > Hypolimnion/Profundal zone | place: USA: Wisconsin... | reverse complement strand
TGGGACGGTGGGACGGCGAGACGTCGACCCGGACGCACGGGGAAGCGGGCGGGGCTTCGGCGTCGCGCGCGGATCGAGGCAGGCTCGGTCCCCGTATCGAGGGCGACGTGGCCGTCCTCCCGTCCCACCGTCCCACTGCTCGGCGGTGGACCCGTGGGGCGAGCCGGTCGAGAGGAGGGTGTTGGCCGCGACGGAGGCGCGCCAGGGCCAGAGGACGCCGCCACCGGGGGACGCCGGCGCCGCTTCCGTCGATCGGGGACGCGGGGACCGTGGTGGCGCGGGCGATCTGCGCCGCCTCGCTCACGCGCCGGAGTTGCCTCGGGTCACGAGGATCGTCTCGAATCAGACCCGACGACCGTACATGCGCCGACGCGCAGACCTCGTGATCGACGCGGGCTGGCCTCCCGGCGGCGATGGAGGGCGCGAAGGCTCTCTCGCGCCTCCGGGGGGCAGAGTCGGCGCTGTTTCCGTCTATAGTGGATGCATGGACCGTGGTGAGGGGCGGGGGGCGGAGAGCCTGCTCATGGAGGCGTTTCCGGGCTGGGTCGGACGCTATGCGACCGATGGCACCTTCCTCGAGGCCAACCAGGCGGTGTTCCGTGCCCAGGGGGCCGGGGGCCCGGCGGCCTGGAAGGGGCTCAAGCTGTGGGAGCTCCCCCAGTGGGGGGCGAGTCCCGAGCTGACGGCCCAGGCCCGCGCGGCCTTCGAGCGGGCGCTCGGCGGAGAGAGAGTTCGCTTCGAAGCGCGGATGTCTTCTCCGGCCGGCGTCGTCGAGTGCGACGTGACCTTCAGCCCGCTCGTCGACGCGGGCGTCGTCGTCGGGGTCGCCACCTTTGGCGTCGACGTCAGCTCGGAGCGCAGGAGTCGGGAGGCCCTCGAGGTGAGCGAGCGGCGGTTCCGGGACCTGGTGGAGAGCGCCGCCGACGGGATCTTCGTGGCCGATCCCCAGGGGCGCTACCTCGAGGTGAACGCTCAGGGGTGCGCCATGGTGGGCTACAGCCGCGAGGAGATCCTCGGGATGCGGATGCGGGAGCTGCTCGCCCCCGACGAATCGAACCCGCAGATGCCCAGGGGGAGCCGGGTGCGCGGCCGGCGCCGGCTCCGCCGGAAGGATGGCACCGAGGTCCCGGTGGAGATCATCGGCGTGGAGCTGCCGGACGGGAACATCCTGGGCATCGCCCGCGACGTCAGCGAGACCGACCGCGTCGAGAACGCCCTCCGCGAGCGCGAGGAGGAGCTCGGGGCCCTCTCCGACGCCACCATCGAGGCGCTCTTCGTCCACCAGGGGGGGCGGATCCTGGCGACCAATCGCGCCGCGCGGGAGCTCTACCGGTTGCCGCCCGACGGCGCCCTGGGAGAGCTGCTCATGGACTACATCGCGCCCGAGTCGCGGGAGCTCATCCAGGGTCGAATCCGGGCCGCGTCTCGGGATCCGTACGAGGCGACCGCGATGCGCTCCGACGGGACCGTGTTCCCCGCCGCGGTCCAGGCCCGCACCATCAACTTCCGAGGTCAGCCTGCCCGCCTCGCCGCGGTCCGGGACCTCACCGAGATGCGCCGGCTCCAGGCCAGCGTCGCGTTCTCCGATCGGATGGCGTCGGTCGGCACCCTCGCCGCCGGCGTGGCCCACGAGATCAACAACCCGCTCACACTCATCACGGCCGGCCTCGAGTGGGTCGTGGCCCAGCTTCAGTCCGGACCGGTGGAGCCGGAGAACCTCGCCGAGGTGCTCGACACCCTGCGTGACGCGCAGGAGGGGGCGCACCGCGTCGCGACGATTGTCCGCGACCTCCGGACGTTCTCGCGGACCGAGGACGAAGCCCCCGGCCCGGTGTCGCTGGGCCCGGTCCTCCTGTACGCGACCCGGATGGTGGCCGCCGACCTGAGGCTCCGGGCGCGGCTGACCACGGAGATCGCCGACCTCCCCCCCGTGCTCGGGAGCCAGACCCGAATCGGGCAGGTCTTCCTCAACCTGATCGTGAACGCGGTACAGGCGATCGAGCCGGGGGCCGCCGAGGCCAACACCATCGCCCTGACGGCCCGCGTCGAGGGGCCGCGGGTCGTCGTGAGCGTCTCGGACACGGGCAAGGGCATCGAGCCCTCGGTGATCGGGCGCATCTTCGAGCCCTTCTTCACCACCAAGGCCCAGGGCTCCGGAATCGGCCTGGCCATTTCCCACGGCATCGTCACCCAGCTCGGTGGGACGATCGAGGTCGAGAGCACGCCGGGCCAGGGTTCCACCTTCCGGGTGTCGCTCCCCATCGCCTCGACCCCCGCGCTCGAGACCTCGACCGCCGCTTCGCCGGCCCCGGAGCCGCTCTCCGCAGGCCGCCTGCGGGTGCTGGTCGTCGACGACGAGCACACGCTCCTGAGGGTCGCGGAGAGGACGCTCAAGAAGGAGTTCGAGGTCACGCTGGCCAGCCACGCCCGCGAGGCGGTCCGCCTGCTGGAGGGGGGGGCGCACTTCGACGTCGTCCTCTGTGACCTGCTCATGCCCGAGATGACCGGGATCGACCTCTTCGGAGAGCTCCAGCGGCGCTGGCCCGAGGTCGCGCGCCGCGTGGTCTTCGTCACCGGCGGGGTCTTCACGACCGACGCCGCCTCGTTCCTCGAGCGGAGCGGCCAGCCGCAGCTCGACAAGCCGTTCAGCCGGGAGACGGTGCGGGTGGCGGTGGGCAAGCTGACCGCGACCTCGTGATTGGCCGCGGCGGCCGAGGCTCGACGAACGCAACTCGCCCCCCCCTCGGCCGCGAGGCCTCTTCTCCGACCGTCCGCCGAAGGGAGCCCCGCGCCGCGCGAAGGCAGCCGAGGCCACCTCTCTCCCTCCGCCGCGAGGCCTCTTCTCCGAGCGTCCAGCGAAGGGAGCCCGGCGCCGCGCGAAGGCAGCTGGTCTGCAGCGAGCAAAGTGTCTGCCGTAGCGCGGTGCCGGGCGCCCTGAGCGCCCCCCCGCAACTCCCGCTGGCGCCTGCCGATAGGAGGGGATGAACGCCCCCCCGGTCCAGAGCCACGCCCCCCCCTCCGTCGCGTCCCCGTCCGCCCCCGCGAGGTCCCCGGCCGGTTCCGCCTCGACCCCGTCGTTCGCCGAGACGCTCGCGGGGGGCGCGGCGCCGGGCGGCCCTCCACCACCGTCCGCGGGGCTCGAGGACGGGGCGTCGCCCATGGCCTGCGAGCCGCCCACCGGGCTCGAGCCGGCGGGCATGGCCTCCGGACCCTCGGCCCTCGGGGCGCTGCACCCCACCCGAGGGCTCGATCGTCGCGACACCTCGCCTGGCGACGACCGCCGTCCCCGCGACGCGCGCCCCGACCCGCTCGACCCCGCGACCCGCCACGCCGCCCAGCTCCTGCCGCCCCTCTTGCCGCCAGCCCCCTCCACGACGGTCGCCCCCCCGGCCACCACGGACGTGCACGCGCGGGCGTCCCTCGAGGCGATCCTCCCGGAGCTGGTCCGTCGCATCGCCTGGGCGGGGGACGGGAGGCGCGGGTCGGTCCGCCTCGAGCTCGGGGGCGGGGCGCTGGCCGGAGGGACCGTGATGGTCCACGCGGACGGAGGGCGGGTGAGGGTCGAGCTCGACGCCCCGGCGGGGGTGGACGTCGACGCGTGGCGGGGCAGGCTCCACGAGCGGCTGGCACGGCGCGGCGTCGACGTGGAGGAGGTGCTCGTGCGCTGAGCTCCCGTCGCCGAGGCGCGCTCGGGCGGCCACCGAGGTCGATTGCGACTATGCTGGCGGCGAGGTTCCCCCCATGACGCTCGTCGACGTTCTCCGCAAGAAGGCCCTCGAATCGATGAAGGCGAAGGACAGCCTCGCCACGACCATCCTGCGGCTCGCGCAGAGCGAGGTGCAGGCCGCCGAGGCGCGCGCGGGCAAGGCGCTGACCGACGACGAGGCGTTCGCCTGCGTCCGCAAGCTCGTCAAATCGAACGAGGAGACGCTCGCGGCCAGCAAGGGGGACGCCGAGAAGACGGCGACGCTCACGCGCGAGAACGCCATCCTGACCGAGCTGCTCCCGAAGGGGCTCTCGGTCCCCGAGCTCCAGGCGCTCCTCGCCCCGGTCACCGACGCCATCCGCGCGGCCGGCAACGACGGTCAGGCGACGGGCGTGGCGATGAAGCACCTGAAGGCGCAGGGCGTCACCGCGGGCGGCAAGGACGTCGGCGAGGCCGTGCGGCTCCTCCGCGCCTGACCGTCGCGCGACTGCGGCTCAGGCCGCGCGACCGCCCGGCGCGAGGTGCTCGGAGAGCGCCCAGAGCGGGAAGTAGTGGCGGTAGTTGTCGTAGTCGATGAGGCAGGTCCGGTTGAAGACGCCGACGAGCGGCTCCTTCGGCCACCCCCCCGAGGCCTCCTGGCGCGCCACGAGGAACGCCGCCGCGCGCTCGAGCGGGACACGGTCGGGGACGCCGGCCCGGACGAGCGTCGAGAGGGCCCACGAGGTCTGCACGACCTGCCCCTCGCGCGCCTCGACCCAGCGACGCTCCCGGCACGAGTCGCCGTCCTCGCCCCAGCCGCCGTCGGGGCGCTGCTTCTGGAGGAGGAACTCGCACGCGCGCGTGACGGCGTGGTCGTGCCGCGAGACGCCGGCCGCGAGCAGGCCGCTCACGCCGAACCAGGTGCCGTACGTGAAGCAGACCGCCCACGACCCCTCGAAGCTCCCGTCGGGGCGCTGCGCCGCGCGGAGGAACGCGACGCCGCGCGCGATCGCCTTCGCGACGTCGGCCTCCGGCAGGGTGAGGCCGCGGTGTCGCCGCGCCGCGACCAGCGCCTGGACGCACGCGCTCGTGCACTCGACGTAGGAGTAGTCGACCATGATGTCGCCGAAGACCTCGGACGGGTTGAGCAGCTCCATCCACGCCCCGGCGCGCTGCCGCTCGTAGGTCGCCCAGCCGCCGTCGTCGTTCTGCCACGAGAGGATGAGCCGCACCGCGTCCTCGAGCAGCCCGCGCGGGACCTCGGGCGTGTACCGCCCGGCGAGCGCGAGCGCGCACTTGAGCCCCTCGGAGGTGCAGTCGGTGATGGGCCAGCCGTGCGCGCGCGTCGAGAAGGGCCAGCCGCCGCGCGAGGCGTGCCGGAAGTAGCGCTCGGCGTCGGGGACGTCCTCGAGGATCTGGTTGTCGCGGAGGTAGCCGTACGCCTTCGCGAGGACGTCCTCGGCGTCGGCGCGCGCGGGGGAGGCCAGGAGCGCCTGCGTCGCGAAGGCGGTGTCCCAGAGCTGCGAGCCGTTGTAGCCCTGCATCTTGGTGCCGTCGGGGGCGTCCCAGAGGTAGTCCTCCGTCCGCTCGAGGGCCCGGGCGAGGCGGGCGCCGCCGGGCGCGTCGAAGAAATGGACGAAGGCGTTCAGCACCTTGTTGACCGGCCCGATGTCGATGCCCGACGTGACGTCGTCCTCGTAGGCGATGTGCTCGAACACCTCTGCGAGGGCGTGCTCGCGGAGCGCGGCGACGGCGTGCCGCTCGACGGCCCCGAGCACGCGGTTCATGGCCGACAGGACCGGCGAGGGCTTGCGGTACGAGTCGGCGGGCGAGAGCGTCCCGCGCGCCTTCTTCCAGTCGATCGCCCCCCAGCCGCCGTCGTAGAGCTCCTCGCGCAGCGCGAGCACGAGCGGGCTCTCGGGGAGGTGCGCCTTCTTGCCGTAGAGCCAGGCGACGGGCAGGTAGACCTGGCGACAGTGGCACCAGAGCCGCCCGGGGTGGAACGGGACCGCCCGCGGCAGGAGCCAGAGCTCCGGGAGGACGGGGTGGACGCCGCTCCAGTCGTAGAGGCCGAGCAGGCAGAGGGTCCACTTCGCCCAGGGCGCGGCGCCGAGCGGGCCGCCTTGGGCCTTGATCCAGGCGCGCATGCGCGCGACGCGCGCGTCGTCGGCGGGGAGGCCGAGGAGGCGGAGCGCGACGTAGCCGAGCACGGTCGTGAAGAGCATCCCGCGCGGGTCGTCCGCGTGGAGCCCGATCCCCCCGTCGGCGTGCTGGACGTTCAGGAAGTAGCGGACCATCCCGGCGCGCCGCGCCTGGGGGACCCGCTCGAGCGTGCCTGTCGCGTGGTAGAGCGCGACGAGCATCGGCAGGAGGAACATCGGGCCGCCGTAGTCGCCGGGCCAGTGCCCGTCCTCGGCCTGCAGGCGCCGGAGGTTCTCCTGGGCGAGGGCGATGGAGGCGCGGACGCGCGCGTCGGCGGAGGGCTGCGGCGTGCCGGTCTCTGCGCGGGCGGGGGAGGGGGCGCTAGCGATCGCCGAGGACGCGGAGGACATTGCCGCGGAGAATCTTGCCAATCGCCCCGTCGGTCAACCCCGCCTGCCGGAGCGCGTCGACCAGGAGCGGCAGGCCGGTCGGATCGGAGAGCGGCTGCGTCGGGACGATGAAGCCGTCCCAGTCGCTGCCGAGCGCGGGGGTGTCCTCGCCGGCGACGTCGACGATGTGCCGGAGGTGGCGGACGACCGGCTCGAGCCCTTCGCCGCCCACGAAGCGCGGGCAGAAGATGACCCCGACCGCCCCCCCCTTCGCGGCGACCGCGCGGAGCTGCTCGTCGTCGATGTTCCGCCAGTGCTCGAACGCCCCCGAGACGCCGGTGTGGCTCACGATGGGGGCCCGCTTCGCGCCGGCGCAGACCTCCAGGAAGCCGCGCCGGTTGAGGTGAGCGAGGTCGACGATGACGCCGAGCGCCTCGCACCGCTCGACGACCGCGCGCCCGAACGGCGTGAGCCCAAGGGCGTCGTCGCGCCCCCTTCCGTACGCGGGGAAGCACGCCTCGTTGGCGCTGAAGTGGGCGAGGCCGAGGTAGCGGACGCCGCGGGCGGCGAAGGCGTCGAGCTTCGACAGGTCCCCCTCGAGCGCGTGGGCCCCCTCGATGCCGAGCAGCGCGCCGACCCCTCCGGCCGTCTGGCAGGCGATGAGCTCGTCCGCCGTCCGGACCTTCCGGAGCCCCCCGTCGCTCCGCGCGATGGCGCGGTCGAGCGCGTCGATCTGCTGGTCCACCACGCGGGCGAGCCGGCGCTTCGACCCCGGGACCGGGAGCGAGACGAGGCCGAAGAACTGCGCCCCCATCCCGCCGGTGCGCATCCGCGGGACGTCGACGTGCCCCCCGAGCGCGGCGCGCGGGAGGGGAGGGGTATGCCGCTTCAGGAGGTCGTACGCGACCCAGCGCGACCACATGAGCGTGTCGGCGTGCAGGTCGATGGCGGGGTGCGCGTCGAGGAGCGCTCGCGCCTCGCTGGAGCCGGGGGCGCGCATGGCCCCGCCGTCACTCCTTCGATTTCAGCTTCGCGTCGTTGTCGCGCAGGAAGGCGCGGATCTCGTCGGCCATGTCGAGCAGCCTCGTCCACTGCTCCTTGTAGAGCGTCACGGGGAAGCGCCCGAGCCCGTAGACCGACAGCCCCCCCTTCTCGGAGACCTTGAGCGAGACCGCCCGGCCCCCCTTCTGCTTCAGCCGATCGTTCTCTGCGCGGAGGCGCTCGAGCTCGGCCTTCAGATCGTCTTCGCCGGACATGACCCACGAGCCTACCGCCACGCGGCGAGACGGGCAACGGAGGCGCCGCCTCCGCCTGAGCTCCGAGGCACCGCCCGTTGACTCCCCCTCTCCCCCCACTAGAGTCCTCCCCCCGTCGCACCACGTCGAGACTGCCCCTTGCCGCGCATCTCCGTCCCACCTCCCCCCACCGCCCGTCCCGCCCCACGACCGCTCAAGGTCGTCGACAGCGTCCTCGAGCTGGTCGGTGACACCCCGCTCGTCCGCATCCGCAAGCTGGGGCGGGAGGTGCCGCGCGCCGAGGTCTGGGGGAAGATGGAGCAGGCGAACCCGGCCGGCTCGCTCAAGGACCGCAGCTGCCTCGCGATGGTCGAGGAGGCGGAGCGGCGCGGGGCGCTCGTGCCGGGGGGGGTCGTCGTCGAGGCGACGAGCGGCAACACGGGGATCGGCCTCGCCATGGTCTGCGCGGTGAAGGGGTACCGCTGCCTCCTGACGATGCCGGCCAGCATGAGCCTCGAGCGCCGTCAGCTGCTCGAGTCGTTCGGCGCCGAGGTCGTGTTGACCGACCCGGAGCGGCAGATGGAAGGGGCGGTCGCGCGGGCCGAGGAGCTCGGGCGCGACCAGCCGAGGGCGTTCCTCCCGCGCCAGTTCGAGAACCCGGCCAACGCGGGCGCTCACGCGGCGACCACGGCGGTCGAGCTCGTGCGCCAGATGGAGGGGCTCTCGTTCGACGCGTTCGTCGCCGGCGTGGGGACGGGCGGGACGATCTCGGGGGTCGGGCGGGCCCTGCGCCACCAGCTCGAGCGGCGGGCGCCGCGCATCATCGGGTTCGAGCCCGCGTCCTGCGCGACCCTCTCGCTGGGCGAGCGCGGCCCGACGAAGATCCAGGGGCTCGCGGTCGGGTTCGTCCCCCGTGGCTACGACGCGTCGGTCGTCGACGAGGTCCGCACCGTCCCCGATGACGTCGCCTGGGCGACGAAGGGGGCGCTGGCGCGCGAGGAGGGGCTGCTCGTCGGCATCAGCGCGGGGGCGGCCGTCGCCGTGGCCCTGCAGGTGGCGCGCGAGCTCGGGCCGGGCGCGAACGTCGTCACTGTCCTGTCGGACGCAGGGGAGCGCTACTTCAGCCTCGACGAGTACTTCGAGACGCCCATGCAGAGCGGGGGGATGCCGTGAGCTCGCCGCGCCTCGAGTCGGTGCTCGGCGCCGTCGGCCGGACGCCTCTCGTCCGCCTCCGGCGCGTCACCTCGGGCGCCCCGGACGTCCCGGTCTTCGCGAAGCTCGAGCTGGCGAACCCCGGCGGGAGCGTGAAGGACCGCGCGGCGCTCCGGACCATCCTCGACGCGCGCGCCGACGGGCGGCTGACGCCGGACCGGACGCTGGTCGACGCCACGACCGGCAACGCGGGGATCGCCTACGCGCTCTTCGGCGCCGCGCTCGGCGTGAAGGTCCGGCTCTTCATGCCCGCCGACGTCTCGAAGGCTCGCAAGGACATCGTCCGGAGCTTCGGGGCCGAGGTGACGTTCACCGACCCGCTCGAGGGGCTCGACGGCGCGATTCGCCGCGTGCACGCCCTCGTCGCGAAGGAGCCCGACCGCTACTTCCACGCCGACCAGTTCGCGAACCGCAGCAACGTGGCGGCCCACTACGACGGCACCGGCCCCGAGCTCCTCGAGGCGCTCGGCGACGGGCTGACCCACTTCGTGGCCGGCGTCGGTACGGGCGGGACGCTGGTGGGGACGGGGCGTCGGCTGAAGGAGCGCACGCCGCCCGTCCGCTGCGTCGGGGTCCAGCCGGCGGAGGCGACGCACGGTCTGCAAGGGTTGCGACAGATGGTGCCCGGGCAGGGCCCCGCGCTCTACGAACCGGGCGTCGCGGACGAGACCATCCTGATCTCGACGGCGGACGGCCGGGCCATGGGCGAGCGTCTGACGCGCGAGGAGGGGATCCTCGCCGGGCACTCGTCGGGGGCCGCCGTGGCCGCCGCGGTGCAGGTCGCCGAGCGGCTGCAGCGGTCGGGGGAGCGGGGCTGCGTCGCCGTCATCGTGTGCGACCGCGGCGACCGCTATTTCGCCCCCATCAAGTGGGAGCGGCGCTACACGTGGTAGGGCGAACCTCGACGAGCCCATGGATCACCCCACCCACCTCTCGCGTCCGGGGCGGCCGCCGCTCCGCCGACGCCGGGGCGGCAGCGGGGGCCAGGTCCTCGGCGCCGTGGTCGCCGCGCTCGGAGTGACAGCCCCCGCCGGCGCCCACGCCGAGGACCTGCGGGACGTCGCGGCGAGGGTGGAGACCGCGTGGGTTGGCGCCGGCGGCGAGGTGCTGCGGCGGCCGACCCGCTTCGTGATGGAGGACGAGACCGTGACCCTCGATCTCCGGCCGGCCCCGGCGTCGCGGCAGGCCAGGTGCCGGCGCGTCGCGCTCGTCGGCGCTCGGGGGATGAGCTTCCACGTCACGGCGAAGACGGGGGCCCTCGCGGGGGAGGCGCACGTCGCGAGCGTGGCGGGGGTCGTGGAGCTGCAAGGGTGCGGGGGCGTCCCCGACTGGGTGAAGCTCAAGAGCGACTCGGGGCGAGGGGCCCTCGAGACGGTCGTCGCGACAGCGTCGACGGAGCTCCCGGCCATCGGCGAGGTCCTCCTCGAACGGAGCGGCGGGGTCCTCCCCACGGCCACGGAGCCCGGTCCGCTGCCGCCCCTGGCTCCCCCCGGGGCGCGCGCCAACCTCGCCGAGGGGCGCCTCGCGCGCGAGGGCTTTCTCCTGCGACCGGGGCTGACCTGGACCGCGGGCGACGAGGGGAAGGGGGGCGGGGCGCTGACGCTGGACGAGGGGTGCCACCACGTCGAGCTCTTCGCGGTCGAGCCCCGGACGCGCGACACCGGTCGGCACGCCCGCCTCGATCTGGACGGAGCGCTCCGCGGCGCCGACGGCGAGCTGCTCGCGGAGGACCAGACGATCGCGCCGGACGTCCGGCTCGCGGCCTGCGTCGGCGCGGCGGTTCGCGCGAGCGTGGTGTTCGACGGCGCCCCCCGCGGGACCCCGGTCCTCGTGACCCACGCGTTCCGACCGCTCCCGCCGCACCTGCCGCGCGCCTGGGGGCCCGAGGCGCGCGCGCGCGCCGCCTGGGTGATGGCTGCCCACCACCTCGGCCCCCCGCCGGCCGACGCTGTGCTCCTCGCCCGCGGCGCCTCGGGCACGACGCCGCTCCCGCTCCCTGTCGAGCCCGGCGCCTGCTACGTCGTCGTCGCGGCGCTCGAGCGTGGAGGCGGGAGGGCGCGTGGCCTCGGCGTGCGCGTGTCCGTGGGTGAGCGCGTCTCGGAGGACGACCACGGCGGGAAGGGGGACGCCGCGATCGTCGCCTTCTGCGCCGCCGAGGCGAGCGAGGCGCGCATCGACGTCGAGTCGCGCAGCAGCGGCTCGGGCTGGGGCGTGGCGGTCTTCCGGATGCTCGGGGGCGCGTGGCAGCGCGATCGCTGAGCGGGAGCCTGGGCGGAGCCGGTCGGGTCCTCGTCCTGCTGACGGGGGTCGGGTGCAGCAGGGGCGCGGTCCGCAGCGCCGTGGCGCCCGCCGGGCCTCCCCCTGCC
>Ga0316217_10006903_pt1 | contig 11035 bp, 7 predicted proteins | sample 1anoAmetaG_FD_203633 | JGI IMG/M metagenome (GOLD analysis project Ga0316217, IMG submission 203633) | Freshwater microbial communities from Trout Bog Lake, Wisconsin, USA - 1anoA | ecosystem: Environmental > Aquatic > Freshwater > Lake > Hypolimnion/Profundal zone | place: USA: Wisconsin... | reverse complement strand
CGGCGGCTTCATCCCGACGCCGAACATTGATCATCTGTTCAAAGAGGGCGTCGAATTGCGCAACTACATGGGCTGGTGCGTTTGCTCGCCCACGCGCCGTTGCAGGCCAAGGACTCCGACCTCGCCCTCGCCGACAAGGACATGGACGAGAACATCAAGGCCAACGACAAAAACAAGCGCATCTACAAAGCCATGATGGAAGCACAGGATCGCAACGTGGCCGCCATGCTCAAGGAGTTGGACGACCTTGGCTTGCGGGACAACACCATTGTCATCTACACCAGCGACAACGGGGCGACTGTGGATGGCAGCAATCTGCCACTCCGGGGTGGCAAGCACACCATCTTTGAGGGCGGCACCCATTTATTTGCAACCGTGCGCTGGCCAAAGGCCGGCTTGATCGGGGGGAAAAAGTGGGACGGCCTGTGCGGCGCGCTGGACATGTTCCCGACGCTGATGGACATGGCTGGTCTCAAGATACCGCAGACCAAACCGCTCGACGGCAAGGACGTCTGGCCGGCGCTGCGCGACAACGCGCCGAGTTCGGTGGATAATTATTATTGGGCTTGGAAAAGTTCCGACGGCATCCGCACCGCCGACTGGCGGATGCACCGCTACGCCGACCGTTTCGAGCTGTACGATATGCACGAGGACCTCTCCGAGGCGCACGACTTGGCCGCCGCGCATCCCGACGTGGTCAAAGAACTTACCGCCAAGATCAACGGCTGGGTGGATTCCATGGGCGTCGCCCTGACGCATGAGCCAGCTCCCAAAAAGCTCGACACCAAACCCGCGCCCGCAGGTGAGGTGTTGGAAATGACCGCGACGGTCACGGATCAGGCTCGACCCAAAGACCAGATAGTTGTCCCCTTCGTGACCTACAGCGACTCGGTATTTGCAACCGATTTCATCGAGTATGACGTCATGGTGGCCCCCGATAGCTTGAAGAGCGGTTTCTTCTACTCGCCCTACAAATATCCGGGCAAGGATAAGGCAACGGTTGATTTTACGCGTGGAATTGGCTTTGACCAGTTTGGGCGCGAACAAGCATCGGGTCCCGCTCCCCTCGGCGGCCCGGGCGTTTGGGAGCACCGGGTAATTGGCTTGGAGTCGTTTGCGCCCACCGCATTCGGCGGGCAAGCAATGGTTTTCAAAGGCAACCATCCGGGCACGTTCAAGGTCTATTTGGACAATCTCAAAATCTTGCACGGGGATGGAACTGCCACGCCGATCTGGCTAGGCGCGGATGACACCCGGTTCAAGGGAATAGAGAACACAAAGTCCTTCAAGAATGTTCAGGTGCGCGCCGTGCCGCCGGCTTCCATCAAATAACGGGTGGCAACGAAAATAATGACCGTCCCATACGCCAAAATTGTCCCACCATTGACTTGCTCCGTTTTGCACGCCACAACACGACGCGCGTTTCTGAAACAGGCTTCGCCCGGCGCGGCAAGTCTGGCGTTGGCCGGCAATTCGTGGCGGTTGTTTGCCGCTGATTTTGCCGCCGGTGCCTGCACCGTCACGTTGGCAATTTCAGTTTGCGCCGGCACGGCCATGGCTGGTATCAACCTTCCATCAAACGCTCCCGCGGCGAGCCAGTCCGATGACAATACAACAACGATTGGGCAATACCAGCGGGCGGCGGCGCGCACAATTGATCCTTCGACATTGTATGGCAAACTGGTGTTCGGCTACCAAGGCTGGTTCTCGGCGGCGGGTGATGGCAGTCCGCTTCACGCATGGAATCACTGGAGCAAAAACAAAGCCTTGCCGGACGCTGAAAATACGCGCGTGCAAATGTGGCCGGATGTCTCGGAATGCGATGCCGATGAACTTTATGACACCGGCTTAAAGTATCCTGACGGCTCGGCCGCCAAGGTTTACTCGGCATGGAATTTCAAGACTGTGATGCGCCATTTCCGGTGGATGCGCGATTACAATCTGGACGGCGCGATGCAGTATCGGTTCATCGGCCGCATTTCGACCCGCCCCGAATACCGCGCGTTTTACAACCAGGTGCTCGGCAACATCCGGCAGGCGGCCGAGACCTATGGCCGCGTGTTCGCCGTGCAATACGACGTCTCCGGTTACGCGGGCCCGTCGGTTGTGAACGCCATCGAGGCAGACTGGAGGTCGCTCGTGGACGAAATGAGAATCACGGATAGCCCGATGTATCTGCATCACAAAGGCCGGCCGCTGGTGGTGTTGCGAAATTTTGGAAATTCGGACAGCACACGATTGATCACCCCGGCGGAGGCGGCGCAACTCATCCGCTGGTTCAAGACCGGCGCGCCGGAAAAATACCGCGTCACGGTGATGGGCGCGCTGCCGGGTTACTGGCGCACGCAAGGCTCGGACACCAAGAAAGAAGGCGGCTGGCCGGCGGTGTTCCGCTCCTTTGATGTCGTTTCCGCGTGGCCAGTGGGCCGGTTCGGTAATGAGGCGGGCGCGAAAAAGTGGTTGGAAAATGTGGTCATTCCCGACATGCAGGAATGCGCTCGCCTGGGCATTGATTACATGCCCGCGATCTATCCCGGCTATTCCTTTCACAATGCCGACCCGGAAAAATCTTACAACGAAAAGCCCCGCCTGGGCGGCCGATTTTATTGGTCGCAGGTCAACAATGTCGTTTCGGCCCATGCCACCATGATTTACAACGCCATGTTCGACGAGATTGATGAGGGCACGGCGATGTACAAAGTTTCCGCCGACGCCGCCCGCCAGCCGGTGATGCCGGCGAACCGTCAATTCCTCCCGCTCGATGCCGATGGCGAGAAATTGCCAAGCGACTGGTATCTGAAACTGGCCGACTATGCCGGGCGCGCGCTGCGGAAAGAAATTCCTGCAACGCCGGCACGCCCCATAGCCATGAAAGCATCTGAACAGAAGCCAGCCATGGCAAAATGAACGAGCGATGAAGAACAGAAACCTGAATCATACACTCACTCTTTTGATCGCTGGGTTCCTTTGTGTCTTGTGCGGTGCGTTGGGAGGCACAGTTCGTGCGGCTGAGCCGATCCACTTGCTGCCGTCCTTGCCGGCGGATTGGCCAACGGGTTCAGTCCGTGGCATCCAGGCACGGGATGGATTCGTGGTTGATATCAACTGGGAAAAAGGCCAATTGACCCGCGCGGTGATTCACTCCACCTGGGGCAAATCCTGCAAGGCACGCTACGGCCACAAAACCGCCAGCTTTGACCTCAAGCCCGGTGGCGGCGTGGTTTTAAATAAAAACGTGGGAGTTATTCAATAGCAAACCACATTGAACGAACGCCTGTGACTAGATATAAACGTCTGCTTTGGTTCCTGGTCGCAGCGGTCCTGCCATTGACCGCGCCGGCACAACCGGCTGCCCCGGCTGGGCGCGACGTCTCAATCACGGTTGAGATTGACAAAATCGTCCACACCATGCGCGGGGGAATCGGCGCATCCTGGCACGCGATGGGTCCGACGCCTTATTATTATCCCGATCTCATCGGCCGCAACAACCGCGCCTGCCGGGGCAGCGCGTTTGGCGGCAATCCTCCGCTAAGTCCGAAATGCGAGCAAGCCTGGAAAGATTTGCTGCATCATGCCAAGTGGCTCGGGCTGGATTTCATCCGGGTTGAGATTGACATGCGCATGTATAACCCGCAGCGCGGCGTATTTACTTGGGACAGCGAGGAAATGCGGACGCTTGATTGCATTCTCCAGTTCTGCCAGACGAATCAACTGGATGTGTATTCTACGATGATGTGGCAGGACGTCGAATGGAATGCCCATCCCGGGGTCTGCCGATTGCAGAGTTCACCTCGTTCGGTGGCTGATTTTGCCGAAAGTTATGCCACGTTGCTTGAACGGCTGGTGAAGACGAAGGGCAATGGCTGCATCCAGTGGGTCACGGTCAATAATGAACCCGGGTTGGAATCGGGCTGGTGGCAGGGGCCGGACCAGAGAGCCGACTCCATCATGCCCGCCATTCAAGTGCTTCGTGAATCTCTCGATCAGCGGGGAATGAAACAAATCGCGATTTGTGGTCCGGACGGGCACAGTTTGCAGTCAGGGCAGTTCGACCCGCAGGATCCCGCCGTGGGCGCGATCTCCATGCATTGCTATGGCAAAATACAGAGCATGGAGAAACTGCGAGAAGCCGGGAAGATTGCGTCGGCGCGCGGCATCCCTTGCTTTCTTGCCGAGTTCGGCTTCTTTTTCGCGGCGCCGTTCGAGGGCGATCAAATGGCGTTGGGCGGACCGCGGTCGGACGCCTCCAAGAGTTATGACGCCCAACTGCTCAATGCGGAGAAGGTAATTGCCGGCCTGAATGCGGGCGTGGATGGTTTCAACCGCTGGAGCTTTGTCAATCGCGGCGACCTGGACGGCCAATGGCAAATGGTACGGACCTGGAACCCAAACACCTGGGATTTCTACAAAAATGCCACGCCCGAACCGGTGCCTTATTTCAGCTATGGAATTTTAACGCGTTTCACGGCCAAGCATTCCTCGGTGATGTTGTCCTCCAGCGACTATCCGGAAGCGATGGTGGCTGCCTTGCGCAGCCCCAAGGGGCAGACGACCATCTTCATCCTCAACCAGTGCGACCAATCGCGTAAGGCAACTTTGCAGATCGGCGGTTTGAAGGACAAGCTTTCGCTGCGCCAATATCAGGTTACGGAAACCGAACTGCTCAAACCGTCCTTCGTCCTCACAGCGCTGGCCACAGTCAACGCCAATCCGGAGACCAACCACATAGCGATCACTTTGCCGGCCAAGAGCATCACGGCCTACACCACTTTCCAACTCGCGGATGATGCAGATCGAATTACCCATGAAAGGGATGCGACAGCCATTAAATGATCAAGTTCGGCGCCTCCGATCTTTAGCCATCTGGGCCGTAACAATATGGTCCGCCACGAGTGTCACCGGTGCGGCGGAACCAAAGCCCGAGCCATCGGCTTGGATGTTGCCTGACGAGACGGAAACAACGCGCTTGAAGACATGGGATAATTACCACTACGGGATGTTCATCCATTTCGGCATGAACACCTTCGTTGGCACGCAACAAGTCCCCCATCCGCCGCCCGTGACAACCTATGCGCCGCCGCCGCTCGATGTGGATGCGTGGGTCAAGTTGACCAAGGATGCCGGGATGAAATACGCGGTGTTGACCACCAAGCACAGTGGCGGCTTTTGCCTTTGGGACAGCAAGGTTCTCTGGCATGGCCGCGAGTATGAGTACGACGTAGCCGCGACCAGCAACAAGACCGATGTGGTCAAGGCTTTCGTGGCTGCCTGCAAGAAGTATGGCATTTCGCCGGGGTTCTATTACTGCCTTTCGGACACCTACGCGAACAAGTCTGCACCCATACCCAAATTGTTCGGCCAGGGCGTCATGCCAGAGGACGCTTTCGAATTGGCCAAAGCCCAACTGACGGAATTAGCGATTAATTATCCCGATTGCCACTATTTCTGGCTCGACACGCCCGGAACCGCTACGGTGGCCCAACAAGCGGCGCTCTACGATCTGCTGCGCCGCCAAAATCCCGACAACGTGGTGCTGATGAACAACCACTACGCCGCGCATGCAACGACGGGTGATGAAGGCCTGGTCGAGAAGAAGCTAAGCCACGCATACCCTTCCGATTTCCTCAATACCGAGGCCAAACAGCGGCCCGAAGGCGTCGTCTCCAGGAAGCAGCGATGGAATGGCAAGACGCTGTTCATGGGCTACGAACATTGTGACACGACCGGCCAGGGCTGGTTTGATCCGAAGGGCGAACCCAAGCCGGTGGACGAGCTGTTTAATTTGTATCAGATGATCCGGCAAGACGGCGGCAACCTGCTGCTCGATGTCGGCCCAACTCGTGATGGCGTCATTCGACCCGAATTTCGAGATCGGCTGCTGCAACTGAAAGAACGGATAGATGTTTACGAGAAGTCAACGGTTCAACATGCGCCATGAAACACATAATCGCCTGCTTGGCCACCCTGCTACCGGCGCCATTGGCCGTGCCGATGAATTTCCAAAGATTCGAAACTACTGGAATGTTCACTTCAATTGATAGAAATAAACCGACCGATGAAGGCTAGTAAGATGAAACATCCATTCATGCTTTTGATCTCCGTTTTCTTTTGCGGCTTTTGCGGCGCCTTGGAAGCAACAATTCTTGCGTCAGCGCCCATTCCAATCGCCGCCAGCGGCTCTCTGCACATTTGGGAGAATGCCCCCGAGTTTCCCCAAATAGAAGCGCTGCCGGATAGTGGCCAGACGAATGCGGACAAAAAGGGAAACGCGAAAAACAAGGCCAACGCGCAGAAGAGTAGCCCAAAAGTTGCGAAGCCTTCCTGGGATGCCTGGTCTGTGCCCATTGGCAATGGCCGCTTGGGCGCCGTGTTTTGGGGCGGCGTTGCGGACGAACTCGTCCAGTTCAACGAGGATTCCTTGTGGTCGGGCGGGGATAAAAGTGTCTATGTGCCAAGGCAGGGAGATAGACTGAACCGAAGTGACAACATCAATTACGGCAGTTATCAGCCCTGCGGCGACATCCACATTTTGCTCCCGCACTCGGAATTCACCGAATATCGGCGGGATTTGGATTTGAGCCGGGCCGTCGGAACCGTCACCTACAAGAGCGGTGGCGTAACCTATCGTCGTCAATACTTTGCCAGTTACCCCGACCAGGTGATTGTAGTCCGCTTGACGGCAAACAAACCCAGCAGTATCACCGGCAGCATTCAACTCGCCGACCGGCATTTCGCCAAGCTCACCACGGAAGGAAACAGCATCACGGCCCGGGGAAAGCTTGATGCAACAATTTACGTCACCAAAGGTTTCTCCGATATCGCCTATGGCACGCCGGAGCAGATTGCCAGCGCAACCCGTCCCTTTGCCGGCAACAACATGAAATACGAGGCGCAGACGCGGGTGCTGGCGGATGGCGGCGCGCTGTCGCCGGGGGCGGATGGCGAGCTCAAGGTCGCCAATGCGAACAGCATCACCATCCTGCTGGCCGCAGGCACCGACTATCTGTCGGATTTTTCCAAGCACTGGCAGGGCGAGGATCCGCACGCCAAGGTGACGCAGCAACTGGACGCGGCAGCGAAACGATCTTATGACGAACTCCTGTCCCGACACTTGGCTGATTACCAGTCGCTGTTCAACCGCCTGCAGCTTGACCTCGGCAAAACCGATTTGCGAAAAACCGCGCTGCCGATGCATAAACGGCTGGAGGACTACCGGAAGGATTTGAATGATCCCGAGTTGGTGGCTTTGATGGCGAATTTCGGCCGCTATTTGCTGATCAGTTCTTCCCGTCCGGGCGGACGGCCAGCCAACCTGCAAGGTTTGTGGAATCCTGCGCGCATCATGGCGGCATGGGGTGCGGACTACCATCTGAATGTCAATCTCCAGATGAACTACTGGCAAACGGGTCCGGGCAACCTTTCCGAGTGCGACGAACCGCTGATCCACTGGCTCCAGTCCGTCGAACCGGTGCTCCAGCGCGAAACGAAGGCGAAATATGGGGCGCGCGGCTGGGCGGCTGGATGGGGTTTGAATCTTTTCGGCGGCGGTTCGATTGACAAGCAGGTGGAAGGCGCCTGGATCTGCTGGCACCTCTACGAAAACTACCGTTTCACGCATGACAAAAGAATGCTGGAGCGCGTGAGTTTTCCCATCATGCGCGAGGCGGTCCATTTCTGGGAAGACACTTTGATTGAGACGAACGGCGTTTTACTGGCGCCGAACGTGCAATCCCCGGAATGGGGCCCGACTGAAAATGGCGTGCTCTACGCCCAAGAACTCATCTGGGAACTGTTCAGTGATTACATTGAGCTGGCCGAGGTGCTGGGCACAGACAAAGCCAACCGCGACCAAGTGGCGGCCATGCGCGACAAGCTGGCCACGCCGAAAATCGGGAGCCACGGCGAAGTCATGGAATGGCAAACCGAGCAGCCGAAAATGTGGGGCAAGGAACACCGCCACATCTCGCATCTGGTGGGACTTTTCCCCGGACGCCAAATCTCGCCGCTCGCGACGCCCGACTTGGCAAAGGCTGCGGTGGTCTCGCTCGAACATCGGGGCGATGGCGGCACGGGTTGGGCCGAGATTATGCGGGCCGGCTCGCAGGCGCGATTGTTCAATGGTGACCAGGCGATAAACGCGTTGGAAGCCGTTCTGAAGGGACACATTTGGCCCAACGGCTTGGACTCCATCAACTACGGCGCGTCCACCGGCGGCAGCGACAAATTTCAGATTGATGCCAATCTTGGTTTTCCAGCCGTCGTCTATGAAATGCTGCTACAAAGCCAGAGCGGCGCGATCCACTTGCTGCCAGCCTTGCCCTCCAAATTCCCCACCGGCTCGGTGCGCGGCCTCCGGGCGCGGGATGGATTTCTCGTGGATCTCGATTGGAACCAAGGCGTGCTGACCCATGCCGTCATCCACTCCACCTTGGGCCAGCCTTGCAAGGTGCGCTACGGTGACAAGGTCAACTCGCTCCTTACAAAGAGCGGCGCCAGTGTGGACTTGGATAAAAATCTAGCGGTCAAACAATAGCCCCAAAGAGCATGAATAGACAACAGCTTCTGTGTTTATGCCTGATAGCCCAAAGTTTGCTGACGGGTCTTTGCGCACAGGAATCACAAGCGGTCAACGGCAGACACAAAGAATCCAAACCAGGCCAGCCGGCCGCCTACGCAAGGCCCAAGTATGATCCGGCCAGCGCGGAAGCGATGCAGTGGTGGGAGGACGCCAAGTTTGGTTTGTTCGTTCACTGGGGAACTTATTCAGCAGCGGGTGGAATGTGGGCGAAGGACAACACATTTAAAGCTTGGGCGGAAGGCGATTCCAAGAACATTGTGCCCGTGAAAGGTTACGCCGAGCAAATCATGCGGAGCGCGCAGATACCGATCAGCGAATACGAGAAACTCCCCAGCGCATTTGACTGGTCGAAATTCAACGCGCAGGATTTCATCAACCTTTGCTTCGCGTCCGGTCAACACTACATCGTCATCACGTCCAAGCATCACGACGGCTTTGCTATGTGGCGGTCAAAAGCCAGCAAGTGGAATATAGGTGACGCCACGCCTTATGGCCGGCAATCGGGCCGCGATCCGCTGAAGGAACTCGCCGACGCCTGCCACGCCACCAAGACCAACGGCAGTCCGTGGGAAATCAAAATGTGTTTCTATCACTCGCACTGTTTGGATTGGTATGAGGCAGATGGCGTGTCGGAAGGTTACCAACCCCACGCGGATCCCACCCCTGAGGTATTCCAGCATTATTTGGATCGCAAAGTCAAACCCCAGGTTGCCGAGCTGCTGACGGGATATGGAGATATTGGTCTGCTGTGGTTTGACGTGCCCCGGGTGCTGACCGCGGAACAAGTGCAGCAATTGAAGGATCTCGTTCACAAGCTCAGTCCTCACACCATCATTGATGGACGCATTGGCCGCGACCTGGGCAATTATTCGAATACCGGCGACAACGGAACCGTCGGCGTGCCGGTTGACGCGCCCTGGGAGACGGGCAGTTCCATCAACGAAAGCTACGGCTACAAAATCAATGCGACCGATTACAAGACGCCCGAAGAAATCATCCTCAAGCTCATCCAGGTGGTCGCGCACGGCGGAAACTACCTGCTGAACATCGGTCCGCGTGGCGACGGCACGATTCCCGAGAAGGACAGACAAATTCTCACCGAGGTTGGCAAATGGACCAAAGCCAATGGCGAGGCCATCTTTGGCACCCGGATGACGCCGTTCACCGGCGCCTGTGCGTTTCTGCCCCAGTGGGGAGAGTTCACGCAGAAGGGCAACCAATTGTATTTGATCGTGACGCACTGGCCGAAGGACGGCAAGGTGGAGGTGCCGTTGTTGCAAAACCAAATCAAACAAATCACGTTGCTGGCCGACCCGGCCCGAACGCCGTTGCCGTATCAACGGTGCAAAGACGCCAATGGCAATGATCTCGTGGTCGTCAGCGTGCCGGGCAATCCGCCGTCAGCGGTGGCTTCGGTCATCGCCGTCGAATGCGCGGGCGGCCGCCTCAAACTGGCTCCGTTCAAGCACGAGTATGATGCGGCAAAAAAACAGATCTACTTGGCGGCGGCAAATTTTCAGGCATACGCCTCAAATGTGAAAGCCTTGAGCCTGTATTATGACGGGGAGCAGAAGGCCATTGTTAATTGGCGGCACGGCAAAGGCGGAGGTCCGACCGTGGCTTGGACTTATGAAGTGCCCGAGGCGGGGGAGTATAACCTTGAGATGGATTACGCATTGAATAAGCGCTTCGCCGGGTTGTCAGTGGAGGTGCTCATTGAGCACAACCAACAACTCACTTTCACCACCGAAGACACCGGCGGCGACAGCGTCTGCAAAAAAATATCCATTGGCACCGTGCGGCTGGAAAAGGGAAAACAGGATATCGCGTTTGACACTGAGAAGTCGAATGAAGCCAAACTATTTGTGATGCAACAACTCAAGGGAGTTTTCCTCACCAAGAAGTGACCGTTCGCCAAAGCGCCGCTTGCAACCGGCTTATTCGAGACGACGGATTTCGACGTATTTCACTCCTGAAACGTTCGGGCCTTGCCGGAGCGTTGTTTCCAGCCGCCCAGCGCCGGCGGGGATCCGGAGATTGCGGAACACACATTCCTCCGCGCCTTGGCTGATCGCTTGTTTGGCGGAGACGCCGCAGCAATCCAACCCGACTTCACCGGCGGTCCTGGCCCGCGCGAATCGCACCGTGATGTCATAGTGCGCGTTGGTGACGACATTGAGTTCCCAGTAGCCGATGTCTTTCGGAGCCGGGCCTGCGCGGTTGCCCCGCCAGTCCTGTCGGGTCAGCAACAACGGATTTTCCTGTGGCGCGCCCACGAAGATGCGGGGCGGCACGCGGTAATCCCGCCCGCTGGTGACGTCGGTGAACCATGCATCGTAAGCCGCCTTGAGCGAGGCGACCTGCTCGGGGTGTTCGGCGGCGACGTTGTGCATTTCGAGCGGGTCGTGTGCCATGTCGTAGAGTTGAAAATCGGTCTGGCCGTTCCATTTCTCCCCG
>Ga0316217_10006902_pt1 | contig 11035 bp, 8 predicted proteins | sample 1anoAmetaG_FD_203633 | JGI IMG/M metagenome (GOLD analysis project Ga0316217, IMG submission 203633) | Freshwater microbial communities from Trout Bog Lake, Wisconsin, USA - 1anoA | ecosystem: Environmental > Aquatic > Freshwater > Lake > Hypolimnion/Profundal zone | place: USA: Wisconsin... | reverse complement strand
GAAAAAAACAGACACAGGCGATACCACAAATAGTCCACCGGCTTGAGCAGAAACTGGCTGATGTTGCCTTCCCGGATGTCGGCGGCGATTTGCCAGTCGTCCTCGTTGACCGCTGTCAGCACGTCCACGACCGCGACCAGCAGGTAATAGAACATCATCTGCGCCTGGGAAAAGCCGGAGGCGCTGCCGTTGTGGTTCTGGTAAATCGTGCCCCACAGCGAAAGCATGGCAAACAGCGGAATGAAGCTAAATAACGTCCGCGTGAGGTAATTGAAACGGTATGCCAGGTTGCTTTGCAACCCAATGCTGATGACATGCAGATATTTTTTCATGCGCTCCGCTGGAGGGATCTTACTCCAAGTGCGACCAATGGCGATTTGAAAGTAGCGCTAGCCTGGATATTTCATAGGCAACCCTGTACCGCAGACTTCCAAGTCTGCTGTATCGCGGGTTTCTAAACCCGCGGACGCCTCGCATTTTCGACGCCCTGCCGATTTGGAAATCGGCGATACAGCCGGTTTGGAAACCTGCGGTACGCTGGTTTTGCCAGCGGTCGCCAAAGCAGCTATGAAATAACGGGCTAGCGCGGGGGCAATTGCCGGCGGACTTCTGCGATTCAAACCAACGTGAATCCAAAGCACGCATTGGCGCGCTGGACCAACGCGCGGCGCCGAGCGCTGCCAGCACTTCCCCTTTGGACGCGCTATGCTGGCAATCGGGCAAAACTCTCCGCGAGCGCCACGGCCTTGCGCATGGACATGGATTTATTGACGGTCTCCTGAAATTCCGCCTCCGGCGTGGAGTCATTCACCCAGCCGCCGCCGGCCTGCACATAAGCCTGGCCGCCCTTGATCAGCGCGGTGCGAATGGTGATGCAGCAGTCCAAATTGCCGTTGAACGAAAAATAACCGACACAGCCGCCATAAGGCCCGCGCGCGGTTTGCTCCAGTTCCGAGATGATTTGCATGGCGCGGATTTTTGGCGCGCCGCTCAGGGTGCCGGCGGGAAACGTGGCTCGCATCAAATCATAGGGCGATTTGGCGGCGGACAATTTCCCCTCCACCTGCGAGACGATGTGCATGACATGGCTATATCGCTCCACGATCATCAAATCCTTCACCTGCACGCTGCCGAAATCGCACACGCGCCCAATGTCGTTGCGCGCGAGGTCCACGAGCATGACATGCTCGGCGCGCTCCTTGGGATCGGCGAGCAGTTCCTGCTCCAACGCGGCATCCTCCGCGTCCGTCTTGCCGCGCCGGCGGGTGCCGGCGATGGGGCGGATTTCCACCCGGCCTTCCTCGCAGCGCACGTGCAGCTCTGGCGAGGCGCCCACCAGCGCGAAGCCGCTGAATTCCAGCAAAAACATGTAAGGCGACGGATTGATGCTGCGCGTGGCCCGATAAATATCCACAGGCGATGCCGTGACCGGTGCGGAGAAGCGTTGCGAACCAACCACTTGAATGATGTCACCGCCCGTGATGTATTTTTTGGACGCCTCGACGTTCTGAAAAAACTTGTCGGGCGTCTGGTTGGAGGCAAACGCGATGGGCGGCACTTCGGCGGGCAGCGTCAGCGGCTGGTGCTCGCTGGGCTGCTCCAGCAGCGAGAGAATACGGTCAATTTCGCTCGTCGCATTTTCGTAAGCCTCGGCTGGACTCTCCGCGTCGTCGAGAATCGCGTTGACGAGAATCGTAATGGTTTGCTGGGCCCGGTCAAACGTGAGCAGTTGGTCGGCGATGAGAAAATACAGCACCGGCGTTTGCAGCTCGTCCTGCGGCGGCCGCGGCACCACGGGCTCAATGTCGTGGATGAATTCGTAGCCGATGAACCCCAGCGCGCCGCCGGTGAACCGCGGCAGGCCGGGCACCGCCACGGCGCGATATTGCTTCATCACGCGCTCGACCACTTCCAAGCCGTCCTTGACCTCGCGCCCGACGACGAAACTCTCCGTAACGCGGCCATTCTCAAATATTTGGACGTGGTTGCCGTCCTGCCGGATCACCGCGCGCGGATTGCATCCGACGAACGAGTAGCGCCCGACGTGTTCGCCGCCCTCCACGGATTCAAAGAGGAACGATTCGCCCGCGCCGCGGATTTTGCGGTAGGCGGACAACGGCGTTTCCAAATCGGCCAAAATGCGGCGCGCAACCGGAATCAGATTTCCCTGCGTTGCGAGTTTCACAAAGTCATCCAGCGTCGGCGAATACATGCCTGAAGAATGGCGAATACGGATTGAAGAAACAAACAATTAACTTGCTTCGCGAGATGAAAGCGCAGCGCCAAGAGCAGTCGCAGAACGACGGTTTCGATCCAGCGGTGCTGCGGCCCGGGACCAGCCCCGGGTTTTGTCCATCAACGCCCTATTTGTTTGGGTTCCAAACGTATTTGCCCTCGGGGTTCACGTAGCCGATTTTGCGTCCGCCGGTGAAGGCGCCGGTGAAGGCGCTGCCCATGCCCACGCGGGCCAGGCCGTGGTTGAAATCCAGCGCCTCGTCAAATTGCGGGTTGATGGCAAATTTGCCCTGCACGTCCACGAAACCCCAGCGTCCGCCAGATTTGATGCGCGCCAAACCCTCGGCAAAGGCTCCGGCGTCATCGAACTGCGGATTGATGGCGAACTTGCCTTGGGTGTCCACGTAGCCCCACGATTTGCCGAGCTTGGCAGGGGCGAGACCTTTTACGAACCCCCCCGCATCATCGAATTGCGGATTGATGATCATTTTTCCCGTCTGGTCAATGAAGCCCCAACGATCCGCCAGGCGCACGGCAGCCAAGCCCTCGGAAAAGGCCCCGGCGCGGTCAAACTGCGCGTTGACGGCAAATTTGCCGCCGGCGTTCACGTAGCCAAAAAGTTTGCCCATTTTGACGGCGGCCAGTCCGCCGCAAAATTCGGACACCTCGTCGAACTGCGGGTTGATGATCAGCTTGCCAGCCGGGTCAATGAATCCCCAGTGATGATCCAGCTTCACAGCGGCGCGGCCCTCGGCGAACGGCCCGGCCTCGGCGAATTGCGGATTGACGACATATTTGCCATCGGCGCCAATATAGCCGTTGCGTCCGTCCACGCAAATCGCGGCAAGGTCCTCGCGGAAAGGGCCGGCGCTGTCGAACTGCGGATTGATCACGAGACTGCCGGTGCCGTCTGCATAGCCCCATTTTTTGCCCAGGCGCACCGCCGCCAGCTTGCCGGAGAAATCTTCCGCGCGGTCAAATTGCGGATTGACCACGAGTTTGCCGGCCTTGTCCGCAAAGCCCCAGCGGCCATCCATCTGCACTGGGAAAAGCGTGTCGGCGGCGGCCGAAGTCGCGCACAGCAGGGCGAGCAGGGCGGGGAAAAGAAGTTTGCGTGATTTCATGAATTGCCAATTGGACAAATGTTTAGAATCTCAGCATAAAGCAGTGCCGCGCCCGTGTAAAGGGCAAGCGTCCAGCGTTCGCATTAGGCCTTCCGATCAAGCTCCGGCCGCCTGCTGCCGGTTAAATTCCACGCAATCCATATATTTCACCCCGCTGCCGCCGAAAATATCCAGCGCCGACCCGATGGTCAGGTCCACTTTTCCGTCTCCCAGCCGCGTGACCAAATCCAGATCAGCCAGCGAATTTGCGCCCCCGGCGTAGGTCATCGGGAGAGGCGTCCACTGGCCCAGTTTTTGCACGAGGTCGCAGTCAATGCCGCGGCACAAACCCTCCACGTCCACGGCGTGGATGAGGAATTCCGCGCAATAAAGGGAAAGTTTTTCCAGGGTTTCGGCGTTGACCTCCAATTCGGTGAATTTCTGCCACCGGTCGGTCACCACAAAATACTGTTCGCCGCGCTTCCGACAGCTCAAATCGAGGACGAGCTTGTCCCCCCCAATCGTCTTGGCCAATTCGTCCAGTCGCGCCCAGTCCACGCGCCCTTCGCGAAAGACCCAACTGGTCACTATGACGTGCGATGCCCCGGCCCCCAGCCAGCCCCGCGCGTTCTGCGCGCTGACGCCGCCGCCCAAATGCAGCCCGCCCGGATAAGCCGCCAAGGCGGCGCGGGCTGCCGCGTCATTGCCCGGGCCGAGTTGGATGACGTGGCCGCCAGCTAATCCGTCCCGCCGGTAAAGTTCAGCAAACCACGCCGCGGATTTTTCGGAGACAAAATTGGTGCGCAAGCCGGCGTCGCCGAGCGTGCCGCCGACGATTTGCTTCACTTTGCCTTCATGCAGGTCAATGCACGGTCGAAACATCCCCCGCAGGCTAAATTCATGGGGGCCAACTTCAAAGGAGAAAGTTTGGCCGGAATTTCTTGCCCTAACCACGCAACCCCATCTTGCTCGCCCTCGTCCTTATCCTCGCAACCCCGGGTTCGATTGCGAGGACGAGGAGGAGGACGAGGAGGAGAAAGCCAACACCGGCAATTATTATCCGTGACACTTTGGCGCAATCATCCACCCAACCAAAATTCCAATAATCCACCACCCGCCGCTTTTGCTTGGCGCGCTTGCTTCCCCAACGCGCGCTCGCTAAAATCGCCCCAATGAATTCACTGCTTCTCACCGGCGGCCGCGTGGTGGATCCCGCCAACGCAATTGATGCCATCGCGGACGTGCTCCTGTTGGACGGCAAAATCTCCGCCGTCGGCAAGGATCTGCCGGCGCCGGCGGAGGTGGAACGGTTCGATGTCCGGGGCAAAATTGTGGCTCCGGGACTGATTGACCTGCACACCCACTTGCGCGAGCCGGGCCAGACCGCCAAGGAATGCATCGCCACCGGCACAGCGGCGGCGGCGCGGGGCGGGTTTACCTCCATTGTATGCATGCCCAACACGTCGCCCGCCATTGATAACGCGGGCACGGTGGCGCTGATCCATGAACGCGCCAAGACCGAAGGCGTGGTCAATGTCTTTGTCACCGGCGCCATTTCAAAGGGCATCGCCGGCGAGGAACTGGCGCCCATCGGCGGCCTGAAAAAGGCCGGCGTGATCGCCATCACGGATGACGGCCACTGTGTGCAGAATAACGATCTCATGCGCCGGGCGTGCGAATATGCAAAAATGTTCGGGCTGCCGGTCATGGACCATTGCCAGGATTATTCCCTGGTGACCGATGGCGTGATGCATGAGGGCTATTGGAATGTGGCGCTGGGATTACGCGGCTGGCCTGCGGCGGGTGAGGAGATGATCGTGGCGCGGAACATCCTGCTGGCCGAACTCACCGGCGCGAAAATTCACTGCCAACATTTGAGCGCCGCCGGCAGCGTGGCGCTGATTCGCGAAGCCAAAAAACGCGGCGTGTCCATTTCCGGCGAGGCCTGTCCGCATCATTTCACCCTCACGGATGCGGCCGTGGCGGGCAGCGAGAAATTCTGGAGCGGCGACGGTCAGGACCTTCACGCAGCGGGAGGCGCGCAGCCAGCCTCGCTTCCCGCCTGGCCCGCTTACGACACAAATTTCAAGATGAATCCCCCCTTGCGCTCCGCCGCAGACCGCGAGGCGATTCTGGCGGGATTGGCGGACGGCACCATCGAAATCCTGTGCAGCGACCACGCGCCGCATTGCGATTACGAGAAGGAAGTCGAATTCGATTACGCGCCGTTCGGCATCACCGGCCTCGAAACGGAACTGGCGCTCTCACTCATGCAACTCGTTCATACCCGGCGCCTTTCGCTGGTGGATTTCGTGGCCAAGTACACCGTGAACCCCGCCCGGCTGCTGAATTTGAACAAAGGCACCTTGACGGTGGGCGCCGATGCCGACGTGACCGTGTTTGATCCCGGTCAGACCTGGGTTTTCGAGCGCGCGGCTTCCGCCAGCAAATCCCGTAACAGCCCGTTTTTTGGCTGGCAGCTCCAGGGCCGGGCGGTGGCGACCATCGTGGGCGGGAAACGTGTTTATTTTTGAACCGGTCTTGCGGCTGGCGGTCAAATAGCGAACGAAAATATATGAAAAAACTATTGCTTACCGTGCTGGCGGCCACTTTGGTTTGGCAGGCCAACGCAGCGGAATCGACTTGGCTGACGGATTTGCCCCAGGCGCAGGTCCAGGCCAAAGCCGACAAAAAAATCGTGCTCCTGGACTTCACCGGCTCAGACTGGTGCGGCTGGTGCATCAAGTTCAAGAAGGAAGTGCTCGATACGCCGGAATTTCAAACCTACGCCGCGAAAAACGTGGTGCTCGTCGAGTTGGACTATCCCAACCACAAGGAGCAAAGCGCCGATTTGAAGAAGGCCAATGCCGCGCTCAAGTCCAAATTTGCCATAAACGGATTTCCCACCCTGATTGTGCTGGATCAAAGCGGCAAGGAAATTGGCCGGCAGGTCGGTTATGAGAAGGGCGGTCCGTCCGCATTCATCGCCAAACTCGATAAATTCAAAACGGGGCAGTGAACCTGTCTCGCGGCTGGCGCGCATGCATCTTGCAGCTTGCATACGCGCCCGTTTTGGCAGTCCCAAGGGAATTGTGGCTCAAAGCCCAAGGTTGGCGAGTCGGCGAGCCTGGCTTGGGTCAGCGTCCGCACGTAATCACCAACTGCAAGGCGGTTGTGGCCGTTCCCATGGCAAGGCACCGGGCAGCGTTTGCCGCGGCGCGCAATCCCCCTGCGGTTTTTTTTTGCTTCAGGCGGATTTCTTGGTAACTTGCCGGTGTTCTGATGAAAGCAATTCTGGCCCTTGAAGACGGATCGGTGTTCCACGGCGAAGGTTTTGGCGCAAAAGCGTCGGCCTGCGGCGAGGTTTGTTTCAATACCTCCATGACCGGATACCAGGAGATCCTCACCGACCCCTCGTACAAGGGACAGATCGTGACGATGACCTATCCGCTGATCGGAAACTACGGCATCAATACCCAGGACGTGGAATCGTGGCGGCCGCACGCGGCGGGTTTCGTCATTCGCGAGCTGTCGCCGGTGGTCAGCAACTGGCGCGCGGATTATTCCCTCGGCCAATATCTGGAGCACAACGGCATCCCTGGCATTCAGGGCATTGACACGCGGGCGCTGACCAAGCGGCTGCGTGTGCGCGGCGCGCTCAATGGGCTCATTTCCACGGAGAAAATCTCCGCCGCCGAAGCCGTCAAGCGCGCCAAGGAATTCGTGTTTCTCGGTGTGGATTACGTGAAGGAAGTCACGCATAAACAAGCGTTTCGCTGGGACGAGGCGGACGCTCAAAGCGCCGCCTTTGAGCTGGTGCGGGGCAACGCCAAAGTTGACGCGCGCAATTGCCGCAAACCGCTGCCTGCGGCTGACATTCCCATCGTGGCCTTCGATTATGGAATGAAATACAACATTCTCCGCCGGCTCCGGCAGCACGGCTTTGCCACTCAAGTGCTGCCGGCCACTGCCAGTGCCGCCGACGCGCTCAAATACCGCCCCGCCGGTATTTTTCTTTCAAATGGTCCTGGCGATCCCGCTGCGCTGGAATACATCGTGCGGGAAGTGCGGACCTTGCTTGACTCGGACATCCCGATTTTTGGGATTTGTCTGGGCCACCAGATTCTCGGCCAAGCGCTCGGCGGGAAGACTTTCAAGTTGAAATTTGGCCACCGCGGCGGCAATCAACCCGTCAAGGACTTGGAATCGGGCCGGGTCGAGATCACCTCGCAAAATCACGGTTTCGCGGTGGATGCCGCGTCGCTGCCGTCGGACGTGGCGGTGCATCGCATCAACTTAAACGACCAGACCGTCGAGGGGTTCCGGCACAAGACCAAACCAGTGTTTTGCGTGCAATACCATCCCGAGGCCTCCCCGGGGCCGCACGACAGCACGCCGCTGTTCGCGGAGTTCCGGCAATTGATTGAAAAGCGCGGTTGAAAAAAAAATTAGCGACCGTGGGTTTGCGTTTGACTTGATAGCTGATGCGCTCATAATCCAATTAAACATTGTATGGCCAAACTCGTTATCCTGAATCAAGGCATGACCGGACGGACGTTCGAGCTGAACATCGAGCGCACCACCGTCGGGCGGGTGGAGGATAATACCTTTCAGATTGCCGACGGCTCGGTTTCCAGCCATCACGCCGAGATACTTCTGCGCGGCAGCGACATCGTCATCCGGGATCTGAATTCCACCAACGGCACGTTCCTCAACAACGAGAAGATCACCGAAACGGTGCTCAAGCCCGGTCAGACCCTCCGCTTCGGCCAGGTGGAGCTGAAGATTGACGATGGCAAGGCCGTCGCGGCGGCGCCCGCCTCAGCGGGTGCGCCGGCCCCGGCCCCCGCGCCAGCCAAGAAATCCGGGGAAGGCACAATGATCATGACCCGGGGAGTGAGCTTGGAGCAGCTTGAACAGGGTGCCACTCGCGCGCCTGGCTTCGACACCAAGAACACCGGATTTTCAAAAAAGACCAACAAGATCAACACCATCTTTATTGTTGGTGGAATTGTTGTCTTCGTCATCATCGTGGTGTTGATCGTGATTGCGCTGAAGTCCGCCGGCGGTCACCAGTAAATCCTCGCTTGGTTCGGTGGCCAAAACCGACACTCTTGGATGGCCTCGCGAATGCCACTTAAGAAAGCCGCGCAAACTGCTTCTGAACTTTTGCGCGCCTTGCCTGCCAGTTGCAAGGCTTAGCGACAACAAGGGACCGCGTTGTTTGATTGCCTAAAGGTCAAGGAACATGATTGACCGCAGGCTCAGCCTTTCGGGCGTGGGTTCTTCTGTCTTCACCCAGAGCGCGAGGCCATTGCCGCCCGCACTCAGGTGGCGTCCATTTTTCGCGCAAACACGGGCGGGCAGGGCAGGGTGGGGTGCGCTAAAGCGGCACAAAAGCCCGACAGGTTGACGTACTGGACCGAAGTCGCCCATGCTTTGTAGGAACAAACTGTTGTTGTGCTAGTTTTCCCTTTCCGACCCTTTAGCACAGGTTTACGATAGGTCCACTGATACCTCATGGTGTTGTGAAACACTGCACGATGAATCTGCGTCTCCCAAAACTCCGTCCCGTCCTCCTGCTGGGCGCCTGGCTGATGATGCTGAGCCAGACGTGCTGGCCCCAGGCTTCCGGCGACGTGGCTCTGGCACCAGCTCTGACGCTCACTAACCCCCTTTGTCAATTGACCCCAGGCGAGGCGCTCCGTTATTTCCGCGACCCTTCCCGGCAAGCTACCCTTTCGCAGGTTCTGGCGAAAGCACCGGGCGATTGGTCAGTGTTCGAGTCTGGGCCTCCGACCTCCTTCGGCTTCACCGCCGACACTTTCTGGCTCCGGCTGCGGCTCAGGTCCGCTCTGGCCGAAAGCAGTGAAGTGGTGGTGGAACTGGACAATTCTCGCATAGAAAAAGTGGACTGGTTTGGCCTGCGCAAAGGCGAGGTGAAGGAGCGGCAACTCAATGGTAATCAGCGCCCGTCGTCTGGACCGCTGCCGCGCCCAAGAAGGCCGGGCTTCCGATTAACGTTGGCAGCAGGGGAGGGAGTCGAGGTTTTTGCGCGGGTGGAATCACGCAGTTCCATCGTTCTGCCCGTTTTGATATACGGCAGCCCGGAAGCACAAGCCAACGCAGCCGCGAAGCACGACTGGCTGGCGCTGGCGGCGGTGGGCTTTTTTGGCGGCCTCTTTTGTCTAAGCGTGGTCCTCGGTTTCATCATGCGCAGTCGGTTGGAGCAGATCAACGCCATGATTTCCATGCTGCTGTGTGCCTATTTCCTGCTCGTGGACGGATCCTGGGCCAGGCTGGGACTACCCTGCGCGGCGGAATTGGCGATGTATCCGACGCTGCTCCTGGTCGTGGGCATGAATTTTCTCGCCGGGTTGTTCACGCAGCAGTTCATTCCGCCGCAGTTTAAATCCCGGTTCCCTGGCCGGATGCTGGGCGCGATGCTGGTGGCCGTGGCGCTGGAAATAGCGGTGATTCCTTTTCTGTCCTATCGCACCGGCTTCCGCCTGACGGCGTTGACCTCCACCGCCGTCATGGGGAACTGCGCAGTGGTGGCTGGGTCGCTCCACCGGCTCCGCCCAAGCGGTGGCACGCGACTGCTACTGACTGCCTGGCTGTTTAATCTCGCAGTGGTCGTGGTTATCATCCTGGAATTGACCGGCGTTATTCCTGCGTGGCTGCCGCAGACAATGGCCCCGTTGATCTACGGCGTGACGATTAGTGGTCTGTTTCTTGCCGCCAGCACTCAACGGGCTCACGAATTCATGCGCGAACAGATCCGGGCCTCCCAGCTCGAAAGGTCCCTGGCGGAAGCGCGCTTGCTCGCCTTGCGTTACCAGGTGAATCCGCACTTCCTCTTTAATGCCCTCAACAGCGCCATCGCACTCGTCCAGCACGAACCTGCCCGCGTGACACCCTTTCTTTACCGGTTGGCGGATTTTCTCCGCGGCGCCTTGCGCGCGGAACGCCTCCTGACCGTGCCCTTGGCCGAGGAAGTCGGGAAACTAAGCGCGTATCTTGACGTTGAGAAGGTCCGCTTCGAGCAGCGGCTGGAAGTGACGCTTGATTGCCCCGCCGAATTGGGTCAGTGTCAGGTGCCGGAATTGATTCTCCAGCCGCTCGTGGAAAACGCCATCAAACATGGAATGCGCCAGCCTGCCAAAGTCCACCGCATCCGCCTGCGCGCCGGGCGCGAGGGCGGGCGCCTCCTGCTTGAAGTGGCCAACACCGGCCGGTTGGTCGCAGGCACGGCTCCCGGCAGGGATACTGGCGGCATCGGCCTCAAGAACCTCCGCGAACGTCTGCAACTGCTTTACCAGGAGCGCGGCAAGCTGACGCTGATTGAAGCCGAGGGTTGGGTGTTTGCCCGCCTGTCGTTACCCGTGGTGGAGCGGCCGCCGGCCGCGAACAGCGCCAGCGCGCAACCGCCGGAGTAAAATAAACCATGAACCCCATCCGTTGCCTGATCGTGGACGACGAACGCCTGGCGCGGCTGGTCCTGCGCGACCTGCTCGCCGCCCACCCGGACTTTCAGATCGTGGCGGAGGCCGCCGACATTACGGAAGCTGCCGAGAGCGTACGCAGCCAGCGGCCCGACGTGCTGTTTCTGGACATCCAGATGCCCGGCGGTGATGGCTTCCAACTCCTCGACGCCCTGGCGCCCAACCTGCCTTTTGTGGTGTTCGTTACGGCCT
>Ga0316217_10006901_pt1 | contig 11037 bp, 6 predicted proteins | sample 1anoAmetaG_FD_203633 | JGI IMG/M metagenome (GOLD analysis project Ga0316217, IMG submission 203633) | Freshwater microbial communities from Trout Bog Lake, Wisconsin, USA - 1anoA | ecosystem: Environmental > Aquatic > Freshwater > Lake > Hypolimnion/Profundal zone | place: USA: Wisconsin... | reverse complement strand
CTCCATTATTAGATGCGCTCCCCCTGGCCGGATCACCCGTGCCGGAGCAGGTGGGCGGGTATCGCGCCGCCCCCCCGATATGCCTACGTCACTTGGCATGGAGGACGGACATTGGCGTGCACCAATCGTGCCGCTCATCACCAAGCCGGGGCTCGGGCCGATCGCCCTGCATCGCGACATCGAAACGCACGCCTCTTCCCGCGGGTCGTCGCCGAAGGTCATCGCCCCGGCGGGCGGAGCGTCATCCTGCTGACGCCCCGCGGCCGGGCTCACATCTCGAACGAGAACTCCTTCTTGTCGTCGACCGCGCCGAGCAGCAGGTCCGAGCCGGCCACCCGGTTCCCGACCCGCCACCCGAAGTGCACCTTCAAAGGCAACGGGGCCCTGCCGGCGTCCACGAGCTTGACCACCACCGTGTACTGGCCCGGGAGCGGGAGGTCGGCGACCAGGACGACGTTGTCGACGTTCTGCCCCTGGCAGCCGTCCTGCGGGCACCGCCGGTCGAGGCGCAGCCCGGAGGTCGTGGCGCGGTGGTTCGTGTCGATCCGTTCCCCCTGCGGGTCCGACACCGACAGCTCCACCGTCGCGGACGCTTCCGACCACGCGACCTCGAACTGCACCTTCCCGACGACCAGGCCGCACCCTTCGTCGATGACGCCGTTGCAGTTGTCGTCCACGGCGTTGCCGCAGATCTCCGGACCGGACGGCGTGCAGGCCTCGTCGAACCAGACGCCCCCCGGCGTCCCGACGTGCTTCGCCTCGATGGACGGCGGCGCTGGCGGCGCATGACCGCAGGCGAGCGCCGCCGCCAGCGCGCAGACGCTAAGGCGCCGGTGCCTTCGCATTCGTCGGGTCGGCCTTCCTGGGAGCATCGGGGAGCGCCTCCGCCGTGAGCTTCGGGTTCATCACCTCGAAGAACGCCTGCCGCGCCATGGGGCCCACCGGCCCCTTCTCGCCGCGCAGCGCCATCAGCACGCCCTTCTCCTTCATGAACTTCAGGATGTCGACCGCCTGCGACCGCTTGATGTCGTCGGACCCGAGCGCGTCCGTCATGAGCCGACGGCGGAACTGGACCCGGGTCAGCGAGTGCGGGCCGTTGTCGTACTCGATGCCCTGGATCGCGCGCGACAGCAGGAGCGACGGCCAGTCCTGCAGCGCGCCGTGAACCCTCACGTGGCGGCAAGCCTCGGCGTTCACGATCCACCGGGCGACATCGCCGACCTCGTAGTTGCGGTCGCTCCAGTAGCCGAAGGTGTTGTTGTAGATGACCTTCAGCTCCTCCATCGCCTCCGGCGGGGCCTCCTCGTACGACCGGAGCGCCCGCGCCGCGTCGTCCGGCGTCCCGCCGATCAGCAGGGCCAGCGCGGCGTCGGCGCGCGTGTTCGTGTCGCCGAGCTGCTTGTTGAGCTCCGGAAGGACCGCCCCGGTGATGCCCCCGAACCCGACGGCCCGCGCGGCCTGGTGGCGCGCTTCCATGTCGACCTCCGGCTTGAGCAGGTCGAGCAGCCCGGCCGTCGCGGCGGGGACGGGGCGGTGGATCAGCGTCTCGAGGTAGCACTTGGTAATGAGCGCGCTCTTCGGGTCCGGCTTGCTCCACTGGTGGACCTTCTTCGCGACCTCCTTCATCTGCTCGTCCGTGGCCACCCACGACAGGGCGAAGCACGCCTCGAGCCGCGACTGGTCGTTGCCCATCTGGTCCTCGATGTACTTCGTCATGAGGGGGTAGGCCTTCGGGTCCCCCCACTGCGCGAAGCCGTCGGCCGCCCCCACGCCGATCGCCCGGAGCGTCATGCCGAGCACCGCGAGGCCGCCCTGCATGAGCGAGTCCATCGTCGCGTCGATGTTGGCGGGGCGCCGGTTCAGCTGTCGCTCGAGGAGGCCCCAGGTCGACGGGTCCTTCATCCACCCGAGGTAACGGAGCGCACTCTCGGCGGTCGCCCAGTCGTCGTTGAACTTCAGCGCACCGGGCCCAGGGAAGCCGGCGGGATCGGACCACTTGCGCATCTGGGGGAGCTTGTCGATCGACCCGGACGCCGCGAGGAACCGGAGGCCGTTGGCCTGCGGCTGCGGTCGGTCGGTGAGCCAGAACATCACCGCGTCCTCGGCCTGCTTGCGGATCTCCGGCAGGTGGTCGGGGTAGAGGACCGCCAGGTCGGCGAGCATGCGGGCCGAGACTCGCCGCTCGTCGTCGTCCCGCCGCAGCTCCGGGTCGTCGATGTTGTTGTAGAGCTTGAGCGGATCCTCGCGCATGCGCCAGGCGAGCACCGGGACCGCGCGGAGATCGCCGATCTCGGCCAGCCGGAGGCCCGCCTCGGTCTTCCAGTGGGGCCTCGGGTTCGTCGACACGTACTGGACGAGGAGGTCGCCGCCGCGCGGATCCTCGATTTCCTTCAGCATCTCGAAGATCTGCTTGGTCTGCGTCTTCTCGCGCTCGACCGTCTCGTGCGACACGCTGCGGAGCGCCAGGATGAGCCCGTTGGCGCCGATGCCGTCGCGGAGGGCCTCGAGGAACTTGCCGCGCGAGTCCTTGTCCGCCTTGGCGAGGGCGCCGAGCAGCGGCCCCATCGCGGCCTCGTTCCCGATCTTCCCGAGCCCGACGGCCGCCTCGCGCGCGACCTCGACGTCCTTGTCCTGCACGAGCTTGACCAGCGTCGCCGTCCACTTCGGGTCGGCCCCCGCCGAGAGCTCGGTCGCCACGAGCTGCCGCACGCTGGGGCTGGGGTCGTCCGCGAGGGCCGCGAGCTTGTCCAGCGAGACCATCGCCGCCAGGAGGTCCGGGTCGAACGCGGGGCTCTGCTCGAGGGTCTGCACCTTCGACAGGTGACCGGCGCGATACTCGACCATGACCGGCTCGAACGCCTCGGTCGCGCCCAGGTGCGCGAGCGCCCAGGCGATCTGCGGCTTGTCGCTGTCATCCCCCTCGGCCATGGCCTTGATGAGCGGGGCCTTCGCGGTCCCCTCGTCGGCGGCGGGGAACTCGAGGAGCGCCTGCGCGGCGGTGCCTCGGATCCGGTGATCGTCGGACGCGAGCCCGGCGATGATGGCGGGGAGCGCGGCCTTGTCCTTCGCCCACGCGAGCTCGGCGAACGCCTCCTGACGCAGCGACGGTACGTCGTCGCGCTTGGCCCATTCGCGCCACTTGGAGGCCTGGTCCGCCTTGGGGAGGCGCTGGATGGCCTTCCGCTCCTTGGTGATCTCGTCGACCGTCATCTTGGTCGCGTCGCTCTTCAGGCCCGCGTAGAGCAGAGCGCCGGCGCCGACCACGAGCGCGATGCCGACAATGACCGCGACGGGCTTCACTCGACCGCGCTTGAAGTTTCCGTCCGCAGCGTATTCGTCCATATCAACCATGGGTTCCTCGCGCCTCGCGGGGCGGGACCATAACCCAAATCGCGACCCTGTTGGTCACGGGAGGGCGTGCGTGAGAGAAGCAACGGATGCCTGAGCCGAGGACCGTCATCGTGGCCGCCGGGGTCGTCATCGAGGCGGGGCGCGTCCTGCTGGCTCAGCGCAAGCGTGGCGCCCACCTCGCCGGCGCCTGGGAGCTACCGGGGGGCAAGGTCGAGGCGGGGGAAGACCCTCGCAGCGCCCTTCGCCGTGAGCTCCTTGAAGAGCTCGGCATCGACGTCGTCGTGGGAGAGATCGTCGAGGTGACGTTCCACCACTACGAAGAGGCGGAGAAGGCGGTCCTCCTCCTCTTCTTCGAGGCGACCCGGACGCCGGCCTCGCCGGAGCCGAGGGCGGTCGACGTCGCCGCGTTCGAGTGGGCAGACGGTGCCGGCCTCGATCCCGCCAGGTTCCCCCCGGCCGACGTCGCCGTCCTGGCGAAGGTGCGCGCGCGCCTGGCCGCGCCCCGCAGCCCGGGCGCGACGATTCTCGGCGAAACTTGCGCGAAGCCCATCTAGACTTTCGCCGGCGCTGTCCCTGCCCCTCCACGCCGGACCGGCGCCCACCTTGCTTGCATGCCCGACGCCCTCGACGATCTCGCACGACAGTGGAAAGACCGACCCGACGCGGCGGGGGCCATCACCCTCTGCGACGCGCTCCGGCGCTCGGCCCCCGCGTCGCGGCGCTCTCTCGTCGATGAGGTCGCGAAGCTCGCGACCGAGCGGTTCGCCGCCGACGGGCGCGTCTTGCTCGCCGTGGCTCGGCTCTACGTCGCGGCGGAGCGGCTGAGCGACGCCCAGGGCGTGCTCGTCTCGGCGGGGCGCGTGGCCCCCCGCGAGGCGGGGGTGTTCGGGCTCCTGGGCGAGGTCCTCCTCCGTCGGGGCGACGCCGAGCGCGCCGAGAAGGTGCTGCAGAGGGCGATCCAGCTCGGCGCGAAGGACAGCGACACGCTCGGGTGGATGCAGAAGGCGAAGGCCCTCCTCCCCATGCAGGCCAAGGCCGGGGCCCGCGCCGTGGCGGTCGAGATCAAGAGCACCTCGGTCCACCCGCTCACGCCTCACCCGGGGATGCTGCAGCCCGCGCGGCCGCCCGCCGACACCATCGATCAGGACGCCATGACGGTGGTCCGGTCCTCCCCGCTCGACGCGGAGGAGAAGACGGCCGTCCGCGCGCCGCCTCCCGGGCCCAGGGCAGGCTCGCTGTCGATGCCCACCGAGGCCACCGTTCAGCGGGGCGTCCTGAGCTTCCCGCGTGACATCCCGCCCGACGCGCCGCTCGACGTGCCGAGCGGCGCCGTGCCGCTCCCCACCGGCCCGATGAAGGCGCAGGACACCGGCGGCGGCGCGCGCCCCGTCGCGGCCGCCCCCCCGGCCCCGACGCGGCCGCCGACGCCGTTTCCGGAGGATCCCGCCGACGGCGGGGTGTTCGAGGACAAGACGGACATCCGGGCTCCCGACCTGCGGGCGCTCGCCCCGCTGGCCGCCGCCGCACCTGCCGCGCGGCCGGCCCCGTTCGTGGCCCCCGCCCCCACCGCGGCCCCCGCCACCGCTCCGGCGCGCATCCCCGCGGCCCGCGACGTCCTGTCGGCGCTGGCGAACGCCGGGGTCTTCGAGCCGCGCGACGTGGGCGCCGGGCCGGTGCAGTGGGACCGGCCCAAGGAGAAGGTCCAGCGACGGACCGCCATCGGTCTCGGCGTCGGGATCGTCGTCTTCGTCCTCGGCGCCGTCGGGGTCCTGACCGAGGTCCAGCGTCGGCGGGCCCGGGCCCACGACGAGGCAGAGGCGGCGCTCGCGAAGGTCGAGGCGGACCTCTCCGCGAGCAAGGCGGCGCTGCTGCCGGAGATCGAGCGGACCATCGGGCGCGCGTTCGAGCTCGACTCGCGGTCGCCGCGGGCCGCCGCCGACTGGCTCGAGGAGCGCGCCCTGAAGGGGCTGCTGCAGGGGGGCGCCGAGCTCGCCTTCGAGGACGCCGTCACGCGCGCGACAGAGGTCAAGGTCGCCGACGACAAGATCGCCTTCGCGAGGGTCTCCGCGTTCCTCTTCCAGGGTGACACCGGCGGCGCGGCGGGCCTGCTCCCGAAGTGGGACGGCCCGGCGGCGAACGACGCGCTCTACCAGCTCGTGACGGGCGCCACGCTCGAGCGCGCCGGCGACCCGCACGCGACGGAGCGCTACCAGGCGGCCGCGAAGCTCGCCCCCAAGCTCGTCCTCGCGGAGCTCCTCCTGACGCGAGCCACGGCCTTCGACGGCGACCCGAGCAAGGCCGCCGAGCTCGCGAAGCAGTTCCGCGCGAAGTACCCGGATCGCCCCGAAGGGGCCGCGCTGGTAGGCCTGGCCTGGGCGCGCGATCCGCTCCGGGGCGAGCAGGCTCCCCCCGAGGTCGCCGACGCGATCGCCCACGCGGCGGACCTCCCGGTCCCGCTCCTCGGCGTCCCGTACGCGCTCCAGGCCGTCCTGGCGCTCGACAAGCACAGCATCCCCGACGCCACGGTCGCCATCGAGAAGGGGCTGCGCGTCGCCAACGACCCGGGCATGGCGACGTGGCTCGGGACGATCGCCCTCGACACGCGCGACGAGCCGCTCGTCCGGAAGGCGGCGCTGCTCGCCGTCACGTTCTCCGCGGTCTATGCCCCCGCGAGGGTGCTCGCCGGCCGCATCGCGCTCCTCGGGGGTCGCCTCGACGAGGCCCTCAAGGCGACCGAAGATCTCGACCCGACGTCGCCCGACGTGGCCATCGTGCGCGCCGCGGCGGCCTACGAGCGGGTCGACGCGGACGCGATGGGACGCGCGCTCGAGGCGCTCCCGGCCGACGCGAAGAAGCTCCCCGTCTTCGAGACCCTCGGCGTGGCGCCGGACGTGCTCTTCGGCCGCGAGGCCGAGCGCTGGCCCGCCGCCGACGCGCCCGCGAAGCTGCTCGAGCTGAGCCGCGACGACGCCCCGTGGAGCGACCTGGTCGGCATGGACGCGGTGCTCGACCTCGGGCTGACCGACGTCGCCGACAAGATCCTGGCGGACTGGAAGGGGACGGAGGACCGACCGCTCAAGGCGCTGCGCGCCAGCCGCCTGGCACGCTACGAGAATCGCCTCGACGACGCCGATCACTCCAGCAAGGCGGCGCTCGAGGGCGCGACGGTCACGCCGCGCGTCCTCATGGAGCGCGTGATGGTCCTGGTCGCGAAGAACCGCACGGCGGACGTCGGCCCGCTGCTCGCGCGCTACCCGCTCGTCCTCGGCCCCGCGTCCTCGTGGCTCAGCGCCTACGCCCTCGCGTCCAACGGCAAGCTCGACGACGCCCGCGGGCGCACCGCCCAGCTCGACGTCCCTCCGGCGCTCGCTCCCCTCCCCTTCCGCGTGATGGCGGCGGTCTCGCTCGCGGCCATGAAGGACAAGAAGCGCGCCGAGCCCGCGATCAAGGCGCTCCTCGCGACCGGCAACCTCGACCCCGACGTGCTCGCGGCCGCGGCGTCGATCGGCATCAAGACCGCCGCCGCGCCGGCGAAGCCGAAGAAGTAGCCCCTCCGCCGGCGCCGCGCCGCGAGAGGGGCCGGCGCTCGCCGACTACTGGCTCCGGGGCTGAGGGCCTCGACCGTCGAGCATCATCTGGAACTCGTCCGGCTCCGTGCTGCGGCCCATGGCCTCCTCGAGGGTGATGACGCGCCGCTGGAGGAGCCCGAAGAGCGCCTGGTTGAGCGTCTGCATGCCGAACTTCCCCTGGCCGACCTGCATCTGGCTGTAGATCTGGTGGATCTTCCCCTCGCGGATCAGGTTCCGGATGGCGGCGTTGGGGCAGAGGATCTCGAGCGCCATCGCGCGGCCGCTGCCGTTCGCCTTCGGGAGGAGCTGCTGGGTCACGATGCCCTGGAGCACGAAGGAGAGCTTGGCGCGGATCTGCTCCTGCTGGTGGGGCGGGAAGACGTCGATGATGCGGTTGATCGTCGAGACGGCCGTGTTCGTGTGGAGCGTCGCGAAGACGAGGTGGCCCGTCTCGCTGATGGTCAGCGCCGCCTCGATGGTCTCGAGGTCGCGCATCTCGCCGACGAGGACGACGTCCGGGTCCTGCCGGAGGACCGAGCGGAGCGCGGCCGAGAACGTCGCGGTGTCGCTCCCGATCTCCCGCTGGTTGACGACCGAGAGCTTGTTCGGGTGAACGAACTCGATCGGGTCCTCGATGGTGAGGATGTGGCAGCGCTGGTCGTTGTTGATCTTGTCGATGATGGCGGCGAGCGTCGTCGTCTTGCCGGAGCCGGTCGGGCCGGTGACCAGCACGAGGCCGCTCGGCTTCTTCGTGAGCTCGGCGACGATCGGCGGCAGGCCGATCTCCTCGAAGGTGAGGATCTTGAACGGGATGGTCCGGAACGCGCCGGCCACCGCGCCGCGCTGGACGTAGATGTTCGCGCGGAAGCGGGAGAGCCCCTTCACGCCGAACGCGAGGTCGAGCTCGCTCGACTTCTCGAAGGCGATCTTCTGCTCCTCGGTGAGGATCGAGTAGCAGAGCGCCTTGCTCTCCACGGGGCCGAGGGGCGGGAGCTTCAGCGGCACCACGCTCCCGTCGATGCGCAGGAGCGGCGGCGCCCCCGTGGTGATGTGGAGATCGCTCGCCCCCTTCTCCGTCATGGCCTTGAGGAGCTGGTGCAGCGTGACATTCACCGGCGGCGGCGCTTGATTCAAGGTTCTCGGCTCCGTGGATCTACGTGGACTCGGCTAGCTGACCGGCTCTCAGGCGCCGTCCGGAAACGACGGAATGTCATCCTGAGCCGCGCTGCGGCGAAGAACCCCCCGAGCCCGGAGGGTCCTTCGGCCTTGCGGCCTCGGGATGACATTCGAGTTTCATGGACGGCGCCTCAGTCCGCCATCGTGACGCGCAGGACCTCTTCGGTCGTCGTCATGCCGTCCATGACCTTCGCGATGCCGCTCATGCGGAGCGTCGACATGCCCCCCTTGATGGCGGCGGCCTTGAGCTCGGCCGTGGACGAGCCCTGGAGGACCATCTCCTTCAGCGTGTCGCCGAACCGCATGACCTCGTAGAGCGCGACGCGCCCCTTGTAGCCCGTGCCGTTGCACGTGCGGCACCCCGTCCCCTTCATGAGCTTCGCGCGCGCGACGTTCTCGGCGGTGAAGCCCATCTCCATGAGGACCTGCGGGTCCATCTGGAAGGGGGCCTTGCAGTCGGCGCAGCAGCGGCGCGCGAGGCGCTGGGCGAGGACGAGGTTCACGCTGGCCGTGATGAGGAACGGCTCGACGCCCATGTTGAGGAGGCGCGAGATGGTGGCCGGCGCGTCGTTGGTGTGGAGCGTCGAGAGCACGAGGTGGCCCGTGAGCGCCGCCTTGACCGCGATTTCGCCCGTCTCGAAGTCTCGGATCTCGCCGACCATCAAGACGTCCGGGTCCTGCCGGAGGAAGGCGCGGAGGGCCATCGCGAAGTTGAGCCCGATCTCGTCGTGCATCTGCACCTGATTGATGCCCATCAGGTTGTACTCGACCGGGTCCTCGGCGGTGCTGACGTTGGTGCCGGGCTTGTTGAGCTCGCTGAGCGCCGAGTAGAGCGTCGTCGTCTTGCCCGACCCTGTGGGCCCGGTGACGAGCACCATCCCCCAGGGCTGGCCGATCGCCCACATGAAGTCCTTGAGCGGGCCAGGGTCGAAGCCGAGCTTCGCCATGTCGACCTGCAGGTTGCCCTTGTCGAGGAGGCGCATGACGATCTTCTCGCCCCAGATCGTCGGCAGGACGCTGACGCGGAAGTCCATCTCGCGCCCCTTGCCGAGCTTCAGCTTGATGCGCCCGTCTTGCGGCAGGCGCCGCTCGGCGATGTCGAGCTGGCTCATGATCTTGAGGCGGCTGACGATGGCGTTCTTCAGCTTGAGCGGCGGGGTCATCTCCTCGAGGAGCACGCCGTCGACGCGGAGGCGCACGCGGAGCTTCTTCTCGTACGGCTCGATGTGGATGTCGCTCGCCCCCTTCTTGATGGCATTGAGGAGGATCATGTTGACGAGCCGGACGACGGGGGCGTCCTCGCTCGCCTTCTCGAGCTCGAGGAGGTTGATGTCCTCCTCGTCGCCGGTGAAGTCGATCTCCCCCTCGTCGAAGCCGGACATCACCTCGTCGTAGGAGGGGCCGGCGTTGTAGTATTTCTCGATGGTCGCGAGGATGGCCGTCTCGCTCGCGATGACGGGCTCGATGTTGTAGCTCGTCAGGAATTTCAGGTCGTCGATGGCGTGCAGGTTCGTCGGGTCGGCCATCGCCACGATGAGCGAGTTGCCGGTGCGCGACACGGGGACGACCCGGTGCTTCTCGCACTGCTCCTTCGAGACGAGCTTGATGATGTCGGCGTCGATCTCGTAGTCGGCGAGGTCGATGGTCGGGACGCGGTACTGCTGCGAGAGGAAGTTGGTGATCTCGTCGTCGGAGATGTACCCGAGCTTCGCCAGCGTGTAGCCGAGGTTGCCGCCCCCCTTCTGCTGCTCCTCCTGCGCCGTCCGGAGCTGCGACAGGGAGATGAGCTTTTCGCGGACGAGTAACTCACCGAGCCGGTTCGTGTTTGCCATACTGCTCTCTTCTCCTTGGGGGCGAGGCCGCGCGGGGGCGCCGCAACCGCTAGAGAGTCGACCATGGCGTGCGGGCCGTCAAGGTGCGGGCTGCCGTTCCGCGGGGGACGCGTGTAGGCTGACGTCAGGGGCGAGCGGGCGAGCCAGAGGCCAGGAGCGTGCGGTTCTTCGAGCGGATGTGGAGGCGCCTCGCCCGTGGTCCACGGGGTGACGAGGCCGAGCGGGCGGAGCTCGAGGGGGACCTCCAGCGGGCGATCCGCCTCTGGATGGCCGCCGGGGCCGTCGACGAGGCCGCGCGCGTGATGACCCTCCGCGGCGACGCCGAGCCCGACCCGAAGGCGCGCCTGCAGCACTACACGCAGGCCGTGGCGACCGCGACGCCGGGTGGCGCCGCCCGGAAGGAGGCGGGCGGCAAGCGGGCACGGCTGACCCTGGCGCTGGCCCGCGACGGGGCCGTCTCTTCGGCCGTCCGCCGCGACGTGACGCTGGCGGGCGAGGAACTCGAGCAGGCGGGCGACTTCGCGGCGGCGGCCGACGCGTTCGCGCTCGCCGGGGACGTCGAGGGGGAGGCGCGCGCCCTCACGCAGGCGGGGGAGGTCGACCGGCTCGACCGCCTGCTCACCCGCGACCAGGCGACGACGACCCGGGCGCGGGGCGCCGACGACGCCCACGCGCGGATCGACGCGCTGGTCAGCGCCGGACAGCGGCGGGAGGCGCTCGCGCTGGCGGAGGCCTCCCCCGACGACCCGGGCGCCCGCGCGAGGGCGGCGCGGATCCAGGGGGCCCGCATCGACTCCGCGGTGGTCCGCGTGACGTGGCGAGGGGGGCCGCTGGCGCTCGTCCTCGGCGACGAGGTCACGATCGGCCGCGCCGAGGGGGCCATCATCGTGCCGTCGAGCGTCCTCTCCCGCGCCCACCTCCGGCTCGCGCGGGCCTTCGGTCGCGTCGTCGCGACCGACCTCGGGAGCCACAACGGCACGCAGCTGCGCGGTCAGAACCTGGCGCACCCGCTGGACGTGACCGACGGGGTGACGCTCTCGCTCGGGGGGGAGGTCCCGCTGACGCTCGCGCCGAGCGCCGAGCTCGGGGGGGTCCTCGCCATCGAGGTG
>Ga0316217_10006900_pt1 | contig 11037 bp, 9 predicted proteins | sample 1anoAmetaG_FD_203633 | JGI IMG/M metagenome (GOLD analysis project Ga0316217, IMG submission 203633) | Freshwater microbial communities from Trout Bog Lake, Wisconsin, USA - 1anoA | ecosystem: Environmental > Aquatic > Freshwater > Lake > Hypolimnion/Profundal zone | place: USA: Wisconsin... | reverse complement strand
CCAACCCCATTCTTTTTAAAGCAAATATCTGAAATGTTTTCTCAAATGTTGAAAAATTAGCTATTAATGAATAATAAAGTAATAAAAACCATTAATTTCACAAATAAACAAATAGTTCGTAGTTTTTTAAAATCAAGAATAATTGATTTATAAATGATGTACATCATCATATCGATCAAACTTTCGCCTTTTTAACGTTTTATGACTGGTCAGCAGCTGCTTTCATTAGAGCTTTATTGTACAAAAGTTCCAAAGTATTCATTTTCTTTCTGTTCTTGAACTATTCTTTATCTTTCATTTGTGCCAATAATACTTCTTCGTGCTTTTTGTAAACTCCCTTCAAGTAATCCTGCTTTTGCTTCTCATTCTAGAAGAATGCGCCAGTATCATCTTTCCAAACTTCAGCCTGTTTGCTGTCAATCTTCTTTTAGTGAATTTATTTTTGCTTTTTCTCTTAAACTTGTCGTGCGAGGTATTCTCTCATTTGAGCTTTTTGCTACTCTGCGATCTTTTTACGTCTCTCTTACTCTTACTTTTCTTTTCTTAGCTGGTTTTCAATATGCCTCATCATTTTTTAGTCTTCAGCCCTAATTTGCTCCTTTTGATCCTTTATCACAGAATCTGCAAAAGAAGCCATCACAGCCTTAATCTTTTATTAACGCTCTTTTTTTTACTCCTCTCTCTTTTTTTAAAGCTAATCTTGAAGCCTGGCGTATTCTTCTTGGGCCTTGATATCCTAAATAATTGAAAAAGTACCTCAATTCTTTCTCTTTCCGCTTATTATCTTAGCCTTTTTTGATTCTCCTCATTTTCCTACATGACTTGCTGGAATCTTTGTCTTTCTTTGTACTTTCTATCTTTGAACTAATGCTATTCATCGACTATCTACTCCTTTATCTTTTCAACCAATAAGTGATCCAACTAATCCTCTTTTCTCTTTTCATGTTTCTTTCTCTTATTCTCATCTTTCACTTGCTTGTCCCTCATCTGCTTTTAAAGCTGGATCTTTCTTTAATAGTCTTCTTTCTTTTCTTTCTATCTTTGGTCGTAAAGTTTTGCTTGTTATTGCTGTAATTTGAAGTACTATTACTCCTCCTGCTTTTCGGAAGCTTTCTTGCGGTTTTTTTATTACAGTTGCTTATCTAACTCTTTTTTTATTTTTTTCTTAAATTATTCCTCCCTCATTCTTTCCAATTACTTTTACTTTTTGAAGAGTTCAGTATCAAATTTAACTAAAGTTGCCCATTAATCATCGTCATCACCTTCGACATGATAAACACTCTTGGATGCAATCGAACTTGTTTCAGAAGATTTGCCTGATCTTGATGATTGAACTTCATTCTTTTGATAATTTTTCTGAGAAGGTGCTTGACTTTTCTTTTAGTCAGCATGCTGTTAAGCTTTTTTGTCTTGTTTTTGAGGACCACCTTGAGTACGCTTTTAATTGGCATTGCGCTGCTAGATATCTTGTTTGCTGGTTGTTGATTTGCCTCCTTTTTCTAAATAAGATTAGATTTACCACTTTTATTTTCTTTCTTGTATTCTTCGACTGCCCTGGAAACTTTCTATTTGAGAGATCTAAGAGATTACTAAGTAACCTTCTCTTTTCCAAAGTAATCAGTGACGATTTATTCAATGATTTTTGAAATATTTTTGTTTCCCTTAGAAAAGTCCTTATTAAATTTGTCAACAATCATGACTCTTAGCTGCTATCTCTGCTGGATAGCTTGGGCTTGCTCTATTGCGGAGTGAAGTTTCCCACTTCTTCGAGAGCCTTGGGATTTAGCATCGTCTTTTATCTCACTCATAGATTATTGAAGTTATATTATTAAGGAGTATAGATTAGTTCTAATTATAAAATGATATTAATCCTAGTTTTTCTCAGTTTTCATGTGTTTAAAATTTAGAGATAAAGTATTGAAAACTTTTGTTGTTTTTGAAGAAAAACGCTCGAATATTATACTTATTTCGTTTTTGTTGATTAGTATAATCTCAATTATGATGGCCTATCTTACAAAATTTTACAAGACTAAATTCTTTTCCGCTTGCTGAAGGCTAAAACCATAACAAATATCTTAAAGGCTTGTAACCATAATTAATAGGCATTTTAAGCTGTCTTTTGAGTATTCTATATGCTTTTTCAATGAATCATTAGCAAAACAGAGGAACAGCTATCGGAAATGGTTTAGGATAGAAAGATATTAGTCAAAGAATATTTAATCTTTTTAATTATTTGATTTATTTAATTATATAATCAATGGCTGGTGGTGCATAAGCAAGAGCAGAGAAGAAGGAATCAATTGAGAAGCTTTATGAGCTTTTCGGAGCCTACAAACAAATCATTCTCACGACCTTCACTAACGTTGGTTCTAGTCAAATCCAACAGATTAGAAAAGCACTCAGACCTCTCAAGAGTGTGCTAGTCATCTCCAAAAACGTAACTCACATATCACTTAGACCCTCATCAAGAAGGTCCTCAAAATGAGAGTCAATGGCATCGAAGAAGAGTAATTCAAGCACCTCGAGCAACAGTTCGGAGGAAAACTACCTGAGCTCCAAGCCCTTGTTCCATTACTTAAACAAAAAGTAGCGCTTATCTTCACTGACGCCTCAGTCCATGAGCTGAGAGGCAAAATTGAGGCCAACAAAATCCCTACTGAAGCCAGAATCGGTGTTGTTGCCCCAATCGATTTCACTGTCCCTGCTGGACCTACTGGACTTGACCCCTCACAAATCAACTTCTTCCATGCTTTGAACATCTCAACAAAGATCGTTAAGGGTCAGATTTAAATCACCAAGGACTTCAAGGTCTGCACTAAAGACAAAAAAGTCAAAGCCTCAGAAGCAGCTCTCCTCAAGAAGCTTAACTTCAAACCTTTTGAGTATGGTATGAAAATCAGAGCTGTCTATGACTAAGGCCATATTCTTCCTGAAGCTATCATTAACATTGATCCCGCAAGTCTCCTCGCCAAATTCCAAGTTGGAGCCAAGAACATTGTTGGTCTTTCACTTTCAGCTGGAATCCCTATTGCCGCAACTGTGCCCCTTATCATCGGAAACGCCTTCAAAAACATTGCTGCCTTGTCAATCGAATCTGGGTATTTTTGTTACTATCTAGATACAAAATCAAGGAAGTTGAAGCTGCCTCAAGCGCTCCCCCTGCTCCAGCCAAAGTTGAAGCTAAGAAATAAGAACCCAAGAAATAAACTAAAAAGGAAGAACCCAAGAAGGAGGCTCCTCCTCCACCCCCCGCAGAAGAATAGGACATGGACATGGGAGATCTCTTCGGCTGATCGTATTTAAACCCTAAATTCTGACTTTGCTGATACTTGACTAAAATAGTGATAATGGGATGGGTTAAATAGAGGTTAACAATCACTGGCGGAAGGTGTTAGGTCTGGTAGCTCTGAACACAGAGTGATATCTTCTGCTACTGGCTCTAGTAGTGGTCCTGAGGATGGGAAACTTGATGTTGGTTCCTCTGTATTGGATGGATCTTGGTCTTCTGATCTCCTTTCTCTTGTTGAGGACTGCAGTTCTGATGATGGAAATGGTGTCAGGTGAGGCTCTGTGGTTACCGGCCATCTCAGCATGGAGTTGGCTGACTGCTCCATTGAGTGAAACATCTCTGTATTCCTTGTACATGTTGTGGTTTCCAGTCCTGGACTGATACCTCAAGACGATTCCAAAAGTTTTGACATGGTTGGGTCTTCTCTCGAAGATCTCATTCACTGACAAAATCTGACCTTGTGCGCTTTTGGTCTTGAGCTGGTTGCGGAGATGGTACCAGAACTTAGATTTGGCAATGACTTTGTTTCTTGCGAAGAGACGGATGGCGAAGACTTTGGGGTTGGGTTCCTGCTCAGTTGGAAGCTTGCGTCCGAGCACGAGGTACTGCCTTATCTACCAATTATTTTAGCGATACCTTCATTTGGAGTGAGGAGTCGGCTGGATCTTGAGCACCCTTGAGGCTTAATTTAACCATTAATGAATTGTAATTATATATTACAAAATATTATTTAATATTAATCTAAATTACTTCTCAATACGCTATCTCACAATTGACCCCACTTAATTCAAAGGAACATGGTTCGGCATTTTCATCTCATTTTATTTGAATCATTTGCAACTAAATAACCTCAAATCTTCACATAGCAATGATGGAAGGAAAAGACCCACAGGAAAGGTATTATTTGTTCATTTTTTGTTAACAAAGTTTAATCATATCATATCAGAAAGCAATTGCAAAGAGATATGACCATCTCTTGCAAATCATCCCCACCAATTGGGATAGATTATTTTTTGTGCACTGTTACATCTTCCCTATCTTCGAGGATTTGGCGTCATCGCAACCGGCTTTTGATCGTTCAAAATGCGAGCTCCAACGTTTCTTAGGTTTTATTTGGAGCTTTATCTTTGACTGACCTCATTTGACCGATTGGTGCCACTTACATTAGTAGGCACATGATAATTGGGTCTTGGAGGCATTTTGTAGTTTGGAAGCCCCTGTGGTCTTGGTGGGAGCTTTGCATTTGGCAATGAAATCTAATCTTTTTGGATTAGTTTGCCGGTTGGAGGACGTATTGCTGGCAGTTCCTACTTTTTATGGAGAGCGATTCTTGGAGAGTCACCTAAATAGTAACAAAAGTACAAATATAGTTATTTCTCAATCTGCAGGCAGATAGCACTCTTTACTTCTTTTTTTCTGATTGTTGGTTTTGTTCCTTCAAGATGTTCAGCTGATCCAATCTCTATTTTTCTTCAATCTGCCTCCTCTTCTCCATAAATTCCTTTAATTTTCGATCTTTCTCTTCTTAGCTAGCATCCTTTTTTTGTTACACCTATTTCTTAATGCTTCTGCAGCTTTTCGGAGCCTCACTTTACTACTTTTCCTATATTATATAGTTGGCCTTCGGTAAAATATTCTTCAACCCCTTCAAATCTCGTGGATTGTATTTGATAGTTTGCAGCAAAGCATCATTATGAGCATTCTACTTTACTTCAACATCTATCTCTCCTTTAAAGTATTTATGCACCAAAGGATTGCTAAGAAGTTCTTAGGTATCAGGTCTTTTCTTGGGCTCAAGCTTTAAAAGCGAGGCAATCACATTTTGAAGGTCACTAGAATATTGGATGGGGATTCTATCAAAGATGCCAGCACAGACTTTCTTGTAAAGACCTGACAAGTCATGAGCTGTAAATGGTGGTCTAAGCGCGGCCATTTCGTATAAAACACAGCCTAGAGACCACATATCACTCTTAACTCCGTAGGGTTGATCTTTCCAAACCTCAGGACTAGCATAGTACGGCGTACCAGTCTGTGTGGACGCAAAATCTTTCTTAAGCACCTTAGAAACGTTAAGATCCCCAAGTTTATAGATTTTATCGCTGGTAATGAAGACATTGGCGCATTTGAGGTCTCTGTGCAGTATTTTTTGATCATGAAGTGATTTTAGTCCCTTGGTCATATGGACAAGGGCAGTCCATATTTACTCTTATTTGTATCTGGTGTGTTGTTTGAGGTGAGTTTAATTCAATTTGAGGACGTCTCCTCCTGCTGCGAATTACATTACCACGCATAACGTCTACGAAGTTTCGTCGTAAAACGCCTATTTAAAGCCAATTATGTATTAATGGTTGTAAGAGGCTAGAATTCTGACTTAATTGAGTGCGTTTTCTTTTTCTTTGGGCTTCATGGTCGCAATTTTGATCTATGTCAATTTTGGAATACCTTCTTGCAGGCGTATTATTTGCCGTCTATTTTGCGCTTCACCTTGAAAACCTGACCGAATGCACCTTCTCCCAGCTTAGAAAGCACTTAGAAGTCTCTCAAACTTGATTGTTTCTGTTCCATCGAAAGAATATTTTAAATCTCTATACAAATATAACAAAGTCCCTCGCTTGTTTATAGGCTGGAGCCAATATCTTACCTTTAAAAATGATCAGAAGGCAGTAACAAGCTGGTTTCAGAGATTTTAGAGTAAAACCGTCAAAAATGTTCTTGAGCCAAAATGATCAAAATTAAGAGATTATTTGAATAATTCTGATACAATTAATCAAAGTCTTTGCTGCTTTTCGGCTCTCTTCTTTCTAATCTAAAGATTTTTCTGACGCCTGGCATCTTGTTGATCTTCGAGCTTTTTGGTGTCTACTTTCTTGGCTTTTTCCTTGAAAATGGCCTCAATCAGCACAGTTCTGTTCTTGAATTGGTTACCTTTGGAGGCAAGATAGAATTTATGGTAAAGGGTTCTGTCAATCTTCTTAGCCTCCCTGTATTTCCTCAAAAGTCTTCTTAAGACCCTCTGCCTTCTAACCCAAAGAATCTTAGTAGGCATCCTGCTTTAAACAGTACCTCTGCGCTTACCAGCACCAGTGTGATTCCCTTTACGCTTGGCCTAAAGATGGAGTCTCGCACGGGCACGGGAATGAACTATTTGTTTGCGCTTCATAATGAGACCGTCCTTGATAAGTTTCCGAACGAAAACTCTTGAATTTGCCTGTCCAATTTGTTCGACTTCGTTGGGATCCATCCACACACGTTTCTTACCACATTTGAGAACTTGAGCTGCCAACCGCTTCTGACTCTTTAAGCTAACCATTAGTTGTAAATTAATATATATTTAATATTTCCTAAAAAAATATTCTTTTTCGTCCAAGATCTCCTGCCCAAGGAAGAAAACACTTCTGCCTTGACAAGTAAAACAAAAAATAATGAATTTTGAAAAAAATATTGATTTGGGTCATAAGAATGAATATGATGATTTAAATAGCTGAGCAATCAACCAAATATTCTGTAAGAGCGGCCCATGGAAGACTTAATATGCAGGGTACCAACGTTTTGCCATCCCTTTTTCATGAGAGAAACTAAATAGTTGATGGACATGGTTGTGTTTTGTCTAAGCTGGTCTTCAGTTTGGTTCACGTTTCCAATAGCAGTTCCCAAGCAGGCAGCCTTCTTGGATTGGAACTTGACAGTGTGCTTCAACTCCTCAATCTTTGAGACGATTTTCTCTCCCTCAGCCAGGATAACTGGGTAGAGACCCATCTTGACCAAAACATTACCCAAAAGCTTTGTGACTTGCTTTCCCACAGAGTCACTGGCCAACAACAGGTCGTACTTTTTAGCCCACTTTTTGATTTTGGTTTTGTCCTTATTGAAAGCCTTGAGACCTTCGACATCAATGTAAGCAATGTTGTTGGCGGTAGCTTCTTCAATGTGAGCAGCGTTGGCGAGGACGCAGACCTAAATGTTAAAAGCCTTACTTTTAGATTGGAATATGCTTGGAAGGGAAGCCTAACAACACCGTTGAATCTTTTATCGGGATCGTAATCACGGAGACCGATTTGTAATTCAACAGTTTCAAGGAACTTGCGTTGTTTGCGAGCAGTGACCAATTCGTTGATGGTCTTCTTGAGGAAGTCCGAGTTAATTTTGCTCATTGAATTAAATATTATATTTCATTAAATCAAAAAATATTAAATATTCCCAACACCCACCCACAACCTTTGTGTTGCCTGGCTTTTCATCTTGTAGCTCCGAAATAAAATAAGATCCAGTTTTGGCAAATCTTGGGCAAGTATCTTTGCTTTTTAGCCCAATTATGAGTAAATAACTTAAGATTCGTTACTGTCTTAATCTGGCAAATTCTAATAAGTAATAATTTGATTACTTTAGTCGGCAGATCTAAGAAAAAGCATCTAAAAGCTGCTAGGTTTATAAGAAGTAGTTATCTGATCTAAATGCAAAAATGACCAGATTTGCTAGATTATCATAAAATCTATCTTTCTTACACAAGTTTTGTGGGACCAATAGTTGAGTTCTTTTGCTTTTTTCATTCATCCAGCATAGTTATAAAACTTAGATAAATATATTTGATAATAAATGAGGTGCTGCTTCGGTGATCGTAAACCAAAAACTTAAATATCCAAAAGCTAAAAGCCTAGCTAAGACGTAAACCGCAAGAAAGGATTAGTCCCCGATTAACTCAACCAAGAAAATCCAACCAAAGTTAATAATAAATCAAATCTCAATCAGGTGACAGAAGGCAGAACAGAGAGCGGCCAGAACGAATTGTTCGGAAAAAAGGATGATTCAAATCCAAACTCAAATAGACAAAAGGGTAATTAGGACCACAGCAGAAAAGATGAAATCAAAAGTCCAAGGAACTAATCGAAGGGATAAAAGATCGTAATGAACTCACAAAAGAAAGAGAGTACATTCACTAATATACTTTCAAGCTTTGCTCCAAGCAAGTAAAGCGTAATCTAGTATCCAAAGGAAGAAGATTATGCGATTGAAAATAACGAGGCCAATGTTATGGACTTGAAAGCACCCACCAAAAACTTAAAGTAGCTTTGAATTCGATTAAGGTTGCTCTTTTTTGATTAGAAAAGCATTATCTAGACCCCGGCTATCAGCTTCGTAAGGTAAGATTCCACTCACATTCAGGTACGATTGCCTTCTTCTACACCACTTTACCTAGCCTGAAGAATCGGAGGGCGCTTCCCCGTCCGTATCCCCATCTAAGCTTGACCAAAGCAGATTAGAATAGTCAAGGAAAACGACATGATTGAGCAACTTATTAACCTAATAAATAACTTCATTGCTAATTAGGATATTCAGTCATAAACGCCAAAAATGGCACTATTGGCAATTCAGCTTTTGTTTGTCATAAACCAAATTACAACAGCTTTTGCTGACTTGTTTGGTATGTTAATTACAGATCCGTTTATATCTGAAGGTCATTCGACCATTAATGATGAAACATATTCATCAGCAAACAAAATGGCAAAATCTCATCTAATTTGCGCTATCATCAAAAAGATCAGCTCTGCTCTTTTATAATTTATTGCTAGAAATGACAATCCTTAAACTCTTGAGTAGGATACTCATTATCACCGCACTTATCTCCTCCGCATATCATCATCTCCAAAAGCCAGCACTCAGTCTCGATGAATTCAAGGCCAATTACCAGACAGTTGGCCAGATTTCTGTTAGCTATCTCAACTTTGATATCCCCTATGATAAGGTATCTTGGGCTTATTTAGACTGATTGGATCATGGGAGTGCGAATCTTCGGCCTTTTTGAAGTGTTGGTAGCCTTGTTCATCATTTTCGATGACCCTCTCGGAGGGTTCCTTTACCTGGCCTCCATCTCATTTGAACTTTTCTTTTTGATCTGGCCCTCAATTGTCGCTAAAACAACAGCCAAGTGGTCATTCGGTTAGCTCTAGCAGGTAAAAAACATGAAACTCAGCTATCTCATTTGGTGGGCTTATTCGGGGTTGGATTGATTCTGGCCTGCGGAGGCTACAGGAAAGACAAAGGTGTAAGCTCCCTCAAATGATAGTTTGTACACTTATCAAAGCAGGAAATTAGGCAGGTTAAATTCATATCATAAATGCTTTTGAGAATGTACGCCAATCAGATATTGAGTTGGCATTTAATTTGATGACTGCAACGACTATTATGACAACTAGTTGTTTTATGTCGACAAAGGTATGTCATCAAAGATGCAATGAGTTGCATTTAACTCTCTCAAATAATATCTGCTGCTATCCAGTTGTCTGTAGTCGCAGATGTAGCTAAATAGGGCAAATATGAAGAAATATTGAGAATGATCAAACTTTGGTCTAGGTCTCAGAGTTTCTTTTGACTAGCTTGTGGTCAGTCCACTTGTTCTTGTACATCCATCTGAAGAGAACGTAGAGAAGGTCGATTAGCAACTCTTTGTCCAGAGGAAAAGCCTCTTTGTTATTTTAGAGATCTCGAACTATTTCGTTGGCAATGTCGATGATGTCTGTCGGTTTGTTAGTTTCCCAGTAGGTATCAGTGTATTTCTTCTTGACGAAAAACCTGATGTAATTAACAAAGCAATAAAGAATCTTCTTTTCTTCCCCACAGGCCCCCATAACCCTAAGAAAGCTGCTGGCCATATCCTGGCAAGACTAGCTGCCCTCGCTGAACTCGAACTACTCATCATAGCTGATGGTTTTGTTCATGATGGCCCTCTCAAGCTCTTAGACGCAGTCGTAGTTTGCGATGGACTGGTCTTCGTCGGCATTCTGCGTGGTGAGAGTTGTACGTTGGTGGGGAGGCGAGGTCGGCCCCGAGCTTTGTCAGTTTTGGGCTTGATGAGGGCTCCGGGTGGCTGAGTTAGTAGATCGTACTTTGCCCTAATGCTTCTGCTTGACGTGCGTAAACAGCGCAGGGTAGGAAAGGTACCATTTTCCGCAAGGACAGCCGAATTTGCGCTAGGCCTCTTCTTTGGCCTTCATGATCTGCTCGTGATTGCCTCCACTTTATTCTTCACTCATCAATTTTATAAATATCACTCATTGTTTAATTTGAACTTAGATCTGCTCACCATTTCTTCTTGTAATTTGAAAAGAAGTGAACTAGTTTTTGAATGGGAGAGCATCGAAATGTTGCCTTAGGGCTATTGACCGCTTTTTTGCGACTGATAAGGACGGATATAGGGTTATGAGCTCAGGGTAGTCAGCCAGATCGGATAAAAAAAGTTGGTGGACTCATTGTTTTTGAGCTGATATAGAATCGATCTGAACATTTTCTGATGTTTACTAATAGGTTTCACTCATAAACATAATTATTTAATATAGTTAGCCTACAAATAAGAGTCAAAGTTGATCTATTCCTTCATTTCTATGCAAAGTTGAGCGATATTGTACCTTCTTTTGTCTATCTTTAAGTTATTCGAATGATTAGGAACCTATAAAATTGCTAAATTTTGATAACGAAATCATCTTTGAAACTGACTAAGAAAGCAGCATTGCTAGCCATAAAATGTACAGAACCAATAACTGTTAAAAGTGCTCCTTTCAGACCATACAAGACCACTTAGAATCCTGAGGTTACAATTAGGCAGCTTGGAATTCTGAATATGCTGAAAATTAAAAACCCAAAAGGTTATTGTGGGCAATCATTCGTCACTTCCGATGAGTGCTCTACCAGTAAAATTTATAAATAGCCCATCGCAGTAAGTTTTAAATAATTCACATATAAATTTATTCAATGGC
>Ga0316217_10006899_pt1 | contig 11038 bp, 7 predicted proteins | sample 1anoAmetaG_FD_203633 | JGI IMG/M metagenome (GOLD analysis project Ga0316217, IMG submission 203633) | Freshwater microbial communities from Trout Bog Lake, Wisconsin, USA - 1anoA | ecosystem: Environmental > Aquatic > Freshwater > Lake > Hypolimnion/Profundal zone | place: USA: Wisconsin... | reverse complement strand
TTTGTGGAGAAGATTGCCGCCGCCGACCCGGGACTGGCCGCGGAAGCCGCGCAACTGCTGACCCGCGAGGTGCGCACCGTCCCCACGCTGGTGAAATACTCCCAACCCAGCGAATACGAGATTGAGACCCGCGCCGAACTGACACAGGCGGCAGCCGACCTGCTGGGTGACATTCCCATTGCCGAAGCGCCGCTGGTGGACCTGGTGGAGCGCACGGAAACCCTGGAAGTGGAATTGGCGGCAACGCTACTTTACTCCGCCAGCCACCACCCCTACCGGCAGATCCGCAACCTGCTGGCGCAGATGCCCGCCGCGCGGATTGCCGAGATTGTGGACTTGGGCCTGCGCCACCGCGGCAAGCACGACGAGGCGCTGCGCGCCTTCCACGCGGGAGCGGCGCTGCGCTTTGACATTCTGATGGACATTGGCGGCTTCCGCGACATGCACCGCCATCGCCGCTGCGTGCAGATTATCCAGCCGTTTACGGCGGTGCACGGCTACGAGACGCCGGGCTGCGGGGACATGGAGGCGGGTTTCGAGATTCTTGCCGAGTCCGGAATGCTGGCCGAATATCAATCCGCGATTGAAGCGGCGCACCAAGCGAGCGCCGGTATCGCGGCCAGTGGCGCTCCGGAAGCCGCCCAATCCGCGCTGTACGTGCTGCCTCTGGCCACGCGCATACGGAGCCTGTTCAAGATGGACTTTGCCGAAGCGCAATACATCAGCGAGTTGCGCTCAGGGCCTGCCGGGCACTTCAGTTACCGCCGCGTGGCCTGGGAGATGTATTTGGCGCTGAAGAAACAGCACCCGTCTTTGGCGCGGTACATCCGGGTGACGGACTTTACCAAGCCGATCGATATTTTGCAGCGTTAAGCGGTGAATCGAAGCACCACTCCCAGGTCCGCAAAAGCGAGGGACCTGGGGCGCCATCACTTCATCTTCTTCAGCCACCCGCCATTGTGATTGCAAGAGCGGCGAAAACTTTTCGATCACCCTGCCTTTGCGCGAGAAAAACGTTTGTAGCCTGACGCTCGCGCGTGAACCACAACGATCTGCAACCTTGTTTCAGTCAGTCCGTAATCTTCAGGAATTTCATGTCGCGATTGAATCCGTACGTCGTTCTGCTTACCCTTATCGCCACGCTGGGCGGATTGCTTTTTGGCTACGACACGGCCGTAATCAACGGCGCGGTGGGCAGCTTGAAGGCATATTTCATCGATCCGCGTTTTGCGGATCTGGCCAATCCGGCGCAAGCCAACGCCGCGAACTCGCTGCTTGGCTTTGTGGTTTCAAGCGCGCTGATCGGCTGCATTATCGGCGGGCTGATGGGCGGCTGGGTCAGCACCCGGATTGGGCGCAAGCGCGGGTTGGTGATTGCCGCCGTGCTGTTTCTGCTTTCGGCGCTCGGCGCCGCTGCGCCGGAGTTTCCCTTTGCCCCGATTGGCCACGGCGGTCCCGGATACATGGCAAATTTTGTAATTTACCGGATTCTTGGCGGCATTGGAGTGGGACTGGCTTCCATGCTTTCGCCGATGTACATTGCGGAAATTGCGCCGCCCAAGGTCAGGGGAAACCTGGTGGCGTGGAACCAGTTCGCCATTATTTTCGGCATGCTGGTGATTTACTTTGTCAACTTTGGAATTTCAAAAACGGGCAGCGGCGACGCCTGGCTGAATACCATCGGCTGGCGCTACATGTTTCTTTCCGGCACCATTCCCGCAGCATTGTTCCTGCTGCTTCTGCTGCTGGTTCCGGAGACCCCGCGCTTCCTGATGATGAAGGGAAATGAAAGCGGCGCGCGCGCGGTGCTGGCAAAGCTGGTGACACAGGAAGAATGCGAGATGGAGCTTGCGGAAATCCGTGCATCGTTCAGCGAGCATCACTCCGGCAAGCTGCTTTCCTATGGCTCGCTCCTGATATTCATCGGCATCGCACTGTCGGTATTCCAGCAATTCGTGGGCATCAACGTGGTGCTCTATTATGCGACGGATATTTTCAAAGGCATGGGCATGACCACCAATGCCTCGCTGCTGCAGACGATTATTGTAGGCGCGGTGAACCTGGTTTTCACCGTGGTTGCCATTCTCAGCGTGGATCGATTCGGGCGCAAGCCGCTGCAAATTATCGGGGCGCTGGTGATGGCGGTCAGCATGATCTCACTGGGCGCGGACTTCTGGCTGGGCGGCAAGGGCATGATCGCACTGGTATGCATGCTGGTCTATACCGCGGGTTTTGCAGTTTCGTGGGGGCCGGTGACCTGGGTTCTGCTGAGCGAGATTTTTCCCAATCAGATTCGCGGCAAGGCCATGGCTGTGGCCGTGGCGGCGCAGTGGATCGCCAATTACCTGGTGAGCTGGTCCTTCCCCATTCTCGATGAGAACCCATACCTGGTGGCGCACTTCAAGCATGGGTTTGCCTATTGGATCTACGGCGGAATGAGCATTCTGGCAGCCTTGTTCATGTGGAAGATTGTGCCGGAGACCAAGGGCCGTTCGCTGGAAAAGATGGAAGCGTTGTGGCACGGAGCCGGGACAAAATCGGCTTAGGCAAGCGGCGCCTGCTGCTGGCGGGAACTGCATATTTCAACAGATGTTCGTTCCGGGAGGCATCCTTGCAATCGTCCAAGCGCTCATCCGTAAGACTCAACTGCGTGGTTCAGGACTCACATCGCGGGTTGCGGCCCGCAGCCGGCAGGATTGGCAGAATGCTGTGGCGATCTGCGGCAACAGCCATTGTGTTTGCCTGCCTGGCGGGTTCCCTGTTTGCGCAGAGCAGAACCATGGCGATCACCAAGCGCTACTTGAATGTCCCGGTGGGCCGCGACACGAAGATGCGCATCTTTGAGATCAGCGTCGGTGGGGCGCAGAAGCGCGAATTCCCGGTGCAACTGGCGTCGGACGCGGTGGACTACTGGATTTTTGTGGATGTGAGCGAGTTCAAGGGGCAGACGGTTACGCTGACCGGTTCGGCATCCGAGGCCGCGCTGGACCGTATTACCCAGGACGACAGGATCAAGGGGTGGGAGACCGTGTACAAGGAGCCCAACCGGCCGCAGTTCCACTTTACGGCGATGCGGGGATGGAACAACGATGTCAACGGGCCGATCTACTACAAGGGCCAGTATCACCTGTTCTGGCAGGCTTTTCCGTTTGGCGTGAAGCCGGACTCGGACTTTATGTACTGGGGCCACGCGGTCAGCACCGACCTGGTTCACTGGCGGGAACTGCCGGCGGCGCTGATGCCGGACAAGAACGGGTCGGAGTGGTCAGGCACCAGCTTTGTGGACCGCAACAACGACGGCGGATGGGGCAAGGACGCGCTGGTGCTGGTGTACGCCTCGTACGACCGCTTTACGCACAAGCAGGTGCAGTGCCTTGCGTACAGCACGGACAACGGCGCGACGTTCACGCACTACAAGGGCAATCCGGTTCTGGACACCGACAGCGAACTGGGCACCACCGACACACGCGACCCCAAGGTCTTCTGGTATGCGCCGGACAAGCGCTGGGTGATGGTGCTGTTTGAGAAGGACGGAATGTCGTTCTTCACATCGACGGATTTGAAAGCATGGACGCGCAGGAGTCATTTCAAAGGACTGTGGGAGTGCCCGGACTTTTTTTCTCTGCCGGTGGATGGGGACACGAGCCGGATGAAGTGGGTACTGCATGGCGGCTCGTCGACGTATTACGTTGGCAGCTTTGACGGGAGCACGTTTACCGCCGAGACTCCGGCGATGCGCTATGCGGAGGGGAAGAATGCGCATGGCGACGATGCGCTGTATGCGGCCGAGTCGTTTGTGGACATGCCGGACGGCAGGCGGGTGCAGATGGCGTGGGGAAGAATCAATCAGAAAGATGTGGCGTTCAACCAGATGATTTTGTTTCCCACGGAATTCCGGCTGGCGAGCACGCCGGAGGGGCCGAGGCTGCGCGTGACGCCGGTGAAGGAAGTGGAACTGCTCCATGGCAGGGCTCATGCGTGGCGGGCGCTGACGGCGGCTGAGGCCGGGCGAAAGTTGAGCACGATCAAAGCCGGGCCTTTGCACGCGAAGATGGAGGTCAGCCTGGAGAAGGGCGATGCATTGACGATCCGGTACCAGGGAAATGTGCTGGCTACGGTTCCATCCGGCGATCTGGAAAATGGACGAGGCGCGGTGGAACTGCTGATCGACAAGTCGGTGGCTGAGATTTTTGTCAACGGGGGATCGCGCTACATGGTGAATGAGATCCCGGTGAGCACGGAGAGCCGCGGATTGGAATGCGACCTGGGGAGCGCGGCGAGCCGGATCGATCGGCTGGAAGTGTACGAGATGAAGTCCATGTGGGAGAACCGGCCGACCCGGAATTAAGGACCACCCCGGTTAAAGGAGAGCGGGGCGGCACGATCAGCCGCGGTGTGCCGCCCCTGTGCGAAAATCAGAGTTTGCAAACACAGACCCAGTTTCGCTTGCTCGTGGTCCGGCTGGGCGCCATGGGCGATATTCTGCACGCGCTGCCGGCGGTGACGGCGCTGCGCCAGGCGCATCCCGGCTGGATTATCGACTGGGTGGTGGAACCGCGCTGGCGGGCGCTGCTGGCCGCGCCTGAAAGCACGGGCCGCGGGCCGGCGATGCCGGTGGTGGACCGGCTGCACTTTGCGCACATCCGGGATTGGCGGCAAAGCCCGCTAAGCCTGAAAACAGTGAATGAAGTGAGGGCCTTGCGCCGTGAGCTTCGGGATTGCCGGTACGACGCGGTGATTGACCTGCAAGGCTCGATACGCTCTGCCGTGGTGTGCCGTCTGACCGGCTGCCTGCGGGTGATTGGCGAGGAAGAACCGCGGGAACGCGCCGCGCGCACGCTGTTTACCGAACGCGTGGTTACGCATGGCGCCCATGTGATTGAGCAGGACGTGGAACTAGCCTCGGCCATTGCCGGAGACGAACTGACGCCCGGAAAGCCCTGGCTGCCGGTGGACCCGGCGGCCGAGGCCTGGAGCAACGAATTTCTTGCGCCAACCGGGGACCAGCCCGTTGCGCTGATCAATCCCGGAGCCGGATGGGGCGCCAAGCGCTGGCCGGTGGAGCGCTACGGAGCCGTGGCGCAGGGGCTGGTGGAGCGGGGCTGGCGCGTGCTGGTGAACACCGGTCCCGGCGAAATGCAGATGGCCGAGGTGATTGTGAAAGCAACAAACGGCGCGGCCACCCCGCTGACTTGCTCGCTGGACCAACTGATCGCGCTGACCCGGCGGATTGGTTTGTGCATTGCCGGGGACACCGGGCCGCTGCACCTGGCCTGCGCCCTGGGCCGGCCGGTGGTAGGCGTCTACGGACCAACCGACCCCAACCGCAACGGGCCGTTTGGCGCCCGATTCAAGGTGTTGCGCCATCCGGACAGCCGGCGCGACCACGGCCGCTACAAGGAGCCGGAGGCCGGCCTGCTGACCTTCAGCCCGGAAGACGTGCTGGCAGCCGCCGATGCGCTGCTGGCCGAGGGGAAGACGCCATGACCCAGACTGGCAACAAGCAACCCGACCCACAGCAGCGGGATTGGATCGCCCGCTGGCAGAAGGTGGCCCGCCGCATCCGCGTGCCGCTGGGATTTTTGACCGCGGCGATTTATTTATTTGAGCTTTGGCAGCGCCCGCCTCTGCCCGCTGCCGTGGCCTGGAGCCTGGCGCTGGTTCTGCCCGGGCTGTGGCTGCGCGCCTACGCCGCAGGATACGTGAAAAAGAACCGCGAGCTGACGGTGACCGGCCCCTACGCGCACACCCGCAACCCGCTTTACCTGGGGTCGATGCTGATGGCAGCGGGGTTTGCGCTGGCGCTGCTGAGCTGGCCGGTGGCGCTGGTGCTGGCCGTGGGGTTTGGGATGATTTACGTTCCGGTGATTGCCTCAGAGGAGCGCTTTTTGCGCGCTACATTTGCGGGATTCGACGCCTACTGCCGCACGGTTCCCCGGCTGATTCCGCGGATTACTCCGGCACGGCAAGCCTTACCAGAGTACCCACCAGAAGGAACCGGCGCGGTTACCGATGCCCCGTCCGGCAGCTTCTCGTTCGAGCTTTATCGCAAGCACCGCGAGTACAATGCAGGTATAGGGGCCGCACTGCTGTACTTCAGCCTGCTCGTGCTGCGGCCGGCTCTCAGCGCGCTCTTTCATGGGCTCCGTTGAGCGCTTCTCGAGCCCAAAAAACTAGATATTCAAGGAGTTCTGTCTGACGGTGAAGACGCGCACGACCGCAGCTATTCTATTTTGCGCCCTGGCCCTGGCAGCCGCGGCTTACGGCCAGCAGGCGGGCCAGCTTGCGCCGCCGCGCGCCGGGTTCAACTTTCCGCAGAAGCAGACCCTGATCTACAGCGTGGACTGGCGGGTGTTTCCAGCCGGGACAGCCGTGCTGCACTTTGAGGCAAACGGCGACCGCGAACGCCTCACGGCCAATGCCGACACGATTGGCGCCATCAATATGCTGTTCCACGTGGGCGACCGCTTCCAGTCCACCTTCGACCGCCAGAAGGGCTGTACTTACGAATTCGATAAGCAGACCGTGGAAGGACGCCGCCAGATCAACTCCACGCTGCGGATTGACTACGGCCAAGGCAAGTCGATTCTGGATGAGAAGAACCTGATCACCGGCCAGACCAAGCACGTGGAGACCTCCGTGCCTGGCTGCCTGACCGACCTGCTGACCGGCGTGTATTACGCCTCGTCGCAGCCGATGGAAGTGGGCAAGACCTTCGTCATCCCGGTGGTGGACGCCATGCACACGGTGCCGGTGACCATGAAGGTGGAAGGCCGCGAAGAGATCAAGACCACGCTGGGCACCTTCAAAACCCTGCGCGTGCAGCCCACGGCGGCCGCGGGCGTGGTGAAGAACCGCGGCAATATCTGGATCTGGTATACGGACGACGAGCGCCACCTGCCAGTACAGATGCGGGCGCGGCTTTTCTGGGGCACCATCACCTTCCGGCTTACCGGCAACGAGAACAAGTAAAAGGTCTGCCGCACCGCGGGCGCCGCTCTGTGCGCCCACGCGTCACCACCTGTCCATGCGCAGGCGGTGTACACTTTTTCTTCGCGCGGAATACGCCTTTTGACTCCGCGCGGACAGGAAATCTTATGCGCAGAACCGCTGTTTCCCTACTCTTTTTGTTTGTGGCCACTATGCCTTTTTGTTCCGCACAACCCGCCCCCGCCAATCGCCCCATGACCCCTGCCGCGAAGCGGCCGATGACTTTTGAGGACATGCAGAAGATGAAGCGCCTGGGCGAAACGGCCGTCTCTCCCGACGGCAAGTGGCTGGCTTATGCCGTAACCACGGTGGACCTGGACCAAAACGCCAAAACAACGGAGTTGTGGGTGCAGGCGATTGCGGGCGGCGAGCCGCAGCGGCTGGCCGTGGCCAAGCCCGGCGACAGCGGGCCGCAGTTCTCCCAGGACGGCAAGCGGATTCTCTTTTTGAGCAGCCGCGACGGGAGCCAGCAGGTGTGGCTGGCGGAGTTTGACGGCGCCACGGGAACCGCAAGCAGCGCCCGGCGGCTGACCTCGATTGCGACCGGAGCGGACAACGCAAAATGGTCTCCCGACGGGCACTCCGTGCTTTTTACCTCTGCGGTTTATCCGGACTGTCCGGCTATCACGGAGAAGGACTCAACGGGCGATACGTGCAATGCGGGCCGGGATGCGGCGCTGGCCGCCAGCAAGGTGAAGGCGCAGATTTTTACTCATCTTTTGTATCGCCACTGGAACCACTTTACCGGCGACAAACGCAGCCACCTGTTTCTGGTTTCCGTGGAAAGCGGAGCGGTTCGCGACCTGACGCCCAACGATCCGCATGACGTTCCGCCGTTTTCGCTGGGCGGAGGCGGAGGGTTCGCCATTGCGCCGGACTCGAAGGAGCTGGCGTTTACGGAGAACCTGGACCCGGAGCCGGCGATCAGCACCAGCGCCAGCATTTTCACACTCAACCTGACCAATCCGGCAGCCAGGCCGGTCAAGGTGAGCACGTCGCACGGCGGCAATTTCTCGCCCGCCTACTCGCCCGACGGAAAGTATCTGGCCTGGCGCTCTCAGGAGCGGGCCGGCTACGAAAGCGACAAGTTCCGCCTGATGCTCTACGACCGCGCGAAGAAGACGACCAAAGATGTGCTCAAGAGTGCGAAGCTTCCGAACCTGACCGCTGCGAATTTTGATAATTGGGTGGACGAATTTATCTGGTCCGAAGATCCCAGGTATATACACTTCGTTTCTGGTGTAAGGGGAGAAGCCTCTCTCTATTCCATCGGAATTGATGACGGCGATCTGCATCCGTTTGGAAGTATCAATGGCGAATGGAGCGAGATTCACGCCACCCCGGTGCGCGGTCACGGTATCGAATCGGTCGTAGGTTCACTTATGACCGTGGACCGTCCATCTGAAGTCTTTGTGGTTGACCTTGATAAGGCATCGGACAATCGCAATGAGTATTTGCCGAGTCAACTCACCCACCTCAACGACGCCCTGCTCGCCCAACTCGACCTGCCCAAGCAGGAGTCCTTCTGGTTCACCGCCGAGGATGGAACCAAGCTGCAGGGCTTTCTCATCCGGCCGCCGGGATTTGATGCGGCGAAGAAGTATCCGGTGAAGTTTCTTATTCATGGAGGGCCGCAGGGGGCGTGGGGCGATGCCTGGAGCTATCGCTGGAATCCGGAACTCTTCGCCGCGAACGGCTATGTGGTCGTCATGATCAATCCGCGTGGGTCGACCGGCTACGGGCAGGCCATTGTGGACGGCGTGAACGGCGACTGGGGCGGCAAGCCCTACACCGACCTGATGACGGGGCTGGACTACGCCGAGCAGCACTACCCCTTCATCGACAAGAACCGCGAAGCTGCCCTGGGCGCGAGCTACGGCGGATTCATGGCCAACTGGGTGCTGGGGCATACCGACCGCTTCAAATGCATCGTGACGCACGACGGGATGTTCAACCCCGAGTCGGCTTACGGGACAACAGAAGAGATGTGGTTCAACGAGTGGGAGTTCAAGGGGCATCCGTGGGACTACTACGGCAAGCCGGACAGCGAAAACCCCTTCCGCAAGTGGGCGCCGATGATGAGCGCGAAGAACTTCAAGACGCCGACGCTGGTGGTTCACGGGCAGCTCGACTACAGGCTGGATGTGAGCGAGGGCTTCCAGCTCTTCGACACCCTGCAACGGCTCAAGGTGCCGAGCAAGATGCTTTACTTCCCGGACGAGGGCCACTGGGTGCTGAAGCCGCAGAACTCCCAGCTCTGGTACAAGACGGTGAACGACTGGGTGGATGAGTGGACGAAGTGACAGAGATCAGAGATCAGAGATCAGGGGTCAGAGATCAGGGGTCAGAGATCAGGGGCAGGTGAGGGGGGAAATGCTCGCTTACAGGGTTCGTAAAAGGGGCGGAATGTTCGCTTATAGGGTTGCGATTTTGCGCTAATGTTCGCATGGATGGTTGCATCTCGCGGAGGGGTTAACCCTGCAGGGTTCCGGATTTGGCGGAAAGTCCGTCCATAAGGTTCCGAATCAGAGCAAAGGGTTGTATAGACGTTCCCGGCGAAGCGTTCAATAGGGCTTAAAATGGGCAAAAAGCGGTTAAAAAGGGGCTAAAAAGCGTCTTTTTTCTGCGTTTACGCTGACTGTGGGGGCAGGGAACAGAGATCAGAGATCAGGGGTCAGGGATCAGAGGTCAGGGGTCAGAGGTCAGGGATCAGGGGTCAGGGGTCAGAGATCAGGGGTCAGAGATCAGAGATCAGGGGTCAGGGGTCAGAGGTCAGGGGTCAGGGGTCAGAAGCTATTGACCGCGGACAGGTTTTAACTTACGGCCAGGTATGCCTTTCAAACCAAAATCCGGCAAGCCGCGGGCTTTTTTGAACGCCGCAGGGCTGTTCAACTACGCCGTGATGGCGCTGGGGCGGCAGATGCGCACCGAGGCCGATTTGCGGCGGCTGATGAAGATGCGCGTGGAGCCGGGCGAGGGCGGCGAGGCCGTGGTGGACGCCGTGCTCATCCGCCTCAAGGAGTACGGCTACCTGGACGATGCGGCCTTTGCCGAGACCTATGCGCGGCTGCGTCACGAGAACGAGAAGCTGGGCCAGCGGCGCGTGCGGCAGGACTTGCAGAAGAAGGGCGTGGGCGCGGAGCTGATTGCCGAGACGCTGGAGGCCCGGTACGCGGCAAGCGACGAGGAAGCCCTGGCGCGCCAGCACCTGGAACGGAAGCGCATCCGCAAGCCGGAGAACGAGAAGGAGACGGCGCGCGTGATGCGGCGGCTGGTGACGGCGGGATTCTCAACCAAGGTGATCTACAAGATTCTGCGGCAGTGGGACGTGCCGGACGAGGCGCTGGCCGCGCTGGAAAATCTGGACGAGGAAGCGCACGAGGAGTAGGGCGGCTGGCGATCAGTTGATGTAGGGGTGATCTTCCAGGCAGTCCGGATCTTCGCGCTGAGCTGCCCGCAAAGCCGCCAGCTTCCTGCGCCGCAGCTCCTGCTCTGCCGCGGCTGCAAAGAAGGCGCTCCGCCCGCGAGGGCCGGCAAGGGCGTCAATCTCCCTTTTCAGCTTGGCCGGCAACCTGAGGTAGATGTGCGTGGTTTCCGCTGCCATGGTTGATCTATCGGCAGGGTTGCACGAAGTGAGCAGTCCGCTCTTGTACTGCCTCAGGTACAGGCGCCGAGATTCATTTGGGGGCTGAACTGGCTGCGGAAAAACCAGGGGTTTTGGGTGGAATTGGCCTTCAAAGTCCCTCCGTGGCTAAAGCCATGGTTAATATTGCTGGCTTTATGCGGGGGTTAAAACCCCCGCCTCCCTCCGGATTGAATTTATCCGCAGTCTATGACGCCGTGCCCTGTTACAAAACTTTGCCTATCCAACGCTTGAGTGAGTTTTCCCGCAGCTTGTGAGGCCGTGCCCTTTAAAACAGGGACTTCAGAGGTTCCCTGGAGACAGGAGACTATGTGCATTCCCCAGCCGCCGATTACACTGAAAGAGCCATGCAATCACGCTCAGGGAACGAGATCCGCGAAACATTTCTGCGCTTTTTTGAGTCGA
>Ga0316217_10006898_pt1 | contig 11040 bp, 11 predicted proteins | sample 1anoAmetaG_FD_203633 | JGI IMG/M metagenome (GOLD analysis project Ga0316217, IMG submission 203633) | Freshwater microbial communities from Trout Bog Lake, Wisconsin, USA - 1anoA | ecosystem: Environmental > Aquatic > Freshwater > Lake > Hypolimnion/Profundal zone | place: USA: Wisconsin... | reverse complement strand
AGTTAGAAGAAGATCGGTAGCCTAGACCCAGAATAGGCAAACATATGCAAACAATTTTTACAGAGCATATTGAATACTAAAAGACAATAGTATGAGTCCAATCAGAAGTCCTTACAGAATGATAAAAAAAATAACCAGAAGCATTCCAAGATTCTGATTTATTAGAGCTCTAGGCAATAGATAATAAATCATAAGACCGTAGCTGGCAGCTATTAAACCAAATGCCAGTTTTCCTGTTGGAAATTACTTTCCTTCAATGTAAACTTCCACCTTTGTTGCTTAGGTCTTATTTCTTAGAGGATTTAGGTTTTAGGCCAAATCATTTTTAATGACACTCCAAACAGGAGTTATAGCTGAAATGATCGGAACAAGTATGCCTATGAATAAACCTCCAAAAAGGGCACCAATCGAAGGTTCTATCTAATGTCTATAGCCAAAAAAGTCTTCAAAGACAGATGTGATGAATTTCAAAGCTATAAAAGCAGCAGGATAAGCTACAAGATTAGAAAATGCAACGTATTTGAGAGCTCCTGCTAAAATATTGCCAATGATGAATGATCTTTCTGCTCCCATTACTTTCAGCAACGCAAAGTCAAAGTTCTTTCTCTCAATCCCCATTCTAAACATGTTGTTCATCATGAGTACACTGAGTATAAATAGAGAGCAAATGATTAATTTGAACATGACCCCCATAAACATCCCTAAATATCCCAATCCATTGAGATTGGCTGCTATTGGCAACTCAGTAACAAGTGAAATAAACCCTGCCTTTTCTAGTAGATCTTTGGCGAACTAATTGAGAGTAATGTAGGTCTCCTAATAGTTGGGGTTGGAATAGACACTAATCCTATCCTTAAGATTCACAGTAGCCTCAGTTGCGAAATGAGACAAAGAAAAGTAAGGCGAATTGATAAATTTAACAAGGGAGGATTTTCCTGTATCTTTGTTGGCTTGTTGATAAGTATAATTTATCATTTGCTGAAACGCGAAGAGTATATCCATATAGATGTAGTTGTTAACTGAACCTATACTAAATTTGCCTGACGATGTGTCGAAAGTTTTTCTTACTTCAAAGCTTCCTTTTATACTTGTTGAATTCTACAGCAGCTGTTGAATCTAGGCGAGCAAAAGATCTTTTTAGGCAAAAGGAATTCGGTGTGTTTAAACTGCATACTTTATAGCTAATAGAAGCTTATTGTTTGTTAACGTGAGAACAACCTTTTCACCAGCTTTAAGTCCGTTTTATTAATGGCTGTAAATGAAAGAGTGATTAAATGGCTAATCTCCACCTAAATTACCTAAATGATTCTTTTTTTATAGACTGAAGTCCATGAACCAACCTTTTACTTCCTTTTTATTCAACTCAATCATCTGCTGTATGCGTGGCATTGCCTCGACTGAAGTAACCTAAGAAAAGCGTGTTGCATTCAGGTAATCAATGCGAGGCGTTAGTATTAGGTCTCGTTGACCAGAATTCAGCTACCCTATCCCCAAAATGATGATCGGAGTCACTTAAAGGATAGTGATTATTACAACAGATGCGAAAATGAGTAATGTCATTGTGGAGAAAGATAATACGCTCATTAGGCGGCTTGATTTGATATTTAAAGTGCAACTTTTCTTCGCTTGCTCTAACATTTTTCTATGTGGCACTCAAATCATTATAAACGTAAACAAAAATCAAACAAAATAAATAGAGCCACAGATTGTGTAATCATTAATTATGTTATAAATTTCTCAATCTTTTTCCGATTGAAGGCTTACCAATTAGAGGAATTAATAAGTAATACCTATGATCTAGTAAATGAATAGTTTTCTAATTCTCTGTGATTTCAGAAAGATTGATTTAGTTGTCAGTTGTAAAGAGCAAGAAGGATTTGGATAAACTTGGATAATCATTCGATTTTCTTAAACTTCCACTCAGAGTTTATTTTAACTCCGGAGGCCAAAATCATTTGATAAGCAGGACAAAGTCTTTGAGTCGTCTATTGCAACTTTTCTTTTTCAGATTCATCCAAATTGGTTTAAATTTAGACTTCCAGAGTCAATTCGCCTATTTTGTTATCTTTTCCTTCACGCTCCCAATAATTGTTCAAATCATAAGTGCTTTCAATGCGATTCCAGCTGATTATTCCTAACTTGAATCCTCTTTTCTTGGCCACAGCCTGGAGGGTGGCTGTTTAGCAGGCTACCATTGACGAAATGAATGTTTAAAGAGCACTAGTTATATCAAGAACTGCGTTGCCTTGGTTAGGAAAAGTAACTCTCAATCCTTTTTAGATAGTTACTGCAGAAGTCTTTAAACTTCGAGCGCTTTTCATCTTTTAATGTTTGAGGTGAATCTGATCAATAATTTATAGATAAATAAGAGGTGAAATTGGTTTAAAATATCCTAACAATTATGTAATTAGCTTGAATTAAAATCATTTCATGGACCTTTTTCTTCAATTTGCTTAACTTAATTCAATCTATCTGAAGGTGGGTGTCTAAGCAATGAACCATAATTCTGCATATCAATTGTGAAAAGGATCCCGAATTCGTAATTCTATTTTTATAAAGCAATCCCCTATGACAATTTTTTCTTCATTCTATGGTCCTCGTCAAAAAGAATTCTTTTTCCTATCGACTAATTTGGTGACTCCTTGCTTTTAATTTCAGATTTCACTTTTTAGGCAGATTGATTATTACATTATTTTTAAAAATACTGAGGAGTATTTATAATTTAGCGGTTTATAGCTTCTGCTATTTTTGTTTCCTCTCGCTTAGAAGATAATTTGTTTTTTTACAGCAGCTTACGAATCCTTTTACGAAGTAATTTACTTTTGTAAGAAAGGTCATCTTGTTTTAGGCAAGGATTGATCTAAATAGCTAAAGCTTTTTGAGCTTTTCTTAAAGTCTATAGTCTCTATTTGCAGCGATACTAGAGTAAAATCTCGGTTAGATGGTAAAGGATGCTGGTTAAATTCTGTTAAAAGAAGAAACTCGTTTAGAGTGAAGGCAAATCTTTGGTGGGAATTAGTACTATTTTGCGGACCAAAATGAAATCTACCAGATATAAATAGTTTTGAAGCAAAGAAAAGCCTGAGCTTCCCTTCTTTTTATTGCAAAATTAGAATGTAAGCCAGCTTAAATTATACTATTTGGCTATTCTATTCCAGGCTAACATTATCTTCACCATAGTTTCTGTAATAAATGTCTTTGTAGGTAGTTTAAAGTTCAAACTCTTTATAGATAGATTATTACCTACAAGACCTTAATCTAATAGTTAAATAACTCTTCTTTAAGACTTTTTGACTCATTGTTGGTTTACCTATCGTTCTTCTCCTAGCTAAGTAAAAAATTGCCACCAATTGAATGCATCTTGCTGGATAAAAGCAGACAGGTTAGTGCATACTTACGACTGTTTTGAAAACTTAAATCATTCGACTTTTTGGCCCCAAGAAAAAGCTTCAATATAAGCATTCCTAGATAAAAGACTTCTTTAGAGAGTCTGAGGCTCAATGTTTTCGAAGACATCCAATCAAAGAGAGCTAACCAAGTAATTTTAGTACTTTCTTTTTGCTTTCTTGTTTGGTTTCTTGGATTGGGAATCATTATTTCTTTCGAGAATTAAAGCTAACTTTCTTAAGAAACTTCTTCAACACAATATTATTCCTGCCTTTTGCCGACAGAAGATGTTTTTTGACGTTGAATGGTGTTAATAGGATTCTGTTTGGAGTTATTTCCCTTGCTTTGAACTTCATTCAAGTAGTTGATTTTTGAAGATGGAGTAGAGAGACTCATAGGTGTAGGAACTGACACCAAACAAGTGTGCTAAATAGGAATCTTTTTTCTTAAAAAAAAGTAATTAAACAAGAGTATTTAGTTTTAAAATATAAGTAAGAGTGAAATCCTTCATTATTCATTAATAACCATCATATTTTAAGATTTTTATTGTACTGAAAACTCTAGTTGCTATGTTAGTTCTGACATATATCGTAAGATATGAGAAACTAATGGCTGATGTGTATTGAATCGTTCAATATATAAAGTAAAGATAAAATTTATTAGTGCTTATAAATATAGATACTAATTTGGATTAGAAATGAAAAATTGAGCCTTTACAACAAAAATTTTTTGAATTTCTAAATTACGTTTCTATTGTTTTGAACTTTAAGCTGAGTTTGCAAAAGATTTTTAGGAATATTCAATAAAGCATTTTTAAGCTTTGAAGATTGTGATGATTTCTTGCCTTTCCATTTATTTTTTTTTTCAGCTTTACATGTACTTTTTTCTTTATTACTATATATTCTCTTCAGAATGCATGAGCTACTACTAAATATTGTAAATGGCGAAAGATAAAAAGACAAGGAAAAGGGCCTAGTAATAGCTCGCCAAAAATATAGAGACCATATTAACTATCCAATGAGTTATAAATGACGCCTAGAGCGTCAAAAGATTGCCTACATCTCAGGCTTGATTTATCTTATCTTATCTATATTCTCTTCAATTTTAGTTCTACTTTTCATAATATTTCTTGTTTTAACAATGATATCTTGTTCAATACTTACCTCACAATTATACAAAGCCATCTAGTTCTTTAGTGAAGCTGAAATCACTTTTTCTACGTTGGCAAATACATCTTTTCAGTTTTTTTTATTTGGTGTCTGTTCATGTGTCTTTTCTCTTGTCATATTGCTGAAGAGAACACTTTTGCGAGGTATTCATTAGCTTATTTGGTACAGACCATTCACAAAAAGAGAGTATGAAGTGGCGATCCTTGGTGTAGCGTGCAGTATTTGTTTGCTTAATGTTTGCCAAAATAAAAATTTATTGATTTAATTTTCAAGATTTTTAAACTTGTTTTATACTTAAATTCAGCGATATGGAGGTTAATAACGATCATCTTTTGGATTTTTTGACCTATTATTTCGTTTCCTTCCCTTTGCTTTTGCTGGGTTTCTTCTCTTCTTTCTTTTCACCTTTCTTTTCTTCTTTCTTTTAAGCTTTGGTCTCCTCCTTTTTCTTTCCCAATCCCTTTTATTTCTCAGGTTCTGCCTTTGGCGGTTTTTTTTAAACACTTTTTCTTTCTTTTTTGGCTTACTTTTTTCCATTTTCCTTCTACCATGCTTCCTTCTTCACACGATACTCTTTCATCTCAGCCTAAAATTCAATTTTGTATTTGTCTTTAGCCTTGGCATCGAGATTATCCCAGCGACTCTTCACAAGTTTGTTTGAATCTTTTTGGTCTTTGATCTCATCCCATATGTCTGCTCTGAATTTGAAGTAAGCATTTGTTGGGCGTTTAGGACCATCTTTCTCACTTTTTTTGGAGTTGCTCATAAGTAAATAATTACATAGTTGATGTGAGTAGTAGTGATAAATAGTCACAAATATCTATGCTTATTTTAGTAGATAATGTATTGTTTGTTGAATTAGTGACTCAAATTTGTTAGCAAAAATATTTTGAATTCATCACATACAAACGGCTACTTAGCTGAATCCACTTGAGGAACAACTAATTCTTGTTGGACACTGTGGCTTCGCATTATTGTACAATCTTCTTAAAATTTTAGTTCAGGCGGCATATTTAGCTAAAGCCTATTTCTTGAATTCTTCTTCCTACTCTTAAACTTTTTCCAGTCTCTCAGACTTCTGTAACATCTGATTGTATTGATTAGCAATCAGCTTCAACACTTTTAAATTTTACTTTAATAATTTGTATTTTACAAACTTTTAGGCCCGCTTATATTTGAACAATGATTAATTTTAGCAAGCACAATCTTTCTCTGCGCAGAGAACACTTCATTCGTTCATTCAAACAGCAATAGCAATAGCTAATCAAAGCGAAGTTCCGCTACCAAATGGAGTGCTCTGTAATAAACCCATTGGCCGAAGTATGGCGCCTCAAGGAAGCACTTGCCCAGTACAACATACAGTATTACTCCAAAGAGATTTTATAAGTAATCCTGCAACAATCACTAAGATTATCAACTCTATCAGGCCCTACTTGAATGATTTGCAGTTTTTAAGAGAACTCAAATCATCCCGCCTTCTATAAGACTTATTCATTCTCATTATTGGTTAGCTCAAACTCAAGCCTTATCTATAAGCCCCTCTTCTTACTGAAATAATCGTCTAATTAGCTGCTGAACTTCTAAAACGCACTTAGTTTTTTGTCAAAACTTTAGAAGAACATTTGAGTTATCTATTATTTTCAGTCTACAAGTACCCTTTCAACAACAAAATACTCGAAAAAGTCACCAACTGCATTAATTTGTTGTAGCCAAACTTTAGCTGCAAGTCCTCTTGTTAAAGCACTTGGTTAATCAACCTTTGTTAGTAAGGACTATTGATTGAAAGGTTGATTGAGATCTATTTGCTCAGAGAAAGCTATGAAACCTCTTGTGGATTGCTCTAATTTGTTGAATTGAGCTAAAAAGGAGATTAGAGATGGTTTAGAAATGCAGTTAATGTATTATAGATTGTAAATAGCCTCTTGCCTTCTCTTGGTGAAAGTACGCTTTATCATAAATAGAGTAAAAGGTTCTGAAATAAAATAGTGTCAAAAAGGGAATCATCGAAGGCTTAAGGACTTACATAAATAGAAAAAAATAAACGCAACCCTTTATTTAAGAATAGTCAACGTAATCTTAGAATTTTGGTGAGTCTTTGGTTCATAACCCATTCTAATAGTGTATATCTTACTTTATTTGTGTCCTTTTAGACATTTTCCTCCTTCGTGAAGAGCTGGTAAATGAGTAATAAGAAGCATTATTGAAGTCAATTTTGTCAATTTTGCTTTAGGAGATAAAAAAAGGTGCGTTAAGTCGAATAGCAGCAGCCAAAATCATTAAAATCCTTTATGAACAAGTAATTTTAGATTAGAACGATCTTGAATAAATATCAAGTAGGTATGATTAGCTCTCAGGCTTCATCCAGACTACTATCAACAGTGATTGTGTTTGAGTTTTTATAAAACTACTTATAATCATTCGATAATCATGGCATAAACACACTTTTTGCCAGTCATTTCTCAAGCTACCAGAGACAAATTACAATCTTATGGTTTCACCAATCGGCTCTACAACTATCTGCAGCTTCCTTCACATTATATTCCTAGAGGCAAAGGATGTACATATGTTTCAATTTAGTTGATGCTTATACATACCTTATTATGGGATTGAGTGTAGCAGGAGGAATTTTCTCTAAAATCTATACAAAAAAATATGGTTTTCCTTTAATTGCTTTCATAGTGCCTTTCTTAGCTGCTCCCTCATTTGCTTTTTATGCAAAAAAAGAAGCTGATTTCTTATACACTTCAGAGTATTCAAAGTAATCTCTCTATAATTTAGGAAAAACCCAGAAATTTAGTTACAGAGCTATTCTATTTTGAAATAATCCTATGAAATAGTAAAAAGCGAGGCTTAAGCTGAGATAAAAATTTTGCTTTAAAAAGTTACAAGCCTTTAATAAAGATATAAAAGGGGCAAGTGAAATGATTATTCAAATATCGACAAGCTTTAATTATTAATTTAAGACTTTTATCAGCTTTCATGCCTATTGGCATTTTTCTAAGTCATCAAACCTAGTTCAATTTAAGAAAGCATTTTCAAAGCTTATGCTAACTGAATGCAATTTAATGAGATCTTTTGTTATACTTTCCAATGAGCTTTTTTTAAAATTCTAAAAAAACTTTCTTCAAATCTCCTCTTATTATGCTCAGTTTCAAATTTGTAAAATCAGGTACGTCAAAGGTATGGCTATCCTTAATTCTAATCCTTTGTTCGTTGGATATATTAATATAGTTTTTATGAACAAGGAGAATCATTAAGTAGCCTCAAAACTTATAAAAATCACTTTACTTTCGCTGCTTTTCATGGCAGTTGAGCTTGTCGGCGGCTATCTAGCTCACTCTATAGCGATTTGGTCAGATGCATTTCATCTCCTTTCTGATGTTCTAGCATATGCCATTTCATTGGCTGCTGTCTTGCTAACTGAAAGGAAAAGTCCATAAAACCTTACTTTTGGCTGGGTAAAAGCCCAAACTTTAGGCGCTCTTTTTAACGTCATCTTCATATACATCGTCACAATATAGCTCTTCATTGAAGCCACTCATAGGATGATCAAAAAAGACAAAGTTGAGGAGCCAGTATATATGCTTATAACCAGCATTTTCGGTCTCATTTGCAATCTTATAGTATTGACTATTTTGCATAATGATCCCAATGGAGGTCATCATGGATGTTCTCATCATCATGACCATCATTTACATTAATAAGGGCATTCACATTAGCACCACCATGACCATAATGACGGCAAACCATGTAGCAGCAATCATCTAGCTTTGGTTGATATTCCGAAATCTAATTCTTAGTTTACTAAAAATGAAACAAAAAATTCTCACTAACTTTCAGAATACAAACATAATCATGAACACGAAAGGAAACATGATCATAAAGATTGTTGTGGCGGCTCAGAAAAGAAAAGAAAATAGTAAAATGAAGGCTAAAGGGATTCCGGTGATGAGATTGCCCCTGACTCTGCAAAGGGCCTAAAAAAAGACTAGTTGTTAATGGAGTGCTAAATTCTCCCAAGTATTGGATCAGATGAAGAAATCAGCAGCAATTAAGTACCTCATGAAGGTAAAATGAAAAATATCAATCTCGAAGCTGCCTACATTCACATAATCACAGATATTATCCTATCGATCGGAGTCATAATCGCTGCACTCATAATCTACTTTTTTGCTCCAGAAGGTGTTGAGTGGTCTGTTTGGTATCTGGCAGACCCCCTCTGCACCTACCTTTTCTCTTTTCTAGCAATTTATTCAACTTGGCCCATTTTCAAAGAATCACTTCTCATATTGCTTGATGGATGCCAAGATCCTCGTCTTTTAGAGTAGATTGAAGTTGAGTTAAAGAAACTAGCAGATCTGAAATCAGTCGTAGATCTGAAAGTTTGGTCTCTAAATCGGGGTAAACACTATGCAGTTATCAGGGTGAGAATGTCTAGACAAAGTGGAAAACAGAGGGTGAAAAAGATATTTACTTCACGTGGTATTTAGTGTTTTTTGGACTGTTAATAGGAGGAAAAAAGTCTGAGCTAATGATTTTGTATATTATTAAGCTGATGATGCTTTCTAAATTAACAGCATATTGTGGTAAAATATAAGCTAAATTGCTCTGAACTAGTAGCTTGCAATACGGCAATCAAAGAAAGACTAAATTCGAAAAAGTAGTTTTTTACCAACTCTATTAAAAAGGCTAATTATTCATAAACCTAAATCATCTAAGAATCAAAAACAATCACTTAAAGCTAGAGATTATCTGATTATACGTAAATCCATCCGACTCCCTAAGCTTGAATTTGACATGAAGAAATCCTACCAAGGCATAGACGCCAAAGAAGATGAAGACTGGATACGAGTTATTGTGCGCCAAATGACCAGTAACTAAAGGAGGAATAAGTGTAGATATCGCCAAAGCTACCCAGTGCATTATGTTTGGCAAAAGAGACTAGCTGGCAGGGACTATTTCAGATGGGTAGGCCCAGATAGGACTGATAAAGGCAGCACCATAGGTTGCCATGAAAAGGCACATCAAAAACAAGCAGACGAGTTATTACTCGTAAATCATTCCTAAGGCTATTCCGAAATTTAGAAAACACAGTAGACCTATTGAAAGTAGAAAAAGGGGCTTTTTTCCCAATATTTTCTGTAGATAAATTAGCCCAAAGAGTATGAATACAAATTGAACTGAGTTGATTATTAATGAGGTATATTTGCCCACATGAGGATCCAAAGTGTTTATAAAGAGGCCTCCTTGAGTAATTATTGCGTTTCCGCCTATAAAATGTCTGATCACACATAAATGAACTCCTAAGATATAGGCAATTCGCTTTTTCTACTTGAACTAACTTTGCTATTTATGAAACTCATGAAACTTCTAAACTCTGTCATTCGGTACTTATACAACCTCCTTGAGGTTAGTTTGATAAATTACTTAACTTTGGAACTATCTTGGATCTTTACTGCTACTCTCTTGCACTTCTTCATTTTGGTGAAAAAGATTGTTCAAGGTCACTTCCTGATTTTTCAGTTGGTCCTTAGCCAAATCGATTTTGAATTTATAAGATTTAATCTTTGTTTTTTCTTCATTTAGATTCTAGCTCATTGTTTACTTTCCTTTCCCGACTTCAGCCTCATACTATTAAGTATACTCATTAAAAACCTCTTAGACGTACTCTTCGACATAAAACTTTTTGATAATCTCTTTAGCCTCCTCAGTTCTTCCCTTTTAAATCATTTAAGTTGGCGTATCTGAGCCAAAGAAAAATATAAGCACTGCTTGCAAGACAGAAAATAACCCAGTTAGAGATAGAATGATTCTCCAAGCATATTCTATGTTAAAGGCTTAAAGTATCAACTCAACTCCAATCACAACCAAAACGCCTAAAATCTTTCCTAGACTAAAAAAGAGACCCAATAGCTTTCTTAGTTATTTGGGAGCTATTTATCTTAGATAGATTGGTGCGATTGCTGAATAGTAACCTATGCAGATTCCTTAAAGAAATCTTCCTGTTACGAGAGTCGAAAAAAAGGTTAGATTAACAAGGACAACAGCTACAATATTTACGATAGTAAATATGTAAATTCCAGCTAATCTTTTGAATCTCTTAATCAAAAGTTTTGTTAACAATGCTCCGAAAACTGAACCGAAAGGGAGAATTCCTATTAGAATTGACTGTGCAGAAGGTGGGCTGATAGTGATTCCAAATTAAGTCACCAGGGTTGCGATAGGCACTGAAGTAATTTACTTGAGACTATAGCCAAACATTAATGCACTCAGAGAAATGATTAGTCCGATGAATATTTTCCTTGTTTTGCTTTTTACTCTTACGACTTCAGTTTTTTGAGGCTATTCAGGAGGTATAGATTTATTAGCGGTCCCATAAGTTGTTTTGTATGCGGTTTGTGCATTTTTTTCATTAGCTTTGTTTTGAAACGTACTCAGCTATATCTGCATTGGGCCTTCACCCTTTTCGATCATGAATAACGTA
>Ga0316217_10006897_pt1 | contig 11041 bp, 8 predicted proteins | sample 1anoAmetaG_FD_203633 | JGI IMG/M metagenome (GOLD analysis project Ga0316217, IMG submission 203633) | Freshwater microbial communities from Trout Bog Lake, Wisconsin, USA - 1anoA | ecosystem: Environmental > Aquatic > Freshwater > Lake > Hypolimnion/Profundal zone | place: USA: Wisconsin... | reverse complement strand
AATCTGCTCAAGCGTGACCAGAGCGTGAAAGTGGGCATTCACAGCAAACGGCTCAAGGCCGGCCGCAATGATCGCTACCTGCTGCAATTGCTAACGCAAGGACTTGATGCCATATGATTCTGCCCTGTCTTGATCATGGCCTGCTCCCTTCATATAACTCCTGGTTTGCCGTATTATTCCGCGTGGCGGCGTCTATGATTAAAACGCCGGAACGACGGTGAAGTTGCACGCCGACGATATTAAGGAGTTCGATGTCTGGCACGATAAGTCATCGGGCGTTACCGCTGCTGAAAGAGCGGTTCCCGCAAACCACGTTTCTGGTGGGCCAAACCCACGACATGGTGACCGTGGTGGTTCCCCGCCAGGAGATCTTGCCGGTGGCCATTTTCCTGCACGATGAGCCGCGCCTGGCTTACGATATGCTGGCGGAATTGAACGGCGTGGATTATTTGAACTTTTCCGGTGCGCCGCACCGCTTTGCTGTTAACTATGGGTTAACCAGCATCGCCAACAACAACCGGCTGTGGTTGAAGGTTTGGCTCGATCCCACCTTGAACGCCGCGCCCAAAACCGCTCCGTGCGACGAAGATATTATGCGCGATGGCGATCCGGAACTGATGGTGGACAGTGTGACCAGCGTCTGGCCGGGTGCCGAATGGATGGAACGCGAAGCTTACGACATGTTCGGCTTCATTTTCGTCGGGCATCCGGATTTGCGGCGGATTCTCACGTGGAATGGATTCGGCAGCTATCCCTTGCGGAAGGATTACCCGTTACGCGGCGTTGGGGAGCGGGAAGATTATAAGATTGTTACGCGGGAAGGAGCGTAACTGTCGGCTTGGCCTGAAGAACCCTCACCCCAACCCTCTCCCTGAGTACAGGGCGAGGGGAAAAGGCAGTATGTTTGAAGCCGTTACCCAGCGTCGTTATCTCATTCCCTTCAAGGCCTCACGTTTGCCGCAGCATGTCACCGATGTGCTGGTGATTGGCGGCGGGGTGGCGGGGCTGCGGGCGGCCATTGCCGCGGCTGAGGGTGGAGCCGATGTGCTGGTGCTGACCAAGGACAGCATCGATCAGTCCAACACGTGGTACGCCCAGGGCGGCATTGCCGCCGTGCTTCAGCCGGCCGACAGCATCGAATCGCATGTGCAGGACACGTTGACCTGCGGCGTTGGCTTGTGCGACGAAAAAGCCGTCCGCGTGGTGATAGAAGAAGGCCCGCAGCGGGTGCTGGAACTGCTTTCCTGGGGCGCTAATTTCGACAAGAAAATCGGCAACTCGCACGGCCTTTCCTTTGGCCTGGAAGGGGGGCACAGCTTCGCCCGCATCGTTCACGCTTATGGCGATGCCACCGGTAAGGAGCTGGCGCAGACCCTGATCAACACGGTTCGCGGCAAAGAAACCATCCGCGTTTCGGAAATGTCGTTTGTGATCGATCTGCTGACCGACAATGGCCGCTGTGTGGGCTGCCTGGCGCTGATCCGCGGCGAGATTAATATTTTCTGGGCCAAGTGCGTGATTTTGGCCAGCGGCGGGGCGGGCCAGCTTTACCGCGAAACCACCAATCCCAAGATTGCCACCGCCGACGGTCATGCCATGGCTTACCGCGCCGGGGCGACGCTGAAAGATATGGAAATGGTGCAATTCCATCCCACCACGCTGTACGTCGCCGGTGCCAGCCGGGCGCTGATTACCGAAGCGGTGCGTGGCGAAGGGGCTTATCTGGTGGACCGGGATGGCAAGCGCTTTATGCAGGATTATCACGAAGCCGGTGAACTGGCCCCGCGCGACATCGTCAGCCGGTCCATTGTCGAGCAGATTCGCAAGACCAATTTCACCCATGTTTTTCTGGATGTGCGGCACTTGCCTACAGAAGCCTTCCGCCAGCGGTTTCCCCAGCTTGCGCATCTGCTGGACGAATTTGAGATCAACCCGGCCAAGGATTTGATTCCGATCCATCCGGCCACGCATTTTATGATGGGCGGAGCGGATTGCGATTTGTATGGCAAAACCAGTTTGCCGGGGCTTTATGCCGTGGGCGAGGCCAGTTGCAGCGGGCTGCATGGTGCCAATCGTTTGGCGAGCAATTCGCTGCTGGAAGGTTTGGCGTTTGGGGCGCGGGCGGGCAGCGATGCCGCCAATTGGGCCAATGCCAACGAAGTAAAATTCCCGCAACATCTGGAACATCGGATTCCCAAATCCGCCAAGACCGAACTGGACTTGGTAGACGTCAAGAGCAGCCTGCGTAGCGTGATGTGGCGTAATGCGGCCATCGAGCGTACCGGTGATCGCCTGGCGGAAACCCGGGAAATTATTGTGTTTTGGAGCCGGTACGTGATGGACAAAACGTTTGTGCCGGTGGAAATCGGCATCAACGCCATCGCCGGCTGGGAATTGCAGAATATGCTGACCGCGTGTTATTTGATCACCGCGGCAGCGTACACCCGCACCGAAAGCCGCGGTGCCCACTACCGCGTGGATTACCCGCAGCGGGACGACGAGCATTGGCGTATGCATTTGTTGTGGCGGCGGCCGATGGAAACACCGATTCCCGGACCGATCGATTGAAACCCCATGCCGATATCATCCGATGACCGTTTGGTAATGGTATCCACGTCGCGGTGGCGGCACTGGATTTTGCCGATCGCGCTGGCGGTCGTGGTGGTGGGGCTGCAAATGCTTCACTTGCGTGCCAATCGGCACGTGACCATGTTGTTGTGGGTGTTCGGTTCGTTGCTGGTGCTGCTGGCGGTTTTCCAGGCGATGTTGAACGTGCGGATGGACGCCCGGCGGTTGCGCCGGCACATCATGGCCTTGGAAGCCTGGACGGAAAATGCCGCTGCCATCAACCCCAGTGTGATGTTGGAAAAGGATATGTGGGATCGTCTATGCCAAAGCGCCAATCGGGTGCTGGGGACATCGATGGCCCAGGTGGCGATCCTCGAAGCGGACGACCGCGAGGTTCGCATGATGGCCACACGCGGCATGATTCCCAGCAATGAAGGCGAGGTTTACAATATTGAGGATTTGCCCACCATTGGCCAGTGTATGCAGCAACGGCGGATTATTACGGTGGCGAATGTGTCCAAAGCCGGTATGGCGATTAATCTGCAACTGGTGAAAAAATTTGGAATTTCGTGCCTGATGCAGATTCCGCTGCTTGCCGAGGGCAAAATTTTCGGGGTCATGATGCTGGGCCGAACCACCCCACATCGCTTCGATGCCGAGGAACTTCAGCTTGCCGAATTATGGGCCGCCCAGGTGGCGGTGACGTTGACCAATGTCCGGCTCTACCGCCGCATGCGCGAAGAGTTGGCAGCCCGCGAGCGCTGGCTGGGCCATCGCGACGCGCTTTTCGCGCTGAACGACCTGATTATCCGCGTACGCAAGCTGGATGATTTGCTGCATGCGATTGTGGAAGCGGCGCCGGCGACATTGGAGGTGGATGCCTGCCAAGTCTGCCTCTTGGATGATACCGCCGAGGAGTTGCAGATTGCCGCCATTACCCCGGCGTTTGCCGGGCAAGCTTTGGGGCAACGCATCCCTTGGCGTGGCACGGCGGTGGAGGAAGTGGTGGCCGCCGGTAAGATTGTGTCGTATGCCGATGTTTCGCAAAGGCCCGGCGTGTCGATTTGGCGCGGGTTGCCGGGGGGCGGGGTTGCCTACCTGCCGCTGGCGGCGATTACCGGTAAAGCGGTGGGGGTGTTGGTGCTGATGCAAAAAACCGCCGGGGCCTTTGCGCATGACCAGCTTGAGTTGGCCCGCTTGTTTTGCAGCCGCGCCACCGCCGCTATTGAAAACGCCCAACTGTACCAGCAGATCCAGCGCGACGCCGATACCAAGGCCATGCTGCTGCGTGAGTTGAACCATCGCGTAAAAAACAATTTGTCGAGCATCGTGACGCTGCTGTCGCTGGATGAACCGCAGCTTTCCGCCGAAGCGGCGCAGTGGCTCCAGCGGGCCATCGACCGCATCCAGATATTGGCGCGCACGCACGAATTGTTCGTCACCGGTAATGCACGTGTGGACCTGCGCAAACTGGTGGAACGAACGCTGGGGTCGCTGGTGGCGCGACCTGAGAGCGTACACATTGCCACCGATATTTGCCCAGACAATGTCTTTCTCCGCAACGATCGCGCGGTGGCGATGGCGATGATTTTGCACGAGCTGTGCTATAATGCCATGCGGCATGGTTTGCGGCACGGCGGCGGCAATATCACGCTCCGGGCCACACTGCCGGCCGGCAATAACGCCGTGGTCGAAGTCGAGGATGATGGCGCCGGCGCGCCTGGGCATGTGGTGTTTGCCTCGAATCAACCGGGTCAGGTTCCCCCTAACTGGGGACAGGGCTTGCGGTTGGTGAACAGTTTGGTAATCCGTGATTTGCATGGTAAACTGCTGGTTCGACCACGCGCAAAATGTGGTACAATGGCGCGCATCGAGTTCACGCTTTTTGCCGATGAGGTAAAGTTGCCCGGCCTATAATGTTAACGGGCAAAGAGAGTATGAGATTGAATATAATGGATGCTAACACGACGAGTTCTGAGCCAAAGTCCGCGGGATTAACCTTTCGCGTTTTGATTGTGGAAGATGAAACCCTGGTTTCCGAAGGCCTGCGGCAAAATCTGGAACGGCTGGGCCATACCGTTCTGGCCGAGGCCGCCAACGCCGCCGACGCCGACGCCGCGTTTCGGCTCAAGCAGCCCGATTTGGTGCTGATGGATATTCGCCTGGGCAGTGATGACGGCATCAGTCTGGCCAGCAAACTGTTGGCACTGCGGGCTTGCCCGATCATCATTATTAGCGCTTTTAGCGACAAAGATCTGATCGACCGCGCAATCAACGCCGGGGTGTTTGGCTATTTGGTCAAGCCGGTCAGCCAGGCGGCGCTGGAAGCCCAAATCCAGTTGACGGTGGCGCGGTTCCGCGAGCACTTGGTGCTGGTGGCCGAGAAACAAGCCTTGGCGCAATCGCTGGAGAATCGCAAGCTGATTGAAAAAGCCAAGGGCATCATGATGCAGCGGCTGACGCTTTCCGAGGCCGACGCGCATCGCAAGTTGCAATTGGAAAGCCAGAATCGCCGCATCTCGGTGGTGGAATTGGCCAAGCGGATCATCGATTCGGAAGAACTATTGGGCGGGGTTTGAAATCTGCCATCTGCCATCTGAAATTTGAAATCTGCGATTTGAGATTCATCCCCTCCGCGTCCCACGTCTTTGGCCGCACGGGCCACTCCGCCTACAATCGACGGCATGGCTGACGTTGTCGCGGAGCAATCGCCGTTGGGTGTGCCGGATGCCTCCCAAGGCGTGTTCAGAAGATTGATGGGGTTGTTGCGCCCGCAGGCGGGCATGATCGCCCTGGCGCTGGGACTGATGTTCCTGGCGATGCCGGGCGAGTTGTTTCCCCCATTCATCTGGCAATATGTTACCGATGATCTGATCACGCATTCGCATCCCAGCGGCCTGCAACCGCTGGTGTCGCTGTGGGGGCGTGTTTCCGGGCCGGTCCCCTTGCTGATCGCGTCGCTGATTTGGCTCGGAGGGGTTTACTATCTCGGGCTGATTTGCGGAACCATCAGCAATGTGATTTTGCAGCGTGTGGCACAAACCTTCGTCCGCCAAATGCGCAATCGCGTTTACCACAAGCTGCAGATGCAAAGCCTGGGATATCTCCAAAAACAACGCACCGGCGACTTGATGAGCGTGGCCATGGGCGACGTGGACGAACTGCAAAAGCTGGTGGTCAACAGCATCGATCAGATTATCGGCGATGGCACCCTGTGGCTGGCGACGGTGTTTATCGTCTTCTACAAAAGCTGGCAGGTGGCCAGTGTTTCGCTGGCGCCCATGCTGCTGGTCTATTTCATGTTGCAGGTGTTTAACCGCAAGGTGCAGCCGATTTATGCCGCGGCGCGGCAACGTGCCGGCGATGTCAACTCACGCTTGCAGGAGAATTTGTCGGGCATCACCGTCATCAAGATTTTTGGCCGCGAGCATCAGGAAGCGCAGCGGTTTGAGCAATCCACCCAGGCCTATTACCAGCAACAGATTCGCGCCATCAAAGCACGCAACCTGTTCTTCCCCTTCAGCAGCGGGGTCGGCTTTTTCAGCAATATCTTCATGATCGGCATGGGGGGATATCTGCTGCTGAAGAATCCCAACAGCCGATTCACCATCGGTACGCTGCTGATGTTCCGCGCCTACTGGTGGCGCTTGTTTGGCCCCATCCAAACCCTGGCACGGGTGACCGATCTGTTGCAGCGCGGCAAGGCCGCCGGCAAGCGGGTCTTTGGCGTGCTGGATACGCCGCAGGAATTGCCGGATGCCGCCGATGCCGTGGATGTGCCGGAAGTGCGCGGCGACATGCGGCTGGTGAACGTCTCCTTTCGCTATCCCAGCGATATCGGCGCGCCGCCCAATCCCATCGTGCTGCGCGATGCCAACATCAGCATCGCCCCGGGCCAATCGGTGGCGATCTGCGGGCGCAGCGGCGCGGGCAAAAGCACCATCCTCAATATGCTGCTGCGATTTTACGATCCCAGCGAAGGGGAGATTTTGATCGATGGCCGCGATATCCGCGCCATCCGCCGGGAGAGTTTTCGCCGGCATTTTGCCCTGGTGCAGCAGGAGACGTTTCTGTTTAACGATCGCGTGATCGATAACATCCGCTACGGCAAGCCCGACGCCACCATGGACCAGGTGATCGCCGCCACCAAAGCCGCCAATGCCCATGGCTTCATCACCCATCTGCCCAACGGCTACGACACCAAAGTCGGCGAGCGCGGCGTGCGGCTCAGCGGCGGACAAAAACAACGCATCAGCATCGCCCGCGCTTTTCTGGCCGATCCTTCGGTGCTGCTGCTGGACGAACCCACCAGCAGCGTGGAGCCGGACAGCGAAGCGGCGATTATCGCCGCGCTGGACCGTCTGATGGCCGGCCGCACCACGGTGCTGACCAGCCACCGTCCCAGCCTGGTCGGCCAGGCCGATGTGGTGTACGTGATCGAAGACGGCCGGCTGGTGATTTCCGGCCCGCCGGGCGAAGTGGTGCGGCAGAACGAATGGTTCAGCCGGTTCATGCGTTCGGCCGAGGATGTGATCGAAGGCGTGGACGCGGGGTTGACGATGTGAACGGCGATGGCCAACATAGGTGACTTATGCAACTCTCCAAAAACATTATCTTCGGTGTCATTTCCGGTATCGTCGCGACCGTGGTTCTATGGGGCGTGGCTGGCACTGCGCCCAGTACCTTCACGCCGAAACCCGATCTCGGCCCGAATGCCGACATGCACGGCTATCGCCTGTTCCCCGACAACGATCCCTGGAACCAGGACATTTCCCAGGCCAAGGTCGATCCACTGTCCAATGCGATTATCACCAGCATCGGCCCCAATCGTCCGCTGCATCCGGATTTTGGCACCGTCTGGAACGGGGCACCCAGCGGCATTCCTTACGTGGTCGTCGGTAAAGACCAGCCCAACGTGAAAGTCACTTTCGACGAATACGGCGACGAATCCGATCCCGGCCCCTATGCCATGCCCAAGGATTGCCCCATCGAAGGCGGCGACCAAAGCGATGGCGACCGCCATGTGCTGGTGGTCAATCCCTTCACGCAAAAGCTCTACGAGCTATGGCATTCCCGCCGCACCCCTGATGGCTGGGTAGCCGGCTCCGGCGCGATTTTCGATCTCGGCAAACCCAGCGCCCAGCGCAAGCCCGGCATCACCAGTGCCGATGCCGCCGGCTTGCCGATCCTACCCGGCCTGGTGCGTTACGATGAAGTGGTCGGCCAAGGCGCGATCAAACACGCCCTGCGTTTCACCGTGCAAAAATCCCGCCGCGCCTACGTGCCCCCGGCCCTGCACTGGGCTGCCCGCTCCAACGACCCGCACCTGCCGCCCATGGGCATGCGCGTCCGCCTGAAAGCCAATGTCGATATCAGCCATTTCCCCGCCACCGCCCAAGTGATTCTGCAAGCGTTAAAAACCTACGGCATGATCCTGGCCGACAACGGCAGCAACTGGTTCATCAGCGGCGCCCCCAACCCCAACTGGAATGAAGACGACCTGCACACCCTGTCCCGCATCCACGGCAGCGATCTGGAAGTAATCGAAATGAAGGGATTGACGGCCGATAAGTGACCGGCTTTGAAGTTAGACACTTTAGACACTTTTTGAGTTGGGGGTGCATAAAGCAAATCTATGCTACTCTGTAAGTCGTTGCCGTATCGTATGTTATGATTGTCGTTGCTTATTGATGCTATGACGCTGCGTTGGGCGCGCCCAAGCGTGCTCAGCGATTGTCTGCTTGAGAAAAAGTTTTTTCAGCGGCGGATGATTTCGAGTCTAAGCAATTGGCCTGGCTGGAGGATTATCAACGTCGAGCTTAATCCGGTTCGGGCCAAACTGGTGAGCCCTGCCCAGGACTGGCCATGGAGCAGCAGGCCGATGACAAGCCGGTCAGGTCGAGTAGACGAGCCCGAGATGCTGCCGAATATTTTCAACAACATCCATATCAACCGAGTTGCGTTGGTGCTCTCGCGCTGGGTCCGTTTCGCTGGCTGCCTGAATGTTCCAATCCGATGCCTCCAGCACGGTTTCACGCCCACATACATAGGTCGGGCGGCGCAACCACCGTGAGTGTCCGTGTTTCAAATTATCTGGAATGCGGTATCTGCCACGCCCAACTTGACTCGTCAGCATGACCCAAGTTGAGTTCGTACCATCCGCATATAAGCACAGAAAGAGATGCGTGTCCCGATCTCCGCGTTGCCCGGGAAATCGGTATCCTCGATCTGCAAGAACCTTGTGGCTAAGTTCGACAACCAAGCCGACTGTAATTTCAATAAGGTATAGCATTGCCATGATTCGCTCCAAAAAAGAAATTGATGGGCCGCTACTTAGCGACCTTCTTCGGAGCCACGGTGCCGCACGGGTTCATTCGGTGCGACCGAAGACACAGTCTGTGTCAAGACGGTGGCGATACTTATAAACAAACAGACACGTGCCTTTTCACATCGTTAGCCTCCTTTCCGGTTTTGGCCTTCCGTCGTGCGTCGGACCTCGCGATCCCTTGTTGACTTGGCGAGGTCTTCGTCAACGGGGTAGCCCAAGCTCAATAGATGCGCTCGTCGCAGTTCCCAAAACGCATGGAAAAATGCGGCTCGCGGAGAAGTGTTGCCAAGGGTAGGACCATGCCGTAGTTCAGCGTATGCTTCCCTCGCCGCCTTGCGCACCAGGGGCGACGGATCGTGTTCGCCGGCATAATGCAAAATATGATGCCCTTTGCCTTCGGGGTTAATGCACAGTTTCCGTGCGGCTTGGATATAACCCAGCCGCCACTGCTCATCCAACTCAACGGGCGGACCACCCGGCTCCTTAGATTTCAGCCGGTCAAGACAAAACCGGGAAAACGCTGTCCGCAATTGTAGTAACGTTGGGTCGTTTTCCTGTTCAAAGCGTACTTGGTCATGGAAGTTAGTGGCGATTCCCCCGGGAATTACGTTCGAAAGCTCCGGCGGATGAGGCAACCACTGCCTTGGCTTGGACCAATCCAAATCGTCCGGCTCGATCATCTCAGGCCAATAGCGCAAATCGGAAGCGACGGTTGGCACGGTTACCGCTCGTAACGCCAACAAAAGAGGGCGTATCGCGTCCCACAGTTTGCAGTATTCAAAGAGAATAAAAACACACAAATGGAATAAGTCGTCTTCGCGACGAAACTGCTCTTTCGCATCGCCTTCTTGGACCAGTAGGGCGCGGATACGCGCCAACTCAAGCTGGGCTGCCGGAACCAGCGCAGGGTGGGGTGGCGACAACTTGGTGCCAGGGGTAGATCTTTGAACGCTCTCCCCCGCGCATAGCAGCCAGACCCGGCGCACGGCAGGAAGTGCTTGCCTCGAGTCTGGCCCCACTCGCCGGCCAAGGGCGGCAGTAAGCGCGTCGAGGAATTCGAGAATGGATTGCGGGTTATCTGACAATGGACCCAAATCACGACTGTTGTAAATTGCAGATAACATGCTGCTTGCAAAGTCGGCGGCTTCGGCGTCATCAGCGCCATCAATCACCGGGATCACTGCTTGCTTGAGAGCTACGAAGTGAACTCGTAGCCAAAATAGCGGTGAGCGTATATCTCCGGCCAAGGCTTTGCACTCATCACGCTCCAATCGTTGCCCTTTTTCCAGCGCTTGCGAGCGCGATACCCAGCGCCGAAGGTCTTCGACGCGAAGAATCTGTTGGGGGTCAATAGCGTGTTGTGCAAAAAGCCCCCAAGCCAGCAACATTTTATCTGGGTCGTCGTGGTTGACGAACCCAGCCGTGAAGTCAATCCCCGCAGCCCTGCACTTTTCGATGAAACAATTTCGTGCAGGCTGGCTCACACGCGTGCCAGACTCGCTAACCGTGCCAGGTAAATATCCGCGCCTGGCTCGAACCTCGTCAGGTTCTCCAAGCCCGTCGAGGAACTCAACGGCAACGGCATCGCGGTTTCGCAATCGCGTCCAGCATTGCGTGGGCCGATACAGGTGGTCCCACAAGAAGCCTTGCGGATCATCAGCCGGAACAATCTGGGAATCCTCAATGACCTTGGCCAGCCACAAAAAGTCTGCAGGCGTGACTCGGCACTTCTCGACGGCCTCCAAGACCAGCCTTGAGACTGAATTCGCTGCGCTTAGGTTATTTTCGTCTGGTGTCATTTTTACCTCCTGGCCGTAACCGGCAGTTGGCATTTCCATTTTTTCGCCGACAGTTCGGCGGTTGTCTTTGGTGAGAGCCTTTTCGACAGGTCTCTCCGGGGTAGGCCGAAGCCAAGCACACGACAACTGAGCCAATATTAAAGACACCTCAGGCGAATGTCAAGTAATTAAACGGCGAGTCGGTGTGGTTAACTCGGCGTGGTCAACGCGATATACGATACATTGTGCTTGTCAAGCGTGTGGCGTCAGTGATCTGCAAGAGCGGGGTCATAGCCTGACCTGCTGAACGGGTTGCCGCGGCGAGCGTGAGGATCATCCTGCGGGAAGCGCGACCAGCAGCGGCGTG
>Ga0316217_10006896_pt1 | contig 11042 bp, 8 predicted proteins | sample 1anoAmetaG_FD_203633 | JGI IMG/M metagenome (GOLD analysis project Ga0316217, IMG submission 203633) | Freshwater microbial communities from Trout Bog Lake, Wisconsin, USA - 1anoA | ecosystem: Environmental > Aquatic > Freshwater > Lake > Hypolimnion/Profundal zone | place: USA: Wisconsin... | reverse complement strand
GTTGTTCACCCGCCCGGGCGAGCCGCCGGTCCCACTACGCTGTGCGTGCCAATGACGGTCCCAGCCTTGATTACACCATTTGTTAACCCTCGTGCTCACTTCAAGCTGGAGATCAAGTCCTCGTTCAGCTTCACATAGCCGGGATCTTTGGCTTTGATGGCCAATTCGGTCGAGCGTTTCGCGGCGGCGATGGCACCCTCCTTGTCGCCAAGTTTGGCGAGGATTTTCGCCTTCAAATGCACGATGTAATGCGCCTCGCGGTTGGTGATGGCGGCGTCCACCCATTGGCTGGCCTTTTGCAGGTCCAGTCCGTGATCATAATAAAACTGCGCCGCCTGAAAATACGGTTTCTGCGGCGCCGCCGATGCCATGACCGCCTCAATCTGCGGCACGAGCTTGTCCGTCAAAGGGATTTCAATCTTGATTGGCACCACCGTGTGGTCCCAAACCAGATCGAGCACCGCGGACTCATCGCTGATGCGGTTGAACTCAATGGTGAACGTCTCGATTTGCTCCGCCAGTTGCACGGAGGGGGTTTTGAACCGCGCGACGTCGGCCTTTTCATCATACTGAAACGCGCCCCACTGCGCCGCGCCTTTGTTGATGATGACCGTCCACTCGTTTTCACCGGGAATGGTGAAGAGCGCATAGGTGCCGGCGGGAATATCCGTGCCGTTCAACTTCACGGGCGTGCTGAAGGTGATCTTGGTGGCGCCATTGGCGCCGGTGCGCCAGACCTGGCCGTAGGGGACCAGCCCGCCAAAAATCTCGCGGCCTTTGATGCCGGGCCGCGAATAAACCACCTCGATATCGGTCAATCCAACACGCTGTTTGATTGTGCAGGCCGGACTCAGCGCGGGGAATTCCACCTTGGGCGCCTCCGGCTGGGCCGGCGCGCTGGCCGCCAGCAGCAAGCCGCCCGCCAGCGCCAAGCCCAGCTTGGCGAGCTGCAATGATTTTGCTTTCATGACATGAATGGCGGAGAACTACTTTTGGACGGTGAAGGTCGTTGAATACTGGGTGTCTTCCCAGGAGATTTTCAACGCGCCGGTTTTAGCCACACTGATGGCGAGCTGATCCAGCGGTTTTTCCGCCGGTTCCTTTTTCAGGTCAATCCGGGCCAGGTCCTGTGCGTTGTCATAGTGCATGCCCCACTGACCAAGCTCCTTGTTGATGATCAACTTGGCCGAGCCGTCCTCCTGCGGCAACATGTACAGCGAGTAGGCGCCCGCCGGCACGGTGGTGTCGCCGAACACGAGGGGTTTTTGCGTAATGAGCGTGGTGGCTTCATCCGCGCCCAGGCGCCAGACCTTGCCGTAGGGCACCAGGCCGCCCCAGATTTTGCGGGCTTCGCCGGACTTGGGATCCTTGGTGTACGGCCGGCCGTAGGTCACCGTGACCCGGCAACCGTCAATCACCGCGCTGACGGTTTCGTGCGGGCTGGTGCGTTTTTGTTGTGCCGCCAGGGGCAGCGTGCTGGCAACGATGGCGGCAATGGCAATGATGGATTTCAGTTTATTCATATAATACATTGATTTGTTGGTTTACCGGTGCATCTTCGCTCCAATGCCGCCGCTTGTCCAGCAACGAAAGTAGGGCAGCGCGTCCCGCCTTTGACGGAGAACCCGCTTGGTACTCGCGCGACCAGAAACCCGAGTGCGAACCACGGACGAATCAAATTTGCTCAATATACCAAAACCAATACCGCCGCGTCCTGTGCTGATTTCACCACGTTCGCAAACGGCTCGTCCTTCTCTCAACAGCGAAAAGGAAATTATTTTGTACCTCGCACACCTTGACTGGTCCTGCGAGGAGAGAGAAAATGGGCGCCGCGTATTTGAAAGAACGTGAATGGATTGAACACGGACGGTCATCCGCGAAACCGGAATCGCCCAGTGGTATTTCCTCTCCTGGTGAGAGGATAAAAGGTGAAGGCGGGCGTCAAAAAAAGCTTCATTTTGCGCTCATGCCCAAACGGATTTCCCCAGGATGGTCGTTGCAGATGGCCACTCTCCGCCCGCCGCCGCGCACCTGTCCTCGGAGCGCGGAATGTCCCAATCCACCGCGCGTCGCCAAACAAAACAACCTCGAAATCCGCACGATGAAGTCAAACGGCAACTGGCGACATGGCTTTCAAAATAATCTGGTCGGAGCAGGCGCGGGACGATTTGCCAGCCATCCGCCGAAATGCCTGCCGTTATGCCACTCTGGCGCTGGCGGGTTGGTTGCCCGCTGCAACATGGGGCGTTGCCCATGCTGGGAATTCCTTCCTTCCGTTTTATCTGTGTTCATCTGTGGCTAAACCAAATCGTTCCGGCGGCTTCGGATTTTGGACTAAAACAAACCCAGCTTGCGGCGCAGGATCCACTCGCCTACCAGCACGGCTAGAAATATGAGCAAGAACCACAGGCCGGCTTCCGCCAGCGACGATTCCTCCACCGTCACCTTGCGCGAATTTTTCACGGCGAAGCGGGCCGGCAACTGATTCGCTTCGTGTTCGGCGAAGTAAGCGCCGCCGCCGGATTCGGCGAGTTTTTTCAAGAACACCTCGTCCACTTCCAGCCGCGATCCCTCGGCCACTTGCGGCGCCACGGGAAAGTCTTTTTCGTACGTTTCCAGCACGCGCCCGCTTTGATATGCCACGAGGCGGAAGTTGTAATCGCCGCGCTCGTGAAACCGCACCTTCACCGCAAACGTCTGCGGCTGTCCCGCCACCGGCTCGACCGCCACCGGCGCGGCCTGATTTTTCGCGGTAAGTGTGGCTGTGAATTGCAGCGCCCCGGCCTTGGGGTTCAGCGCGCGGATTTCGCCGGTGACCATTTCTCCGGGCCGGTAGAAATCCTTGTCCCAGCGCACGGCGAGATTCTGTCCGCCCTCGGTCTTGCCGGTGAGAATGCGCACGGCCTGCCGCCAGAACAGTCCGTAGGCCGAGCCGAGCGGCTCGGGCTGCGCGGCCCACTTCCACAGCGTACTGCTGGCGATGGCCATGACCTTGCCCTTGCCGAAGGGCTGCGTGGCGACGACCGCCAGCTCGCGTCCGTCCACCCGCGCGGTCAGCAGCGCGGTGGCCCCGGGCTTGAGTTCATCCAGTTGATTCACCGCGTCGAGTGTGGCGTCGCCCCGCGCGACAATGTCCTCGACGGTCGCCAGAATTGGATGGCCGGCGCCCGTCGGCGGCACGTGGACGGGAAAAATGCCGTGCGCCAGCTCCGGCTCGTGGTCGGAAATCCGCCACGGAAACAGCGCCGCCAGCGGGGTCGGCGCGTAGCCGCCGCGCCCGAAGGCCGCGTCGCCGCCGAGAAAGATCACCGTGCCGCCGTCCTCGGCAAACTGGATGAGGGCCTGCATCTGCGGCGGCGGAAAATTTTCCGCCGGCAGCGGGCCGATGATGATGGCATCGTAAGGCGCGAGCGACTTTTTCGCCGCGGGAAAACCATCCGCCAGCGCCTCGTCGCCGGGCAGGCGGTCGCCTTGCAGCATGAAGCGGCTGCCGGTGGTGCGGAACAGCGCGGTGAACGCGATGCCGGGATCGTGCGCGAGCTCGTTGCGGAGCACCTTGAATTCCTGGCCGAGTTCCTGCGCGTAGAACAGCACATGCACGGATTTTTTGCGCACGTTTACCGTGACGATACGGGAGTTGTTCAACGGCGAAAGCTCGCCCGCCACCGGTCCAACGGTAACGCGATAGCGTTGAATTCCCAGCTCCGCCGGTTTGACGGACAAATGAATGACGCTGTGCAGATTGGACAAATCCGCGGTCTGCCCGCCGGCTTTTTCCCAGGTGTTCGTGCCGGTTGCGTGCTCCAGCGAGACCGGCACGCGCGCCAGTTGCGCCGCAAAGCCGCCGCCATGTCCGGCGCGCGCCTGCAATTCCACCGTGAGGTCAAAGCCCACATCTTTTTCCGCCGTGGGCGGGCAATCCACGCTGGCGATCGCAACGTCGTTCCACGTTGCCGGGTCGGTGCCGATGCCGACCAGGTACAGCGGCAGCTTCGGCAGCGCGGGATTTTCCAGCGGCTCGTCGCCGCCGTCGGTCAGCAGCACGACGCCGAGATAGGAAGCCAGATCGTTGCGCTCGGCCAACGCCAGCAGGCAGCCGCCCAGATCCGTGCCGCGCAGCGCGGACGCGGCGGCTTCGCCGGGCTTGTGGATGGCGGTGTCGAATTCAAGCTCGTCCATTTGAAGCTCGCGCGGCAGCGCGTGTTTCCAGGCGGCGACGATGTCCCGGGCGCGGGCCACGCGCGGCTGGCGGTAATCGTCCGCCACGTCCATGGAGGAGGACGAATCCACCAGCACCAGTAGCTTGCCCTGGGTGGTTTCATTTTTTTGGACGGCGGAGACCGGGTCGAACAACACGAACAGCAGCGCCAGCAGCGTCAACCCTTTTGGCAGCAGCAGCCAGCGCGCCCGGGCGGGGGAAACCCGCCGCCGGATCCGGCGCTGCAAAAACCACAGCCACATGGCCGCCGCGAACACGATCACGCCGCACCAGACCCCGCTGAAACGCGGATGCCACTGGATCAGCGCCAGCAAAGGCACAGGACCACAAGACCACTGACCACAAGACGACCAGACCAAAGTCTTGCAGTCCTGTAGTTCGTAGTCCCGTGGTCTTTGCTTATCTGTGTTCATCTATAACGCAACGCTATCAATGTTGTCGCAGCCTGCACAAATTTTTCCTTCTCATCCTCATCCTCATCCTCATCCTCATCCTCGCATTGTTGATCCGGCCGCGGCCACCGCCCTGGCCTTGAGCGGCAGCGGATTGGCCAGCCAGCCTTCGGCGGCCAGCGCCAGCAGCGCGAGCAACAGCAGCCACGGGCTTAAATCCAGCGATTTTTCCAGCCGCTTGAATTCCGAGACCAGCGCGTCGCCGCCGCTGAAATCTTTCACGGTGTAGGCGAGCTTGCCCAGCGCCGGCAGCGCGCCGTTGGCCACGAATTGCTGCCGGCCCTCCTTGTCGGACGAGCGGACGGCGACGTAGCTGGTGTCCTTGTCACTGCGCACCGCATACACGCCGGAGCGGGGCAAGGTGGCCAGTTGCGAGAGTTTGCCTTTCCAATCGAGCGGGCTGCCGCCGAGCGACTGCACCTGAACCACCGTGTCCGCCGGCAGCGGAATCCGCAGCGGTTCGCCGGCGGTCAGCGCAATAAGGTTGGTTTCCGCGCCGGTTTGCGCCAGCACCAGATTTTGCGCCATCGCGATGAAGGCGGGTTTCAGTGTGAGCGTACACCACGCGGAATCGAACGCGAAGCCGGACGCGAACAACCGGCCCCGGCCGACTTTTTGTTCCGTGAGCAGGGCACGCCCGTCTTCCAAGCCCAACACCGGCATGGCCTTGGGCGAAGGAGCGCGGACATTCCTGTCCGCATTTCCCACCCCCAGCATCGGCGAGGACCGCAATGGGCAAAACTGGAACACCTTCACGTTGTGCAGCCCCACGCCGCCGCTTTCGTCGCGGATTTCGTTGAACATCGCGTGCGTCTTGTCCAGCACCGTGAGCGCGAAACCATTGGACGCAGACTGCAAACTGCCGGGCACGGACGCGAGCCAGTCCGGCGGCGGACCGAATTGGGCGGGCACGCCCGCCGCCGGGAGCAGCAAGGCACTGCCGCCGGCCTCGAGAAACCGTTTCAACACGGCCCAGCGGGCCGCCGCATCCACGCCGAATGAATTCCATGTCAGCGCCACGAAGCTGCCGGCGTTTTGATCATCGGCGAAATTGGCCGGGTCAATGTAGGAGGGAATCAGGCCCGACAATTTGCCCTCGCCGCCCGGGGAAATCGCCAGCGGCAACTGGCCGAATTCATTGGGCTTGCCGGCGAACACCACGGATTTCTTTTCCTGGCAGTTGAAACCAATGAACGCGCGGTTGTCGGCGTCGAAATCGTCGCCTTCGATTCGCAGGCTGACCCAGCGGAAGCCGGAGTTCTGCGGTTCGAGTGTCAGATTCACGGTTTTTTCCGCGTGCGGCGGCACGATGACTTCGTCGCTGTGGCCGTTGCCGGCATCGGTGAGCCAGTTCAGACGCACGCGGCCCTCGGTGGCGGTCGTGCTGGCAAGTTGCACTTCCAGCGGCAGCCGGCGGCCGGAGAGAATGATTTTCGCCGGCACCTTCACGCCGGTGATGGAGACGTTCGATTTCGGCGCGTTGGGCGAAGGAATGTCATGCACAACCAGGCTGGTGCCGGCGCGCGGCGGCTGGAGGTTGACCGGCGGCTGATTCCATTTTTCCTGTTGCAAGTCGGAAAGGACGTGGATTTCAAAGTGCGTCGCGGTGCTGCCGTTGAACAGGTTCCCGGCGCGCTCCATCGCGGCGGCCACACTGCCGCTGGCCTCGGTCTCGCCGATGTGGTCGAGGGCATTCCGCAACGCGGATTTGTCCGCGGACAATCCGGGAGGCAGGGGCACGACGGGATCGTCCACGAGCAAAACGATGCCCGCGCTGTCGCGCTCGTGAAGCTGGCCCACGATGCCGCGCGCGGCGTCCACGGCTTCCTTCAGCTTGGTCCGGCCATCGCCGCCGGTGCCGCTCATGGAGCCGGAATTGTCAATCACCAGCGCCACCGCGACCGAACCCTGCTTGCCGATGCCCAGCCAGACGGGCCGCGCCAGCGCCAGCAGCAGGAACAGGATCAGCAGCGTGCGCAGCAGCAGAATCAGCCATTCGCGCAAGCGGCGGCGGGCGTTGAGCTGGGGGTCAATGCGGTGGAAAAACATCAGCGTGGAAAACGCGCGCGGCGATTTCTTCAACCGGAAGAACAGATGAAACAGCACCGGCAGCGCGGCCAGCGGCAGCAGCGACAGGAACAACGGGTTGAGCGCGGTGAGGCCGGTCATGGGCAAGCCGGAATGTTGGAGTTGAAAAGAATCTTAACCACAGATGGACACAGATGGACACAGATGTTCAACCACAAAGAACGCAGAGAACGCAAAGGGAGGACCGCCAAGGCTTCTGTTCTTTGTGATCTTTGAGTTCTTTGTGGTGAAATGTTTTGCTTATCTGTGTTCATCTGTGTCCATCTGTGGTTGAACAAAATCGTTGCGGTCAGGGCTGGCCGAATTTGGCGTGCAGCGCCTCCTCGACCGGCGTGCGCGTGTCCATGAACTGGTAATCCGCGAGGCTGCCGAGACAGCCGCGCCGGAGTTCGTCGAGATATTTCTGCACCTCCTGCGCATAGGCGTCGCGGATTTCGTCCGCATGGACCGGCAGCCGCGCGCCGGTTTCGAGTTCGCGCAGCTCGGTGAAGCCGCTGAAATTCAGGGCGATTTCCGCGGCGTCCAGCACGTGCAGCACGAGCACTTCGTGTTTGTTGTGCTGCAAATGGCGGATGCCGCGGATGATGTCCGCCGGCGGTTGCAGCAGGTCGGAAATCAGAATGACCAGGCTGCGCCGCTGGATTTGCTCCGCCAGCGTGTGCAGCGCGCGTTCAATCTGGCTGCGGCCGGCCGGCTTGATGTCCTCCAGCGCCAGCAGCAACGGACGCAAGCCGCCGAGCGAGCCGACCGGCGGAAAGGTTTTCCGCACCTCGTCGTTGAACAGCGTCAGACCGGCGGCATCGGACTGGTTGATCAGCACGAACATCAGCCCGGCGGCGAGATGGCAGGCGTAGTCCATTTTGGACAGCCGGCCCGCGTCGCGGAACGACATGCTTTCAGATGTGTCCAACAGGAGGTAAGCGCGCAGGTTCGTCTCCTCCTGGTAGCGGCGGATGACGTGGCGGTCGGTGCGTGCATAGACCGCCCAGTCAATGCGGTTGGGCGGATCGCCCCGCGTGTATTCGCGATAGTCGGAGAACTCGACGGACGCGCCATGATGCGGCGAGCGGTGCAACCCCTGCAACGCGCCCTCGACCGGCCGCCGCACGGTCACCCCCAGCCCGCGCAGGCGGTCGGCCAGCTCGGGCGGGAGGAATTTATAGGCGGTGCTCATGCCGGGAATGACGAATTCATTTTGTTCAATATACCAGAACCAGCACCGCCGCGTCTTGTGCTGATTTCACCACGTCCTCAAACGGCTCCTCCTTTGTGTTCGGCTCTTTGAGTTTGGCGGACACGTCCGGCATTGATTCCAGGAAGCTCAAGAGCAGGCTGCTTTTCACTGCATAGTTCACATTCTCCGGCAGCGCGCCGCTGGCGGCCAGCGCCACCGACGCATCCAGCTTGGCCGCGACGATGCCCACCACGTTGCCACGCGTGTCCACCAGCGCGCCGCCCGAATTGCCCGGCTGCACCGGCAGGCTGATCTGGAAATAGCGCGGGTCATCCGCCGCGCCTGACAGTGATGCGATTTCGCCTTTGGCCAGCTTGGGCGCAAAGCCTTGCAAACCGATGTCCGGGAAACCCACCGTGGCCACCGTGCCACCCAGCTTCACCGTACGGCTGGTGGCGATGGGTAGTGGGGCAAACTGGCCCCCAGCTTTGAGCAAGGCCAAATCGTTCGCTGAGTCCACCTTGACCACTGTGGCGTCAATCAAGCCGGCGCCCGTGAGAACACGCACTTTTTTCGTATCTTTGATGACGTGATAATTGGAAATCAAATAACCATCGTCCGTGATGAAAAAGCCTGTGCCGCTGACTGCGGGAGTTCCGGGTGACTGGGAACTCTCAGAACTAGGTGCTTTATGGGACTTAAACGTGCGCGTCAATTCCTGTGCTGCGGCAATTTGTTCAGGGGTCATTTTTTCCGAAATCCACAACCGAAAGTTGGCTGCATTAGTTTCTCCCTGTGCGGCAGCGAGATTGAACCATTTATATGCCTCAACGTAATCCTTGGGTACGCCATCGCCAAAATAATAACGCTCGCCGAGTTGTTCCTGCCCCATGTCATCCCCTTGCTCGGCCGCTTTGCGAAACCATTTGACTGAATCGGCATAGTTCTTGGTGACACCCTGGCCTAACAAATAACAGAAACCCAAGGAACATTCGTCACGAACACTTCCCTGCTCAGCAGCCCTACGATACCACTTTACCGCTTCGACGATATTACTTGTCACTCCTTTGCCCTCTTCATAACAAATTCCAACTAGTCCTTGAGCATGGGGGTTTCCTTGCTCCGCAGATTTACGGTACCATTTCATCGCTTCGGCATAATTTCGCATCGTTCCCTCACCGTGGAAATACATTGCACCGAGATTGAACTGCGCGACGGAGTCGCCCTTTTCTGCCGCCTTTTGATACCATTTCAACGCTTCGGCATCGTCCTTCGTTACGCCTTGTCCATGTTCATACAGCACGCCAAGGCTGTTTTGAGCATTGGCATTCCCCTGTTCCGCAGCTTTACGAAACCACTTAGCTGCTTCCATCAAATCTATCTGAACACCGTCGCCTTGCAGATAAATGAAACCAAGATTACATTGAGCATTGGCTAAGCCTTGTTCGGCAGCCATGCGATACCATTTTACCGCTTCTGCATTGTCCTGTGTGACACCTCGACCCTTTTGATACATCAAGCCGAGGTTGAATTGCGCGACTGCATCTCCGCCCTCAGCCTTTGCTTTAGTGCTTTCGAGTGAATTTGAATCGCTCGTTTGCGCAGGCAAGCGCATGGCAACCGCCACCAGCAGAATCACAAACGTGAGCCATTTCAATTTCATTCCGGCATTTTAATCGACGGGGTTCCGATTGGAAATCAAGAATTGGCGGAAGGCTTCGACGCATTGTTGTAAAAGTCGAGCGCCTTCACATACCAGTCCAAATCTCCTTGCATTGTGTCCTTCCAATTCATCTTGAAGTTCACGCAAAGATCGGGCTGCCCGTTCGCGATGATAATTTGCACTGTGAAACGCGGGCCTGTAAAGTGATGGACAAAAGTTTTGCCCGTTTCTTTGATTTCCAATTGCCATTCTTGTGCTTTCATTCAATTCTTCCTTAATTTATAAATTCCGCTCCGACTTCCTCTCCCAGCTTGAACCTCGTCAATTTCGGGCGGGTTTCTGTGCTTCAATTTGTTAATGCAATTAGAAATCTCCTTGCGGACATTGACACTTGCTCTTTTCCCCGTCAATTCCTGATATTTGCGGGCCACATCGCAAATTGCAAAGTTGCCAACGTGTTTTGTGATTATTCTCTCAATAATTACAGACATTCTCTCTTCGAGTCGGGGTACTTGAACCACAGCGGCAGACCCTCTTGCAAGAACGCGTTCAATTGCATCGATGCTAGCTTTGTGATTCTTCTCCATCTCTGCTTTAAGATTTTCCAAATCGCTAATATGCATATATTACAATCTAGCACAAATCGGGTGATGCGCAATACAATTAGCACAATTTTATTTTGGTAGTGTCGGCTGGCCCCATCCCATGCAGCAGGCGACCCGTGGACGGTGAGTTTTGATGACGACCACCCTCCGCCCGCCGCCGCGCACCAATCCCCGGAGCGCGGATTGTCCCAATCCGCAGTGCGCCGGCAGCCAAAAAAGCCTCGAAATCATCCCAGCCGTCGCTCGTGATTCCACCCGCTGCGAGTCCCGCCCGCACTGCGCTTCCGCCTTCGTTGCAATTCCGCCTGCGCCTGGCTCCGGCGGGACAAGGCGGCGAGACAAGTCGGCGTGGCAAGGTGGGACAACTCGCGCGCCGCTGAAAATGGTTTCACGTCCGGCTATCTTGCGCCGATCCAAAGCGCCAGAGGGCTGGCGCACTCCAAGACGCTGGCGCGGTTCGGTGGCAATCGGTCAACGCGCCAGCGTTTTGGACTGCGGTGGCCCTCCACCGCTTTCCCATGGGCGCACGAAAGGCACACGCTGATTTAAATGCCCTCCGCCCGCCGACCTGTCCCCGGAGCGCGGATTGTCCCAATCCGCAGCGCGTCGCCAAACAAAACTACCTCGCAATCATCCCTGGCGTCACTTGCTTTTCGGCCCGCTGCGCGCCGGGACGGCGCGCTCTCCAGGGAAAATCGTTGCACGTCCGGCAATTTTACGCCGTTCCAAAGCGCCAGGGGGCTCTCATCCTTACCCGCGAAAATTCAGACTAGACTTCTTCACTAACGCGGTTGCCGGCGCAGCCCTTCCGATCGCTGGCTTAACCCGGCTTGCGGCTAGG
>Ga0316217_10006895_pt1 | contig 11042 bp, 9 predicted proteins | sample 1anoAmetaG_FD_203633 | JGI IMG/M metagenome (GOLD analysis project Ga0316217, IMG submission 203633) | Freshwater microbial communities from Trout Bog Lake, Wisconsin, USA - 1anoA | ecosystem: Environmental > Aquatic > Freshwater > Lake > Hypolimnion/Profundal zone | place: USA: Wisconsin... | reverse complement strand
CAATTCAAACGCTTTGACGTGCGCGCGGTGATCCAGCGCGGCGTGGAGCCATTTCCGGAAATCCACCGGCGCGTTCATGCGCTCAAGCCGGATGAAGGCTTGATCGTCGTCGCGCCCTTCCTGCCGTCGCCGCTGGTCGAGAAACTGGCCGGAGACGGCTTTGCCAGCAAGGTCGAGCGCGGCACCGGCGCGGATTGGCTGGTTTACTTCTGGCGCGAAGCTGATTGAATGGAGCCATGTCGTCCGCGTTCGCCGAATTCAAAGCCGCCGCCGTCGTCAACACGCTGCGAAGCTGCCAGCTGTTCACCGGTCTGCCGCTGCCGGATCTTGAAAATATCGCGGCCGTCACGGTCCTTAAGTCGTTGGAAAAGGGCGAATATCTTTTCCACGAGGGCGACCCGGCGGGAGGATTTTACGTCATTCAGCGCGGGGCGGTGAACGTTCATCGTGTGACCGCCGCCGGCAAGGAGCAGGTCATCCACGTCTTTCGCACGGGCGACTCCTTTGCCGAGGTCGCGCTGGCCGCGCCCACCGGCTATCCTGCCGACGCCCGCGCACTGGAAAGCACGCAGGTTTTGTTGATCCAAAAAGACGGCATTCTGGCGCTGGTCCGGCGGCAGCCCGAGCTGGCGCTGCGGATGCTCGGCTCCATGAGCAGCCATCTCCGCGTGCTCGTCGGGCAAATCGAAGATCTCACCGTAAAAGACGTCGAAACGCGCCTGGCCAACTGGCTGGTGAAACGTTGCCCGAATCCGCCAGGTGAAGCGCCGGTGAAAATCGAGCTGACCACGAACAAGCGGGTCTTGGCGGCGGAACTCGGGACGGTCAGCGAAACGTTTTCCCGCACGCTGGCCAAATTCCGCGCGCAAAAATTGATTGCCGTGAAAGGCAAATCCGTCACGGTGCTTGCCCCGGCGAAATTGGCGGCCTTGCTGCGCCGCAATCTCGGCGAATAAATCAATTGATTGAGCGATTGGGCCGCTGGTGACCGCCATGAAAAATCCCGCCCGCGTTCGCCCGCGGACGGGATCCAACAAACACGCACTAAATTTCAAACGGCCGCGACCGGTTCCGGAATTTCCGCGTCCAGAACTTCAACCTGTTTGCCTTCGAGCGACCAGCCGGTTTTCAGGCCGAGGATAAACCAGCAGACGCCGAAAATGCCGAAAGTGAACACCGTGTCCCCGATGACGCGCAGCCAGCGCAGTTTGATCATCAGCGGCGATTGCATGAAATCCGCCGAGCGCGCATACCACATCCCGTGTTCCACGCTCGCCCAGGTTTGCAGCAAACCGACCGGCAGAAGGCTTAACACAATCATCAGCACGAGGCCGAGGTTCAGCGACCAGAAGCTGAAACTCAACACGCCGGATTTCCAGGCGTCCTGCCGGGTCATGCTGCGCAGGCAAAAGAGCATGAGCGCGATGCCCAACATGCCATAAACGCCGAACAGGGCGGCATGGGCATGAACCGCCGTCGTGTTCAAGCCCTGCATATAATAAAGCGCGATGGGCGGATTGATGAGGAAACCGAACAGCCCGGCCCCAACGAGATTCCAGAAAGCCACGGCGACGAAGAAATAGATCGGCCACTTGTAAGCCGATACCCATGAACGCGCCTTGCCGTGCTGCAAGTTTTCAAAGCCTTCCGTGCCGACAAGAACGAGTGGCACAATTTCCAGCGCGCTGAAAATGGAGCCAACGGCGAGCACCCCCGTGGGGGTGCCGCTGAAATACAAGTGGTGCATCGTTCCAAGAATGCCGCCGCCCAGATAAATCGCCGTGGAAAAGATCACCGCCGCCGTGGCCGTGGCGAGCCGCAGCAGTCCCATGCGAGTGAAGAGAAAGGCAATCACAACCGTGGCGAACACTTCGAAAAAGCCTTCGACCCAAAGGTGAATCACCCACCAGCGCCAGTATTCGGCCATGGCCAGATGCGTCTGCCGTCCCCACATCAAACCGGCACCATAAAACAACCCGATGGCGGCGGAGGCGAGCAGAAACAAACCCAGTAGATGGCGGTTGGGGCCGGGATTCTGGAACGCCGGCCAGAGCGCCCGCCCCATGAGAAACAGCCAGAGGAACAGGCCGATCAGCAAAAAGATCTGCCAGAACCGGCCGAGGTCAACGTAAGCATAGCCTTGATGGCCAAACCAGAAATTCGCGACATAGCCGAGCTTCTGTTGAACGCCCAGCCACTCACCAAAGAGCGAACCGACGACAATAACCAGCAGACAGAGGAACAGGAAGTTCACGCCCAGCCTCTGACCACGCGGTTCCCAACCCGAAACCGCCGGGGCAACATACAGGCCGGTGGCGAGCCAGGCCGTGGCGATCCAGAAAATGCCGAGCTGCGTGTGCCAGGTACGCACGACGGCATACGGCAGCCATTTCGCCAGCGGGATGCCGTAGAAACCGTCACCCTCAACGCCGTAATGCGCCGTAATCGCGCCAAGGCCGACTTGGACCAGCATGAGTGCAGCCACGATCCAGAAATATTTCAGCACCGCCTGCATTGAAGGCGTCGTCTTGATGCCGAGCAGCGGATCGGTTTTGGGAATCACGATGGCGTCTTCGCCTTCTTCTTCGTGACGCTTGGCGGCGGCATACCAGACCATGGCACCGACGCCGGCGAGCAGCGCCATCACGCTGACCACCGACCAGATCACAATCGAGCTGGTGGGATTATTATCAATGAGCGCCTCATGCGGCCAGTTTTGGGAATAAGTAACTTGGCTGCCGGGGCGGTCCGTGCCGCATGACCAGGCGGCCCAAAAGAAAAACGCGTTCATCAGCCGCTGACGTTCCGGTGTTTTAATTGTATTTGCGGGAATCGCATAATCATTGCGGAGTGTTTTCAGTTCGGGATCATTTCCGAACAAGGAAGCATAGTGTGCAGCCACCGCTTGCATCGCCTGCGCGCGCGTCGTCGAAACCACCGTATTGCCCGTCTGCGGATCGTAGGTGTTCGACCGGATCTCCTTTTTCAAACGCTCGCGCAACGCAGCCTGGGTCTCCGCATCCAGCTGCTCGTAAGATTTGCCGTCAGCTTGCACGGCCCAATGATCGAGCAGCCAGATCGACTCGCGGTGCAGCCAGTCGGCTGACCAGTCCGGCGCGACATATGCGCCGTGGCCCCAGACGGTTCCAACTTCCTGACCGCCAATGGATTGCCACACGTTCTGACCATCTTTGATGTCCTGCCCGGTGAACAGCACCGTACCATCAGTTGTGACAACCTGTTTGGGGATGGGCGGCGCGGCGTAATAAATTTCCCGGCCGAAATAGCCGAGCAGCAGGAATGACAGCGTCATGGACCCGATCAAGCCCAGCCATAGATTGCGGTAGGAACGTGTTTTTCTTCTTGGTGCTGATGTAATACTCATGCGCAAAATTTAGCCGGTCTCGTGCAAAAGAAGATTGACCTGCGTCAACTTTTCGAGAATTTGCCTTAAATCGGCGGGTTGGCTGCCAGCGAAAGAAGAAAGCCCCAGTATGAACCGGGGCGTTGGAAAGCTATTGGCCAGTGGCGGTGTGAGACCTTTTTCGCGGCCCAGACACACGGCCCAGACAGGCATTGACGCGGCCGGGATTGGGGCACACACTCGACTGCATAAATTCTGACCTGTGCCCTGAACCAAAAACACTGCGATCTTTATGAGCTCCGCCAAAATCCGTCCGTCGGTCAGCTACAGTTTCGTCATGCGGCTGACCTATCCCAACCACATCGGGATGTTCGCCAAACTCACCCACACTATCGGCCGGCTGGGCGGCGATCTCGGCGCGGTGGATATTGTGAATCCCGACGCCAAACGCATGACGCGCGACATCACCGTGAAGGCGCGCGGCCAGGAACACATGGAGGCCATCGTTCAGGCCATCCGCAAACTCAAGAACGTCACCGTGGCCAACATCTCCGACCAGGTGTTTCTATTGCATCTGGGCGGGAAAATTTCGATCCAGAACAAGGTGCCGCTGACGACGCGGGACACGCTCTCGATGGCCTACACGCCGGGCGTGGCGCGCGTGTGCTCCGCCATTGCCGAGCAGCCCGCCAAAGCCTGGCAACTGACCATCAAAGGCAATTCGGTGGCCGTGGTGAGCGACGGCTCGGCGGTGCTGGGCCTGGGCAACATCGGCCCGGAAGCCGCGATGCCGGTCATGGAGGGCAAGGCGATGTTGTTCAAGGAATTTGCCGGCATTGACGCCTATCCCATCTGCCTGCGCACGCAGGACACCGAGGAGATCATCAATACGGTGGCGCATCTCGCGGTGGGCTTTGGCGGCATCAACCTGGAGGACTTCTCCGCGCCGCGCTGCTTTGAAATCGAGCGGCGGCTGCAGGAACGGCTGGACATTCCGGTGTTTCATGACGACCAGCATGGCACGGCGGTGGTGGTGCTGGCGGCGCTATTGAACGCCTCGCGCCTGGCGGGCCGCCAACTGGCGAAGCTGCGGATTGTGATCCTGGGCGCGGGCGCGGCGGGAACCGCCATCGCCGCGATGCTGCACAATGCCGGGGTCAAGGACATCGTCGTTTGCGACCGGCAGGGCATCATCAACGGGCGCACGCGGACGGATTTGAATGCCGCGAAGGTGCAACTCGCGGCCGCCACCAATCCGCGCGGGTTGAGCGGCCGCGTGGAGGTCGCGCTGCGCAAGGCGGATGTTTTGATCGGGGTCTCCGGGCCGGGATTGATTGCGGCCAAGTCGCTCCGGCTCATGGCCGCCAAGCCGATCGTGTTTGCGCTGGCCAATCCCATTCCGGAAATCATGCCCGAAGAAGCCGCCGCGCGGGCGTGGATTGTGGCGACCGGCCGGAGCGATTATCCCAACCAGATCAACAACGTGCTGGCGTTTCCGGGAATTTTCCGGGGCGCCTTGGACGTGCGCGCCCGCCGCATCAACGAACCGATGAAGCTGGCCGCGGCGCAGGCCATCGCGGGCTGCATCGCGCGCCGGGAACTGAGCCCCGAATACATTGTGCCCAGTGTCTTCAATCGCGAAGTCGTGCAACGGGTCGCCGCCGCCGTCACCGCCGCCGCCATCAAAACCGGCGTGGCCCGGAAAGGGCGGCCACGTTGAAATCGGGATTCTCTGTTTGGAACAGTCAGTAGGAGTCCGGTTCGTGGCCGGCTTTCCATTTGAGGTTGCAGCCGATGCCGGGCTTTTGCTCCCGGAGCACGTCCCAGCCGGTCAGCACGGCGTCCAGCACGGTGCGCAGGTCCTTGCCAGTCACCGGCACGGAGTTGCCCGGACGGCTGTCATCGAACTGGCCGCGATAGACCAGGCGGTGTTCGGCGTTGAACCGAAAGCAATCCGGAGTGCAGGCGGCGCGGTAGGCGATGGCGACGGTTTGGGTCTCGTCGTAAAGGTAGGGGGGGACCCATAGCCCAGGCGGGCACGCTTCCTCTTCCATCCTAGCCGGGCTGTCTTCGGAATGATTCGGCACGTCGTTGGCGCTGATCGCGACGATTCCCACCCCGCGCGCCTGCTGTTATTGTCCCTCCCTCAAACCAGTGAGAAAACCAAGGAATCCCGGAGAAATCGCGATTTTACCACCGGTAAATATGACGTGGCTCACATATTTTTTGGATCCGCTCAAGTCAACCTGAGAGCTCACGGTGACATCGCTTATGTCGCCGACCTTTTCGGCAGCAGCCGGCGTTATCACATACACAGGTTTTTGCTCACCAGCACCCTGCATATCCACACGGTCGTAATCTTGGATTTTTGCAAAAATGCCGGAGGTGGCCTGTAGTTTTTTTTGATCAGCGCCTTCGGTCTTGTACAACTGGCGGAATGCAGCAACTTTTGCAAGTGCCACCGCAAACGCCTCTTGGTCAAAAAAATGGGCTACAGCGATTGGAATTCCATAATCATTTTCCCACGCGGTCAATTTCTCAATGTCCTCCTCCTTGACCCAAATATTTGGAGCGGTCGGTGGCTTCGCGTGTTTTAACGGGCGCGCATCCCACTTTTCCGACGTCCGGATCTTCCAGTGACGCTCCTTCATCTCCCTCGCCTGATACGGAGAAAATTCAATCTCTAGGGCAACAAAGGCTCGTTTTAGCAAGTCAGCCAATCCTGTTTTGCCCAGCGCGCTTCGCTCTTTCCAGTCCAGCGATCCATCACCAAGAAGTTTTTTTTCGCTTGCACTCAAGGCGTCCGTTTTAAAAACCAGGAGATCGGGTTCTTTATATTTGGTATTCCCATAAACAAGCTCTTCGCCTTCGGGAACATACGTTGAAATTCCGTAGCGGACGGTTTTTACGCCAAACGAATCGTCCAAAGACCTGATCAATAAATCCTCAGCCCAGCGGCTAGTGTTGAATTTATGCTTAAAATCTATGCCACGCCCCCTCATTGTTCACCTCCCTTTTCCATGCCTTGCAGCAGATCGGAAAGCGACACAGACAAACCTTGTGCCAGCGAGCCCAGCACGTTAAGGGTCGGATTGCGGTGGCCGCGCTCGATGGAACTCAGATAGGTCACGTGCATTCCCACACGTTCAGCCAAAAGCTCAAGTGTCCACTTCTTGTGCTGGCGCAGGAAACGGATACGCTTGCCGAGCTTTTGTCCCAGCTTCGTCGCGCCGCGCCTGTTCCGGAGAGGCTTGCTCATTTAACCTAATATGTTAAAAAATCAGGAAGCGATTGACCATAGACTCCAAGTAAAGTAGAGTTCTGTGATGACTGTTGTGCAAACTGGCCGGAATAATCCTCACCAGCTGGTGCCCTCATCCGGGCCCCAGCGCGAGGCGTTACGCGTGAAAGGGCAGTTCTGGACTCCGCCGTGGCTGGCCAAAGCCATGGCCGCCTGGGTCACAGCTGACCGTCCGCATCAACTTTTTGATCCGGCGGTTGGTCCTGGGACATTCTTTACCGCAGCGAGAGAGGTGGGATTCAAAGGCAATTTTGCCGGTTATGAGTTGGATGAAACGGTTCTGGAAGATGCCTATAAACTTGGCCTCAGCCCATCTGAATTGGCCGGTATTCAGATCGGTGATTTTGTCCGCAACCAAGTCGAGGGTAATTTTCCGGCCATTATATCAAATCCGCCCTATATCAGGCACCATCGTTTGAGCTCTCAACAAAAGCGGGAATTGCGTCAACTGGCTGTGCATTGCCTTGGCTTTCCTTTGGATGGCAGGGTCGGTTTGCATGTCTATTTCCTTTTGAAATGCCTCGAACATCTTGCCCCGAATGGCCGGCTTGCATTTTTGTTGCCGGCCGATGTGTGCGAAGGAGTCAGTTCTGCCATTTTCTGGAGCAGGCTTGCCGAGCGCTATCACATTGAATCGGTAATCACCTTTGATGAAATTGCCGCACCGTTTCCGGCGGTGGACACAAATGCAATCGTGTTCATGATTTCCAACCGGCCACCTGTGGCAAAAGTTCGCTGGGCCCGCATCCGCAAACCTCAGACCGAAGCTGTGTTGAGCGCATTGCAATCGGGCACATCTCCATCCGCCTTGGTTCACGATCGGGATTTGTCAGAACTTCTCTCAACCGGCATGTCGCGTCCACCACGGATAAATGGGTCTCACGGCGTCCCGCTTTCTGCCTTTGCTCGCGTCATGCGCGGAATCGCCACCGGGGCAAATGAGTTTTTTTTCCTGACTGAAGAACAAATCCGTCAGCATCGCCTGGATAAAAGATATTTCAAACGTGCAATTGGTAGGACGCGTGATTGCCGGCACGAAAAGTTGGTGGCAATGGACATTGAGGCTTTGGACAAAGCTGGCCGGCCAACGTGGCTATTGAGCATCGGCAAAGAGAGCAAAGAAGCGCTTCCCGTCGCACTCCGCAATTATATCGAGGCAGGAGAACGACTGGAATTGCATGAAAGATCGCTGATAAAAACCCGAAAACCCTGGTATCGGATGGAGGAGCGCGGTGTGCCGGGACTTTTATTTGCCTATCTTGGCCGGCGGGATTGCCGTTTCATTGAAAATTGCGCCGGGGTTGTCCCGTTGACGGGTTTTCTCTGCGTATATCCTTGGGATACGAGTAAAGAGTATCGTGAAAAACTTTGGCGTGCCTTGAATCACGCACGCACCATTGCAAATTTGCCCTTTGTAGGAAAATCATACGGCGGCGGCGCGATTAAAGTTGAACCGCGCCAATTAGATTCGTTAGAAATCCCGCAGGAGGTGCTAAACGAAGTTGGCCTCAAACCAGTGGAATCATTTATGCAGCCAGCTCTCCTGGAAACTCCAACAAAAAATTCCAAGAAGAAGAGAAGTCGGGCGGCGTCAAATTGAACCGTAGATTGCCGCCGTCTGCTACCCAGCTACCCTCAATTTCTTTGAGTTCACGACCATCCTTATCCCGCCAATAGAACAGTCAGTAGTAGTCTGGTTCGTGGCCGGCTTTCCATTTGAGGTTGCAGCCGATGCCGGGCTTTTGCTCCCGGAGCACGTCCCAGCCGGTCAGCACGGCGTCCAGCACGGTGCGCAGGTCCTTGCCAGTCACCGGCACGGAGTTGCCCGGACGGCTGTCATCGAACTGGCCGCGATAGACCAGGCGGTGTTCGGCGTTGAACCGAAAGCAATCCGGGTTGCCGGTGCTTATCTCGTCCCATGGTTTAGACTCGCTTGAAACTTTCGGTTCCGTGCGCGCGATTCAAATGCTAGTCCCCTCTTGAAATCAATCACCTTCTCCCTCAGTTTGGCGTCGCCAACTCCGAGTATCGAAATGGCGAGCAACCCGGCGTTGCGCGCTCCGCCAATGGCGACGGTTGCCACTGGAATGCCGCCGGGCATTTGGACAATGGAGAGCAGCGAGTCGAGCCCTTTCAGACTTTTGCTTTCCACCGGCACGCCAATGACGGGCAGCGGCGTATGGCTCGCGACCATGCCGGGCAGGTGGGCCGCACCGCCCGCGCCGGCGATGACCACGCGCAGTCCGCGCTCATGCGCCGACTTGGCGTAACGCGCCATGTCCTCGGGCGTGCGATGCGCGGAAACCACGCGCACGGCGCATGGCACATTGAATTCCTGGCAGACCTTGTAAGCGGCCTCCATCGTCGGCCAGTCGGAATCGCTGCCCATGATGATGCCGACGAGCGCAGTGACTTTTTTCTTCATTTCCTTCCTCCAAATTGAATTTCGTTTGCGGCGCGCTCAGCCACGGCCAGGCTTGCGGCCAGCGAATTTCCCAGCACCGTGATATGACCCATTTTGCGGCCCACGCCGCTCATCATTTTTCCGTAAAGGTGGACGCGGGCGCCGCTCAGGCGCAGGACGTTCTCCAGTCCGTGCGGTTGGCCGGGCACTCTGGCCGTGCCGAGCAAATTCACCATTACCGCCGTCGGCGCGAGCATCAACGGATTGCCCAGCGGCCAGCCCAAAACGGCGCGGACGTGGTTTTCAAATTGCGAACAAGCACACGCCTCAATGGTGTAATGCCCGGAATTGTGGACGCGCGGAGCGATTTCGTTGATGGCAATCTCGCCGTTCGCCGACAAAAACATTTCGACGCCAAAGCTGCCCACGCCACCCACGGCTTCCACCGCGCGGCGGGCCATGTCCGTGGCGCGCCGGGCGACGAGCGAATCAATTTCCGCCGGCGCTTTGACAACGTGGCAGACGTGATGGCGCTGGATGGTTTCGACGACCGGATAAGCCACCGTCGCGCCGTCGCGTCCGCGCGTGACGATTACCGCCAGCTCCTTATTGAAATCCCAAAACGCCTCGACGAACAATTTATTGTTCCCGCCGCCCAAAGTCTGCCAGCCCGCGGCAACATCCGCTTCCGAGCGCACCGTGAAATTGCCCTTGCCATCATAGCCATTGCGCCGGGTTTTGAGCAGCAGCGGCCAGCCGAAAGCCTTCGCCGCCGAAATCATTTCCGCGGGCGAATTCACCGCGCGAAATTGCGGCACGGCGAGGCCGGCGCTTTGCATAGCCTGCTTTTGGGTCAGTTTGTCCTGCGTGACCGCGAGGCACGCCGCACTCGGGAAAACCTGCTGGCCGGCTGTTTCCAAAGCTGCGAGCGCACTGGCATCCACAAATTCATTTTCCAGGGTGATGACGTCGCAGCGTTCGGCGAATTTCATCAATGTCGCCGGGTCGCTCCAATCGCCAACGATGGAGTCCGGCGAAAGTCGCGCGGCGGGGCTGAACGGGTTCTTTTCCAGCACCACGACCTCGCAGCCAAGCGGCAGCGCGGCGATGGCGGTCATGCGCGCAAGCTGTCCGCCGCCGATGATGCCGAGCCGCACCGGAAAAGGCTTGGGCGCCGCCACCGTTTGAATTTCCGAATCGTAAGTCGCGTGCATATCAACCGGTGCTTTTCATGCCCGAAGCCACCCCTTTGACGGTAAGCGCGAGCAGGCGGCGCAGTTGCTCGGTGCGCTGGGCCTCGTTCGTCCGGCGCCAGACCGAGAGGAAGCGGATCTGCAAATAATTGAGGGGGTCCACATATGGGTTGCGCAGCCGGATGGATTGGGCGAGCGTCGGCTGATTCGCCAAAAGTTCGTTGCGCTCGTTGATTGCCAGCACCCATTCCACCGACCGCGCATATTCATCCGCAATCAGGCCGAAAATTTTGCTGCGCACCTCGGCGGAGGCCACCAGCGCGGCATACTGGCGCGCAATGCCGAGGTCGGTCTTGGCGAGGGAGACTTCGGCGTTATCCAGCAGCGCGCGGAAAAACGGCCAGCGGCGATACATTTTGCGGAGTTGCTCGAGTCCTCCCGGGGTCTGTTCGGCAAAATCCTTCAAGGCGGAACCGACGCCATACCACGCCGAAATCAGGTGCCGCGACTGCGTCCACGAAAACACCCACGGGATCGCGCGCAACTGGCGGATGTCCGCCGTGGCGGCGCGGCGAGACGGACGCGAACCAAGCCGCAGGTGTTCGATCAGGTCTATCGGCGTGGCCTGCCAGAAATATTCCGCGAACTCCGGCGTCTCATAAACCAGTTTTTGATAATGCGCAAAAGCCAGTTTCGCCAGCCGTCCGGCATGCCCTTCCCATTGGGGCAATTCCGCCGTCTCGGTTTCCGGCAGACATTGCACGGCGAGGACGGCGGCAG
>Ga0316217_10006894_pt1 | contig 11043 bp, 8 predicted proteins | sample 1anoAmetaG_FD_203633 | JGI IMG/M metagenome (GOLD analysis project Ga0316217, IMG submission 203633) | Freshwater microbial communities from Trout Bog Lake, Wisconsin, USA - 1anoA | ecosystem: Environmental > Aquatic > Freshwater > Lake > Hypolimnion/Profundal zone | place: USA: Wisconsin... | reverse complement strand
CTACAATGATGTCATCATCTAAAGAGTACAGTAGCTAGGCAGTCGAATCTTTGGGCAGCCTATAGCGATGGTCCATAGAGTTAAATGTAGTTCTGAAGAATTTTACAGGTATTTTCCAGTTTTGTTGTTTACTGATGATGGGAGTGGACTCAGGGGGTACCTAATTATTCCAAACAAGATTTATTTCAGTAATGAATTCCCCATAGCAGCTTGTTTAGGCATATGTCTTGAGATATTTTTGAATAATTGAGAAATCTCCATTGCGTGAATGTGTCACAGTGAGTAGACCAAAGCTATGTCTAAATGAAAGTACCTTGAAGCTCTTGAATAAGCTCCGAATATCAGCACAAAAAGAATCGCGACTTCGTGAATTCCCATAGTATAAATAGATTTTATAAGCTATTTTGAGATAAAACTAAAGTTCACTATTGCTCACTTCTTCAAAAGTCTTAAAAACAAAAAGAATAAACAAAAGAATGAGTTATCAGATATTTTAGTCTTCAATCTTTGATTTGGCTGCTTCAATTAAGCTTACTGCTCTTGAGATATTCCTCTTTATCTTTGACATTAAGGAAATAGCTCCCAGTTTGGTTGCCTTTAAGTGATTATGCTTATTGAGTGTTGTAGGTGGCCATTCTTTTTGATAGATCTGGAGCTGTAGCACAAGCTTTTTCTTAGTTTGTTTTACTTAAAGGATTTAAATAGTCTGTGTAGCCTTGCTTGATATCTTCATCTTACTCTAATCTCACAATCTCAAATATGTTTTCTTTCTAAGGCTTTAGGTCTGAAAACTAAGATATTTTTTAGGATTATTTCTCAAGTTTTCTTACTGCCATTGGCTCAATATGTTTGTGCTTTTGCCTTTTCTGAAAACGTTCCTGCTTTATGGGAGGAGGCGTCTCGATGCTCTAAGGCGTAACATCGTTGGGATTGTTGTTTTTTTATTTTAATATACCAGAGGGCATTCTCTCAATTGCTTTTTCATTTTCCACCTCTCCTTGTTAGGAAAGTTCTGACTACTGCATTTTGAATCTTTAGGCGTTTTAAAAGCAGTCACAATACCGAGCCAAAGCTCCCAGACTTTTCGGTAATTGTATATTACCCATGAATTAATTTAGGGATGTTTCATTAGATATTTTGAATGTTATGTTCAAATCATGAAATTGGCTAAGAATGGTATGAAATAAGATAAGTTGCAGAGAGATTAGATGTTTTTTCAGGAAAGAATGGTTGAAACCATGAAGTAAAAATATAAATCATTGATTTTTCAGCATTTAAGTGTTCTTTCCGAAAAATTTGAAAAAATGGTAGCTCCTCCAGTGCCTTTTGATGGCTTCGTTGATTTTCTTGAAGCTAAGAATGATATAGTCGGCATTGAATAGGTCATGAATTCCTTTGAGGTGCCAGCTAACATAAAAACTTTCAGCAATGCCAGGAGCTTCTTGGTTATTTATCTCTTCATAAAATAACTCAAGCTATTTTAAATAACTTTAATCGTCTTCTATGAAAATAATCATTGAATTCTGAACCATGCCTGCAAGCTGCTTTTTCAAGTTTTCCTTTTCAGAGTGCCTCATACTCAAATAAGGGTGCTTTTTAGATGACAGCACCATTACTTTGAGCGGCATTTTAAATATATTGACACCATTCAGTTTAGAGATTTGAGCTAGCTGCTCAATGATGGCAAATTGGGGGTTGTGATAGTCGCTTATGTTCAGAAAATAGAGCACACCGTCAAAAGGATAGCTGAAGTATGCATCCATCCCGTACCTCTCTTCAACTTCATGAAGAAAGACAACATTCTTTTCCTTATATATTTTAGGGTAGACTTTGTAGTGAAGATTTTAGGGGAGACATTGAGTGTAGTTCTAAAGGAAGGAAGATTTGCCGCACAGCACATCGCCGACGCACAGCAAATTTATTTCATCATCGAAGCATTTGCTCATACCAAACACAGAGAATTATTATATCGGAGCTGTGAATTAAGACTCATAACTAAAACTATAAGTGGAAATCGATTTTATTTAATAGGAACCAATGCACTCAACAAAACACGAAAACGTAAGCCGAAGGAGTGCAAAAGGAATCACAAAGGCTCTTTTAAACAGGGAGCTCCGCAAATTAATTTTATTGTCCTCATCTCCCTTAGAGCAAGTTTTTTTAATGAGGGCAGAATTAATGATTCAAAGTATAACAACATTCGAATTCAACCAAAACAAAGACTTTATTGGGCAATAAGAGTTTTATTAAATTTACTTTGAATCGAAATTTGTACTGAATGAGCTTGTTTTGTCAATAACAACACAATTATCCAAGGATCTTGTTCTCAAAGTCCAAAAATCCTTCACATGACTCACCAAAAACTAATTACTTATGCTCCAAAATGCATATTTTAGCTCTTTTTAGAACAAAAAAAGCAAGAAATTCCTTCTTATCAAATGTAGAAATGAAGAGCTCAAATCAATCAGCTTATGAGCTTTCTAAGATTTAAAGGATTAACAGTATTTGCTTTAATTTGATGTTGGTTTAGCTTTGAATGGGATGAAGATTTCTTTTTGAACCGATCTTTCCATAGTCTTTCTATTTTTTGGAACAATTTAGAAAAAAACAAGCTGATGCCAGCCGAAAAAAATCATTTGAAGGCTTCACAATCGTCTGAAATCAATCAAATTTCTCAGAAAACTCTGTAACTGATTGTCTATTACACCAAATTTTGGCTCAAAGATTTATCTTTATTTTCAATTTTTGTTTAGGAACGTCATGATGACGCAATAAGATTATAGTTTGACAACATTCCAAGTCATCTGAAATCAATTTGGAATAAAGGCTAAAATCTCTAATGTTTACTCCTCTCTAATCTTCATCCGAAACCACAAAGGCTTCTGAGATCCTTTCTTCGCTTAAGCCTTGGTACTTTAAGCCGAAAAAATCAATATTTCAAGTTGATGACGACTAAGGCGTGAGAAAGAGAAAGAAGTTCAATACAAGCCATTGGACAGAGTAGGAAAACTTTAGGTATGCTGAGTTTTTAGCCAATCATATCAGCTTAGTTGAGAGTAATGTCCCCTAAAAAAGAAGATTTCACCTTAACCGAATGATGAGCAAGCATATCAAAACAAGATCACCTCAGCAATGTCGTAGCCACCACCAAAAAATACTGAAATCCTTCAAGACTATTTCAGCCATCATATAGCATTTCATGATTCAAAAATCGCACTTAGTTCCAAAGGAATCTGACACTGAAAAACCTAATCGAGAAGAATTGATGACTAAACCTTAGTAAGAAGTGAGAACAGGCTTGTTCATCCAGAACGTTCAAGATGAGATAGAACCTAAAAGCAACTAAATTCTAGTGTTTTCACCCTTGAAGAGTAAGTACCAAGACTTTTAGTTTGCAGGGGATTCAATGTTTTACTTCGATTTACATACCTTTCCTTTCTTGGAGGCTTAGTCTCTTTGATTCTTTATTGCAAATCGATATCCCGACTCGTTGAGCAAGATCTTGACTGAATCCATCAAATAGTAATTGTTCTTAGTGAACCCTTGATAACTTTTTCTTTGAGTTAGGAGGTTTTAATCTCTCAAGCCAGTAGAAATATTATAAACTTTTCGACTAAATCATCCAAGAATTTTATATCATTGGCAAAAACAACTTCTTTGGAATCAGCCAATTCTAAAAAATAGGACAATTTCTACTTAGAAATACCCTAAATCCTTTTCTTTCCTTTAGATTCAAGTTGTATCTATTGCTAATCTTAGGCTGCTTGTTGTGATTTTGGTAAATTCTAAGAGTATTCGCAAAAAATCTAATCTTTTTTGCAAGACGACGTACCACAGAATTTTAGATAGGGGGTTAAATTAATAATATCTCAGAATGAGCAAACCAAAAACTCGCAAGAAAATAAACAACTACGTAATCCATTTGGACCATCCACTTGGGGAGGGAGCTTACGCTAAAGTATATCTAGCTCACGACTAAACTGCCCAAACCAACTACGCAGTTAAAATTGTTGAACGCGCCAAAAGTATTTCTGCTTACATTTAGTGGAAGCAGATGAGTATACTGCAAGGGCAATTAAACTTGAAATATCTATTCACCACTCTCTAGTACACAAAAACATCGTCAGGATTTACTAAATAGTCCAGACACCTAATAACTACTACATGTTTATGGAGTACTGCAGTGGAGGAAGTCTTAGAAAAGTAAAGAAATCATCATTTAGTTACTGGTTGCACAACCAAATAACCGTTTGTCAGAAGCTGATGCTTTGCATTGTTTGAAATGTATTTGCGCTGGGTTTCAGCCAATGTTCTAAAAAGGGGTCATTCATAGGTAAATCTTCTAGCATTTAGAGATCTGAAACCTTAAAATATCGTACTTTAAGGAGATCAGCTGAAAATCACAGATTTCGGATTCGCAAAAGCTTTAGTTTCAAGTAGGCAATTAACAAGAACAGTGATAGGCACACCTCTTTATATGAGCCCTCAGATCCTTGCCAAGTAACCTTATAACTCTAAATGCGATATTTGGAGTGTTGGGATCATTTTTTATTAAATGCTCTTTGGAGCACATCCATGGAATGCCCAAGGGCTCTCTAGCCTCTTAGCAAAAATCAAAAACAATAAAGAGCTAAAATTTCCACCAGGAATTGAAGTATCTTAGCTCTCAAAGTCACTTCTGATTCAATGCCTTCAATTTGAGGAAAGTGATCGAATTTCTTGGATTTAGTTGTATGAACATTAAATCTGGGGATCTGAATTCCAAAGTGTTGCAAAAGGATGGAAAGATGGCTACGTCAAAGCAAGACAGAGATTGAATTCTTTGAGAGGTAAGCATCCTGCTTAGGTTATAATCGGCGTTTTTCTAAGAGTCAGAGCCCCTTCTCTCAATTTTCTTCAATTTTTTGTGATAATGAAGAGTCTTTTGGGATAAGATTTGGATGAAAAGGAAGGTGGAATGATGTACGAAGTTTTTGATAAAGATAGCAATGGAGTTGTAGACCTTGTTGAGTTCGCAGGAAGTTTATGTGATTGCTCTTAGAAAGTTCTTGAACTTTTGAGCAATTTGGTTGCTGACTAACACTATTATGAGTAACTGTCAAAATGGTAAATTTTTTCGCAACTGAGTTAAAGATACTAGCAATCTTTGCGCTATGAAGCTTTTAACATCATATCAAACATGAAATTTTGATTTTTCATTACTAATTAATGTCTTAAACAATATCCTTTACAAATAAGTTCCTATTCAATCAATGACTTATCAAACGTTTTGCGGAGGAAGGAGAATAAAGCATAGCTAATTTCATTTCTCTTGGCAAGCTCTCTTGACCTAGGCCTAAAATTATTCCTTTCAAGCTCAAAATCAAACCCTGAAGTTGAGGCTACTTTATAATCGTCAAAAAATTGTCAACAAGCAAAATCAGCATTTAAACAACTCCTTCGGAATTAGGATTTGCCTCAGCATATTTGTACTGCTTCAGTACTTCAAAGAAATTGATCAGGATTTGGTCGGAATAGCTACTAATTTTGATGGTTTCTGCAGCACGAGAAAGCTAGATTTATATTTAGTCCCAACTTGATAACAACAAGCAACGAGTACATTAGAGAATAACTTGAGTCGTAGGGCTTACCAAGTTCTCACAAGCTTCACAGAGTTAAGTTAGTTTGATTATTTGCTGAACCAGTTCTTGTTCAGTTTTAGGATCTTTTCGGCTTGTTTGCAAAAATTTGAACAAGACAGCAAAACCTTTCACAGAGGCATCTGGAGCTTTTTTCTCCAAAGTTTCTATTACACTATCAAACTTTTCTTCTACTTCAACTCTTTGAAATATATAAGCGATGATACTCTAAATAAGACATGTTTTACCGAAAGAATCCACCAATCAAAATCATCAGTTTTATTTTTAAACAAGGGAAGTAGGTCATTTAATTCTTTTTTTATTGTTTGGTTTTGATCAATATTTTGCATAATTCTGAAAGATATCACCAATTTGGTCAGCTTTTACCTTTAGTAATCATCAATAGAAACATTGATTTCCACATTAAACTGAGTTTTTAGGTAAGCTAACATCTATAATTTCAGACGTACTACTTTTTACTTGCTTTTGGCTTATTCTTTAAATTGTTTTTTCAGATATTCAGCCAAAGCAACCCATTTTTTTACATTCTAAACGCTCCTAGCACCAGAATTTCCCCACTGTCTTTGTAAATAGAGTAATAAGGCATTTAGGTCTCTATACAAAAAGAATATTTGCTTAAAAACATGTAGATCTTCACTAGTATTGATGTTGTTATTATTTATCAGTTATAGCTGATAGGAAAGCTTGGCTTTACGAACGAACAAACCTTTCTTTATGACTAAAAAGCCTGCATGAATTTTACGAATCTATTCATTCTCAGGGTTCAGCAAAAGATTTTTACTAATTTCATGCTGAAGATTGGGGATCTTTTTTTAGTGAGAAACGAGGTAGTCATAACTATGGACATTCGGAAACAAGTGATCAACTTCCCTTATCAAGACAGCATTCCATTACCCTAAAAGAATAAACTCATGAAGATAGCTTTTGATTTTCTTTTTTAGTTAAATCAAAATCTTTTCAGTAAATCCCCATTGCTTACATCCTTCTTAGCACTTTCTCAAAACTTCCAACAATTCTGCTATTATTTAAGAGTCAAATTTTTCAATTTTAATTGCCATGTTTATCGTTAAAGCGATTTAATGTAGCAATTTTTAGAAGTATTTGAGGCCTATTTAAGGGCCAATGTTTCCTTTTACATTTTAAATGTAGGTTAATGCTTGCTTACTTTTGTTGATCAATAGTAAAACAGTCACTTTGTGTTATTTGCTGATTTATTTAAGAGTATTTTGGACATATGACTAGACTATGGTCCTTTGATGCTCATTTTTCCAAAAGTTACTAGATTGAGTATGTTGTATCGCTACTTTATAAAGCTAATCAATGAGAGAGCCCTTGTAAGAAGGCGAATGTGACCTTACAGACTGTAAAACAAACCTTGTTTGAAAGTGTGTATTGTCTTCATCATTCAGTAAAACTTTCAAAAAATTCAAGATATGGTACTGTTCTGAAGGGTCATTGATTCGAATAAACTCCATGTAAGAATTGATTCTTACCAAACATTGACGGACTATGTCCACTTGCTCTGGTTACCTTTGTTCAACGGCCCGAAGAATCAAGCAAAATAAGCAAATTGCCAGTCCTAGATAACATTTAGTATTAAGTACATCTTTTTACAAACTCTTGAGAAAGAGCTTGGCAGCAGCAAGATAATTCTTTTGCTTAAGGTAAAGCGAAGCCAAAATGTCGATAGAAATCGTACTTTCCTTATCAAGTTGGATAACTTTCAAGAAGGCTGCAGTTTGTAGCTTTAAATCAGCGGTGATTGAACCAAACAACACACAAATTGTTGTAGATCTGGGAAATATGCTCAAAATGTGAAGAAGCTAAGCTTAGTTGGGTGGATTAGATAACCCTCTCACAATGTAATAGTCTTCAATACATTCTCTAACAAATTTGCGTTGGGACTGGTCTAGCTCCATAAGCCTCACAATAAAACTTTCATTCAATCTGGATTTGAAATCCAGTCCAAAATAGTTCAAAAACTGGACCACACTTTCCTAGACTTCGTTAATTTGATCTCTTGTATGCATGAAGTCCAAAATATGATATTGGTATTTGTTCTTGAGGAAAGTCAAAGAAGGACATTTGGGTTTGGTTATGTGCTTTTTAAATTGCTTCAGATATTCGCTGATACTCTCGAAGGATTAGAAATGCATCATTGTTGTTAGCCGAGAAATAGATATTTCAAAGAAAAGGGCTTGAATTTAATTATCTAGTTTCAAGGCTAAAGTTGACTCTTAGATCTTTAATAGCCACTTTACTAAGTCGTTCGCTTCAACAAGCATCTAATAAGCCTATTTCTCTTTTGAACTGTAAAACAGAATTGTAGCATACTATTTACGAACCAAAATGTGCTCCAGTAGTAGTTTAGCGTTAGATTACTCTGAAAGCGGAATATGAAAAGATTCGCGATAGGCATCTTAAAGATAGTTTAATGAGCTTTTGGTTCTGCCTAAGATTTTGAGAAGTTCTCCTTCTTTGAGGAATAGCCTGATTCTGCTGCTCTAGGTTTCTCTTTAGAAGTATATATTTGAAAGAGGTGGCAATAGCTTATAGATGAACTATTCCGGAAACACGATTTAGTCATAGTAGATGCAGTACTCATTTTGTTGTATAAGATGTAGCAATGTAAAAGGCCCAATGTCATAGACTTTTTAGTATCCATATCTAAAATTATCAAGGCTGCCAGCTTGGAAGGCCTACAATGCTTTGTTTATATATCTTTAGGCTTACAGGAATTGCTTGTTGTTGATTTTGTTAACTCCCAAAAAGTAATTGATCCAAAAGACTGCAACGAAGTTGGGATACAAATGCTAAAGAAAGGCTAAAGCTTATTTAAGATGGCCACATCGATAAAGAGTCAGGAAGAATAATCTATTAGTATGATAATGCCCTTGATACAGTTTATAGGCCTACCTGAGCAAAGAAAGAGCTTCTGGCAGCTTTTCTTGCCAAAAATAGAAGAATGCAGCACATTGCAAATTTTAAAAACTTCTCTATATGTTCAAGCAACTTTAGATCTCTTCTGCCACCTATGTAATGCCTGCAGTAATCTTTAAGACTAACAATCGTCGATAAGCCTGCGATTTCACACCCGATTCTAGTGCGGGCAAAATTAGCTTGATTTCTTTAATACAATCCTTCGCAAGTTCTTCCTTGTTGGCTGTGTTGCTTTTTAGATTCATTGAAAAGTTGAACCAGACAAGCTAAAGTTTGTACTTGAAATCTGTTGGATCATGAGTGGTGATGTATTCGAGGACTTCTTGGATGGGGATTTACTAATCAAGAGATTTGTAGATTCTTGCCATTTTTAGGACATAGTCGTAATAATACTTATAGAGATGAGGAGAGATGGTCTAAGGGGTTAGGTTTTTGATGCGCACCTTGAGCTTATACTTCATGTCATTGAGCTGATTGTAGTTATTGAATGAGTGCAGGGCTATTTTGGCTATCACCTACTCCAGATAGCTGTTTTGAAGGCCTTATATTCTTTCTTTCATGTTTTCCAGCTTAGCCTAAATATTCAGATGTTTGCTCTGCTAGCTCAGCTAGCGACATTCTTTCAAGATGAACTTGTCGATCTTTTTACGGTACTACTAACGAATAACTACTCCTTCAAGTTGACCTTGGATTAACGCTAGGTTGGGATAGTATTTTTCAAAGGCAAGGTCTAGGCTGAAAAATTATTTGAAGAACGAAAGGTACTCTTTGGCTAGTTGCATACACACTGCAAAGACTTCAGGAGAAGTGTATCTCATATTGAAGTAGCTGTTTTCAACTTGATCGAAGTGGGCCTGAAAGAGTAGGTAGAGTTGTCCCAAAATGTGGGAAGAGTAGCTCATCTGTCCAACGCAGTATTCATCAAATAGGAGCAACATGAGCACACTTGAGCAATCTGGGAAGTACATGTTGAGCTCCATGATTGAATCTGCAAGGTCTTTTTTTGTGAGCTAATAGGCCAAGGCTACAGCTCGCATGTAGTCTACTATTTCGATGAGTAACTTGTTCATTGACTCTTTGGCCACAGGCAAAATGCGACGATACTATTCCCCTTTTGCTGCCATAGCTTCAAATTTCTGCAGGAAGAAGCATTGGTTAGTTGTGGCGACCCTAAAGTAAGCACGAGCCAAATAGGCGAAATCTTCGCCAATGGTTTCTTCAGTGTTGCAGTACTCCAAAAACAGTTTGTCAATTTTTTACATATTGAGATCTTTTTCGTAAAGGTCGATTAATTTGGGTATAGTTTATCTGTACTTTTTGATATCACTTTTTTTCAGAAGCTCAACATTCAGCTCCATGAATTTGGTTCCTTGCTAAAAGTTGCCTCTCTTTGTATAAATCTCGCACAATTATTTGAGAGCGTTAGGCTAGTTAGGCACTAAATCCAAAACACTGAGATAGGCCTTTTCAGCCTAATCAAGTTTATTGAGTTTGACATAACACAGACCCCTCAATAAAGGAATTTGAAATACTTTTGAGTATTTGTAAGAGATGATCTCAAGAGCCTCCTGCGCCTCAGCAAAGTTTTTCTACTGGATCAGCTTCTTAGCCTCAGCTATCTTCTTCTTGCAATTATCGTCCATAGCAATTATAATATCCCAAACCTCAGATAACGAACCAAACAATCCCCAATCATTCCAAAACCAGCCTACTTGTTAGAAACCATCAGCCCTACTTATCATCAACTGTTTGCCATATCCTGGGCGAATGGGTTGCCTAGGATGGTTTAGTTGATGGTGGGCGAGGAAGGATATTTATTATTTTAATAAATTGATTTATCATAAATATTAGAAATATAGTCGATGGCTGACAAGGACACAAAGAAGGAGGGAGTGGAAGACCAGGAAATCAAGCGCACTCGTATCACCTTCAGCGGCAACAGGCTCAACGCTGTGCAGCAGGTCACCAACCAACTCGTCGGCAATGCCAAAACCCAAAACGTCAAGATCTCAGGGCCTGTTCGTCTCCCCAACAAGCACCTGCGCATCTGCTGCAGGAGAAGTCCTTGCGGCGAGGGCTCCAAGACTTGGGACAACTGGGAAATGACTGTTTACAAACGCTATATCGACCTCGAGTGCACCGCCTCCCAAATCAAGGAAGTCACCTCAATCACCATCCCCAGCGGAATAGAAATCACCGTAGACTTCAGAACTGCAGCATGATGAGCATCCTTATCTGTATGTCACCCACTTTCAATTCCTACCAACCAACTCTTCATCCTTCATTGCTGCTCTTCATCTAGCACTGTCGCTCTTCATCTAGCATCGTCCTATGCTTATGCATTCTATTGCTGCTGATGAGTGAGAATGGAACATAGTTAATAACCACATCAGGAAGCTGGAGCACAGCAGGGTTTATGGTCTGGACGATAAACTGTTCCAGCAGGGCAGGAGAAGCAGGCGTT
>Ga0316217_10006893_pt1 | contig 11044 bp, 11 predicted proteins | sample 1anoAmetaG_FD_203633 | JGI IMG/M metagenome (GOLD analysis project Ga0316217, IMG submission 203633) | Freshwater microbial communities from Trout Bog Lake, Wisconsin, USA - 1anoA | ecosystem: Environmental > Aquatic > Freshwater > Lake > Hypolimnion/Profundal zone | place: USA: Wisconsin... | reverse complement strand
GGACCAGATGATCCCGCTGGTGCACCCGCACCTGGTCATCCAGGGTGGCGAAGTGCACCACCGCGCCCGCTACCGGCGCCACCCGGGGCTCGCCCTGCTGCTGGCCCCCGGCCCGGGGGCCGACGCCGAGGACCTGGAGATCACCACCGCCATGTGGCTGCGCCTGGCGCGCAACCTCAAGTTCCGCACCTTCGCCACCGCGGTCGCCGACCGCCCCGCCGCCGAGGTCGCCCATGCCCTCACTGCTGCTGCTTAACGGTTCTCCCCGGGGACCCCGTTCGAACTCCATGAAGATGCTGGCCCGGGTCGCCGAGGGCTGGGAAGGGGCCGGCGGCTCGCCGCCCGAAGTGCTCCACCTTGCCCACCCGGCGGACTTCGGAAGGGCGGTCGCGGCGTTCGGCGCGACCGGGGCGGTGCTGCTGGGGATGCCGCTCTATACCGACGCCATGCCCGGGCTGGTGATGGCCTATTTCGAGGCGCTCGCCCCGCGGGCGGCGCTGGCGCAGGCCGGCGGCACCAATCCGGTCCTGGGCTTCCTGGTGCAGTCCGGCTTTCCCGAAGCCCTGCACTCGCGCCCCCTGGAGCGCTACCTGGAGAAGCTCGCGCGGCGCCTGGGCTCGCCCTATGCCGGCTGCATCGTCCGCGGCGGCGGAGAGGCGCTCCAGAGCATGCCGGACCGGGCGAACCGGAGACTATGGCGGCGGCTGCGCGTCCTGGGCGGGCAGTTCGCCCTGGACGGCCGCTTCGGTGCGGAGGAGCTGCGCGCGGTCGCCGGTCCCGAGCGCTTCTCCCCCCTGGCCGCCGCCATCCTTTCGGCGGCGTTCCGGCTGCCCATCACCCAGTTCTACTGGAACCGCCAGCTGAAGCGGAATGGCGCCTGGGACCGCCGGTTCGCGGCGCCGTACGCGCCCTGACCCGGGTGTTCGTCCGTGTCCCGGACCTTCGCCCGTGGTCGCTCCCGGATCGGGGCGCGCGTTCGCGCACCTCGCCGGAAGCGTGGCGGAGGGATCCCATGGGACATGTCCCATTGGCGAGAGCCCAGCCTGCAAGCCTGTTCCGGGAACGAACAGAGCGTCAGGGAGGGACCCGGATGATCTAGAGCATCATCCCGCCGCCGCCGGCGGAGAGGTACTGGCCGGTGAGGTATCCGGCCTCGTCCGAGGCCACCAGGGTGATGATGCCGGCCACGTCCCCCGGCTGGCCGATCCGGCCCAGGGGCAGCTGGCGGCCCGCCGCGGCCTTGGCTTCCTGCGGGTAGAAGGCGGTGGCGTCCGTCTCGGTGAGCCCCGGCGCCACCACATTCACCCGGATGCCGTGGGGCCCCAGTTCCAGGGCCAGGGACTTCATGAAGCCGTCCAGGCCGGACTTGGCGGTGGTGTGGGCGGAGAAGCCCGGGCCGGGCTGGCGCGACAGTCCGCTGCTGACGGCGATGATGCACCCGCGCTTGCTGCGGATCATCCCGGGCACGGCCGCCCGGCAGGGGTGGAAGGCCGAGGCCAGCTCCCCCAGGAGCTTCTGCTCGAAACCGGCCCAGGGCAGGTCGGTGAAGGGGGCCATGGGGAAGCTCATGTTGGCGTTGAGCACCAGCGTGTCGATCGGGCCCAGCCGGATTTCGGCCTGGCGGACCAGTTCCTCCGCCTGCGCAGGGTCCCGGACGTCAGCCCGGATCGCCACCGCCCTGCCCCCCGCGCCGGTGATGGCGGCGACCACCGCGAGGGCCGCCGCTTCGTTCTGGGCATAGTTCACCGCCACGGCCGCGCCGTGTTCCGCCATCCGCCGCGCCGTGGCGGCGCCGATGCCCCTGGAGGCGCCGGTGATGAGAATGGTCCGTCCCTGTAGCAACATGGCATGCCTCCTGTTGGCGGGTCCCCTGCGGGATGTGGAATGTCATGAGCTTAGCAGCCGTCATGGAATAACCGCTTTCCTTCAAGGGGGAGCCGAGGTTTGTAATGAACCAATAATTTCGCCTTGCCGCCCGAAGCGATCGGGACGATATTGCAGGCCAGAGGATCGTGCATAAATTATTAATTTCAATACTCGGATCCGCGATCCATTCCCACTCCCGAACCCTCCTTCCAGCGCGCCCGGTCCGATCCGGGAGGATTTCAGCACCGATGGCCACCCGTCTCCCAACCCGAACCTGGCGCCTGCTCCCGCTGTTCCTGGGCCTGGCGCTGATGGCGGCCCCGCTCCGGGGAACGGATCCGGCCGCTCCGTCCCGGCGGCTGCAGGTCTCGGTCCTGCCGGTCAGCCTGTCCTCCGATGACCGGAGGGTGGCCAGCACCATCGGGTCCCTGATCCAGGACCGGCTCAAGGACGCCTTCTTCCAGGAGGGGGACTACGGGATCGTGGAACGGGGCGACCCGGCCGTCCTGGGCCCGATCCTGTCGGAACTGGAGTTCCAGAACGGTGGCCTGGTGGCGCACAGGGAGGCCCGGGAACTGGGAAAACTGGCCGGGATCGAGGCTTTCGTGGTGGCTGGAGGGGAGCTTTCGGTCGGGATGTTCGGCAGCGTGCTTTCCCTCAGGATCCGCCTGATCGATGTGGAGACATCGAAACTCCTGGGACTGTTCCAGGTGCGGTCCAGGGGCAGGGCCCGGCTGAACCCGCGCCAGTCCGCGGCCGAGGCGGTGGCCTCGGCCATGCAGACCTTCGCCGCGCAGTTGCACGATTTCCGTCCCCCTTCCGCCGAATCGATGTGACCCGTCCCCCGCGCCGCCTCCGGAGCCCCGCATGAGCCGGTTCCCTCGCACCGCCATTGTCCTGCTCCTGCCGCTGGCCGGCATGGCCCAGGAGGCCCGCCCCGCCTTCATCCACCTGGGGTCCGCCAAGGTGGACCCGGGCGCCGCGACCCTCTCCCTGGTGCTGGAGGGGGGCGCCCCCATCCTCCGCTGGGGGCTGGCGAACGTCGGCGTGTTCGGCGGCGGCACCCAGTGGCGGCGGGGGCGTTTCAGCGCCAGCCAGGTCCGCGCCGGCGACCTGCTGGACAAGACCACCACCTGGGCCGGGGTGTATGGAGGCAGCGCCTACTGGACCCTCGGCCTGGCCGGAGAATACGCCAGGCAGCAGGTCTACGCCGTCCCCACCCCGGCCAACCAGTTCTACGACGGCGTCGACCAGACTCGCGCCGGGGTGGGCTTCTTCGTGGACCTGCACGGGCCGTCCGGCTTCGGCGCCTTTGTCCGGGCGGGGACCCAGAGCGGCCTGGGCTTCGGTCTGAGCTGGCATTTCTAGGATCCGGCGGAAACAGGTGATCAGGAGGGCGGGACAGTGCTGGGAGCGGAACGGCTGGACAGGAAAAAAGGCGGCGGGCCTTCCTTCGGACTCCTGTGCCTGGGGTGCCTCCTGCTGCTGGGCTGCGGCGGCGGCGAAACCAGCCAGGTGCCCCCCCCGGCCCCCGCGATCACCGGCTTCTCCGCCACCTCCGGCACCATCACCAGCGGCGCCACCACCTACCTCACGGCCTCGTTCACCGGCGGCACGGGTGTGGTCGATGGCGGGGTGGGCCTGATCACCAGCGGGGTTCCGGACAAGGTCGGCCCCCTGACCGCCGACACCACCTTCCTGCTCACGGTCACCGGAGAGGGGGGCACCGCCGCCCAGGCGGTGACCGTGAAAGTGGTCCCCGCCCCGCTCATGCCGGCAATCGCCACCGCCGCCACGGTCATGGTCGGCGGCACCGGCTGCACCGCCTCGGTCCCGCTCCAGGACGGCGTGAGCTACGACTGGACGATCGCCGGAGGCACCATCACCAGGGGCCAGGGCAGCGCCGAAATCACCTTCAGCGCCGGGCCCCCGGGCACCCTCCAGCTTCTGTGTGTGGCGGTCAACGCGGCGGGCGCCCGTTCGGATCCGGGCACGGCCAGCATCGAGGTGCTTCAGGGGCCGGTCATCGCCGCCTTCCAGTCCGGCCCGGCCAGCATCGCCCCCCCGGCCGCCGCCACCCTCTCCTGGTCCGTGACCGGGGCCACCGGGGTGAGCATCGAACCCGGCATCGGGCCGGTGGCCGAAACCGGCAGCGTCCAGGTCAGGCCCGGCGCCACCACCACCTACACCCTCACCGCCAGCGGCCAGGCCGGCACCGCCACCGCCACCGTGACCGTGGCCGACCGGCCCCCGGTCATCACCGGGTTCACCGCGTCCCCGGGCGTGGTCCACCGGGGCCAGTCCGCCATCCTGTCCTGGTCGGTGCAGGGCGCCACCGAGGTGGACATCAGCCCCGGCATCGGCCCCGTCCCGGGCGCCAGCCTCACGGTCGCGCCGGACGCCACGACCCTGTACACCCTGACTGCCACCAACGCCGCCGGCACCGCCGTCGCCAGTACCGGGGTGCTGGTGGACCGCTGGGGTCCATAGAGTATTGCCCTCGTTTCCAGTCAACGATCGATCGGCTTGTCCGCTCCGAACAGCGCGTCCCCGGCCTGGGCGCCGGCGAACATGCGCGCGGCGGAGTGCCCCACCCCGTCGATCTCGACCTTGCGCCAGTTGAAGCGCCACTGCCGGTCCGCGGCCAGCTTCCGGGCCAGCTCGAAGCAGGCCCGGCCCCGGGTGATCCGGTTGGGGCCCTGGCGCATGGCCGTGGAGGTATGGTCGAAGTGCCTGTCCGGCAAGGTGTCGGCGGTGCCCAGGTAGAGGGTGAGGGGCGCGGCCAGGTAGGCGCGCAGCACCTCATCGTTGGCCAGGGCCGGCGGCAGCCCGCCGAAGCCATAGCCGAACGGCAGTTCGCGGGTGGGGAACAGGTCCGAGCCCGGATTCACGGCCACGATCCGCCGGGCCTCGCCGGGGAGATAGGCGGCCATGCGCTCCAGAAACTGTCCGCCGGCCGAGTGGCCGATGAGGTAGTAGGGCAGTCCGGGCCGCCCTTCCATGGCCCGGATCCGGGCCACCAGCCGGGGCACGAACGCGTAGGTCCACTGCTCCGGCGGCTGGGGCACGCCCTTCCGCAGCAGGCCGCCGCGCTGGTAGCGTTCCGCGTCGAACCGCTCCGCGTCGAACAGCGGCGCCGCCACCATGGCCTGGAACCGCTCGGCCATGCCGATGGCGAGGTTCCGGTAGTCCCCGGCGTTGCGCCCGACCCCATGGAACACCACCAGGAGCGGGCCGCCGGCATAGGCGGCCGGCTTGTAGGTGAACACCGTGACCGGTTCGGGCCCGGCCAGGGTGAACTGGGACGGCCCCGCCGGCATGGGCAGCGCGGCCGCCGGCGGGGCCGGGGGCGGACCGGACGGGGCCTGGGCCGGCCTGCAGCCCGCCAGGGCCAGAAGCAGGACCCAGCCGGCCACCCGGGCCAGGCCGGCTCCCGGCCGGACTACCGCAGGGCCGCCCATTTCCTCAGCAGGGCGTCCACCACCGGGATGGCCTTGTGCAGCTCCCCGTCCGCCACTTGGAACCTGGGGTGGTGGTGCGGGGCAGTGCAGCCCTCCGGGCTGGTGCCCAGGAAGAAGAACACCCCCGGCACCTGCTCCAGGTACGATCCGAAATCCTCGCCGCCGAGGGTGGGATCGGCGAACCACATGAATTGATCCGGGCCGAAGCACTCGACCACGGCGGCTTCCAGCAGATCGGCCATGGCATGGTCGGAATTGATGGTGATGGGGGCGCGCAGCTCGCTGGCGATGCTGACTTCCACCCCGTTGGCCAGGGCGATGCTCCGGGCCAGCAGGTCCCGCCTGCCGAGCATGGCCTCCAGGTCCTCCCTGCTGGTGGTGCGCATGGTGCCCGACACCACGGCCTTCTCCGGGATGACGTTGGCCGCCGATCCGGCATGCAGGGCCCCGAGCGAGATCACGGTCGGGTGGACCGGGCTCGCGGCGCCGTAGCGCACGGTCTGCAGGGCGGCGCCGAACTGGCAGGCCGACAGCAGCGCGTCGGTGCCCTGGTTGGGAAAGGCGCCATGGGTGCCCTTGCCGGTGAAGGTCACGTCGAAGAAGGTGGCGGACGCCATCACCGCCCCCTTGCGGGTGCCGAAGCAGCCCCTGGGCAGTTCGGGGAAGATGGAGCCGACGTGCAGCCCGGCGATGGCCGCCACCCCTTCCAAGGCGCCGCCGTCGATCATGAACCGGGCCCCCATGGCGCCCTCCTCGCCGGGCTGGAAGATCAGCCGGAGCCGGCAGGGCAGCTTGCCTTCGCCGGAGCTGTAGTGGCGGGCCACCCCCAGCGCGATGGCCATGTGCGCGTCGTGTCCGCACGCGTGCATGCACCCGGGGATCGAGGAGGCATACTCGGCCCCGGTCTCCTCCTGGACCGGAAGGGCGTCCATGTCCGCCCGCCAGGCGAACAGGGGTCCCTCGGAGCCGAGATCGACGATGATCCCGTCCCCGATCCGCCGCGGCGCGAGGCCCATGCCGCGCAGGGCCCGCTCGCAGTACTCGGCGGTGCGCGGCAGCGCCAGCCCGACTTCCGGAATCCGGTGCAGGGCCCGGCGGTCATTGACGATGGCGTTCAGGTCCATGGGCTGCTCCGGGCTTGGCTAGCGCGCGGCCGGTTCCGCCGGGTGGGTCGACAGGTAGACCGATTCGCTCCGTTGCGGAGCCGCCAGCAGACTGACCACCACGAAGACTAGCATATTGGCGGCCAGGGCGATGAAACCGGCGTTCAGGTTCAGGCCGGCGACCGGCAGGGGATCCAGCTTGTTCAGCATGGTGTAGAACACCAGGAACTCGCCCACGGCCAGGCCGCAGAAGGCGCCGAGCTTGTTCGCGCGCTTCCAGAACACGCCCAGCACGAGCAGCGGGAAGAACTGGGAGACCCCCGAGTAGCCGGTCAGCAGCAGGTTGACCAGCATGCCCGGCCTGAAGATGCAGAGCATCAGGGCGACCACGGCGAGCCCGAGCACGACCCCCTTGGTCAGCCTGGCCATGGCCGCGGGGGAGGTGCCGGTCCCCGCAGTGCGGCCGTAGACGTTGCGGGTGAAGACCATGGAGGTGGCCAGAAGCAGGTCCGCGGCCGGGATCATGCAGGCCAGGGCGCCGGCGCCGCCGACCATGCCCAGGGCCCAGCCCGGGAAGCTCTTCTGCACCAGCATCATGAAGGCCATGTCCGGGGTCTTGAGGGTCGGCTGGATCACTAGCAGGGCGGTGAAGCCGATCAGGATGGGGAACAGCAGGCAGATCTGGTAGAGCGGCAGGTAGACCGCGTTGTGCTTGAGCACGTCCGGGTTGCGGGCGCTGAAGCTGTTGGCGGTGAGGTGCGGCCACATGTAGAAGCCCAGGCTGGTCAGGGCGATGGTGGACATCATCCAGCTCACGTCCATGTTCCTGGTGGCGCCCGGCAGCATCAGCAGGCCCGGCTTGGCCTTGTCGACCGCTTCGAACAGCCCGCCGTAGCTGCCGAAATAGTGGACCGGCAGGTAGACCCCGAAGTAGACCACCGCCACGATCATGACGATGTCCTTGATGATGGCGGTGGCGGCCACGCCCTTGAGGCCGCTGACGCTGACGAAGGTGGCCACCAGGCCGAAGGCGATGATCATCGCCGTGGTCCTGGGGATGACCCCGTAGGAGCAGGTCTCGATGATCAGGCCCAGCCCGGTGAGCTGGAGCTGGAGGTAGGGCAGCATGAAGCAGACGCCGATGGCGGCGGTGAGCACGCCCAGCACCCGGCTGTCGTAGATGTGCTCCACCAGGTCGGCCTGGGTCATCAGGCCGAACCGGCGGCCGATGGGCGACATGGCCGGCAGCAGGTAGTAGCCGACGATGTAGGCCAGGCACCCGTAGCCGAGCGCGTAGTACACCGGAGCGCCCTTGGAGTAGGCCCACCCGGCCGCGCCCATGAAAGCGAACGCGGTGTAGATCTCCCCGGCCAGGATGAACCAGTTCATCCCGCGGCCGAAATTCCGGCCGCCTATGGCCCACTGTTCGAAGGAGAGCTTCTCCCTGAGGCCGGGGGCGATGCCGACCGCCGCCGAGCCCATGATGAAGATCGCGATGATGATCAAAGCCACGGATGCATTGGACATGGTTGGCTCCTGGTCCCCTAGTGCTTCTGACGGCTGCTGTCGATCTTGTACATGGCCATCAGGCACAGGAAGGAGAGCAGGATGCCGGACAGGATCCAGAACATGAGGAAGGGCAGCCCCAGCACGAAGGGCCGGATCCGGTTGGCGAAGGCGACCCCCCCGATGGTCCAGGCGAACGGCAGCAGCGTAAGGAAAATCTTGAGAACTCTCACCTTTCCCTCCTTGAACAGGGCCTGGACCGGGCCACGGGCAACGGCGGCCCGGGGCAAGGCGCAAGCGCGGCGGGGCGCGCCTGCCTGGAAATTAAATAATGTATGAATGTGGGTTAGAGGATAGCGGCGGTTTGCGGCAAGTCAATTTCTATTGCGGACGGGGGTCGCGAATTTTCCCCGCGCGAGGATCCCTGCCCAGACCCGGATACCGGAAGGCCTACTGGGGGATGTTGAGGGAGACCAGCACCAGGTCCTCGGTCCCGGTGTTCTCGTAGGCGTGCGCCACCCCGGCGGCGATCCGGGTCACCACGCCCGGGCGCGCCTCGGCCTGTTCCCCGCCCACCCAGACCAGCCCTTCCCCGCTGAGGAAGTAGAACAGGTGCCCGTACGCGTCCACGTGGGTCCGGAACTTGCCGCCCGGCGCCACCCGCGTCAGCACAACCTTCAGGGGGCCGTCCAGCATGGCCTTGCCGGACACCCCGCTGGTGATCTCGGGCCGGACCGGGTTCCATTCGAGGCTGGACAGATTGAAAGAACTGCTCATCATACCTCCCGGGTTCCCACAGCATGATGAACCCGAAATCCAGGAATGATATTAAAAGACTTTACCAAGCCGGAAACCTGCGGGGGAAAGTCTCCCCGTCCTGAACTGCGCGGAGGCTCGGTTTGATCCGCCTGAACTTGACCTCCAGATTCCTGCTGCCGCTGGCCGCCGCGCTGGCGCTGATCACCGCCGCGCTGATCCGGGACGTGAGCTCGGCCCAGGCCCGCGCCGCGGAATCAGCGTTCCGGGAGCATCTGACCTCGCTGGCCCTCAATTCGCGCTTCATGCTCCACGAGGCGGCCGCCGCCTACTGCCGGAGCCGGGGCATGGTGTTCCACCGGGTCCTGCCCGGGCGGACCGGGCCGGGCCCCGCCGGCGACTTCGAGCGGACCGCGCTGCGGTCCTTCCAGCAGGACCCTGCTCTGGCCTCCCTCTCCGTGAGCTACCGCTCGCCGGACGGCGCCTCCCAGCTCTATGTCCTGGCCCCGGCCCGGCTCCAGCGGAACTGCGCCGGCTGCCACGCCGCCGCCGGCGGCCCGGACCTGTTCCGGGGACGCCTGGAGGGCGAGCTGGTGGGCGCTTTCGGGGTCTCCATGGCCATGACCGGACTGCGCCGGGAAGTGGCGGCGGCGCGGCTGCGGGCGGGCCTGATCGGGCTGGCGGCGTTCGCGGCGGTCGGCCTGATCGTGGCCTATCTGCTGCACCGGTGCATCCTGCGCCCGCTGGCCGACCTCTCGGGGTCGATCTCCCGGATGGCCCGGGGCGGCCAGGACACCCGGATCGCCATCCAGCGCCATGACGAGATCGGGCGGCTGGAGGAGACCTACAATCACATGGTGGAGCGGCTGAACGAGGCCGATCATTCCTACATGGAGATGCTGGCCTTCGTCAGCCACGAACTGAAGAACCCCATCGCCTCCATGATCACCGACGCCCGGGTGCTCGCCGACGGCTACCTCGGCCCCGTGGCGCCGGGCCAGGCGCAGAAGCTGGTGCGGATCATCGGCCACGGCAGCTACCTGCTGGGCCTGGTCCGGGAATACCTGGACCTGGCCAGGGCCGAGGGCGGCCATCTGGCCCTGCGCCCCAGGCCCGCCGCCTTCCAGGAGGAAGTGGTGGAACCCGCGCTGGAGCTCATCATGCCCCAGCTGCAGGCCCGCGGCATGAGCCTGGAACGCCAGGATCCGGATGGCCCGGTGACCGTCCAGTGCGACCCGGACCTGCTCCGGATCGTCCTGGTCAACCTGCTCGGCAACGCGGTGAAGTATGGCCGCGACGAGGGCCTCATCCGGATCCGGGTGGAGCGCCGGACCGGAGCGGTCCGGGTGGCGGTGTGGAACGAAGGCCCCGGGTTCCCGGCCGAGCAGCGTCCGCGCCTGTTTCGCCGCTTCAGCCGGCTCCGGACGCCGGAGCTGCTCGAGCCGAAGGGCACGGGCGTCGGGCTCTACACCGCCTGGCGGATCATCGACCTGCACGGCGGGAGCATGGACGCCACCAGCGTCCAGGGCGAGTGGGCGGAGTTCAGCCTGGAACTGCCGCAGCCGCTCCCGCCGGGCCTTGGGGCCTGAGCGCCAAATGCCGGGGCCTTCGGTTAACATGAGGTAACCCATCGGCATCCCGCTACGGAGTCCTCCATGGCCGCCCTGAGCATCCGGTTGGGGGCCCTGCTGGGTTCCCTGGCCACCCCCATCCTCCTGCCGGCCCAGGTGCCCCAGCCCGCCCGCGCCATCCAGATCAAGCCGGGCGCCAAGCCGCCCGCCGCCCAGGAGGCCCGGGTGGCCCTGGTGATCGGCAACGGCGCCTACCGGGAGTCCCCCCTGAAGAACCCGGTGAACGACGCCAAGGCCATGGCCGCGGCCCTGCGCGCCTGCGGCTTCCGGGTGGACCTGGTGCTGGACGCCGACCGCAACCGGATGTTCCAGGCGGTGCGGGAGTTCGGCCAGAAGATCCAGGGCGGCGGTGTGGGCCTGTTCTATTTCGCCGGCCACGGCATGGCGGTGAAGGGCGCCAACTACCTGATCCCGGTGGCCGCCGACATCGCCGGCGAGGATGAGGTGGAGATCCAGGCCCTCAGCGTCCAGTCGGTGCTGAACAAGATGGAGGGGGCGAAGAACCGCCTGAACCTGCTGGTCCTGGACGCCTGCCGCAACAATCCCTTCGCCCGTTCCTTCCGGTCCGCGGCTTCCGGCCTGGCCCAGATGGACGCCCCCACCGGCACGTTCATCGCCTACGCCACCGCCCCGGGCAGCACCGCCGCCGATGGGACGGGGGCCAACGGCCTCTACACCCAGCACCTGCTCCAGGCCCTGGGCCGGCCAGGGCTCAAGGTGG
>Ga0316217_10006892_pt1 | contig 11045 bp, 4 predicted proteins | sample 1anoAmetaG_FD_203633 | JGI IMG/M metagenome (GOLD analysis project Ga0316217, IMG submission 203633) | Freshwater microbial communities from Trout Bog Lake, Wisconsin, USA - 1anoA | ecosystem: Environmental > Aquatic > Freshwater > Lake > Hypolimnion/Profundal zone | place: USA: Wisconsin... | reverse complement strand
AACTCACCGCCCGCATCACCCGCGAACTGGCCTCCGCCCAAGCCGCCGACCGCAAAAGTCACTGCTGTCTCCTCGGCGGGAAAAACACCTGCGACACTTGCGAGTTGCCGCTCTCCGAAGCCCAGCGCAACGCCATCATCATCCGCACCGAGGGCGACGCCACCACCATCGCCCGCGTGACGTGTCCGACCGCGCCGACATTCTGGCGCTGGCGCGATCTGCCGTTTCCAAAAATCGTCCAGCGCGATGTGGAATTTCTCGAACACGCCGAGGAACACGATCACGCCGACGAGTGGAAACTCCAACTCGTGCTCGCGTTCGCGTGCGGTGTGTTCGGCCTGCTGGCGGCGTTTGTTTTCCCGGTGGCGCGGTTGCCGCTGTTTATCGCCAGCTATCTGGCCGGCGCGTGGTTTCCGGCGGAGGAAGTTTGGGAGCGTTTGCAGAAACGCACGCTGGACGTGCATTTTCTCATGCTCGCCGTCGCTGCCGGCAGCGCCAGCATCGGCGCGTGGGGCGAAGGCGCGACGCTGCTGTTCCTCTTTTCCTTCTCCGGCGCGCTGGAACATTACGCGCTCGGCCGGACGCAAAAAGAAATTCGCTCCTTGTTTTGCGACGCGCCGAAAACCGCCACCGCGCTTGACGCGAACGGAAATGAAACGGAAATTGCCGTGGAAAAAATCCGCGCCGGCACGCGCCTGCTCATCAAGCCTGGCTCGCAGTTTCCCGTGGACGCGGAAATCACCAAAGGTGCCACCGCCGCCGACGAATCCAATCTCACCGGCGAGGCCACGCCCGTCGAAAAAAAGATTGGCGACATCGCGCTCGCCGGCACCATTAATTTGTGGGGCGCGGTCGAAGTCGTCGTCACCCGGCCCGCCGCCGAAAGTTCGCTGCAAAAAATCATCACGCTCATCCGCGAAGCGCAGCAGCAGAAAGCGCCCGCGCAGATGTTCGCCGACAAGTTCAGCACCTATTACACCTACGGCGTCATCGGCCTGTCGCTTGCGATGTTTTTTGTGTGGTGGCTGGGTTTTGGTCTGGAGGCGTTCAAATCCACGATTGAGGCGCACAGCGCGTTTTACCGCACGATGACGCTGCTCGTGGTCTCCTCGCCGTGCGCGCTGGTGCTGTCCATTCCGAGCGCGGTGCTGGCGGCCATCGCCTGGAGTGCGCGGCACGGAATTCTTTTTCGCGGCGGCGCGGCGGTGGAGAAACTCGCCGAGGTCAACACCGTCTGCCTCGACAAGACCGGCACGCTCACCACCGGCGAACTGCGCGTGGAAACCGTCGAAAGCTTTCCGCCCGGACGCGAACAGGAAATCGCGCAGCTCGCTTATTCGCTCGAAAAACTTTCCACACATCCGCTCGCCCGCGCCATCACGCGCCACGGCAAACAGCACGGCTTGGAGATCATCGAGTTTCCGCAGTTTGAATCCGTCACCGGCGAGGGCCTGAAAGCGAAGCGCGATGGCAAAGATATTTTCCTCGGCAAACGCGAATGGGTGGCGGAGCAGCAGCTCCGCCCTACCAGCGGCGGTAGGGACGCGCTGCCGCGCGGCCTTGAAGCAACCGCCGCCGGCACGTCCGAGGTCTGGGTTTCCGCCGGCGATCTGCTGGGCCGCGTCATTTTGCGCGACGACATCCGTCCGCAAGCCGCGTCGGTCATCGAGGAATTGCGCCGTGAAGGACTGCGTTCCGTGGTGCTCACCGGCGATCGCGTGGCGGCGGCGGAACATTTGAAAACGGAATTGAAATTGGACGATGTGCGCGCCGAACTGAAGCCGGAGCAAAAAGTCGCTGCCATCCGCGAATTCACCGCGCAGGGCAAAAAGGTCGCGATGATCGGCGACGGCGTGAACGACGCGCCGAGCCTAGCCGTGGCGCACATCGGCGTGGCGATGGGCGCGCGCGGTTCCGATGCCGCGCTGGAGCAGGCCGACGTGGTGCTGATGCACGACCGGCTGGAAAATTTCCTCGCCGCCTTCCGTTTGAGCCAGCGGGCGCGGAGCATCATCCGGCAGAATCTTATCATCTCGCTCGGCACCGTCGTGGTGCTGGTGACGTTTGCAATGCTCGGAAAAATTCCGCTGACCGTCGGCGTGGTCGGTCACGAAGGCAGCACGGTCGTCGTGGTGATGAACAGCCTGCGTTTGTTGTTCGGTGGTGCGGCCAATAAATCGTAATCATTGCCGCTCGCTGTCTCGGTCTGGGTTTTGATTTCAATTGTTCGCTTGCGAAACGAGGACGAAAAATATGGACGTGAAAAATCTCAATGAAGTCGCGCCGTTTATCACCAAGGACGGCTCGGAAATCCGCGAACTGCTCGCGCACCGCAATTCCGCCATCCGCAACCAAAGTCTGGCCGAGGCGCGGCTGCCGGTCGGCGGCGCGACGCAGGCACATTTCCATCCGCGTGCCGAGGAGATTTATTTCATCACGCACGGCACCGGCAAAATCCGCATCGAAAATGAAACGCGCGATGTGCGGGCCGGCGACGCCATCGCCATTCCGCCCGGCCAGAAGCACATGCTTTGGAACACCGGCGACGAAGTTCTGCGTCTGCTTTGCTGCTGCGCGCCAGCTTACGAACACAGCGACACCGTCATCACGGAAGGCGATTAAATGAGGAAAGCAGGAAGGCATGAACAGCCCTTTCCTGGTTTCCTGCTTGCCTTATTCGTCACGGATTTGGCTTTTTAGTGGATGGCTTGGCCGGCGCGTCGCCCGCATCAATGTCCGTCGAGGAAGTGCGGACGCGTTGATATTCCATCGCGCCGGTGTTCTCCGGCAATTGCGGCCCGGCGTAAATCACCGCCAGTTCCGCGAGCGCGGCGGAGTTGTCATTGCCAAAACCGGAGAGCGCAGTGAGCTTCAAATATTTTGCCGTGACGATTTTTCCAAAGGAAACCTGCAGCGGGTCAAACGTCGAAGGTAGCTGCGATTGCAAAATCGGCTGCCAGTTGGTGCTGTCGTCGCTCGCTTCAATTTTGAACTCGCGGATGTCGCCCTGGTGCTCGCGGTGGTTTTGGCGCGGCATGAGAACGAGGCCGCGCATCGCCACCGGTTGTGGGAAGGTAACTTTGATTTCATGCGGATGCTGCGGGCCGTTGCCGCGCGTATCGGCGCTCGACCAAAACGTGTTCGGATCGCCGTCGAGGATTTCGTTCGCGGGTTTGCCGTCACCGGTGGCCGTCGCCCCGAGCTTGTGCATGACGAGATTGTCGAAGAATAAACCCTCAAACTCGGCGGTGGAAATTTCCGTCGCCGGCTGGAATTTTTCGCCCGCCAGGTAATCCAGCAACGAGCGGCGCAACTGCGGTCCAGCCGGCGCGGCGTTCAAATCCGCCGTGCAGACAAGCAGCTTGCCCGCGCCGACGCGCGCTTCAAATATCACGCCGAGTTTGTAGTTGCGGTTCCAGTCGTCAATCGCGGAAACAATGGGTTTCAAGCCGCGCGGCAAATTATCCAGATTCACGGCGCGCGAGTTGCGGATGAGTTCCGTCCACTGCCAGTCGTAGTTTGGTTCCGTCGGAAATTCCGCAAGGGCAGGGGAATTGGTGTCGCACCACAGGCCGAGGAAGCGTGTCCATGTCGGCCCCATCAGCGCGTTCCAAAACACTGGCACGCGCGCCAGCGGCGGACTCCACCAGCTCAAATCCGCGAGGCGCGGCGTGAACAAAACTTTTTTGCCTTTGGCTGATGCCTTGATGGCTTCGTCCAGCGAACTCGTTTCTAAACAATTCACCATCGGCGCAATGGGCGGTTGCGTCGCCGGATACAGCCAGAAATCCCAATCGTTTTGAAAGCTCTCGTTGGTCAAGTTCATGGATGGAATTGTTTTGGTAGCTACCAGTTTGTATTCAGCAGGCGCGGGCAAATTTGCCAGACCAGTGCTGAAATGATAAAGTTTGTCTCTGAATCCAACCGGCAAATCCCGCGCAGGACCAAGAAGAAATCCGCCGGCAACTCGCTTTCCGTCCTTATCATAAACAAACCACATTACATGAGTCTGTTTGAGAGTTTCAGGTCCGAAATTGGCCAAGCCGATGTCTGCTTCCAGTTTTTCATCCGTGGCAAAAACCCGTTTATTGAGCCAAGCCAGCGGCACGACGGTGTTGCAGAATTTTTTGAATTCATCCGGCGTGACGTAGCCTTTGCTTTCCCAAAACGGATCGAGCAGGCCGATGAGCGCGGTGCCTTGGCCGGTGTAATCGTGGAGATCGAGCAGTTGAAAGCCCGCCATGCCGGGCGTGCGGAGATTGGCCTCGATTTCTTCCTTGTAACACTGGAGCTGGAAACGGCCCGACGCCTGCGCGAACTCCTTGTTTTGCGCCAGCACGCCGTGCGCGGCGGCGGAGTCGCGGAAGATTTCAAAATTTTCCGGCCGCATGAAGCCGGTGAGTTTTTTGATGATGTCAAAATCGGGATACGCGCACCACTGGCCGAGTTCGTGGGCGACCACCGGCACGTTCACGCCGCGCAGCGAATTGCCGAAGTCGCGGCTGAACCAGCCAGTCTCGCCGCGCGTGCGATCGCGCGCGCCGATGCGGCCGGTCACGAGATAATCCGCGCCGGTCACCGGGCCGGGCGCGTCAATTGCCACCCAGCCGGTGTCCGGCGTGTAAAGCCGGCGCGGATCGACCGTGCGGAAATGTTCGACCCACTGCGGCAGACATTGTTTCCAGCGCCCGTGCGCCTCGTTGCTCGCCGAGAGCAGCAGGAACGACGGATGGTTGCCGAAGTTTTTGATGATGCGCTCCGTTTCGGCGTAAAGCATTTTTTCGATCTCGCCGCCGGGCGCGAAGTCGTTCCACATGCCGCACTCGACTTGGAGATAAATACCGAGTTCGTCCGCCGCTACAAATGCCGCTTCCGGTGGGCACCACGAATGAAAGCGCATATGGTTCAAGCCATATTTCTTGCACGTCTGAAAAATCTTTTTCCACGAGTCCACGTCCGTTGGCGGATAGCCGGTCAGCGGAAAATCGCCGCCGAAATGTGTGCCGCGCAAATAGGTCTCGCGGCCGTTGATGAAAAACTGATTTCCTGCCGCGCGAAAATCGCGCAGGCCGAAAGTGATTTCACGTGTCTCGAAAGTTTGCGCCTCCGCGTCGGCAGCATTTTTGTCCGCGCTCAACACGAGCGTCAGCGTTTGCAGCGCGGGATGAAATTCGTCCCAGAGCGGCGTGTCTTTGCCGATGGCGACGGTGAGGCAAGCGCGACCGCCATTGGTCTCCCAGTTCACAGCAATGCCCAGCGGATTCAACAGCGGCGACGGTTGAAAATGGCCGCTGACCATCGCCAGCGTGCCGTGGCCCGCCCGCCCGGAGGCGTTGCCGATGGCGACGGAGATGCGCGCCATTTTTTTCGGCGCATCCAGAAAAACCTGTGCGTCCTCGATCCACACTGGCGGCGTGGCGCGCAATTCCATTTTCCCGACGATGCCGTTCCACGCGTTGTCCAGCGAATCGGAAATGCTGTGCGCGTCTGGCCGATACGGCAGAATCATCCGGTTGTCCACGCGGACAGTCAGCCGATGTTTGCCCGGCGGCACGAAGCCCAGCGTAAATTCATGCGGCGCGCACAGGCTGATGTCCGAGCCGATTTCCTGTTCGTCCAGCCAGACGGTGGATTTCCAGTGCGGCCGTTCGAGAAACAGCACGACGCGCTGGCCGCTCCAGTTCGTCGGAATCTCGATGCTCCGTTGATACCACGCTGCGCCGAGATAATGCCGCGCCGGCTGGCAAATGAACGGCACCTTCACGCTGCCCGCGTTTGTGCAGCCCGAGTAGTCCGCGCGCTGAAACCAAAAATGATCGTAGAGCGAGAGCACCCACGACGTGCTGATGCTGATTTCGTCGCCGTAGCCCTGTGCCTCCAGAATGCCCGGCAACTGGATCCGGCCCGTGAGAATTTTGCCGGGCCAGTGCGCGGCGATGCCTTCATCCGCGCGGTCGAGCGCGAAATGCCATTCGCCAGCGAGCGGAATGGTTTCGTCGGCGCGTAAGGGCGGTAGCGCGAGGCAAAGCATCAGCGCGGAAAAAAACAGGCGGCGGTTCATGCGTGGCGGCAAGATTAGACGGAAACTCCCGGCAACTGAATAGCCAAAAATGATGATTCAAATTCCCCGCCGCCGGCTGGCCGCGCGGTTAACATTGATTATTGCCAGAAAAAACGGCATAAAACGCGCGCATGAAACATAATTCTTATTTTGAAGGCAAAGTCCAGAGTCTTGTCCTCGGCACCACCGACGGCCCCGCGACCGTCGGCGTGATCGAACCTGGCCAATACAGCTTCGGCACCGATTGCATCGAACACATGCACATCGTGGCTGGCACGCTCAAGGCCAAGCTCCCCGGCGGCGAATGGCAGAGCTACGGCCGGGGACAGTTCTTCATCGTCCCCAAAGCCGTGAAGTTTGAAGTCGAAGCCACCGGCGATGTCGCCTACCTTTGCTATTACAAGCGCTGAGGCTTAAGCGAACCATTCCATCAACCGCCGGATGAAAAAGTTTTCGTCCGGCGGTTTTGCTGTATGATTGAAAATAAACTGTCTGCCGGAAAATAACCCTTGTTTCGTGTCCTGAACGGCAGGTTCACCATGGTGGTCTTGTTTGGCACCAAATTTGTTGGCGGGAATTAGGATATAAAAGACGCATTGTTCTCTGAAGCCGAAACATGCTAAATTACCCCTGTCATTGCCAGTGCCTGCCGCCTGCGAGGTGGTGTGTTTAACTCGCCAATTAATACGATGAAATCGTCAACCCAGCATTCGCTTCCAGGAGGTGTCGCGCGGCTCCTTTTGGTTTTGTTCGCCTTGGGGCTGGTGGTGGTTATTTTTTTGGCATTGCGCCGCCCAACTCCGCAATCCAAGCCTGAAGCGGTGGTCCAAACGCAGCCGATCACGCCAACAACCAACCCGTCTTTGCAAACTCCAGTGACCGGCCCGGCAAATCCGCCCACCGCGAAATCGGGCGTGTTGCCGAACTGGACGAATTTTCAGGAACGGCCGTTTCCGGTGGCGTATGCAAGCACCAAGGCTCAGTGGACGCTGGCGGATGGCCGGGACACGAATGTCATCCGGCAACTCGCGCATAATCACTTGGAATACGACCGGATGGTGGAGGAAAATCCCCGTATCTTCCGGCGGCAACTGGTTTATTTGAAAGACACGGCGGCCGCCGATTTTGAGCAGGCCAAGCTGACCGGCCAGCCCGTGCAGCAGTTGACGCTGCCGGGCGTGGATGGACAGGAACTGCAATTCCAGATTGTGAAAAGCCAGTCCAATGATGGCTCCAGCCGGCAGGGGATGTTCAGCGGGCATCTGGTGGGCAATGCGAATTCGCTCGTATCGCTGGCGTTTGCCGACGGTCGTGAGGCTTATACGGTGTTGTCACCGAGCGACAACATTTTTGTGGTGGGTGAACCACGCGAGAACAACCAGGTCATCGTCAAGGCGATTGACCCGAACACCTACGGCGTGGGGCCGGCGGAAACTGGGGCCGACGATGAAGGCCCCGACCCGACTCTGAAAACAAAATAATTCTTTTATGCAAGCCACTCACCGTCGGAATTTGAAATTGGTTTTGTCCGCCGCGCTGCTGGCGGCGGCGTTGCCGGGTCGCAGTCAAATCATGTCGGATCTCGTGTGCGCTTATCCGCCATCCACGGTGTCGGCGTGGGGCGGCGAGGCCAACGCGCAGGTCAACATGGCCGCCGGTGTCAGCATGAGCAACGCGTTGAACGACCAGACCGGCACGGGCGCGAACTTCAACATCGTCGGCTACATCCTGTCCGCGACGGACTCGTCAGGCCAGGCCAACGTCACCGCGCTCGGCTTGGTGGCCACTGATTCTTCTTTCTCGGACGTGCAAAATTACAAGGCCAGCGTTGGTGCGGACCAGGTGATTTTCGTCCCCTATGCCAGCACGGGCGCGGCGGGCAACGCGTATCAGCCCGGACAATGGGCGGCCATCAGCAGCACTTGGTGGTGGGGAGTGGTGCTGGCGCACGAGGCCGGCGGGCATAATTACGGCCGCACGCACAACGACGGCATGGTGACGCCAAAGACCATCATGTTGCACAACTATTGTGGTGGCGGCGCGGCGTGGCCTTATTATTACACCGACCCGAACATTTGGTTCGGTGGCGTGCAGATGTTGAGCACTCTCGCCAACGATTGCAGCAACGGCTCGCTGCCCAACGGCGGCGACAACTCCAGTTACAGCGCGCAGTGGATGCAGAATCAGGTGGACCACGTTTACATCGGGCCGGCGTTGAATAATGTTGTTTTGCACTGGAGCTTCACCAACGCGCCGGCTTCGGCCCCGGCCGGCACGACGAATCTGGATTTAGTTTCCGGTGCCCCGGCGATTGTGCGTGGCAACGGCGCGACTTATACCGGCAGCGCGCTGCGCATCCCAGGCGGCACGACGGGCAACGTCGCGATGAGCGCGATGTCCGCCTACATTGATTTGCCGAACGGAATCATTTCCTCGCAGACGAACGTGACGATTGAAATTTGGGCGACGCCGCTGTCCGCGCCGAGTTGGGCGCGCATCATGGATTTTGGCGCTTGCGCGGGAACCGGCGATGGCTTTGGCGCGGCGGGTGAATACACCGGCGCGACGCCCGATCCCGCTCCCGGCAGCACGTCATCTTACACCGGCATCATGCTGACAGCCGACGAAGGCACGAATTACAGTTCGCAACGTTTAGAGGCCAAGCTCACGGGCACGAATTACACTTTCGACGCAGCTTTGGCCACCACGCTCGGTGTGCAACATCACTATGCGATCACGTTCACCGACGGCATCGGCACCTACACCAATCAGGGCGGTCGCTGGCAATGGTATCGCGACGGCTATTCAGCCGGATTTGTGGACGTGAACTTTCATCTGTCAAGTATCACGGACGTGAACAACTGGCTGGGCCGTTCGGCGTGGAGCGGCGACAACAACGCCAACAACGATTACGCCGAAGTGCGCATCAGCAAAGTGGCGCTGTCGCAGGGACAGATATTGGCCAACTATGGCTTGGGACCAAATTACAATCCCGGCAACCTGGTTGTGATGACCAACAGCGATGCCTGGTGGACCACTTCCTTCAACGCCGCCGGGCTGTGGAGCAACGGCCAGGCACCTTCGTCGGGCAACAGCTACGAGACTTATGGCTACCGTCTGCTCACGCCGGCGACCAGCTCATCGTTCACCTGGACTGGCGGCCCGCTGAAAATGTCCGGCGGCTGGCTGGGCCTTGGTGCGCAAGGCAGCACGACGGACACGATCAATTCCTTGATGGTCAACAACGGCAGCATCGTGAACATTGGCATTAGCGGTGGAACCCAAACCCTTGCGGGCAACCTGACGGCGACGAACAGCGTGGTGGTGAACGCGGAGAACGGCCCGATGATCTTGTCGGCGAACATCAGCGGCAACGGCTCAATTGCGTATGTGGGCAATCAAGGAACTCAGAACGGCTTGACCACCGCTTATTACGGGAACCAAGTCACGCTCACGGGCAACAACACCAGCTTCACCGGTCAGACGATTCTTGGCTACGGCGCGGGCGCGGCGGGTGGATTGACGATTGATTCCGAAGCGCGGCTCGGCGCAAATCCGGCGACGTTCACTTACAACCAGCTCGACATGAATCGCGGCACACTCACGACGACCACCACAATGTCCATCACCAATGCCAATCGCGGCATTTTGCTCGACGTGAACGGCGGCGGCTTCAACGTCTCGTCCGGCACGACACTGACGCTGGGCTGCCAGTTGTTCAGTCCGAGCATCGCGTCGGCGACGGGCGGCAACCTGAACAAGAGCGGCGCGGGCAATTTGATTTTGACCAGCCCCAACAGCGCGTTCAATGGCATGTTGTATGTGGACACCGGCAACACCAGCGGCAGCGACGGCGCGGTGTGCATCGCCAATAACTCGGTCATGGCCAACGCGCACTCGCCGATTTACATCCGCGACAGCAGCAGCGCCAGTTCCACGCTGCAACTGAACGGCACGAACAGCAGCATTTCGTTGTCGCAAAACATTCTCGTGGACGGGCGCGGCAACACGGTGCCGGCGATTGAAAGTCTGGCGGGCACCAACACGCTTGCCGGCGGCATCAGCACTTACGGCAGCGGCAGCTACGCGGTGCAGGTGGATGCCGGCGTCTTGAACCTCGGCGGCACAACCACCAGTTCGGACGGCGGTGCGGACACAATCACTTTCCAAGGCGCCGGCACGGCAAATTTGAACGGCGTGGTCAGCGGCACGATGAGCTTGAACAAAGCCGGCACCGGCGCGTTGAATTTTTCTTCCGGCAGCAGTTACAGCGGTTCGACGACGGTGAGCGCGGGCACGCTTGCACTCGCGGCGTCGGCCACGCCGGTGTTGCATTTGACGTTCAACAACGCGGCGGGCAGCGGCAACGGCAGCATCATCACGAACACCGGCACCGGCGGCGCGGCGATGAACGGCACGCTCGTCGGCAGCGGCGCGAGCATCGTGAGCGGCGGGAAATTTGGAAATGCGCTCAACATCAACGGCGTGGGCGGCACCGTGGCGACAAACATCGTTTTGATCACGAACAAATGTGTTCAAACGGATGCGTCCGGCAGTTGGACGGTTGGCTTTTGGATCAAAACTTCCACGGCGGGCGCAGTCATCATGTATCAAGGCGACGGCACGTGGTCGAGTTCGGGGCAAACCGCGTTTTTGCTGAACACCAATTCCGGTTCCGGCGCCGGCACGCACGCCGGCGCGGTGCGCTGGGCCGGCGGCTTTCTCACGGGCACGACGGCATTGAACAACAACGTCTGGCATTTCATCACGCTGGTGGACAATATCGGCACGGAGACAATTTACGTTGACGGCAATGCCGACGCCGTCACTTCGACGATGGGCCTGCCGCTGTCCAGCGGCGCAAATCAAATTTGGATTGGCGGCTCGCCCGACACCGATTCCGCCGCGGTAAAAATGAACGGCATGATTGACGAGGTTTATATGTTCGGCCGCGCGTTGAGCCAGGCCGAAGTGCAGTCGTTGT
>Ga0316217_10006890_pt1 | contig 11046 bp, 6 predicted proteins | sample 1anoAmetaG_FD_203633 | JGI IMG/M metagenome (GOLD analysis project Ga0316217, IMG submission 203633) | Freshwater microbial communities from Trout Bog Lake, Wisconsin, USA - 1anoA | ecosystem: Environmental > Aquatic > Freshwater > Lake > Hypolimnion/Profundal zone | place: USA: Wisconsin... | reverse complement strand
ATGTCTGGTTTGACGCACCTATCGGCTATCAATCTATAACTGCTAACTTTTTGGGCGAGGACTATGTCAAATGGTGGAAAAACAACACTGATGTAAAGTTATTCCAGTTCATGGGTAAAGATAATGTGCCTTTTCACACAGTTGTATTCCCTTCTTCTCTCATCGCCTCATAACAAGGCTGGACTCTTCTCCATCACATATCTACGACCGAATTCCTTAACTATGAGTAAGGAAAATTCAGTAAAACCCATGGGACCGGAGTATTCGGCAACAACGCTATATAATTAGCTGCAGACATTCCAAATGAGGTTTGGCGTTACTATTTACTGGTAAACCGCCCTGAGACTAGTGATTCTGAGTTTTCCTGGCAAGACTTTGCAGATAAGAACAATAACTAGTTATTAGCCAATTTGGGCAACTTAGTTAATCGAGTTTTGAGGTTTCTTTATAACAACAACTAACACAAAATACCGGAGCTCGACCAAAATAAAATGATCCAAGCAGATTTCGATTTCATCAATTAGTTGGAAAGCCGCTACTACAAATACCGCGATTTACTCAACAAAGTCGAGATTAAATAAGGCCTTAAGTTTAGTATGGAGACAAGCTCTAGAGGTAATAAATACCTGCAGTAAACAAAGTTTTGGGAAGAGTAGAACAAGAAAAGTGGAAGGTAATTCTTATTATATTTAGAGCTGCTGTAGTATTGAACATTGTTGCCAACTTCATCAGATTTGCTTCATTCCTGTTTGAACCCTTCATCCCCTCCACTAGCGCCAAAATAAACTACCTTCTCGGACTGAAAGAAAGGACATAGCATGATGCCACATTAGGAAAAGTCTTCAACCAAAAAGGCGAAAACAACTTTTTATCTGCCTTTTTAGGCCTTACTTCCAAATCCAAGGAAGTTCGTCAGCCTATTCCGTTATTCAGACTCATAACCGAATAAAAGATCAAGGAATGGAGATTAAGATTCGGAGGAAAGCAACAAACAAACGATGAGAAAACTGAATGATAGACCATCCATTTATAACCAGTATGCACAAATACCCATGTTGTAAACCTATCCAGTAGTTTAAATCCGCAATTGGATCGTAATTTATAGTGATTAGCAAACCTGATGAGCATTGTGATTAAGCCAATCCAAGCCGCACTCATAAGAGACACTGACTTCTTCACCAAAATGGTAAGCTAACATTGATGCAGGATCCTTATTGTAAAATGTATCTTGGGGGTCAATGTCAGCAGACCAATGTTTGTCATAATGGAGGTAAAAGCCCCACCTGGAGCTCCATGCTCACCTTCAGCAATTCCGGCGATATGAATTTAAGGATCGAGGTTTGGGATTATGATGCGATCGGCAATGATGATCTAGTTGGAATTGGGAACTTAAATCTGATGTCAGTGATGCAGCAAGGATCAGGAAGCTCAGGTAACTCAACATTAAATTAGTTTGGGTTGACTTATTCTATAATGGAAGAAATGCAGGCAGGGTCTGCCTCTCAGTTTAAATGGGCAATAATATGGGTATGGGAATGAATATGGGCGTTAACATAGGCATGAATCAAGGAATGGGCATGAATCAAGGAATGGGCATGAATCAAGGAATGGGTATGAATCAAGGACTGGGGATCGGTATGGGAGTTATGGGAATGGGACTCAACCAAGGTATGGGAATGGGGGTCAACCCAATGATGAACCCAGGTATGGGGATGGGAATGGGCGGAAACTTTAACGGAGGTTTTGGGGATCCAATGAATAATAATGGATGGGGACCCAACCCAAATAACTTTGGTCCACCCAATAACGGTTGGGGAAACTGGTGATCTTTTAGGTTTGGCCATTATATAAAACTTACTCTATTCAAGCTATCAAAAGAGTAAAACAAAATAAACTCAATTGAGTTCATCTTTGGCTGGTCAGTCCACTACAAAAAATTGATATTGCCCAACTACTTAAATGAGATTTAAATGTAATTTCAAAATCAAATAAAATTAGCTTATTTATTGCATCTTCAACCTGCATACAATTTCAAATATCTGAGTCATTGCAAATCAAAATATCTTCAGGGAAAGTTCTCCAAGCATTCAGCTATTGGTTATTCAAATCGGTTTTAATAATTTAAAAGCTTATGCTATCCTCAAAATACTTAGTAAAAATTAAGCATTTAAAGCTTGGCTAATAATTAGTAGCTCTAGCACAATACACTTCAACTTAAGTTGTAAGCATAATCCGTAGTCTAATCGAGTGAGTAAAACTTGCAAAAAATATTTTTGAAAAATTTAGTGCTTAAAAAGTTCACTCGATTCTTCTCCTGGTTACGAATCATTTAACTTGAATACAAAGCATTAAGTGAATTTCTAGATATTTCTTTAAAATCGATGCAAGAAGGAGATATAAGAGTCGCATTCATCGCAGATGTTTAAGAAGAAAAAACTTGAGTTTAAAAGAATAGTTAATCTTAAATGTTGTCTATTTTAGCTCAACGGCAGTAGCAAAAGAATGACACCTTTATCTTTTATTTCTAAAATCATTGAGAATATTGGATAAAAGAGAAAAGCATAAAATACCAGCAAGTTGCCTAAAAGTAGAGACATTTTCACATGAAATATGCTTAAATAGTTGGATGAAAGAATTATATTCTTGTCTGTTGTTTTTGAGGGAAGTCAGGCAAAAACTATTTGAACACAGAAATTGACAATTATTAGAGCTTAGAAGTAGATCAATCCAGTATACTACATTATACTATAATATATCTTATCTTCGCATGCAGACAACCTTTTTGGTCAAACCAATTGAGGCCAATCTCGCTCATTAGCATGGCTCATAGCTCAAAATGGTAAACTACTCTTCAATCAGGATCCATTCTGCAGATTATTCTTGGGACAACAGTCACAACAAAGTTCAGTTTGTACCCAAGGGGGGAAAAACCCTAAATGGGGAGATACATTCCTCTTCTCCAACACTGGCGATCTGTAGCTTAGAATAGAAGTTTGGGACAGCAATATAATCAACCATTCTCAACTCTTGGGTACAGGCTCCGTCAACCTCTCTAAAATCATGACTCAAGGAGCAGGCACAGCAAGTAAAAATTTATTGACTTAGCTTGGATTGATCTTGTTTATAAAGGGAAAAATGCAGGAAGAATTTGTCTAGCAATACAATATGGATCAATTGAAAGTGGACTACAAGGATTCGGTCAAGGAATGAGCAAACAAATAGGCCAAGGCATAACTCTTGGGCAAGGAATGAGCAAACAAATGGGTCAAGACATTTGCCAGGGACAGCAAAGTTACAGCCAAGGTCAAGGAATGAGTAAGGAAATGGGACAGGGCTATACTCAAGGTCAAGGACAAGGTTGCAGCCAAGGTCAAGGAATCCAACAGGGCTATAGTCAAGGTAGTCAAGGCCAAGGACAAAGCCAAGGAATCCAACAGGGTTATAGCCAAGGAATCCCGCAAAGCTATAGTCAAGGATAAGGAGTCAGTAAGGAAATCGGACAAGGTTATAATCAAGGTCAAGGAATAGGACAAGGTAATAGTCAAAACCAACCTCAAGTTCAAGGTCAAGAACAAGGAATCGGGCAGAGCTATAGTCAAGGTCAACCCCCAACTCAAGGCCAAGGTCAAGAAAAAGAAATCGGGCAAGGCTATAGTCAAGGTCAACCCCCAACTCAAGGTCAAGAACAAGGAATCGGGCAGGGCTATAGTCAAGGTCAAGGTATCCCATAGAGCTCTAGTGCAGGTCAAGGAGTCAGCAAATAAATGGGGCAGGTTTATACTCAAGAACAAGGTATGAGCAAGGGAGGAGCAGTTCAAGGTCAATAAATGAATAAGGAAGTAGGTCAAGGTATGTATCAAGGCCAAAGCATGCCTCTAGGACAAGGTGTTCCCCACAGCCAACCTTATAGCCTGTCTCAAGGCCAGGGTGCTCAAAGTCAAGGAATGGGAATGGGAAGCTCAGGAGGCCCAAAACAATGATCACAATCAACACATTTAATCCTATAAAAGAATTCATCTCATAAATATCACAATCAAACTAACTTTTGGGCGATACTATCAACTCATTTATCTTACATATTTTGATAATTAACACAAGGTAATCTATTCTATATAATATATCTCAACAAACATGACCGCCTCTTCAGATAAGGTTCAACATCTGCTAGAAAATTGCCTCTAAGAGTCACTGTCGCTGGTGAGGAGAGGAATCTTCTCACAAGCATAGTTGCAATCAATTATGCTCAGAAGATAAAAGCAAGAACATGCCATGTTAAAAATGCAATACAAACTCACTGACTATTTAGCAGCTATTGAGTATTAGTATTAGCTCTAGCGCTAAAGAAGATTCAGGATGTCTGAAATGGGAAAGCTCTAAGAAGGCACTAATCCGTTATTCAAAAAATAGTCATCGTCAGATTTCGCAAGTAAGCAATAATCGATTTAGTCGTGAAACGCATTATTAGATTGTGGGATAGGACGATGCATAAGTTCAAGTTTCAGACGAAACTTTGGAAACAGTATTTGAGCTTCACACTTGCTATCAGTAGCAAAAAGCATTTTTACAAAGCATTAACTAATGCTTTGAGATTCCAACCCTTTGAGGTTGATCTGTGGAAAATCGGAGCAGCCTATGAATTATAGCAAGGGAAGAATCTATGGAAAGGAAGGAAAATCTTGATAAAAGGTATGAAAATGGTCCCAGCTGGCTTGAGAAATCTCTAGCTAGCTGAATTCATGATGTAATATGAAGTGATTTTCCTAAAGACCTTGCTGCAGAGAAGAGACATTTTAATAAAAGGAGATGAAGGTATGAGACTGATAGGTGAAGAGTAAGATAGCCAAAAAGATGAAAATTAATAAGCCTAACCATAAGCAGACACACTAAATCTGGAAGAATTTGATAGAGTGATTTGGCTAGTAGTTGCGTAGGCCATCATTAAGAATGTTAAAGAGTAATCCAAAGAACTCAACTTTTAAGCAATTAAGCTTAGGCTGCTAAAAAAACTAAGATCTATAGATGGTGAACAATAACGCGCTGATGTCAAGCAGATATTATCGAAAGTCAAAGCAAAGCTCACCTCATTTGCCATAATCTAGTCTAAATTATAATAAATGTTGCAATTGTAATAAATAGTCGAATAGGAGCATGAGATTAAGATATAGCAGCCTAACTAGAATAAAAGTGGTTCTTAGGCTAACTGCTCAATAGAAGCTTACAAATAGAAGATTGTTCAAAACTAAAATGGAGTTAATTGGTAAGAAATCAACAAGTACATGAAGCATTTATGCTTAAAACCTGATTTGCTGTCCTAGCTGCTCAATTTTCTTCTGCTGGTAAACTAAACTGCAACTACTGCTTTCATCTACTCAAAATACACGAAGAGCAAGCTACCTGGTGCTACTCTGCTGAAAATAATTGAGATTTACCTGAAAGAACAGACCAAAGATCTAGGAAAATTTATTAGTGGACAAATAGATAGATGGATAACGCCTGCTGATTTGCATTAAAACAGAAATTTGCTGGAAAAGGTTATCTGCTTCAATGTGCAAGCAGAGAGACTTAAGAACAATGCTACCTTGTATCGTTCTTTATCGATCGCCTATCGTAACTAGCCTTAGTTTTTGGAGTAGTGCGCCAGAATTAACCAAAAATACTGATATTGCTTCCTATTTGAAATTTTAACTTTTTGTTTTTTCACATACTTTCAACTATTTTACAGGTATGAGCCAAGCTACATCAAAATCTTATGATTGCCTACTGAGTAATCGCTAAAATAAATTCACCAGATAAAAAGTTTTAATAATTTAAAGCACTTTTCACAAAAAAGCAGCAGTCAAATTTAGAATCTAGAGAATAGCTTGCTGCTAAAATATTGATGTTGATTTTTTTAAGACTTTTTAATAATTTTGAAATGCTTCTATGCTACTAAACACCTTATTGATAGAATGGATTTTTGATTTACAACAACATACAAATCATAAGTTTTCAACAAAAACAGAAGCACCGAAGTTCTGCGCTTCAAACTAATTTTCCTATCAAATATTTATTGCCGTTTGGATATTAAAAGCTGCTTTAATTTGAGTTCGAAGGTTTTTAAATAACTCTTTTCTTGAAATGGCCTAGAAAAAGCTTGAGCTAAGTTAAATATTCAGTTTTCAAGTACTTGCACCAAGAAACTTCGCAAAAACTCTTGACAACAGTTCTTTTGATTAGTTTATCAAAGTTTAGCTATCTTTATTTTTTTGAAAAAGCTAAAACCAAATAAAATACATAGGATACAGCCTTCAAATATAGTCAAGCAGTGAGTACTTTCCAGAGACCAATTATGAAAGTAAACCTAAATCTTTTTACTAAAAAAATAGGTAACTTTTTGGAATGCTTTCGGCATGAATACCTCTGCAGAAAATCATTCATTTTTCAAAGGACTTCCTAAAACATAAAAACAGATAAATAGGTGCTTATGAGATTTCAGACCCAATAAATGGATTTGTCAGAATGATTATAATAAATAAATAAAGTGAGAGCCTGTACGACTACTAAAAGGATGGTACAATTCATAGTATTTAGTTTTGCGATACTTAAAATTTGCCTTTACCCACCTCCAACTACTTTCTTTACTACTACTTCCACGAAAACCAGCCTCTTCAATATCTACAAACTTTTCCTCAATCAAACAATTTTTCCTAATTCCAACCAAGAGAAGCAGACTACAGTCACCCTTCTCATGAGACTTCTCCTTCAGTAATAGTGCCTAAAAATATCCCTAGTGAACCTTTATTTAACTAATAAGCTTCGTCAATGTCTTAAAAAATCAAGTAAACTGATAAAAAGAGTGGGGCAAGAAAGAGAGAGCTCAACATCTTAAATGAAAGCAAGTTTAAAGATTTGAAGCTTGATTTCAGAATATAATGGAAAAATTAGAACCGAAATATAGTTCCAAATCTCACCAATCAAATGATTTCCTTTGTCCTAAAAAAGACCAAATCCCAGAAGCTGATAAACAAACTTTTCAAATCTCTCAAACACGATGAAGCATGGAACGAGAAAAAGTTTTACCTCTACATGAAAAAAATAAAAGAATCAGTAACTCACTATGTGAACTAGAATGCTATTTTGAAATTTTTAGAAATCCATGAGCCCAAATGCTAGCTCTACAAATACGAAGAGCAGCTTTTCTACATGCGAATATGCAGAATATTGATCATGAAGTTCCTCTAGAACGATGCCATTTTAATCTCACTTACTTCAAACAGGATGAGCTCGGCCAAAAGGATGATACACCTCATTGCTAGAGACGCCCTCAAAAGGAAATTTCTTTAACTGTGCAAACAGCACATGTTTTGATATAATATCCTCATAAACATTCATAATCAATAATCTCAAACTATTACCATCATGAAACCTTTACACTTTAGAAATACCAATTTTAAACTTTTTATCATTGATCAAATACTTTGAGAAGTGTCCCAGAAAATAAAAATTCATAGCAAACAAACTAAAACACGACACAGCAATAAATTCTCTTTCAATCTAGCTAGATAATGGCATATCCATTAATTTAGAAACGTGCATCAGAATCCAGGATAATGAAACTTACTCTCTTTAATCCATTAATCATCTACGAAGTGCCTTGGATAATATTAATTTTATGAGCTAACATAATTAAGAAGCAGCTATTAATCGCGACGAGTTCAAACATATCCAGAAGGACCTTGATGTCATGCGCAACAGGGTCGGCCTCCTGAGAAACCAATTACAAAAGGAAAAGGACTCCATCTCCAAACATAAGAGTATGACTGAAGAGATGATCCGCAAAAAAGTATAAATCAGCAAAATTACTTCAATGGTAGGAATGGCCTTAACCAGAAAAATAAAGACGTCGCAGCCATATCTCAAGATATCTAGCAACTCAAAGAAAGGAACAACTCCTATCGAGAGATACACAAGAAGGAAATGAACAACATCCTTAAGGCTGTTTATTTGGTAAAACTTGATGAAGCTCGGCAACTCAAAAGTCTCTCCCAGCAAAACAGAACAGCCCTCTAAGAACGCTAGAGATCCATGAAGGAAAAGCAACGAGAAAGGCAGAGAGATTTGGCAATGCAGTCCTAGAAAGCTAAGCAGCGATACATTGACTATTGGAAGCAAAAACTCAACTCTGTCTACTCAGCTGGTCAGAAAGACCAAATGTAGTTATAGATGGAAGCAGAGGAGCACAAAAAACATATAAAGCGCCTACAATAATAGGAAATCCAACTTCTAGAATAAATCAACAAGATCCACAATATATAGACGGATGCCAAAAAAGAATACCTTGCTGCGTTGACCCTCAGCAGCAAGTAAGTTGTTGCAGCTGTGAATAAAAATACAGAAGAATAGCCGAAAAGAGAAAAAAGTCCAAAAGTTGTCACCAACGAACAATATCGGGAAAGATAGTGGGAAGAGAAACTATCGAAGATGTAAGCTTCAAAAGAAAGGCGTTTCAAAGATAAGAAATTGAGGTAAGAATAATTTTGGTCCAAATCTCCTCACGTATCAATTATGAGTAGTCATGATTTGTCTATGCCTCGGGCTAACGTCGACCAAACAAAGCTGAAGATAATCTTGAAAGAGTTAAAGCGTTTGGATTCTTTGTAGAAAAAGTGAAACTTTTTGCACAATTGATTTGATTCATTCATCATAGAATATAATTTAAATGAGCAGGCTTAACTTACAAAACCCCATCGAAGGCCATAGACTAGAAGGTCCTTCCAATCGAGGTCTAGAACAAAAACTTTCATACCAGCAACTCCTAAACCTCAATCACGACCTCAGTAAAGAGAACCAACAACTTAAAAGCATAAGTAACTCTTTCGCTATTCAGCTGGCAGACTCGGCCAATAGCTTCGCAATCTTCACACACAATTCGATATACGTCCTCGTTAGTAGAACAGCTAACTGTACAATGCCTTAGGCAGTCACCCAATTCTACAAAATTATGAGCTTACATTGATCCCATTATTTGACTCTTACGAAGAAAAAATCCAGTAATTTTAAAGGGGCTTCTAAACAATTAATTAAGAATTCATTAACCTATAAAAGAAGTACATTTAGGCTTCGACTGAAAACTAACGGCTTAGAGCAGATCTTACAGATAGAACTAAATAATTGATAGAGGTCTATCGATCTGGCAGCTCTTAGAAGCTAGGAGCTGATTTCGGACAAATAATTTTGACACAAATTAATGAAAAACAAAAGTTTTTAGCTGAATAAAACTCAAGGCTTGAAAGATAATACCAAAAAAGCAAATCTGAAGCAGAAAAACTAGTAAGATAGTCTGCTGAAAGTAAGAAAAAAGAGCAAGAAGTTACCTTAAAGCTTAAGCAATTATAGTTAGTCCATAGACAGCTGTAAGCTGAAGCAAAGAGCTTAAAGCAAAGGGTTTTAGAGTAGGAAACTAGGATAAACGAACTACAGGGTACAAATAAGCAAGTCGAAAATAATTTATAAAGAGCAATTTCACAAGTGAATCAACTAATAAAAGATCGAGATGGAATCTTGCGTAACTACGAGACACTTAAAGTTCGCTTTGAACAATATGTAGCACAATATCAGGATTACGATGACCAAAAGAGCTACAATCAGGAGAGGAATCCTTTAGAAGAAACTAATAGGATTCAGCAAAATGGAGATGATGTCTTTAAAAAGTTTAGTAAGCTTCAGAAATAATATGAGAACGCAAACAGAGAAAAAAATAAACTCAAAGAACAAATCGAACATTTGACAGTCAGCCTGGAAGAGGCCAATTAAAGAATCGAGTAGTATAAAAAGAAAATTGATTCTTTAGATGTTCAAAAAAGGAACGTGGAAATGAGTGAGATTAAAAATAAAAAACTTTTGTAGCAGTTTGGCGAAAAAGCGAAACAAGACTTATAAAAGCTAAAAAGGCAGCATGAAGAATAAATTAAAGCTATTTAAGTTGACTACTACTCAAAAATCTAAGCAAAGCAGAAGAAAAACGCAGAGCTGGAAGAAACTCTTGACAAAATAAAACTTTAAAGGGATAAGCTCTAGCAAGAAAATATTATTCATACCACACTCTCCAATTAGGCCAACAAGGGAGGTAGAAGTAAAGATTCATAAAGAATAGTATAAAAACTAAAAGAAAAACTGGCAATTAATGAGGAACTGTTTAGATAGCAGCTTCAAATCGTTGAAAACGATAATGTGTATCTTAAAAGAGAAGCCTAGAATTATAAAAACTAAAGCAAAGAAAGGTCAGAATAAATAAGGAAACTTAAACAAGATCTGTAGAAAGTAAAGAGATAACTAAGCGAAGTGCAAGAAAAGCACGCAATCACGCTCGAAGAAATCAAGAGGGTCAAAAACGAATACGAAATCAATCTCAAAGACAAATAAAGGCAATTTGAGCAAAAGATAAAAGAGATCAAGATGATTATCGAGTAGAGTGACAGAAGACGCAAATCTGAGAGATAGAAAGTTGCCGAGTCATCTCGTGAATACAAAAAGGTAAATAGATTTTTAGTTAGGTGCTCTAGTAAATCAGAAACACTTATTAATAAAGAATAAGGGTCCTGGAGACGGAAGGATATAATAGTAGATCCAAGAAAGAAGTTTACTGATGATTGTTTTATCTTCCCTAACCATATACTTTTAAGAGTAATTCCTATCAGATGGTTCGGCTCATTTTATCATTAGAGACTGAAGACTGTATAGACCTCCTCAAAACTCTATTTTAGATTTGCAGTGCCGAAATTTGAAGTAAATGTTTATTGCAAATATTTAAGAACACCCGTAAAAAAAGGAAAGATTTTCCTTAATAAAATCTTTCTTGGGGATTTTAATAATCCTTGAGCTGTGCTCTTAGAATTGGTAAAGTATGGGCACATTGAACTCCTTTAGAACAGCCGAAGATGTTTTTTTCAGAACAAATGAAGCTATGACTGTTTCTTGGCTAGAAATAATTGGAAGAATTACACAATTTAAGTTTCTGCTAAAATGATATGTTTTTGAGTTATTTTCTAAAATAGTTGTAACATTTTT
>Ga0316217_10006889_pt1 | contig 11049 bp, 7 predicted proteins | sample 1anoAmetaG_FD_203633 | JGI IMG/M metagenome (GOLD analysis project Ga0316217, IMG submission 203633) | Freshwater microbial communities from Trout Bog Lake, Wisconsin, USA - 1anoA | ecosystem: Environmental > Aquatic > Freshwater > Lake > Hypolimnion/Profundal zone | place: USA: Wisconsin... | reverse complement strand
CCCCCGATATTTTCATTTATAATTGATAAATAGTAATTTCAGAGAAACATTATTTTCACATTCCTTCTTATTTTTATCTCTCTCCGTCTATCCAAACATCCATTTAGGCCTTTAATGCAAACTAAATTCATTTTTTTTATCAAAACCTAACTAAACTAATCTTTTTTATTTCATTAATCACCCTCAGAGTATCATCATGCGTTTTAGCTATAAAATTAGTCAGCCTACTCACTATTACACAGAATCTGGTCTTTCCCTCTACCCTCAGCTTGCCTCTACTTACCTTTTTTTGATGCCTCCAGGTGGGTCCTCGAAGAAAGGGTTGGAGCCGTCGTGCTTTCATTAAAAATCTGAGACTACTACAGCTTTCTCTCAACAACTTAGTACTCCTCATCGGCTATCTAGACCTATTCTTCCTCGTCTTCTTGGTATTTTTAGATTTTCTAGGTGGCTTCCGACCTTTCATTCCCAGTGATGGCGTGAGGAGGAACTATCCCTCTGATGAAGCTTTGCAGCTCTGCGACGGATTAGACAGGCTATGTATTCAAGAGTCTACCTTATTGAGAATGGTCCAACTCAGCTCGTCTTTGTCCTTGAACATTTCTGCCCGGTCCTTGAGTACTGCTGTGATCTTCTGCTCCATTCTTTCAGCGCTATCCGTTTAGTACTCGTAGTATTGCTGCTGCCTATTGATTGTGAGGAGGAAGGAGTTCTATCTTTTGGAGAGATTGGCTTGGTTGCCAGTGGCTTTCTAGTGCTTCTTGGTTGGCAGTTTCTTTTCCACGACGTAGACGTCTTCTTCTTTGAGGCAGTTTTGATAGATGTTTTCGTAGAAATCTTCAATCCATTCCTAGTATTCAATGGACTTTATCTCTAAGGGACAATAGATCATGTTCTCATACTTCAGGCTTTTCCCGTTGATCCAAGAATAGCTGTTATCGAATTCGAACATATAAATGCCCTTTTTCATCGCATTCACACAGTTTTTGATCTCACCTGACTTCTTTTATTGTGTTAACAGGAGAGCCTTCCTGGAGGCCTCACTCGCAACACTTCCCATGTAGTAAAGCCGCACAGCGATATCCAGGGTTTTCACCAAGATTCTGTAGTAAAAGATGGAGTATTCCTACAAAATCTAAAAGTAGCGGCAGGTCGTTTCTCCTCTTTCAAGGTTAATAGTCTCCCCCACTCCAATCGTATTGTAAGGCATTGCTGTGTCCTGCGAATAGCCAACCAATGGCTTTTTGTTTACTGTCTCTATCAGTTGCTTCAGAAAGACTGAATTTTTCTCCAAAAAAGCTAAAAATTTCTACTTTCCCAGTTTCTTCACTATTTTCAGAAAAAGCAAAAATTAATCTTTGAGCAATAAACGGGCCTATTAACTATTTTTGTTGAAGGAAAAGACAAAAATTTAGGCAGCACTGAGTCTTCTGTCGAAGTGGAAGACAAAATAGTATCTCATAGCAAGCAGCATTAAGAACTTTTGTTGGCTGGTGTTGAGATTTAAGGAAAAGAGCGCCAAAAAGATGGACTTGAGCAATAGACTGAGTTTAGGACTGTTCCTAAGGTAGTATTCTATGTTTTGGTTGGAAAAAAGACATTAAAGCTTTTCGCATTTCTTTCTCATTTAAGCAGGCAGGCTGGGCTTTTCCAAAATGATGTTAAGTAACACCTTGGGAATGCAGCTGCTTACAAAGGTAAGCAAATCCACAGCATCCAAGTGCTTTAAATCAGCTTTGCTCCATACCCCAACCTACTCATTGAAAGGCTTTTCTCTAAAGAAATCATCTATGCTTTTAGCCTTTTTAATGAGCTTCCACAAATCCGTGCTAATCAGGTTCACATAGTGAAGATAGACGTCATATCCACTGATGTCTTAAATGGACATACCTTCTTGCAGGATAAGTTCGCAGAGGTTTACTTTTTGAGCCCGGTCTATGGTGGGGTAGAACTCAACCCAACTGTGTACTAGCGGCAGTAGGCTGCTGAGCCCCTCAGATACCTCGATCTGGTTTTAAATGCACAGAGTAGTGTAGGCAAGTTCAAGACTGGACTGTGCGAAACTGCCCTTGAGCAGATTCACCACCTTATCAATGTTCTTATGTATCATCTTTTGTTTGAGAAGGTGCCGATGTGCGAAAAGGTGGAGTAGCTGCTGCTGAGGGGTCTTGGGAGTTTACATTAGATATATTTGGTCTTTCTAGATTCGCTCCACGTTTTCCAATAGCTCAATCTCCTGCTTCCTCATTAATATATCTCTAATCAACTTATAATCTGCATTTGTCTTTAGACAATCAACTTCTACCAAAAGCAAGTACAGCCCAACTCTTCAAAGACTGCGGCCAACAGCTTATTGGATTGTATATTGTTAGTTGTTATTGATATTTGTTTTGTGAGTTGGTAATATCACAGAAGAGAGCACAATCATTTCTCTTCGGCTTACTATTTCAGCAAATGGTTCTTTATGTAATGCTTCAAAAATGTGCGTCTAAGATATTTGCACTACTCATCCAGCAAAGAATAAGCGTAGTTGTTTGGTCTTTCTCCCCATCTTTCCTGCTCTGCTGCCAAACCTCTTTACTTGAGTGAGATCTTAGTTGACTGAGTTTCAAAGGCTGAGTATTTCTACTTTATACCTTCCAGCGGATAGAAGGGAGGTTTTTTTGAAAAAATTGATTTTTAGAGGCTTTAAGGATTGATCTTGGCCAATGGTTGGTCACTCAAGTTTGCTAAAGAACTTTATTGCATTTCTTACATCTCTTACTCCCTATTCTTAAATGTGGTGATTGTGGACGCTCGTTCTCTTTTAGTGGCAGTTTTCGGGGTCAGATAAGCTCTTTTTTCGCCCAGATAAAGCTGTTCCAATTTGAGGCTTCCTTCTTAGAAGGGTGGATTTCGTGGTTTGGCTGTTGGCGAAGTACTCTTAAAAGATCTGATCTAATGCCTTTATTAAGCTTGGAATGCCGGATTTATCAATCTTTTCCAAGATTGGTGTGAAGAAGTAGACTACTTATCACTGTCCTAATGACTAACTTTTATCTTTTGGATAGTGTCATCTGAGGCCACCCTCCTGAGTAACTTTTCCTTGCCCTATTTCGGGTCCACAATGTAATGAAAATGATAGTGATAGAGGACGGAATGATCTTTTGGTGGCATTTGAGTTCCGTGACGATACGACATACAAATAAAATAATACAATTTCAGAAAAAGAGTAGATTTCGCATAAAATAGTCCCACGAATGCCAAACTAAAAGAGCTTCGTTCCAGTATGTGTTATTTGGCTTCGTGCCTTGAAGGACTACCGAATAAAACCTGCGGACTTTTATATTATAGCTTAAGAGTGAATTAAAGTGTTTAAACAAAAATCACTATTTCTGAATGTTTCGTGATCTTATATAATGTAAGCTTTGAAAGATATATTTCCTTCAGTTACCCAATCAACTGTTTTGTATTCTCTTTTTATAGAAGATCATCAATATCCCTAACTTCTTTTGAGTTAGTTTTCTTTTCTAATATGATTTCACATAGCCATCTTTTAAGAATATCCCCATAAAAATTAATTTTGTTGGTTGTTTTTACTTGACAAATAACTCATTTTCTATCACTTTTAGGTTTATTATTGGAGATTGGTTAAACCCGTTTATATTAAATAAATGCCGAGGCAAGTCATCATAAATATGGACGAAAACTACCCTTTTGGTGAGTGCGAAGAAGGTGATGACCAAACAGTAAGGGTTCTAGTCAGGAGAAAAGTCCCATGGACTGTCTAGCCTGAAACAATGCTGGAAAAGGCCAATTTTTTCAGAAGACTGAACCAAAACTGCATAATTCGGCTATAGCAAATTTTATAAGAATAGTAATGCCTACACCTTCTGTATGAGTACGTCCCGATTCGTATGCAAACATGGATAAAGAACATAAACTAAAAGTTCATCGAGGGATTCTGCCGGCAGCTGATTGAGCTTGGGGAGTATCTGGCCAAGTGCTACATCAATGTGCAGTTGGCTTTGGAAAACGTGGGCATGGATGAAAACTACAAACCAAAATACTTTCTAGACTTCGACTTCCAAGTGAATGAAGCTATGGACAAGCAAATCCTCAAAAATAACTACCATACTCAGGTCCTTTCCTTGTTTAGACCCTACGTCCAGGCAAAACTAGTGCCCAAACCCATCAAACCCAGGCAAGAGCCTGATTCCAAAAACGAGGCTAATCATTCTAGAGCCCTTGTCCCCAGAACACCCAAAAACGATAGTTCTTCAAGTAGCACGATTCGGTTGAGGGAAAAGGCAGTTGCGTTACAGAAATAGAGAAAAAATGAGAGCATTAGTGTGATGGGGAACCAATGGGATTTGATGCCTGCGTAAAAAAACCGGAAGCAGTCCATCCTCTCCTCTGTCTCTAACATCAAAATCAGCAGACTTGGTAGAAGGATTGATTAGATCAAAAACAAGCTAAGAGGAGTTTACTCTCCGTAGCCTCTATACTTACGCCACGAATAGCGTAGCATTGAGAAGAGCTCAAACTCGATTGCCTTCAACTGGGATACTACTGAAAAGATATACACTAACTCGGCCAACCCCAAGCAAGATGCTTTGTAGTCTCAAGCATTCTGCAGCAACATCTTGAAAGAGTTCCAGCAATAGGAAAGCATTTTTTAGAAATTTTAAAAGAATCTAGCCAAACAGCTCACAAGAGGACTGCCTTTGAAGAAGAATGAGTCTTTAAAAGCAAAAGAGTACTAGCAAATGAAGAAATCTGATGACGGCTACTTCAAGGACTTTTTTCAAGTGCTGGAGGACAAGCCAAAAGTATTGGCTTTATAAGCCCCACCCAACCTCAACGCCCCTAGTTACTCAGATTACCCAAGATACTCAACAGAGGTGGGAAAGCCTCTAGCTAGGGCAGAGAAAAATGATAGTGCTAATGGCTAACATTAACAAATGAGATACGAAAGTAGAGGTGACATTGCAAAGTCGGAGAAACAGGGCGTGGTGTAGTTAGAAAACAGGGTAAAGAGTGCCATTAACAAAAGTAAGAAGCTGATAAATAAGTTTAAGACTGATAAATGATTTATTTTTCATTATTACTCCAAAAAGTATTCTAATCTGCTTTTACCTGGCGTTGGCTCCAAGATTCTTCTATTAGCTGATTCTCATAGCTCTGAGTTCGAAAGACAGTAAAGGAGAATATAGTAAAATATAGTGAAATCATTCTTAAAACTTCCATCCATTCCTTAGAATGCAGCTTTTACCTTTTCTCTTTAGCTTAAATATTGATTTTACTTCGAGATGTCTGGATTTTTCAAAACGACTGGCGGCACTCAAAAGTGGTAACTCTTACAGCTTTGTGTTAGTTCTTTGTTTTTCCTCTGATTTGGCTAAGGTTTTCAGATGAGAGATTTATGGTACAAAGGAGCCTTTTTGCTTATTAGGAGTTGTCTTTTAGGTCAACTGTTTTTGGTAGAGAGTATCAAGTCCTTACTTTAACAAATTTTGTTTATTCTAAGAGGCATCAAAGGTCCATACATTCGATAAATTGAGATTCAAATCTTTGTCTAAAATCCACTCTGTTTACAATCTTTTCACTACAAAAGAATGCTGATTCTAAATGTAGGCAATCATTTAGAGTGTAAGAATTTTAGCATAGTTTCTAAAATCCTGGCTGTTAGTTGTTTCTATTTTAAGCAATTAAATTGCATGTTTTTCATGCTCCCAGCTCTTTGAATGGTTTAAAACATTCTTAAATTTTCGAATCAGCTACTTTTCGGATTATTTGTAACTTTTTTGTGAGCAGGAGACCAAAATAGGTGAGATTTTTTCATCCCCTTCTATTAGCACTCTAACATATACCAAGTCAAGCAAATTAAACTTATAGTCTGCAAAAGCCAAAGCTTAGGAAAAGCTTAGTATATCCTCCCTCCCGTTTTTCCCGTATATCACACAAAATGGTTTTTTCTCAGCCAAGCCATTCCTTCTATACCTTGCTTCGGGACTAATCTTAAGTTTTCTAACTAAAGGAGCTGAAGTGTGACCACTCAGAAGTCCAGGCAAGTACTCTTTTTACTCCAGAAAGTGAACAGTCTAGGGATGGCTTTGGCTTTTCTAGAGCAGGTCTTGGGCCAACTTTGACCGAAATTTATAAAAATAGAGGTGACTAAGCCAATACTTGAGCTTGCTTGACTCCAACTTGGCTGTCGCAAATCTGACCACCTACTACTTATAAACTACTTTTAGGGTGGCTCCGTCTACAACTACAAAGCTACAGGGGCTCACATCGACCTTATTCGCAATCAGCTTCATCACTGGGAGAATGGTTTTGATAGGTTGTTGCAAAGTATAGTCCACTCTTTGTGCTCTATCAGTTTGCAGCTTTGATTGAGTTGGCCATTTGCTTTTGGTAAATTAAAGTTTATTGCTTTCGCCTTACTGACTGAAAATGTTAAAGATTAAGTCTCTTGACTTACTCTAAATAGCCTTCTGTTTGGGAGTAAGCTTTCTTTTGTTATCCTTGGGACTGTTCATTTTTTATAATCGGAGATAACACAGTTAAGGGCTATGATTAAGGCAAACTGGTTAAAAATATCACTCATATTTTGTTTTTGGAAAAAGAAGCGGTGTTGACTTTGTTCGGCTTACGGGCCGACTAGTTGCCTTTTTCCTTCTACTTTTTTTACAACTGCTCAGCCCTCATTTTGGTGCTCTAGACGATGGACAAAGATTGCCTCTCCCTTGCCTGCAGACGTGAGGCTATTTTCGGCCTGCCTCCGTATTCTTCTAAAAAGTAGCGGTCATCTTCGTCTGGTGCGTACATTTTGGCGATGTTGAACTGTTTGAGCTTCAAATGCTCCAGAGTGATTTTTTAGAGCATTTGCCAACTTACTTCTCCCTCTTTGTACTCCACTTTTGGCTAGTTTTTCGCCTTCGCCTCTATCTTTTTTACTTACTATACTTTCAGTTCCTTGACTGCCTTTTCCCTTTACTTTTTCATTTACTTTCTCCTTCTTGAATTCTACTCCTATTTAAGGGCCTGCTAGTTGCTCGGCTTAGGCAATGGCCTTTCCTTGATTTTCTCTTTCTTTTCGTTCATCTTGGCTTTGAGTTTAAGCAGCCCTACGTAACATAAAACATACTTTCCTCTTCTTACTGCATTGCCTGTAACTTCGACTACGATAGAACATTGCTGGTCTACTTGTCCTTATTGTGGCTGATGTAGTTCTGCAGATTGAGAGAAGTGAGTTTGTTTTTGTAGGCTTAAACGCTGTCAATGTTGATCATCTGGTAGTAGAATTCTATCTTTTCCTCATTGGTCAGTTTGAGTAAAGAGTTGAACTCTTCTAGTTTTTTGTAGGTGATTTCCTCGACAGCTGCATTTTCCTTCTTGGCTTTCTCAGCGACCTCTCTTACCTCATTGTTAGGATCTTCTAAATCTTAATTCTTCATGAGTTCTTCCACCAAATCGTCGTTCTCATTGTTTTCTACCTGACTGTGAGAAACTGCAGCCTTTTTTTTGCTTTTCTAAGGCTAGTCCTTTTCCGAACTCTTAACCTATTAACTTCCCTTTTACTAGGACTTCTCTTTGTCAGACCCTTCTGACTGGAGACCTAACTTCTTCTTTCTTCTCTTTTAGTTCATGATCTTTATTCGTTAGATTCTTTGCCGATTTTCTTCCTGCTTTTGGTTGTAGATTTGCTTTTAGTCCCAGTATATCACTGCTAGTTTCTATATCGCTTGGACAAACTCTTCAAAAGAGAGGTCTCTGCTGTTGGAAGATATCTTTTTGAAGGCAGTGATGATATTGTTTTTGTCTACCACTTCTCTGCTTTTTTCATCAATGACTGCGGCGGTCATCTGGAAATCTCTGAGGAAAAGGAAAAACCTTTCCATAGTCATATGGACTTTGTCGTACTAAAGTCTATCAAAGGTCATATGCTTGCCCACTCTGAACACGTGGGTACAGTAATGCTTGAATACCTCTTAGAGATGGCTTAGCCTCAACAAACTGAGTTCTGCGCAGCGTTTTATGAGGTTTCTCCTCAAAGCTAGCACTTCAATATGTGTTTCATGCTATTTGACAAGTTTCTGATCTTCTGCGTTCTCTTTGATATCGCTTTGGAGGCGAAAGATTTCGTTTTCTATCTTATTGGTCAGTTATTAGCGTTATTGGGGAGTTCTAGGTAGGGGAAGGTTTACTTGGGCAGCGAAGTGGCTGCGTTAGAGTTCATCAATCAATTAATATAAAACCGAAATCAGGCGAAAAGTGGGCCTTGCTAAGATAGATTGTTAAAATCAAAAGTAAGCCACTCTTGTAGAACATTAGAAACGAAGCATCACACTTGCCCTTTGGTGAGATCGTTGAGCAGCACGTTTTCGAGGGCACCCTGCCGCTTGAAGCCTTCCCTGATCTTCGTCTGCAACAACTAGCTTGTTATCACTTCGTTCACTCCGATCTTCCGCCGCTCCAGCAGAAACTTCTAGGGATGTAAAACCACATTTGTCAAATCTGGCTTCATATTGCTACTGATGGAACTGGACTCTTTCAACAGCTTTTCCTTGGACTTGGAGGAAACGAAAGTTTTATTCCTAACCCCGAACCCCCTTTCTGTGCCCTTTTCAGTCTTCTTGCCAGGGTTGGTCACTCCGAAGTCAGGGATGTCAAAGGACCTGTCGTAGAGTTGGGTAAATTATAGGTTGGAAAACAGGTTCTAGACCTTTTTGCGGTCGTAGCCTTTTTTGTAGATGGTTTAGAGTCCCTCGAAAAGGGTGATCAAAAACTAGAAATTTCTGATAACGTGGACATTGGTTCCACTGCACTTCCAAGGGTTGCGTATTAGTTTGTTGATTTCGGCTGTCTTTTGCTCGGAGTCAGCTATTTCGCGCGAGGTATAGTTGGGCCAATTCGTGGAGAGCACAACAGTGAAATCTGAGTAGTGGGTTGGGTACCATTGTTGGTGTAGAGGGTGAGGGAGGGACGGGTAGTGGGGGAGGCGACCCAGCGCTTGGCCTTACTTTCCTGGGCAGCGAAGGAGTTGCAGGAGTAGAGTCTTGCTATCTTCTAGTTGCGCCACAGGTCGTAGACCCTGAGGTTGGCATTGGCGTCCAGAGCGAAGGCTATGCCGAGTTCTGAGACCTTGATGTTGAGTATGGGGTAGTCTAGCTTGGACTAGAAGATGTTGGTGCGCTTGATTTCGTTGGTGAGGTTGAGCAGGTTGTCGATCTGCACTTCCCCCTTGCTCGTGCCCGAAATCAGCTTCCAACGCTAGAAGAATGCGAGTTAGGTGATTGCGCCTTTCTGCTTGGCAGTGTTCATGTGGATGTTGAGGGAGTTAGTGGTCCACACTGATGTCACTCCGTTGGCCAGCCCTGCGCCGAAGTACTCGTCGTGTTGAGAGAGGGCAGTAGCCGTGATGTCGTCAATGTTTTTGAGGATTTTGAGGTTGGCAAAGGTGAGTTTCTGAGCGAGTATTTGGTTCTTATCATTGGTGAAGTGGGGGGGTATCTTCTGCTGGAAGTGCTGGATGTAGATGAAGTTGCAGTAGTAGTTGGCAGTCTTGGGCAGGAAGGGGGCGATGTAGAAGGCGCGAGTGTTGGTCCAGCCGTAGAGCACCCTCTCGCAGATGTCCACGTACCTCCCCTTCTAGAATGACTTCTTCTTCTACAGCTCCACCCGCGAGTGCAGCACGAACAAGAACGGGCTGTAGTGCGGCCTGCCGTAACCCTAGCTGTTGTCGTTTCCGTTCTACAGCACCACCTCCCTCAACCCTTGAGCTTCGTTGAACAGCAGCTCCTCAGCCGGGGCCTAGGCCGGCGCCTCCTTCTTCTCCTCCTTCTTTTCTTCCTTCTTCTTGGGGTCCTTCTTGAGTTCGGGCTCAGGGGCGACTGGCTCGGACCTCTTGTTGATTTTGGAGAGGATCTGCTGCTCGGTGAGCGGCTTCTTCTTGCCGGGGAACTTGATCTCGAAGAAGGGTTCGGTGAGTGGGATGGGTTAGGACTCGATGATGGCGTAGTTGAGAGGGTACCTGAGCTTCTTCTTGAACTCCTCTTCCTCGAGAGGGATGGTCTGCCCCCTCTGGATGGCGTCGATGTCAATGGGTACTTCGGAGATGCGGTAGCCGAGGATGGAGCCGGCGTAGGTGTAGACTATGAGGAGGCGGGAGTAGTCTTAGAAGTGGCAGGAGTAGGGCAGTTTGGCGGGGTCGTCGCAGGTGGGTGCCACCCTGACCTCGTGCGTCACCGCCAGCTTGGGCTGGTCGTGGCGGTACCGCAAAATGTATATTTTGTTGTGCCCGTTAAGGATGGCTGCTGCCGTCGTGAATGTCACGTCCCCGTCACTCACCTACCCCTCTGCAATATGCTGCACTCTCCTGCCCGCTCCCAGTTCCTTCTTGTGGAAGACGGTCTTCTTGGCCAGGTCGAGCAGGTAGATGCTGCCCGCCTTGTCGCCGGCCAGCAGGTGGTTGTGGGTGTTGGAGGAGGACGAGAAAGTAGTGATGCTGTCGGGGTCCAGGGTGTTCTGCGAGTGGTACTCCTTGATGGTGCCCTCGTAGTTCTTGTCCTTGCGCTTCTGCTCGACCTCGAACAGCCTGAGACTGAGTTGGTAGAGGATGGTTTCGGAGAGGACCTCTGCGATGAGGCGGTAGGGCTGCGGGAGTTGGTCCTAGCGGTTGTCGGGATTGCAGATTTGCCATTCATCCAGGTCCAGCCTATTCATTGAAGTTTCAATTATAACCATCTTCCAACCAGCTCACAGCACACAGCCACAGCTTAATAGCTCAACACCACACTCACACAGCACCACCAGCACACATCCACACAGATGGATGGATGAAATGTGCTGAATAATCGCTAAGAGCCTGCCTCTAAGACTAGAGGCGCTAAAATACAAGAACCTATATAAGTAGCCACAGCACATCAGTGCACAGCAGCACAGCACACCAGGACACAGCACTGTTGCCTTGTTAGTCCTAATCTGATTGGACATGATCTCCCTCATCTTATTCACCAATGCGACCTAACCCACTCAAATTTGACTGCAGTTGCCGATTTGACC
>Ga0316217_10006888_pt1 | contig 11051 bp, 7 predicted proteins | sample 1anoAmetaG_FD_203633 | JGI IMG/M metagenome (GOLD analysis project Ga0316217, IMG submission 203633) | Freshwater microbial communities from Trout Bog Lake, Wisconsin, USA - 1anoA | ecosystem: Environmental > Aquatic > Freshwater > Lake > Hypolimnion/Profundal zone | place: USA: Wisconsin... | reverse complement strand
TATTCTTTCACATGTTACCACAAAAGATTTATTTTTGTGGTATTAATATTGGAGTATTATTTCGTTTCGGTCCTGAAGCAGTTATTGTTTTCTTTGTTTTATCAGGTTTTGTTATTAAGTATACTTACGAGAAATCTAAAGATAAGAGTTTTAGTTTCTACTTTATTCGTAGATTTATAAGATTTTACGTGCCTTTGATTTTTATTTTTTTACTTGGTTATTTGTTGAAATGTTATCAAACAGGTAGTTGGGCTGATCCCGAATTGAGTATAATGACTGGTAATATATTTATGTTGCAGGATGTTATTTCGCAAAAACCTCATGTAATAGTACCTACATATATGGGGAACGGAGTGTTATGGTCGCTGTCGTATGAATGGTGGTTTTATATGCTTTTCTTTTTCCTAGCTTCAAAGATTAAAAGTGCGAATTTAAATAAAGCTGTTTCCATAATAACTGTTGTAGCAGCAGCTTCTTATCTGATATATCCATTTATAATCAATCGTTTAGCTATGTATTTTGCGATCTGGTGGGTAGGAGTTCGATTTGCAGATGCCTATATGAATCAAAAGAAATTCGATTTCAACTTGATTCGACCGCATATAATGCTTCTATCAATTATCATTACAATACTGGGAATTAATCTGATTGTTAATTTCTCATATACAAAGGTTTACTCTTATCCTTTAGTTGCTTATCCATTTATTGAATTAAGACATTTTGTTTTTGCAATGATGTTAATGGTTGGAGCAGTTATATGGAAAAACCTGAAATGGTTTGGGTTTGATGCAATTTTTGGATATTTTAAATATCTAGCTCCTTGTTCATATGTAATTTATATTTCTCATCATTATCTTGTCATTGAGGCAACATATCTTCAATTTATTCATAATAAGATATATGAGTATGGATTATATCTAGTGTTCCTGATTGCATTCTCCTATTTACTTGAGGTTGTAATTTACGAAAGGATTAAGAAATTAATTCTTGGTTAAGGTATTATTTTGAACACAATTATAAAAATATCACCATGAAAATAGGTATAGAAGGTCAACGGCTTTACAGGAAAAAGAAACATGGCATGGATATGGTGGCCTTAGAATTAATAAAGAATCTTCAGAAAATTGATATTCAAAATGAGTATGTGATTTTTGTGAAACCTGATGAAGATAATTCATGTATCCCTTTTGCTTCTAATTTTAAAATTGTTGAACTTGCCGGTGGACCTTACCCAATCTGGGAACAAGTTTTATTACCACGAGCAGCTGAATTGGAAGGATGCGAATTGCTTCATTGTACTAGTAATACTGCTCCAATCTGGTGTAAAGTACCTCTGATTATAACACTTCATGATATAATTTATTTGGAAAGCATAAGTGTTTTCAAAAAATCTGGTACGTGGTATCAGAAATTCGGAAATATGTATCGCCGATGGGTAGTTCCGACTATAGCTAAGAAAAGTAGGAAAGTGGTTACTGTATCAAACTTCGAAAAAGAAAGGATTCGTAATTTTATGGGATTAGGAGATAATCTGACAGCAATTTACAATGGAGTAGGTGATCATTTCGTAAAAATTACAGATAAGGATATATTGTTAAAAGCAAAACAGAAATACAAACTGCCAGATAATTTCATGTTCTTTTTAGGAAATACTGATCCTAAGAAAAATACACCTAATGTGCTGAAAGCATTTGCTGATTTTAGTAGTCATTCAAAAACTAAATATAAACTTGTAATGCTTGATTATGAGGAAAAAGCTTTAATGCAGGTATTGAATGAAATCGGACATCCTGAAATTCGATCTGATATTGTAATAACCGGCTATGTGCCAAATTCCGAAATGCCCGCTATCATCAATCAGTGTAAAGTGTTTTTATATCCCTCTTTACGTGAAAGTTTCGGTATTCCAATTCTGGAAGGAATGGCCTGCGGAGTTCCGGTAATAACTTCGAATACTTCGTCAATGCCTGAAATAGCAGGTGAAGCTGCTATTGTTGTAAATCCAATAAATTATATAGAAATATCAAATGCAATTAATTGGTTATTAGGGGATAACGATTACAGAAACATTATTATAGCCAAAGGATTGGAACGTGTCAAAAAATTCACATGGAAAGGAATGTCTGAGCAGTATTTAAAAATATATGAAGAAGTTTATTCCGAACTTAATAAAAAATTGTAGATGAAAAATAGAGATATAATTATAGTGGGGATTCAGTCGTGGGATATAAAAATAGGTAGTAATTGTAAAAATATTGCCACTGAATTTGCTAAAAATAATCGCGTTTTATATGTAAATCATCCTATTGACCGTTTAACTTATATGCGTTCTAAAGCTGAAAAGAATAAACGGGTAAAAAATGATAAATCATTAGTATTAAATGAAGTTGAGAAAAACTTATGGGTTTTTTATCCTCAGAAAATTATTGAATCTATTAGCAGCTTGTCAATAAATGTATTTTTTGACATACTCAACAAACACAATAACTGCATTTTTGCAAATGAAATAAAAAAGGCAATCAAGAAATTGGGATTTAGCAATTATATCCTCTTTTGCGACAGTGATATGTTTCGCAGCTTCTATCTGAAAGAGTTGCTTAAACCTGAAAAATATATATATTATTCCCGTGACAATTTATTGGCAATAAAATTTTGGCAAACTCAAGGTTGCAGAATAGAGCCAATGCATATGGCAAAAGCAGATATGGTAATGGCTAACTCCACATATTTGACTCAAATTGCATCCAAATATAATCCAAAAAGTTTCTTTGTTGGTCAGGGCTGCGAATTGTCAATGTTCAAACGGGAAAATATAAAGTCAGAACCAGCAGATATTTCTGTCATATCTAAACCTATTATCGGGTATATCGGTGCATTAACGACACTACGACTTGATATTGAAATTATTAAATATTTGGCCATAAGCAAACCAGCATGGAGTATTGTCCTTGTGGGCCCTGAAGATGTAGATTTTGAAGCGAGTGATTTGCATAATATGTCCAATGTCTGGTTTTTGGGGAGTAAACCTGAGAATGAACTTCCTGCATACCTAAGTGCTTTCACAGTGGCTATTAATCCTCAAATATTAAACGAAGTAACAATTGGAAATTATCCCCGTAAAATTGACGAATACCTTGTTATGGGCAAACCAACTGTGGCTACTGATACCGTAGCTATGCAATATTTTAAGGATTTTGTTTCACTTGTTAAAGATAAAGATGAATGGGTAAATGCGGTTGATTGGGAATTGGAAAATGTAACAAAATTAAAAATGGAAAAAAGCATGCAATTTGCCAGTAATCACACTTGGGAAAATAATGTGAAAGAAATATATAAATTATTTGAGAAAGAAACTAGTAACTAAATGTTTATGACAATTACAGAGAAAATAAAAAATTCAGAAAAACTAAAAAAGATAGCTCTTTGGGTATTAACTCCTAAGAATCAAGCACGACCAAGATGGTGGATTAAATGCTTTGTAAATCCGTTATTTAGACATAAAGGAAAAGGTGCTCGAATTCAACGTACTGCTCGAATTGATATCCTTCCTTTCAATTCTTTCAGAATAGGAGCGAATTCAACCATCGAGGATTTTTGCACGGTAAACAATGGCATGGGACTAATTAATATTGGTTGTAATACGCGCATTGGCATTGGTTCGGTACTCATTGGCCCCATTAATATTGGAAACAACGTAAGATTGGCACAAAATGTTGTTATTACGGCTTTAAATCACAATTATACCGATATAACAAAACCTATTTCTGAACAAGGCGTAAGAACAAAAGAAGTTTTCATTGGAAATGAAACATGGATTGGTGCCAACTCGGTAGTGCTACCTGGTGTAACTGTCGGTAAACATAGTGTAGTCGCTGCTGGCAGTATTGTGACTAAAGACGTACCTTCATACTCAGTAGTAGCAGGTAATCCTGCAAGGGTAATCAAAAAATACAATGAAGAAACAGCAGATTGGGAGAAACTATAAAAAAATAATGAAACGGAGAAGTTCAAAAGCCTGTTTCGATATTGATGGCGTCCTTTGTGTTGACCCTACCGATGATCAAAATGATGATGGTCCAAGATACCGGGATTTTATCCTGAATGCCGATCCACTGTTTATTCCAAAATGTAAAGTTGGAACGCTCGTCACTTCCCGTTTGGAAAAATACAGAAAAGAAACTGAAGTATGGCTAAAAAAAAATCATGTACAATATAACAAGCTCGTTATGCTTGATTTGCCTGACATGAAAGCACGCCAAAAAGCAAACAATCATGCAGTTCACAAAGCCAACACGTACAAACAGGGCGATTATATCCTGTTTTTTGAAAGTTCACTGAATCAAGCACTCGAGATTAATCGAATCACCAAAAAACCTGTATTGTGTACTGAAAATTTCGAAATGATTTACGATGCACAGTCGTTTATTTATAATATGAAAAGCGGCAAACATTTTCCAGGATTGAGAAATTTTGCCTTAAAAATGCGTGATAAAATCAGAAAAAGATAATCTCTAATTCTACTATATGAATCCACTAACCATTGTTGTTGCTACTGATGATCATTATATGGTCATGCTGGCTGCTTTGATTAAATCCATTGAAGCACATCTTAATAAGGGAGAAAAAATCAACCTGTACATTATTGAAAATCAAGTAAAAAAGACAAGTAAAACAAAACTTGATAATTCAATAAACAGGGATATTGTCACTCTTTTTTGGATAAAGTCAACTGAAATTATACCAGTTGGAACAAAGTTGCCCATCGATAAAAGTTCGTTTCCACTTACCATCTATTTACGACTTTTCATTCCTTACTTTATTCCAAAGGAAATAGAAAGAGTTTTATACCTGGATATTGATATGATTGTACTCCGTGATATTTCGGAACTATTTGAGGTGGAGATAGGAAACAGTATAATAGCCGCAGTGCTGGATCCCAAAGTCAGGACATTCGATAACAGTTGGGGAGGGGTTAAAAATTTCAAGGAACTTGGACTGCCCGGAGATACGCACTATTTCAATTCAGGTCTGTTATTAATGGACACTCAGAAATGGAGAGATGCCAATATTACCAATAAAACAATTGAATGTATTGATAAAAATAAAGATTTTGCGAATTATCCGGATCAATATGGTCTAAATATAGTTTTAGCAAACAAATGGTTTGAGTTGGATAGCAGATGGAATCATTTTGCGACAATAGATTATCCAGATCCATTTTTGATTCATTATGTTCAACGAAAACCTATCTATAAATCATACAATTATAATGTTGAATATCGGGATAAATTTTATTTTTACCTGAGTCAAACTCAATGGAAAAAATTCAGGCCCATTGGAGAGTTTAAACGCTATTCAAAAAAGATAAAGAATATTCTCGAAAAGATGATTAAAAAGTAATCATTGTGCTAATACAATAGGCAATTAGACAATGGGAGCTCCTTAAATAGTATTTTTGTCGATACATTCCGGATCTGCAAGCTCTACACAGGGTTCTGCACAGTAAACTCTTACAGGTTTTTTTCAATGAAATGGGTTCATTGTCATTATGACTATAATTTGATGCGTATTAGAGTTACATTAAGCTCATTGGGTGCAAAACCCGATAGTCATTAAAATAATTATAAAGACAGCAAGAAACCCCTCAGCACCCATCCTGTTGATTTAGGATATTTTAATATTAGGGTCGTAATTATCTTTAAAATAAATGCTTAATTGTTTTGTCATCTCATTTATATTCATTATATTTGAAGGGTAAAGGAGCCAGTTTTAGATCGGGAATTAGTATTGCAAATTCTCAATGGGAAGTTCGATAGCTTGACAAAACAGCTTAATATCGCGGTTGTTAGAATTGATGAGTTAGAAAAAGATTGGTTAAGTTATAAAGACAAAATATATCTCAAATAACTATTTTTTAATAAGTAAAAAACCATTCTATTATGGAAAGTCTCAAAATAATCTTTTGGATTCTAATTGCGCTTATTTTTTATACCTACCTGGGATATGGAATCCTATTATTTATTCTTGTCACGTTTAAGCGACTTTTCAAAAAGAATAAACAATTCAATGATTTGAACCTTCCAGATGTTACCCTATTGATTACAGCCTATAACGAACAAAGTTGCGTAAAGGTAAAAATCGAAAATAGTCTTCATTTAAATTATCCAAAGGATAAGCTGCATCAGCTATGGGTTACGGATGGTTCAAATGATCAAACCGGCGAATTACTGGCTGTTTATCCTGAAGTGGAAGTATTGCACAAGCCTGAACGTAATGGAAAGATTGCAGCCATGAACCGTGGAATCAAGTTTGTAAAAACACCCATCGTTATTTTTTCCGATGCAAATACCCTCCTGGGGAAAGAATCAATAAACCGGATTACGAAAATGTTCAGAGATCCAAAAGTGGGATGTGTTTCAGGAGAAAAACGAATTTTCAATGCAGCAGAAGAAGCTGCTTCGGCTGCCGGCGAAGGTCTTTATTGGAAATATGAATCGAAATTAAAACAATGGGATGCTGAGTTGTATTCGGCTGTTGGTGCCGCCGGTGAATTATTTGCCATTCGAACAGAACTTTTCAATGAAGTAGAAGGCGATACCCTGCTTGATGATTTCATTATTTCACTGCGTGTGGCTATGCGTGGTTACAAAATTGATTACGATCCGGAAGCTTATGCTATAGAAACAGCTTCAGCCAATGTGAAAGAAGAGCTCAAGCGTAAAATCAGGATAGCAGCAGGCGGAATACAGTCAGTTGTAAGGCTGTATCCATTGCTAAATATTTTCAAGTATGGTATATTATCGTTTCAATACATTTCGCATCGGGTTTTACGTTGGACGGTTACTCCTGTAGCCTTATTAGGCGTATTTTTACTGAATATATTCCTGATTCCTATATCAAATCTGTATGCCGTATTAATGATATTGCAGATACTTTTCTATCTCTCTGCTCTCATTGGCTGGATTCTTGAAAACAAAAAATTAAAAGCAAAGATATTTTTCATTCCATTCTATTTCTTTATCATGAATTATGCCGTATTTATGGGTTTTGGGCGCTATTTAAAAAAATCACAAAGCGTAAACTGGGAAAGGGCAAAAAGGGCTTCAACAATACAATCAAAATAACTAATTAAATATATATCATGAGCAGAATATTAATTACAGGGGGTGCGGGATTTATAGGTTCACATCTGTGTGACAGACTTCTAAGTGAAGGGAATGAAGTGATTTGTCTGGATAACTTTTTTACCGGCAGACGTAAAAATATCGAACATAATCTTTCCAACGGATATTTTGAGTTTGTACGTCACGATGTGACCACACCTTATATGGCAGAAGTTGATGAAATTTATAATCTGGCTTGTCCTGCTTCGCCTATTCATTACCAGTATAATCCCATTAAAACCGTGAAAACATCAGTTATGGGTGCGATCAATATGCTCGGATTAGCAAAACGAGTAAAAGCTAAAATATTACAGGCATCCACAAGTGAAGTCTATGGTGATCCGAACATTCATCCACAGCCAGAGGAGTACTGGGGAAATGTGAATCCAATAGGTATCCGTTCGTGTTACGACGAAGGCAAACGTTGTGCTGAAACATTGTTTATGGACTACCATCGTCAAAATGGGGTTAAGATCAAGATTATCCGGATATTCAATACTTACGGTCCACGAATGAATCCAAATGATGGACGTGTGGTTTCTACTTTCATAGTTCAGGCTTTGCGAGGCGAGGATATTACTGTTTTTGGAGATGGACAACAGACCCGAAGTTTCCAATATGTTGATGACTTATTGGAAGGAATGATACGTATGATGAAAACTCCTGATTCAATAATAGGTCCGATTAATATTGGCAATCCATATGAATTCACTATGATTGAGTTAGCCACTAAAGTAATTGACCTGATCGGATCGAAATCGAAATTAATATTCCAACCATTACCCTCTGACGATCCAAAACAGCGTCAACCGAATATTACAAAAGCTAAAGAGTTGCTTGACAACTGGAATCCGAATGTTCAGCTTCAGGAAGGCCTACTAAAAACAATTGTTCACTTTGAAGAAGAACTTAAAATAAACAAGTAATTTTTATTGCCAGAGTTTGAGTTTTTATTGATTAAGGGCTCTAAGTTCTCACTATCGGAGATAGAACTACAATAAAGATAACGATATCCCTAACCTGGACAAGCCAGAATTAAGAATAGCACGCTGATTTACGCTGATTTAGCGGATTAAAAACGGATAAGAAAAATACTGCGTATTTTGATTTAAAGACCAAACATGAATAAGTTTGAGAACGTAAAGCTCACAATATTGTGCCATAAAAGACATGAATTTGAGAAATTAGATACTAAATTCAATTGATCAATAAGGGTAATAAGGGCTGATTTGTGGGGTGTCAGCTTTTCTACCAAGGGGTAAAAAAACGAAAATAAGGTTTTTTAATACAAACAACATAATGATTGTAAGAACGCTAAGAACACTAAGAACCACTGTCCTTAGTGCCCACTATATCAAACTGTAAGTGGCATTGCAAATTTTCAAAGAAATATTTAATAAATAATAATTATACTCGGATGGAAACACAAACTATAAAAACAGAAGTTTTATTTGAACTTATTTTTAGTGCCGAGCATAGTGAAAATGAAGTTGAGATAATTGATGAGGTTTTGCAAGCTTATTTGCACAAACTCAACTGCTTCATGGCAGGAATAATTAAGATAAATGACACAGTATTAATTGAAAAACAAGTACTTCCTAGTACGTTTATAAATGATCCTGCCTGGAAGTTTTTAAAAGATTACATGAACGATCATCCAAAGAAAGGCTTTAGTGAAGTCATTCATGGCGACAACTTTTATTATATTTATCATTTGAGTAATTACGGCTATTTAATTATTGGAAGAAAAGACTCCTTTGAAAATATATTTACAGACAAATTTCACCTTGTAGTTAATTTGTTGGGTAAAAAATTATCGCAATCAATATCAAATGAACATCACAAATATATCGAGAAAGAACTGGCTGATGAACAACGATTATTAAGAACCATCATTGATAATATTCCCATAAATATTTATGCCAAGGATTTACAATATCGGAAAACACTAGCTAATGCAAATGAATTGAAGCACTTAGGGAAAAGTTCTGAGTTCGAAGTGATAGGAAAAACAGATACAGAACTTTACGGTGAGTCTGTCGGAAAGAGTACATTTATAGAAGATAAAAAAGTGTTGGTGGAGGGTGAATCAATTCAGGCAGAAGAAAGATATGTTACTAACGATCGCTGGGCATTGGTTTCAAAACTCCCGATAAAAGAGGAAGACGGTTCAATAAGCGGAATGGTAGGTATAAGTGTCGACTTTACTGAACAAAAAAAAGCTCAGGATCAGACATTATTGTTCTTAAATTTATTGGATAATTCGTCCGATGCAGTTCAAGTTTCTCTCGAATCAGGTCAACTTTTTTATATCAATAAAACAGCTGGTGAAAGATTGGGCATTGACCCTAAAAACGCACAAAATTATTTAATAACTGATTACATAAATAACTTCAACACTTTAGAGGATTGGAAAAAACATGTTGAAGAATTAAAATCATGTGATTTTATTACAACTGAAGGAGTCAATATAAACCAAAAAACAGGATGCAAATTTCCTGTAGAAGTGCAGATTAAGCATGTTGTAATTAACGGCAATGGCTATATTATTGCCAATTCCCGTGATATTTCGGAGCGTAAGCTGGCTGAAGAAGCCTTAAAGGAAAGTGAAACCCGATTCAAGCTAATGGCCGATACCTCTCCTGTATTAATCTGGACTGCAGGCATAGACACTTTATGCGATTATTTCAACCAAACCTGGCTCGATTTTACAGGTCGCACTATGGAACAGGAACAGGGCAATGGATGGGTCGAAGGTGTTCACCCAGATGATTTTCAACAATGTCTCAATACCTATTTGGATTCGTTCAAAGTTCGAAATAGATTCAGCATGGAATATCGAATGAAACATGCTGATGGTCAATATCACTGGCTACTGGATATTGGGAATCCCCGTTTCACAGCTGAAGGATTATTTATAGGTTACATCGGTTCATGTGTGGATATTACGGAGATCAAGAATATTGAAAAAACACTCCGTTATCAGACAATGGCATTAGATCAAAGCCCGGTAAGTATCGTTATGACCAACCTTAAAGGAGATATAGAGTATGCCAATCCAAAAGCATGTGAAACGTCTGGATATACACTAGAAGAGCTTATTGGACAAAATCCAAGGGTTCTAAAATCAGGAAAAACTCCTTTAGGAGAATATCAGGTCCTTTGGAACTCTATCACTCAGAATAAATCCTGGAAGGGAATTTTCGATAATAAACGCAAAAATGGTGAGCTTTACTGGGAATCAGCTGAAGTTTCACCGATTCTGGATACTCATGGAGGGATATCAAGTTATCTGGCAATAAAAGAAGAAATTACAGAGCGTAAAAAGCTTGAAATTGCAATACTTGAAAATGAAGAAAAATATAGGATTATATTTTTTCAAAATCCACAACCCATGTGGATTTACGATATGGATACCCTCGATTTTCTGGAGGTAAATCAAGCGGCAATGGACCACTACGGATATACAAAACAAGAATTTTTGTCTATGAAACTTAAAGACATAAAACCCGTTGAAGATATAAAAGAATTTAATTTGTCATTAGAGAGAGTCAAAACTGATGAAAACACTATTGAAGAATGTAAACATATTAAGAAAAATGGAGAAATGATTGATTTAGAGGTAACTGCATATTCCATTCTGTTTAATGGGAAAATGGCACGTCATAACTTAATGAATGATATTACCACACGGAAACAAAATGAAATAAAACTTCAACAAAGTGAATTGAAATACAGACAAATAACTGAGAATATTTCGGATGTTGTTTGGACCAGCGATTTGCAATTCAACCTCATATTTATGAGTCCATCTATTGAAAAAATGGTTGGTGAACCGCTTGAAATCTATATGAAGCGACCGTTGACTGAAAAATTCAGTAAAAAATC
>Ga0316217_10006887_pt1 | contig 11051 bp, 8 predicted proteins | sample 1anoAmetaG_FD_203633 | JGI IMG/M metagenome (GOLD analysis project Ga0316217, IMG submission 203633) | Freshwater microbial communities from Trout Bog Lake, Wisconsin, USA - 1anoA | ecosystem: Environmental > Aquatic > Freshwater > Lake > Hypolimnion/Profundal zone | place: USA: Wisconsin... | reverse complement strand
AAAGTGTTAGAGCACAAAAGGTCTCAGATAAAGGACGCAGGGCTCTGGGGTCTGCATTTACCTAAAAAAGAAGGTGGTCTTGGATTGACGCTGTGTGAGTTTGGCCAGTTAAGTGAGGCACTTGCAATGGCACCGCTATACGGGCACTACACTTTTAATTGCCAGGCACCCGATATCGGCAACATGGAGTTGCTCAGTAAATTTGGTACCGCTGGAATAAAAAAAGAATTTTTACATCCGTTGCTTGAAGGTAAAACACGCAGTTGTTTTGCCATGACCGAACCGGAGTTTGCGGGTTCCAATCCTGTAAAATTAGGTACAACGGCAGTTCGAGACGGTGATGATTTTGTCATCAACGGACATAAATGGTTTACCAGCGGTGCGGAGGGGGCAACTTTTGCCATCGTGATGGCGGTTACAAACCCCGAGGCTGCCGCTCACCAGCGTGCAAGCATGATTGTGGTGCCAACCAACACACCGGGTTTTAAAATTGAACGCAACGTGGCCGTAATGGGTGAACAGGGAAGTGGTTGGGCCAGCCACGCTGAGGTTACCTTTACCAATTGCAGGGTACCAATAAATAATTTAGTGGGTGAAGCCGGTTCGGGGTTTAAACTGGCACAGGAACGTTTGGGACCCGGCCGCATACATCATTGCATGCGCTGGATTGGTATTTCGGAACGGGCATTTGGTATGATGTGCGAACGCGCTGCAACCCGTGAAATTGAAAATGGTATTATGCTTGGCGAAAAGCAATTTATACAGGGGTTTATTTCGGAAAGCAGGGCGGAAATAGATGCCGCACGACTGTTAGTACTGAGCACCGCTCATAATATTGACAAGCATGGCGCAGCTAAAGTGCGCGACCAGATTTCGGCTATTAAATTTTATGTAGCCAATATTATGTTACAGGTATTAGACCGGGCCATACAGGTGCATGGAGCACTGGGTGTTTCAGACGATACCATATTATCCTCGCTCTATCGTCATGAGCGGGGGGCACGCATTTGGGATGGCGCCGATGAAGTACACAAGCAGAACCTGGCCTTGTCAATATTAAAAGGTTACGGACTTGACATAAAAGCAAAAAGAAGACTATGAGTTTATACAAAATTGACGCGGCAACTAACGTACGTAAGGGAGAGGAAATCGACATTGAAAAGCTCAATGCATTTTTACAAAAGAATGCCCCCCAGGCTGGAGTCGTTATTGAATTACTGCAGTTTGCCGGAGGATTTTCAAACCTCACTTATTGTCTTAAAACCAAGGACAAAGAATTTGTACTGCGCAGGCCACCTTTCGGGGCAAACATCAAATCAGCACATGATATGGCCCGCGAATTTAAAGTTTTAAGTCTGTTGAAAAGCTACTACGATAAGGTTCCTTTTCCGGTGATTTATTGCGAAGACACCGAAGTAATGAACGCGCCATTTTATGTTATGGAACGTTTGCAGGGTGTCATTTTACGGGCATCAAACGCTCCCAAAATGCAATTGTCGCCAGATGTGCTCAGGGCAAGTTCAACGGCCCTGATTGATAACCTCGTCTCACTTCATGCCCTTGACATAAATGCTACAGGATTGATACAATTGGGCAAACCCGAAGGTTATGTGCAGCGCCAGGTTGAAGGTTGGATAAAACGTTATTATAACTCGGAAACAGATAAGATTGAAACACTGGATAAAATTGCTGATTGGCTAAAAAGCAATTTACCCGCCGAACAAAAGGCTGCGTTTCTTCACAATGATTATAAATACGATAATGTAATTCTGAATCCGGATAACCTGGCTGAAATTATTGGTGTACTGGACTGGGAAATGGCCACCGTGGGCGACCCGTTAATGGATTTAGGAGGAACACTTGCCTATTGGAGTGAACCGGGCGACAGCGATGAAATAAAATACTTTAACCTAACCTGGTTGCCGGGTAATCTAAGCCGAAAAGAAGTAATTGCAAGGTATGCCGAAAAAAGCGGTCGCGATGTTTCAAACATCCTGTTTTATTACATATTCGGACTATATAAAAATGCTGTTATCGCCCAGCAAATTTACGCCCGCTGGAAACAAGGGCATACCAAAGACCCCCGGTTCGGGGCCTTGCTACCAATTATCAAGGGACTTGGAACCCGGGCCGACAATGCCCTGGACAGCGGTGTTGTATAATTACTAAACCTTGCCGGCGGCCAATTGCTCAAATAACTCCTTCTCTTTAGCACTAAGCGCCTTAGGCACTTTAATTTGTATGCGTACGTAAGCATCGCCCCTGTTTTCAGGCTTTTCAAACAGGCGCATACCCATACCCTTGAGGCGGAATTTTTTATCGCTGTCTGTTCCCGCCGGTATGTCCATCATTATCTGCTTGTCGATAAGCTGTACAGCAATTTTACCACCTAAAACAGCCTGGTAAATATCAATAGGTTGGTCGAGGTGCAAGTCGTTACCCTTAACTTCATACCGGGGATGTTTCGCCAGGTGAATAGTAATCAACAAATCGCCCGCCGGACCACCATTCAATCCCTCGGCACCTTTTCCTTTTAGACGTATTACCTGCCCCTCCTGTATGCCTGGCTTTAAGGTTAGCTTTAGCGCCTGACCGTTCAGTGAAATTTGCTTTGCTCCTCCATGGAAAGCCTCTTCAAGAGAAATGTCCATCTCAGTCTGAAAATCGTGACCCTTAGCAGGCCTTGAAGAACGTCTGCCCGAATTTCCAAATCCCCCGCTGCTTTGATTAAATATACTTTCAAAAAAGTCAGAAAAACTACCGCCTCCAAAATCTTCTTCCGTAAAACCACCTGCCCTTCCACGACCGGTTTGTTGCCCCCTAAAATTCTGTCCGGCTTGTTGTTCATACTGTTGCCAGTTTTCACCCAGCTCGTCATATTTTTTACGCTTCACCGGGTCGCTCAATACTTCATTCGCCTCAGTAATCTCTTTAAACCTTTCTTCCGCTTTTTTATCACCAGGGTTTTTATCGGGATGGTACTTAACTGCCAGTTTCCTGAATGCCTTTTTAATTTCGTCGCTGGTGGCCGTTTTTGCTACCCCCATTACTTTATAATAATCCTTGTATTCCATAACGCTATACTGAACTTTAAATTTACGCGATAAAAGCAATTATCGCAGCCATAAAGCTATCGAAAAATTATTGTTATGATGCTGAGATACATCACAACCGGTGCTGAAGTTAGTTAACCGCCAATTACTTACAGATTCTAACTGGATAATTCGTCAAAATCCCTATCGGTTAACTCTACTTTAGCGGCCCCAAGGTTCTCTTCTAAATGATTTACAGATTTAGTACCTGGAATAAGTAAAATATTGGGAGAACGCCTTAAAAGCCATGCCAGGGCAATTTGTGCGGTCGTAGCGCCGCGCCGGGTGGCAATGGCACTTATTTTACGCTCCATTTTAGAAGGCCCTGAAGCAAGCGGATACCATGGAATAAATGCCATGCCACGCTTTGCAGTGTAATCTACCAACTCATCCCATTGCCTCTCGTTCAGGTTATATTTATTCTGAACAGACACAATGGGAACTATTTTTTCGGCTTCCTCAATATGCTCAATACCTACTTCCGACAAACCAACGTGCCGTATTTTACCTGCTTTCATTGCCTCAACAACAGGCCCCAAGGTTTCAGCTATTGGCACTTTGGGATCGACACGATGCAACTGCCATAAATCTATTTGTTCTGCTTTGAGCCGTTTCAAACTTCCTTCTATTGCTTCCCTGATATAATCGGGGCGCCCGTTTACCTGCCATGCACCGGGACCGGTGCGCACAAACCCACCCTTAGTGGCAATTAAGAGGCCTTTCGGATAAGGAAATAATGCATCTGCAATCAGGGTTTCATTGGTGTGCGGACCATAGGCATCGGCCGTATCAATGAAATTAACGCCCGAGTTAACAGCGAGCCGAAGTAGTTTTTTTGCGTTCGCCCTGTCGCCAGCATCGCCCCAAACACCCGGCCCGGTTAATTGCATACCACCATAACCCACGCGGTTAATCTCTAAATCTCCACCAATTTTAAAAGTAAGTGAGGGTTTTGCGCTAGTTGACATAAGCTGTGGTTTTACTTTTCTAAACACCGGACAAGGTAAAAAGGTTTAGTGTTCAAACTGAAGAATTATGAACATTACGGCCAAACAAAGCCAGGATAGAATTACCCGTACTTAGGCAATGTAAATGAGAATTTAGTGCCTTCTCCTTTCACCGAGTCGGCCCAAATCTGCCCACCGTGTTTTTCAACCACTTTTTGACAAATGGTCAATCCAATACCGGTGCCCTGGAATTCGCCATCGGTATGCAGGCGTTTAAAAATTTTGAAAATCTGCTGGGCATATTGCTGGTCAAAGCCAATACCGTTGTCCGTAACCTTAAACAGCCACTCAACCGGACTTTCGGTAACCTCAATTTTAATCTTCTTGTTAGGGCTTTTATTGTATTTAATGCCGTTCTCAACCAGGTTTTGGAAAAGCTCGGTCAACATCGTTTCGTTACCGGTAACAGCGGGCAAATCGGCGCACACTATTTCAGCGTTGTTACTGGTAATAGTTTCGTTCAGTGCCTTTCGCACCTTCGCCACCACATTATTAAGCTGAATGCCGCTTTCCATATTCAACTGCTGGTCGAGCCTTGAATATTGTAGAATATCGCGTATCAGGTCGCTCATTTTATTAGCGCCATCAATAGAGTAGTTCACAAACTCCTGCGCCTCCGCCGGTAAAACATCCAAATGCTTTTTCTTCAACAAAGAGAGATATGAAATAATAGTCCGTATCGGTTGTTTCATATCGTGGCTTACCACGTAAGCAAACTCTTCCAATTCCTTATTACTCTGCTCCAGCTTTTTGGCTTTCGAAACCAACTCGTTCTGGGCTTGTTTCAGGTCAGTAATGTCCCTTATAATTACCAGGTACTCACTCGCTTTAAACGGTGCTATAATAGCTTTGAAAAAGCGGTCTTTGTAAATAGTATTATCGTAATATTCAAACGAAGAGGCAAGCTCAGTATCCATTACCTGTCCTAAAGCTTCGGTAAAACTAACAGCAATTTCAGCGGGCATTACATCGCTAAAAGTTTTTCCAATTAAGCCATAGTCAGGTATGTAATCGGGCAAAGTTGAGGAGTTATTCGTTCCTGTAAACTCACCATTTTTATTAATAATATATAACCAATCGGGAAGGGCGCGTAAGATGGCTTCGTTGGTTAACTGCGCTTCGTGCAGGCGCATTTCGGTGCGCATACGGGTAAAAGCGCTGCTCACCATATTACCTACTAATCCAAAGAAACTGATAGGTACATTGTCAACATTAATACCGAAAGCAAATACCACAAAACCATTGGCAATATTACCACTTTGTAAAGGCACCAGGTAGAACTTATACCCCGGCACATCAGAAACGTTTAAAGCCTGGATTTCGTTCAGGCGCTGAACCGTATAAAAACTTCCATGTGACGCTTTATCACCACGCAGGGAGCGTAAAAAAGCTACCAGTTGCTGATTAATCTTAATACTTGGATTGAAGTATTTTGCAAGTCTTTCATACCCCCGGGCCACCCACTGATTGGTTGACCTGAACTCGTCCTGCAGTTTTCCGTGCATGCGGTAAACAACTACCGCACTTGCATTTAACATGCTGCCGAATTCGCCAAGGGCAACATCTATACCCTGTTGAATTTCGGTACGGCCCAGGTTGATAAACTGGTTGGAGTGCTTAATGAGCATCTCCTCCATATGTAATTGTTGTTGTATATCTTCTTCCAGTTTCTTTCGGGCCTCAATATTCCGGGTTTCCGAAAATATCAGGTTTGCCTTTCCTTCATGATCAACTTTAAAAGCGCTAAAAATACTTTCCACCCATATGTTATCACCCTGCACTGTTTTTACCCGGTACTCAACGCTGCACTTTTCATCAGGAGCCTGCTTAATCCGGTTCAGGGTTTCAAGCACCACATCCTGGTCTTCCTCAGCTACGAGACTTGAAAATTCTTTCCCATTTAAATCCCCGAATGTATAACCGGATATTTCCTTTACGGCAGGGTTTATATACATAAACCTGAAATCCGAATTTATAATACACTGTATATCGCGCGCGCTTTCGCTTATCGATCTGAACTGGATAGAACTATCACCCGAAATCTGGGTAAGCCGCATACGCTGTACGCCGTTAATCCAGTTACCAGCCAGTACAAAAAGTAATATAAGCAGGCTAAGCGGCTGGGTTTGTAATACACTTGGATGTCCGTGGCTGTAACACCAGTAAACAGCAACAGAAAGATAAAGACACTCAACAAGCGAAAGCCCCACCAGCTCGCGCCTTGAGTCGAGCATCTGGCTGCTTAGTATAAATACAAAATAGCTTATATAAAGATAAAAAGATGCATCCGGATTACCCTTTAGAGTAACTGAAACATAGCTAAAAACAATATCCAGATTGATAAACAGCAGGAAAATCTTAAACAACAGGCTTGTATATCGTCTTAATTTAACCCTGGTGGAGATAAAAATAACTGTAATACTGATTATACTGCCGGTTACCCATAAGGGCCAGGGGTCGGAAGTAGAATGGTCGGCGGAAGTGGCCATTTCAAGCAAACTTCCCACGAAGTACATTCCGAAACAAAGCGTGCAAATAATCCGCTCCTTCCAGTAAGTTTCACCCTTAAAAAGGTTGACAAATCGCTTGTACAGAATTATCTTGTTTTTCCAAAGATATATAGATGATAGCACAATATTATGGACACATTTTAAATCCCGTTGTTAATTACAAGGCGCCCAAATTTTTATTTCGCACTTTTTTTCGGATTTTCGAATCGTTTCAAAAATGAAACGGTAATTTCGCAGCTTGTTTAAAAAAGGTCGCTTAGGTGGTTGACGAATGCTTTCGATTTAATTAATAGAATCTTAACGAGAAAATTATATCTGAAACTTAATTTCATCATTAAACATTAAACAAATACCCCCCGCTTAAAACGAATTAAACCACCTAAACCCCGGATTTATGAAAAAAGCATTCATTGATGTCATGGCTAAGCAATTTGCTAAAGCGGCGGAACTAGGGTTCATTCACCTAAATACCCAGGATGAATCTTTTAATGGCAGGAGCATTACAATTAACGGAAAGGAGTCTAAATTCTTCAGCAATTGCAGTTACCTGGGCCTTGAAACAAATCCTGCAATGAAAAAGGCATCTATTGAAGCCATTGAGAAGTTCGGAACGCAGTTTTCGAGCTCAAGAGCAACCGTTTCAATGGGCATGTACGAGGAAGCAGAAGATTTGCTTTCAAAAATTTATGGCAAACCTACCTATCTGGCACCTACCACTAGCCTGGGACATATTGCGATGATACCTACCATTATGGATGAAAATGACGCCATTATAATGGATCAGCAGGTACATAATAGCGTGAAAAATGCGGTGCAAATGGTTAAACCTGAGGGCGTTCACACCGAAATTGTGAAGCATAACCGCCTCGACCACCTTGAAACACGTATCCAGATATTAAGACAAAACCATGACCGTGTATGGTACATGTGTGATAGTATATACTCCATGTATGGTGACGCAGCACCTTTTTCGGAACTGTACAAAATGCTGAACCAGTACGAGCAGTTTCACTTGTATGTTGATGATGCACACGGAATGAGCTGGGCAGGAACTAACGGAAGAGGTTTTGTGCTTTCAAAGATGCCTTACCATGATAAAATGATAATGGCCACTTCATTGGCCAAGGGTTTTGGTAGCTGTGGTGGGGCATTGGTTTGTCCTAACCCGGAGTTAAAAACCATGGTTAAAACGTTTAGCAGTACGGGTATATTCTCAGGACCGTTGCAACCGGCAGTTATGGGAGCCAATATAGCCTCTGCCAAAATACATTTAAGTGATGAGATTGATGCGTTGCAAAACGACCTGTTTGAGAGAATGTTTTACTTTACCCAAACCGGAGCCAAGTACAATTTACCGGTGGTGAATAATGAACTTACCCCTATCTTCTACATTGCCTTAGGCAAAACCGAAATAGCTTTTAACATCGCCAAATTTTTGCAGAAAGAAGGCTTTTATTGCATGACCACTTTCTTCCCCGCCGTACCAATGAAAAATTCAGGATTAAGGATTACTGTTACCAACCATAATACCCTGGAAGACATAAACGGTATACTTGAGCGTGTTGCCTATGCCTTGCCAAAAGCTCTTGAAGAGGAAGGTTCTTCCATGGAAGAGATTTACGAAACCTTTGGTATTAAACCGGCAAGCAAAGAAATTATTACCGAACTACCACTTAGAAAGATCGCCTAATTAATTAGTGCTCAAAGGAAACGGAGAACATCAAATATGTTCTCCGTTTTTATTTTGTGCCTTACAGGCCCATTTTGCCGATAAGTAAAATAAGTTTCTAATTTAGAGTGGGTTAGCAATTACGGTTGGCAGCCATTAAATTTTAACTAATGAAAAACTTTCAGGGCAAAATCATTGTCATTACCGGGGCCGGCTCGGGTATGGGTAAGGCTATGGCAATTCAATTGGCGCAGGCAGGTGCAAAGGTCTTGATATCAGACAGGAATGAGCAAACACTTGCAGAAACGAAAAAGCTTGTTGAATCGGAAGGCGGATTCTGTAAAACTTATATTGTGGACATAGGTGATAAAAACCAGGTTTACTCGTTTGCAGGCCAGGTTTTGGAGGAATTTAAGTATATAGACGTATTAATTAACAATGCAGGCATGGCCATTGGAGAAGCCACCCTGAACGAAATTCCCCTGGCTGATTTTGAACGCCTGATTAATGTAAATTTATGGGGCGTGATACATCACACCAAAGCCTTTCTGGATGTCATGTTAACCAGACCCGAAGCTGCAATAGTCAATACCTCAAGTGTATTTGGTTTAATGGGAATACCCACACAAATACCTTATTGCGTTTCGAAATACGCGGTTCGGGGGTTTACTGAATCACTTAGGCTGGAGCTTAGCAACACATGTATAGCTGTTACCTGCGTTCACCCGGGAGGGATTGACACTGACATAGCCAGAAACGGAATTCACTATAAAAATAAAGAGCAGGCAGTTGAGCAATTTAAAAAAATGGTGATTACCTCATCAGATAAGGCGGCGCGCATCATCATTAAAGCCATCAGGAGAAAATCAAAACGCGTTATGGTAGGGCCTGATGCCAAATTGATAAGGCTATTTACGCAAGCCGCGCCGAACCTTGTTGACGGCTTTATTCTGAAGAAGAAAAATGAGCTGGAAAAAGCTCAGGCAATGTGAATATCTTTTGAAAAATAATTTTTTCACTGAAATGTTTCCAGTGGTTATAAGGGAATCGTTTTGTTCCCCTCGCTTAACCGGTTAGTGTGCCCCGTTTCTTATTTTTAAAGCAGGGTTGCATAATCACCAAAAAATATTTCCCATTACTTATGTAATTAAACGCGTACGGGTGTGCAACCCTTTTAAAATACATTCAATCTTTTAAGCTGTTACACTAACGTAGAAAGGCCTTATACAGCCATTCATTTTCAAAATCGGGCGCATCTTAAGGGCATTGCATAATGGCAATTGCATCCAAATTAATAATGGGGAAACGTGATGTGCGCAGGGCGGAGAGAACATCCTTCGCCCTGCCTTTCTTTTCATAATTGTCTGCAAATAACAAATGTATTAAGTACTGGCCACATAGGTTAAAACATGCCCTTCAAAAAACTGATAGTAAACCGAAAGATTTTTTAAAGGTAAGTGGGGTGTTATAATATCGGCTTTTAATACCCCAGCCTCTTTCATGGCAAAAGGTTCAATGAGTAACTGAGTTTTAAATTCCAGGCCGCCCCAACCATATAATTTAAACAACGATTCCTTAGCGCTCCAGTACAGCATTAGTTTGGCAGCTTTTTCTTCAGCGGGAATAGCCGCTATTTCATCATCGCGTAAAAATTTGTGCGCTATGCGTTCAACTTTGGGATGCACCGCCTCAATATCGATACCCACGGCATAATGCTTGCTTAAAATAACAGCCGCAAAACCAACCGTATGGGATATAGAAATATTAAGCAGTGCCGTTTTAAAGTTAGGCTTACCCGACTCGTCATTTACTATTGTATCGGGCTGCCCAAGCATAACATTAGCCAAATGCCGGCTTGCGAACCATTGAAGGCGCTTGCCCTCATTTAAAATATCAGGCCGACCATGAAACAATGTTTCGAAATAATTCAGATCCTCTTCTATTTTCCAGATGCCGTATAAAAAATTTGTTTCCTCTGTTTTTCTGTAAAGTGGCATAAGTCCGTATGTTAAAAGTATAAAGGTGTACCAAAATACCGAAAACAATGAAATGCGCCCCCGCTATAATGGAAAGGCAGAACTGCGCTAAAGCAAAAAACTGAAATGCCTGCAAAAATTATTGGTCCTAAATAAAATAAAAACCGGCCAGCATAGTTAGATGCAGGATTCATTATACATAAAAACTACTGAGTATTATCAAACGTTCGTACCTTGAGTTAGCTTTAAACCCAATCCAACCGTATGAAAACTATCATATTGATATGCGTTATGTTGTTGCAGTCTCTTTCTGCGATTACTCAAAGCAGTTACGTAAGGCCATTGGCTTTTAGCCCACAATTGCCTGCTGTTAGGGCTACGGAGCCTGGGGAGGTAGAACTTTACAGCCCCATAACCATTCAAAAAAAATTAAGGCAATCGCGCAGGTGCATTATATCAGGAGCTGTGTTTACCGGACTGGGCGGCACTATATTTTTGGGCGGCTGTGGTTATTTAATATGGCAGATTCGCCGGCCCCCGCCTGTGGTACAGCCCGGGCATGTTAATGGCCACGAAGAAGACCCGACTGCAATCATTTTATGGATATGCGCCATACCTGAATTAGCCGTTGGCATACCGGTTGTTACCATAGGCGCCGTTCAGCAAAAGAAGTGGATGAAAATAAAACAGCAAATAGATATTCACGCAGGCATTATGACCGATTCACAAATTGGTTTAGTCATGAATTTCTAGCCACCGTTTATAACCTAAATGACCTCACTAGCCCGCAATTTTGG
>Ga0316217_10006886_pt1 | contig 11052 bp, 7 predicted proteins | sample 1anoAmetaG_FD_203633 | JGI IMG/M metagenome (GOLD analysis project Ga0316217, IMG submission 203633) | Freshwater microbial communities from Trout Bog Lake, Wisconsin, USA - 1anoA | ecosystem: Environmental > Aquatic > Freshwater > Lake > Hypolimnion/Profundal zone | place: USA: Wisconsin... | reverse complement strand
TTATAACTGGAACAGCTCCGCTTTCGATGGGTTGGCACTGCTATTGCTAAACTACCGCTGTAGTTAATTGAGAATTTAATAAAACGACAATGAAAAATACCCTTATCCCCATCGCTGGCGCGGCCATGTTGTTCATGGCGCTCGCCCAAACCATTCAGGCGGTTCCGATCACTGGCAACATCGGTTTTACCGGCCGTGTTTCCTATGACACCACCTCCGCCGGCACCGCCACGGAAGTGACCTCTTGGACGTCGCCTTCAGTCAACGGAACCACCGGTGCCTTTGTCGGCATTGCCAACGCCACGCCGGTGACGTTCACCTCGTCCCCGTGGTTCTTCAATACGCCGGGTTCCGGTCCGGTGGTCAATCCGTTCTGGCAAGTGGGCACCTTCACGTTCAACCTGCTCTCGTCTTGGATCGTTTTTCAAGGCGCCGGCTCGGTGGTTGTTTCCGGCACGGGCACCATCACCAGCACTGACACGTCTTATTCCGCCACTCAATTCAGCTGGAGCTTCACCTCGCAAGACCCGGCGGTGACCTCGAATCCTAGCACGTTCACTTTCTCGGCCTCGTCCAATTCTGTCCCGGACGGCGGTGCCACGGTGATGCTGCTTGGTATCGCGTTGTCCGGTGCCGCGTTGTTGCGGAAAAAGTTCGTCGCCTGATCAACCTTAAATAAATAATTCTAAACCAGGGCAGGGATTTTTCCCTGCCCTGGTTTTTTGTCGGCGATTTCGTTGCTGCGTTTTCGCCCGGATTGTGAGAGCGTGACGGCACCGATAACCGTCGCCAATCCATGAACGCCGCCATCTTTCTAGCCTGCGCCAGCGCCCTGTTTTGCGGCGTGCTGGCGGCGCTGGCGATCTGGAAGGAAAAACGTTCTGCGATTCACTGGTCGTTCGTCGCCGGCATGACGCTGCTCGCGGCGGAAGGCATTTTGCGCAGCCAGTCCTGGCAGGCGGCCAGCATCCGGGAAACATTGGACTGGCAGCAATGGAGCCTGGTCGTCCTGTCGCTGCTGCCGGGCGTCTGGCTGTTTTTCAGCTTGAGCTACGGCCGCGGAAATTATTCGGAATTTTTACGCCGCTGGCAGTTTTTTTTGCTGGCGGCATTGGTCGTTCCTCCGGTGATCGTCTGGTTCACGGATGACAATCTATTTGCCGTCCCGCAGCAACTGGAAAACGGGCAATGGGCGGTGGGCATGGGCATGACCGGATATTATCTCGCGCTGTTTTTTCTCGTCAGCCTCGTGCTGGTGCTGGTGAATCTGGAAAAAACGTTTCGCGCGGCGGTGGGCACGATGCGCTGGCGGATCAAATTCATGATCCTGGGGCTGGGCGTCATTTTCGCCGTGCGTTTCTGCACCACCAGCCAGATGGTGTTGAGCCACACGATGGACACGCGGCTGCAAGTGGTGGATGCCGGCGCGCTGTTCATCGGCTGCCTGCTGATGCTGCGCGCGCAATTCCGCACCGGCCATTTCGACCTCGACATTTATCCGTCGCATTCCGTGCTGCAAAGCTCGCTGACTGTTTTGCTGGCGGGCATTTATCTGCTGGCCATCGGCATTCTGGCGCAACTGGTTTCCTGGCTGAAGCCGGACGGCGCGTTCATGCTCAAGGCCTTTGTTTTTCTCGCCGCTGCCGTGCTGCTCACCTTGATTCTGCTTTCCGACCGTGTGCGGTTGCGGCTGGGCCGGTTTGTCAGCCGCCATTTTCAACGGCCGCTTTACGACTACCGCACCGTCTGGCGCAAATTCACCGAAGCCACCGCCACCTGCGTCAACCAGGCGGACTTGTGCCAGGCCGCCGTAAAATCCGTCACCGACATTTTTCAAGTGCTCTCCGTGACGATTTGGCTGGCGGATGAAAAAAAAGAACAGCTCGTTTTTGCCGCCTCGACTTTTTTGTCGGAAACCAAGGCGGCCGGGCTGCTGCCGGCCAAGGAACACGCGGCGGAAATTCTCCACGCGCTGCCCGACCAGCACGAGCCGGTGGACATTGACATCGCCAAGGAATCGTGGGCCGCGACGCTGCGCCAGTGCCACCCGGAGGAATTTCGCAAGGGCAGCAACCGTGTGTGCGTGCCGATGGTCGTGGGCCGCGAAGTCATCGGCTGCATGATTTTGGGCGACCGCGTGGGCGGCATGGCGTTTCAATGGCAGGATTTTGATCTGCTCAAGTGCATCGGCGACCAGCTTGCCGCCGGCCTGCTCAACGTCCGCCTCTCGCAAAAACTTTTGCAGGCGAAAGAGCTGGAGGCATTCCAGACGATGTCCGCGTTTTTCGTGCATGACCTGAAAAACACGGCCAACACGCTCAATTTGATGCTGCAAAACCTGCCGCAACATATTGACGATCCGGCGTTCCGGGCGGACGCCTTGCGCGGCGTCGGCAAAACCGTCACGCATATTAACCGGCTCATCGGCCGGCTTGGTTCCATTCGCCACGAGCTGCGCCTCAAGCCCGTGCCCACCGACCTTAACGACGTCGTGGGCAAGGCGCTCGCCGGCTGGGAAGACGTCGCCGGCATCCAGCTTGAAAAGGAGCTCGCGCCGCTACCGCCCGTTCACGGCGATCCCGAACAGCTTTTGAAAGTGGTGACGAATCTGATTTTCAACGCGAAGGAAGCCGTCACTCGCGAAGGCCGCGTGCGCCTCCACAGCTTTCAAAAAAACGGCTGGGTGGTGCTGGCCGTGGCCGACACCGGCTGCGGCATGAGCCAGGAATTCATCCACCGCTCGCTGTTCCGCCCGTTTCAGACCACGAAAAAAACCGGGCTTGGCATCGGCATGTTTCAGAGCAAAATGATTGTCGAGGCGCATCAGGGCCGAATCGAAGTGGAAAGCGAACCCGGCAAGGGCACGACGTTCCAGATTTTTCTGCCGCTCCCGACCCAAAGCCAATGAAACCGAAATTGCTGATTGTTGACGACGACGAGGAAATCCGCACACAGATGAAGTGGGCGCTGGCGGGCGACTACGAAATCTCGCTCGCAGAAGACCGCGCCACGGCAGTGGAGACTTTTCGCGCGGCGCAGCCGTCCGTGGTGCTGCTGGATCTCGGCCTGCCGCCGCATCCGGGCAACCCGACGGAAGGGCTGGCCACTTTGTCCGACCTGCTGGCGCTGGACCGACTGGTCAAAGTGGTCATCGTATCCGGCCAGGGCGAAAAGGAAAATGCGCTGCAAGCCATCGGCGCCGGCGCCTACGATTTTTTGTCCAAGCCGGTGGAGATGGACGAAGTGAAATTTCTGCTCAAACGCTGCTTCCACGTCGTGCAGTTGGAAAAGGAATACGCCGAAATGCAGCGGCTGGTGCGCGGCGATTCCTTTGAGGGCATGATCGGCGCGAGTTCGCCGATGCAGCCGATTTTTGACACCATTCGCAAGGTGGCCACGAGCAGCGCGCCGGTGCTGATCCTTGGCGAAAGCGGCACCGGCAAGGAAGTTGCCGCCAAGGCCATTCACGAGCGGAGCGACCGAAAAAACGGGCCGTTCGTCGCCATCAACTGCGGCGCGATTCCCGAAACGCTGCTGGAAAGCGAATTGTTCGGCCACGAAAAAGGCGCGTTCACCGGCGCGCACGTCCAGCGCAAAGGCCGGATTGAAACCGCGAATGAAGGCACGTTGTTTCTGGATGAAATCGGCGAGATCCCGCTGTCGCTGCAAGTCAAGCTGCTGCGTTTTTTGCAGGAACAGACCATCGAGCGCGTCGGCGGGCGACAGGAAATTCCCGTCAATGCGCGCATCATCGCCGCCACCAACGCCGATTTGAAAAAAAATCTGGCCGGGGGGAAATTCCGCGAGGATTTGTATTACCGACTGGCTGTCGTGCAGCTTCAGTTGCCGCCGTTGCGCGAACGCGAAAACGACATCCGCCTGCTTGCGCAGTTTTTCCTCAACCGGTTTGCCGCCGAGGCCAAGAAGCCGAATTTGGCATTTGACCAGGATGCCCTCCGCGCGTTGAACAAACATTCCTGGCCGGGCAATGTGCGCGAGCTGGAAAACTGCATCCGCCGCGCCGTCATCATGGCCGACGGCCGCCGCGTCACGGTCAAGGATCTGGAGCTGAATCCTTCCGGCTTGGGGCCAAACATCGTCACGCTCAAGGAGGCGCGCGAAGCCATCGAGCGCCAGATGCTGCAGCAAGCATTGAAAAAACACGGCGGCAAGATTGCTCCGGCCGCCGCCGAACTGGGCTTGAGCCGCCCGACGATTTACGAGCTGATGGAAAAGCTCGGCATCACCAAGGAATGATTTTCAAAACACGGCGAACCGTTCCGGCACATAGACGATGTCGCCGGGCTTGAGATAAAACGGCTGGTTGTCCGTGCCTTCGAGCACCGCCTTCAAATTCAAAACGTGGTTGGTCAGCAACCCGTTTTCCTGGCGGATGATTTTTACGGCCTTCAGATTGGCGGTGTTATAGTCAAAACCGCCGGCTTCCATGACGGCTTCCAGCGCGGTGATGGGATGGTCCGACAGAATTTTTCCCGGATGCACCACCCGGCCCGTGACGAACACCGGGAAGGTGGAGGATTGCACCATGACTGTGACTTCCTTGGACGAAAGCTGCGTGGCATACAGCTTGGAAAGTTTCTGCTGCAAATCGTCCGGCGTCAGGCCGACGGCATCCACCTCGCCGACCAGCGGCAAGGTGATTTTTCCGTCGCGGCGGATCTGCTGGACCGTGTCCAAATTGGCCGAGCCGGGAAAGGAAATTTTCAGGACATCGCCCTCGCGCAGCTTGATCAATTCCGAATGGGCCGGCAGCGCGGCGGACGGGTTTTCCGACGACGGCGTGGCGCAGCCGGCCAGCACGATCAGCGTCAGCAAACCGGCGGCGACCGGCGCGAGAATTTTCAGGGATGTTTTTTTATTCATGGCAGTAATTAATTGATTTGCGGCAACCATAGCGGGAAAAAGGAACGAAGCCAAAGTTTATTCCAACCGGCTTGGTTCCAAAAGAAAAATGCCGGCAACGGGTGTTGCCGGCATTTCTTTCATCAGTGTGTCCGCGGATAATCAGATTTTGGCCGGGGCCAGTTTGCGGCGGCCCAGTTCCACGGCCAGCAAGCCCAAGCCGAGCAAATACGCCGTGACGGAATAATCGGGCACCGTGCTGCCCTCCGTGTAGGTGAAGGAGATGTTGCCCACCGTGTAGTGGCAGTCCGGATCAATGCCAAGGTTGAAAATGCCGGCGGTCAGATAGGAGTTCAACGCGGCCAGTTGGGTGGCGTTCAAAATATAGCTCCACGAAAGCGTGGTGCCGACCGAGGCGAAAAACTGCGAGCCAAGCGTGGTAATGTTCGCGCCGGAAAACTGCGTCGCCCAATAATCACCGGCCGCATCGCCATCGGAAGCCGTGGTGACACCGGTTTTTGAGGAATTCAACAGGTCGGTGTAGAGATAGCCGGTGCCCGAAGAATTGGCGGCCGAAAGGGTTATGTTGTTAAAATCAACTTCGGCGCTGGTGATCTGCTGGCCTGCCGGAACGGTGATGGCGATGCCCCAAGAATACGCGTTTTCACCGGCCAAGGCGTCGCTGCCCACCAAGCTGGACGGGGCATTAACCGTGGTGCCGACAATCGTGGTGGCTTGCGCCAGACTGCAAAGTCCGAGAACCGTAGCGAATAAAATGCTCTTTTTCATGTCTAATTAATCAGCAAAACTGGTGCCAATCCGAAACGGCCCGCAAAAAAGTCACGCAAGACACCTATAATTAGGCAATTAAACCAGAATAAAGATTTCAGCACAAAATGGCAAATCAAGTGGGAAGTGTAAATTCCGCCGACGGGTTATTATTTTTCGCCAAGCATTTGCCGGGCAGTTTCCGCCAGTTTGCCGGACAGATTCAAGGTCAGCGCCTTCTTCAAAAGCGCCTGGCTCTCGGTCCGGTTCTTCAACTGGTATTGGGCGGTGCCAAGGTAAAAATAGATTTCCGGATCGGCGCCCAGTTGCGTCTGGCTTTCCTTGAGCACATTCACGGCGCGGTTGAAATCGCCGCGCTGGATGAGAATGATGCCCAGTGTTTTTGCCAGCGCCGGATCGGCGGGCAAAGCTTCGCGCGCCTTCATCGCCAGCGCGTAAGCCTGACCGGTCTTGGTGGCGTCGGTGGCGAGAATGCCGGCGAGCTGTTTTTGCGCCGGTGCAAAATCGGGATAGCGCTCCAGAATTTTTTCGTCAGCGGCGGCCGCCGCCGCCGGGTTGCCTTTGGCCTCGTTGCCCACGGCGCTGGCAAACAGGGCGGGAACATAATCCGGTTCCGCTTTCAAAATTTCCGCAAGCTGCGGCGCGGCGGCAACGGCCTGGGCCGGGACGACGGCCAGCCCGATCAACTGGAGCTGGCGTTGCGCTTCGGCGGCTTGCGGCGTGGCCAGTTTGAGTTGCAGGGCATTTTGCAACGCGGTCTGCGACTCGGCAAGATTGCCCACGCTGAAGGCGGCCTGGGCGTAATCGAAAAGCAGCGGCGCGTTGTCCGGCTGGCTCTTGGCGGTCTGCTGGAGCAGGCTGGCGGCAAGCTTGAAATCGCCGGACAAATACGCCGTGCGGCCGAGTAGGCGCGCGACTTCGGGATTATACGGCGCCAGCTTGTAGGCGGCCTTGGCGGTTTCATACGCTTTTTTTAGATCCTTGGCGGGGTAAAGCCGGACCAGCCGGATCATGGCCTCGAGATTTTTCGGGGTCACTTGCAGGATGGTTTCGCTGGTGGCGACGGCTTTTTCAATCTGCCCTTGCCGCTGGTAAAGGACCGCCAGCCGCGCCAGGGCGATCGGATCATCCGGTTTTTCAGCAATGCGTTTTTCGAGCGCCGCCGGCGCGGCAGGGTCGGTGTCGGGATTCAAATTCAAAATGGCGAGGCAGCGCTGGCAGTCGGCGCGGCCGGGAAAATTCGCGCCGTTTTGCAGCGCGATTTGGAAGGCCATGCGCGCGGCGGCTTCATCCGCCGTCATGTAGCTGGCCATGCCCAGGTGAAACTGGACTTCCGGGTCGGTCGCCAGCTTGGCGGCGCTTTCCTTCAGCAGGCCCAGCGCGGCCGGATACGAACCGCGTTTGAAAGTAATCCAGCCCAGCGTGTCCGCCGTGGACGGATCGAACGGCAGGAGTTCGCGGGCGCGCTGCGCCAATTCGTAGGCCCGGTCCAGATTGTTCAAATACTCCGAATCCAAATACGCCAGGTTGTTCAGCGCCGGGCTGAATTTGGGATCGAGCACCAGCAATTTTTCATAGGTCGCCGCCGCCTGGGCATATTCCTTTTCCGCATTGTGGATGAAAGCCATCAGCATCAGCGCGGAAATATCCTTTGGATCTTTGGCGATGGCGGCGTCCAGCTTGACCAGCGCTTTCTGGTTCTGCTGGGAATCCACATACAACTGCGCCAGCAACAGGTAAGGTCCCTGATTTTGCGGGTCCAGCTCCTGCGCTTTCAGCAACGTGGCCTCCGCCTGCGCGCGGTTGCCGGCGGCCAGTTGAATCTTGGCGGTGAGCAGATGCAATTCCATTTGCTTCGGCGTCTGGGCCAGCCGGGCGCTGACACGGCGCATCGCCGATTCAAAATTGGTCGCCAACAAATCCAAGTTCACCAGTTGCTCCAGCGCCGGCAGATTTTCCGGCGCGATGGCCAGAACCCGTTCAAATTCCTGCTGCGCTTTGGCGCTGTCCTGCAACTGGAGATACGCCGAGCCGGCCAGCAGCGGAATCTCTGGATGCCGCGGAAACGATTTTTCCAGCGGCTCATAAATCGCCAGCGCTTCGCCAATCCGGTTGCGCAACCGGTAGGCGTCCGCCAACAGCAGTTGCGCCTGCACCTGTTCCGGCTGTTTCCGCCGCAGTTGCTCCAGCGACACAATCACCGGATCGGCGTTGCCGCTTTTGATCTGGATTTGCGCCAGCAGCAGAATTGCCTCCGTCACGTTCGGATTGATGTCCAGCACCCGGTTGAGCGTGCTCACCGCTTTGGTCGCGTCATTGGCCGCCCAATACGCCTGCGCCAGTTGGAACTGCACCGCCGGGGCCAGCGGATACAGCTTGGCCATGTGTTCCAGTCCGGTCACCGCCTGATCCACGCTGCCTTGCGCCAATTTTACGCGGGCCTCCAGCAGCAGCGCGTCGTAACTGTCCGGATCGCGGCCCAGCACGTCGGCCAGCAACCCGGCGCACTCGTCATATTTTTTTTCGCTCGCGGCGATTTCCGCCAGCACCAGCAGCGCCGGCGCATAATCCGGCGCGGGCTTGATGATTTCATCCAGCACCTGCCGCGCGCCCGCCCGGTCGCCGGTCTGGATTTTGAAACGTGCGTATTGCATCCGCCGGGGCGAACGCACCGGCGACGCGTCCGCCGCCGCCTTGAAAAAAGTTTCCGCCGCTTTCAAATCGTTTCGTGCCCACGCCAACGCGCCCAGCGCCGCGCTCACGGTGGCGGATTTGGCGTCCAGAGTTTGCGCCCGTTTGAACGCCGCCTCGGCCCCGGCCAGATCGTGCTCGTGAAAAGCCAGATTGCCGAGCGCCACCTCCAACGCCGCCCGGTCGCCGCCGCGCGCCAGTGTTTGCAGCTGCTGCCGCGCCGCCGCGATTTCCTTCGGCTTGACCGCCGCCTCCGCCAGCAGCAGCGGCGCTTCGTCATCCTGCGGTTTCCGGTTGAGAATGAAATTCGCCGCGTCCGTCGCCTCCTTGGTCCGGCCGGCGGCGGAATAAATCAGCCCCAGTTTCAGGCGCAGCTCCAGGTCGTTGGTCGCCAGCTCGCTGCCCTTCGCCAGAAAAACCGCGGCGCGCGACACGCGGCCTTCCTCAAAATAAATCAGCCCCAGCCGGCCGATCACCAAGCGGTTCAGCGGATCGCTGCGAAGCGTGTTCAAATACTCGATCTCCGCCTGCGGCAAATCGCCCGCCGCGTAAAACCGGTTTGCCCGATTCAGGTGATACGATTTCTTAAACTTGTTGCAGCCGGCGCCGGCGAACGCCAGCAGCCCGGCCAGGCCCAGCAGCAGGCCGCAACGGATGATTCTAGGCATGTTTTTCATTTGGGGATAGGAACCGGCGGACGCCCCGCGTCCCGCCGATTCGACTTATTTAGCCAATACAGTAGCAGGGAAAATGGCAGCAGCGACAACACAAAAAACAGCGGGCCACCGTGATGGTGCAGCGGCGAATCAATCATCCGCGGCCCGACGTGGACGCAGAGTTCGCCGATGACCGCCACGCGAAAGCCGTTGCGCAGCAGCGCCAGCGGAATCACCGCCAGGCACAGCACCGCGCGCCGCCCCGGCGAGCGCAGAAAAAATTTCCCGGCCACGAGGCTCGTGATGAACAGACACAGCGTCGAGTGGATGCCGCTGCATTCCGGGGCCACTTCCAGATTCATGCCCGGCAGATGAAACGCCATGTCTTGCCGGAACACCGGCGTGCCGGCCAGCGTGAACATCCAGTCGGCCACCGTCGCCGAGCCGTGTTGCAGCACGGTCTCGATGCCGCTCCGAACCGCTTGCGGAAAGGGCACCATGAACAGTAGCAGCGCCAACGGAAAGGCCAGCGCCCGCATCCGCGCCGCGCCGAGAATCCAGCAGCCGGCCCCGGCCCAAAAAAACAGCAGGCCCAAAACGAACGGCACTAACTGGTCGGGCATGGCGCGGGTTGGGAAAAAGTCGGCCCACGCCAGCGCGGCCAGTCCGCCGGCGAAAAAAAACACCGCCCATTTTCTGGCGGGGACAAAATTTTCCGGTAGATTTTTTTGATCCACCCAGACGAGATACAGGCTCACCAGCGGCATGAGCGGGATGTGCGAATGCAGATCGTCGTGGACGGCAAATTTCACCAACCGCCAGAGCGGAACGCCGAAGCCGAGCGCCAGCGCGGCGGCGGCGAGCGCGAAGTTCCGCCATGTTTTCGCGGAGGCTGGCGCAAGGTTAGGCATGGTTTTTCCAACTAGCGGCAAAGGACGGTTCAATAGCTGTAACCGATTTCAATGCCGACCTGATTGCTGTTGTAGCCAAAGCCGGCGGCGGAAGATTGGCTGTCGCTGTATTGGTAGAAAATGGAGCCGGTGCCGCGCTTGAACAGCGGATGACTCAATCGCACCGTGAGCGTGTAAATGTTGTCCGTGCGGCCAATGTCGCGGAGCGCGAGTTGATAGGTGTTGCCGGACAGTTGTTTCAACACCAAGCCTGTTTCCGTGTATTCGGAAAGGTTGTAGCTGGCCCCGACGCTCAACTGAAATTCTTTGAAGAGCTTCTGGTTGAGACTCACGCCCACACTGGTGAGGGTCGTGTCGGAGCCGGGCACCAGCGCCGGGGCCACCACCCGGCTGGCCGTCAGCGAAAACTGTGTGTCCTTGAACGGCTGGTATTGGATCGCGGCGCTGAACACCGGCGTGAGCTCGTCACTCATGCCGCTGTTGGCGAACTGCCGGTCTTCGCCGCCGCCGCTGATTTGCAGGCTGATTTTTTCCGTGGCGTGCCATTGGATGCGGGCCTGAAGCTGTTCGTAAGTCTGGTCCGGGCCGAGATCCTCGTTGACATAGCCGGCCCCGACGCCGATGCCGGTCGTCAGGCGCGGCCAGAACTGGTAGTTCAGCCAGTCGAGCGTGGACCAGTCATACGAATTTTGCAGTCCCTCGGCGAAATTGATTCGCTGATACAATCCGAAATCCGCGGACATCTGGCTGTTCAGCGTCCGCGCAGCCGTCAGCGCGGTCGAATGCGACTGCTGGTCCGTCTGGGCGGCGGTTTCCGCCTCCGGCGCGGAGGTGAAAATGGAACTGTGCGACACGCCAAACGTCCAGTCGTCAAATTGCGTTCCGCCCATCAGCGAAACGGAATGATCTACGCCGTTGTTGAACTTGTTGTTGGAATAAAACCGGATCGTCGGCGTGTAATCCACCGACCAATGCCGGCCGATGTCCACCAGGAGGCCGGGCGAAAGCTCGTAAATGGCCGTGTTCTGCGGCGCGTTGGTGCCGGACTGCAGGCCGGTGCCATACAGAAAACGGGAGGTGACGTGAGGCCGAAAATCCAGCGAGCCGTAGCGGAGAAATTTCGGCAGCGAGTTGATGTTGTC
>Ga0316217_10006885_pt1 | contig 11052 bp, 15 predicted proteins | sample 1anoAmetaG_FD_203633 | JGI IMG/M metagenome (GOLD analysis project Ga0316217, IMG submission 203633) | Freshwater microbial communities from Trout Bog Lake, Wisconsin, USA - 1anoA | ecosystem: Environmental > Aquatic > Freshwater > Lake > Hypolimnion/Profundal zone | place: USA: Wisconsin... | reverse complement strand
TAGTGCATGGCCGCGACATATTGATGGCGCTCGGCGTCGAGGCTCGTGCGAACGGCATCCACCGCCGCTTCCGCCGCCTCGGCGGTGAGCACTTCACCGGGACGCGTCGAGATGATCACATGGTAGATCGGGTCCTTGGCATCGGCTCGGTAACGGCGTGCCACGGCCTCCATCTCGAGCGCTGCAGTGTCGTGCGACGCGACGCCTCCGGACCATGACGCAACGAGGTCTTCACGTCGGTTGCCGTCATCGTCAGTCTCCAGGTACTCGACAAGATCGATGAACGAGCCACGGCCGGAGATGCGCTTAGGCGCGCACTTGATGATCATCCGTTAGCGATCCGCTTAGCGGCTGTTGCGAGATCATGACGGATCTCGGCGGTCATCTTCAGCAGCGATTCGAGCGAATCGTCGGCGTGAGTAATCGCGCGACGGACCTGTTCGATCGCGTCGGTGAGATCATGCTCATTCGCTGCCGCGTCAGATACTGATGCAGGCTGCTCGAGCAGATGCTTCAGTAAGACGAAGGCCCGGCCAAGCTCGCTACGGACCCGTCGAGCCTCCGCCGGGATGTCCGCGACAACGCCGGCGAGACGCGAGACCTCGGCGAGCGGATCGTCGGGCGCAAGCGCAGCATTCCGACGGGCCGGATCGTCGAGCAGCATCTCGACGTAGCGCGAGATGCCGATGCCGGGGTGGCTGACGCGGGCGGCTTCGGTCGCGACTTGCAGCTTGAGCGCAGCCTCCGGGCGGAGGCGGAGCTTCACGGCGTGCGTGATTCGCAGCGCCTCGGGTTGGTTGCGTCGGCCACGCGCCGGAGGCGCGTCGGCGCTGTGGGGGCCCACAGCTATATCCTGTCCCTCTAACAATAGCCTCTTCTCCAGTCTGCACTCACCTACATATAACATCTACCGTGTCCCTGCATCGCCATGAAAGTGTGACGAGACACGGCATGAGATCGTACGAAGTGACGCTAAGGCGATAGCAAAGATAGCGACACTGAACAAACGGGAGATAACGTGGACGATATCGCGACAAAGATCGAGGCTGGACTGAAAAAAGCGATCTCAGATGCAAAGCCGCGCTTCAATCTGCATCAGTCACTCGCGGCTCATAAGACGCTCATCAACAGCGCACTCGCAACGCACTCGCCGACACGTGTGGCGAAGTATCTGAAGGACGCTGGCGTGCCTGGATCGCTCGATAGCCTGCGCAAAGCGATTCAAGAAGTTGCTCCAGCGGTGCGCTCGAGATCAGCAAAAGGTCAAAAGGCGGCTCGGCATTCGGAATGACGCCGGATTCACAGGACGACGCTCCGTGATCATGATTAGAACTGCATTGAAGTCCAATCGAGGAAGGTTCGTAGTGCACTGATGCATGCGCATTCGCTCGCAGCTGCGGTTCGGGACGGGACGATCACTAACGAGGCAGCCTTCTGTGGCCTAAAACCGGACGACGTAGAGCAACTCTACGAACACCACCCCGATGCGCTCGTGCTGGTTCGCCTGCGGTCCAGCAAAGGCGACGATCGAGACGTCCTCAGCATCCGCAAACTGTGGGAATGGCGACGAGCTAAAACACCAAGGCGCCTTCATAGCCGGTGGTGGTACTACGAAGATATCCGGGATGTGATGGCCGTGCCTCTATCAGATGGGTACGAACACCCTGAGGTAGTCCCTGATCCGAGCAAGTCGCCGTGATGGAGCCGAGAGGGGTAAGATAGCAACTCGACCTTCAGATTCAGAACGTTACGAGGGCTGTCATCTCCTTAGCCCGCTATCTTTCCGATTTTGAGGCCCCCCCGCTATAGCCCAGCCAGAGAACGCGCATATCCGAAAAAACTGTCCATCAGGGTTTCAAAGTTCCCGTTGCTAAGCGTCATAAGGATTTCCGGGCAGACATTGGTTCGGATTGGGTGTCGTTTACCGGATGGGTCTAGAGCAAGGCCAAGGACGGGAGCGAGTACACGGATAGACCTCATCTGTTGTTCAGTCGCGTCTGCCGTTGCAGCCCATTCGTCAAAGTGTCGGAAGTTATTCGCTGCACTTACAACCACAGTTCCAAAAGATTGCCCTGCTAGGAGATTGCCGGCAGTGTCCCAAGTGGAGGGTTTATTGAGATCTTCCCACTCGCGTCGTAACAGTGCGCTGATAACGACCATAATGGTCCCTGCGTATGCCTCAGGGCCATATTCTTCGACGCCCAATTCATGGCGAATCTCGTGCCAACGCTCTACCGCTTCAGAATTCATGCGCATCCGTGGAGCAAGCTCATTCAACTCGTCCGTATAGCGTGATTTTATTTCCGGCGATTGTACTACATAATCAAAAAGCGTCTTTAGGGCAGGGGCATTAAATTGCCAGCGCACGACCAGACGATGCAACGCATTGTGGGTTTCATCACCGAGTTGCAGGTCGCCGTCTCTTGTCATCTTCAAGCCGCCATTAGCGTTCAGCTGCAGGTCGCCGCCCTGTTTTAGCGTGCCCAGGTCATAGCGAACAGCCAATGCCCGATAGTCAAGCCGAGTGATATCACTGCTCATATTCCGAACTTTAAATTACAACTTCAGGCTCCCTCCCTCAGTTAACTCGCCCCTTGTGTTTCCTCGCGCGGTGCGCGCTTTTTTGCCAGTCCGCTACTAGCCACTTATGCCCACGCGCTCGCAAAGGCGGGATGAGATTGCTACGCTCATCGGGTTTCTGTCGGCGTGAATAATCGAAGTAATTCCAATAAGTAAGATGGTTGTTGCTCAACAGTCCATGCATTTGTGCTTTTGTTGATATTAAATACTAAATGACCATCTTTGCGTGTCGTTAACACATTGCGTTCGACGCCGACACCATCACGTTTTTTAAATCTTGCTCCACGTGCTAATTGTCTGTAATAACCAATTGTTTCCTGAGTTTCATGCTCATGTGGTTTATCAGAAATAATCACCAAATGAGGTTTTAATCCGTTGGCAGAAAAGACTTCATTGTGAATCCCGTTCGCTCGACCATGATGCGACGCAACCAGAACGTCGGTTGATGCAAGCGCCCATCGAAACGCCATATTGCTATGATGCAACGACTGCCAGCCTTGCCTTTCCAAGTCACCAGGAAACAAAAAGCGCAATCCTTCAGCATTTACTGCGACAACCAGACTGAGATTGTTTGTATCCCAGTGCGTAGATGGATCATTATAGAATATTTGCAGATCAAGGCCGCAAAATGTCAACGCTTCAAGCCGAGTGAAGACAACCGGTTCATTGTAACGATCCATCATGCCAAGCAGGGCTGCTATCCCGCTCCCGATGCCATTTTGACGTTTTAAATCTCGTAGCACGTCCGGAGTGACTAAAGGATTACGCAATAACGATCTAACGCTGAGATATTCGAGCAGGTTGGGCAGGCCGGAAACATGGTCTTCGTCACAATTCGTAATAATCAGCTGGTCAATTCGATAAATTCCACGGTTCGCTAATACCGTCCCGGGCTGCCAGGTCTTGCTACTGCCACAGTCAATCAGAATATGGGCACCGAATGCTGTCGTGATCAGAGCACAGGCACCATGCTCAACGTCGAAAATCTCGATTTTCACACGGAGGTCTCCGCATAAGCAAAGCTAGTAAAGACTTCAAGTGCATAATGGCGATAAAATTTTAAATAACGGAAAAACATCCCAAATGCGATTAGCAGTGCGGCACCAGACCAGAAAACATTGACTATTGCCGCGTGTAATACCGGATACGATAGTGCAAGCAGAAGCGACGTTAGCAGTGCCACCATTGCGGTATTCCGGCAAAATCCATACATATTCATAAAATTATTAAGACGGCTCATGACCTCTGCATCATCTCGGCTTTTGTGAAACGCGAGCCAAAACAGAGCTTCGCCCGGCTGAGCGATGCCATGAGATTTGGCGGCAGTGAAGACGGCGTTCTGCGTTTCGGCTGGCAACGTCGCATAATACGCAGGATACAGGGTACGAAACCATGCAGGCCCGATGCTTGTCGAAAACAGAATAACGCTGGGCTTGCCCAACCTTTTTTCGACAAGCCAGCGTTCAAACAAAGCCGATGACAGGCTGGCGATTAAGTGGCCTACAGTATAGGCGACCGAGACCGTCACCACGCCTTGTGCAATGGTCCACGACGTTCTATCAAGCAAATGCAGTTGCAGCAGATAGTCGATGACATAAAGAAATGCAAAGCCAGCCGAGATATAAGCCCAGAAATCATAGTCGGTGAAGGGAAATTGCTTCATCGTGAGCCTTTAATCGGGTGCTACCTCACAGCTCTCATACGATCATTTTACCAAATCATCGAGAAAAGGTTAACCCTGTATGAGGACTTGCTTCGCTTCTGCAGACGCTCCTGATTAATGCGAGATTCTCTTCTCAGCGGGTCACCGGGATCTTGGGCTGCCTGGTGCCACCAGTAGTAAAGCGGTTTCCGCCAATGCTCGTTCGAGAAGCAGCTCTCCCCATACGTGGCGGGGGCCTGCCCGTATCCTCAAACATGGTTCTGAGTTCCGGGTACAGTGGATCGGCGGCCTCATAGTTCCCCGCCGCATCACGCTCTTGCTGCGGACTCCTTTCCAGCTCCCTCGCCAACTCGATTTCCCGCGCCGGATCCCGCCCGGCCGCTTTCCGCACCTCAGCTCGCCAATCACCTGTTCACGGAAATTTGGGGGTTAGTGCTTACAACACCAAGCTGTCAGGATGAGTAGCGGTAACCAATCGCCACAGTTCCACAGCTTTCGTTTTGATCGTTCCGCGTACAGCCGGATGCTCTAAGCCGCTCCGCTGTAACATCGCAGCAAGCCACGTCGGTGGCGCGGCCGCAACCGCATCCTGTGCGCGTCGCTCATAGATAGCGCGTTTGTCCGGCGGCAACTGATCAAAGGCGGCGGCAGCAAGCTCGATAGCTGGCTTTGGCAGTGGGGCGGGAGCATATTTAGGAGCCTGGCCCTTCTGCACATCATACGTCTCTCGCACAACGGCCTGCGACCTCTCCCGCCGCCGCACCGTGGCCGCCTCTGACCCCGGATGCACGTGGCTTGCTGCATAGTTTTCGCGAATCGCCGTCGCAAGGAATCCACCTGGATTCTTCGCGTTCAGATGCAGTCCAAGCGCGAGGTTAAGTTCAGCACGCTCCGTGCCGAAGGTTCGAACGAGTTCGCGCGCTTGACGTGGCGAGACGCCAGCTTCGCGAAGTTTTTCCGTCGTTTTTTCTTTTTCAGCATCAGGTGATGCTTTAGCAGAGATAAACTTCGGAGAGAGTGTTCTAGGCTGTGAAACAGCCTTAGGCCGATTTAACGAGAAATCGAAGTCCTGTGCGGCTTTCTTTTCCGAAACGGGGACGGAGACGACCGCTTTGGGAGCCGTAAATTCGCTGATTTTAGCTGCCGCCACGGCAACCGTATCGCGGGCGAAGGTGGCCAGCTCTTCCATCGCGGCTGTAGCGATCTTCTTATAGGACTCCACGCGGTTTAACACACGCGATACGCCACGGCGAGAGACAAACTCAGCACGCCGGCGCTCAAGCCGCATGATGCGAAGCGCCTCTATGAGACCGGGGGCCAAAATCGTGACGTTGCTCGTCTTCGGTCGACGCTGTACCGCCAGCAAGCCACGCGCTTCGAGCTCGTCAAGATCGAGTTGCAACGTCGACTTAGCGCAACCGACCGCCGTCGCGATCGTAGTGTGTCTGGCGAAGCAATATCCACGCTGATAGTACTTTGATGCTATCGTCCGGAGAATGCGCTCCTGGCGGCTCGTAACGGGGCTCTGACGCAATTCTGTGAGGATCGCCTGCGCATCGTCCGATACAACAAATAGCGCGGCCGCCGGCAGGCGATCTTCAGCAGCAGAGTTTGCTGCGGGAGTTTCCCATTCACGCGTGTCGTGAAGTAGCGCCAATGCTTTCCTCGCGATTCCGCCGCCTTTAGGGCGACACAAACCAGGAGGTCGAGGTGCGTGCGGAAAAGCGCAACGCGAAACCAGACCCCTGTGGCTCTTACTCAACCCTGGGTGCTTCGTTCATCTCGAATCTTGCTGGAGCCAAGATGATTGAAGCGGATCGAGTCAGCGCCGGAGTTATCTTGACACCCTCGGCTTGCGTCGGGGGTGTCGTTTTTTTGCTTGCCGAGGGTGGACGTTGCCGCACACTCCTCATCGAGCAACGTACTCGGACACAGCTCGCTTGCTAGGTCTTTCGCCTATCTCGCTGGGCTGAATTCCTCAGACGTTGGGGCCTATTATCGGCCGATACTTCGTGCTCCGCAAGTCTTCTCTCACGATAGCGACGGGAAATTCTCACGATAGCGACGGGGTAAGGCTGCTTCTCTCACGATAGCGACGGGGTAAGCTGAACTTCTCTCACGATAGCGACGGGGTAGCCCTTATCGTGAGAGAACGTGAGAGCAATGGCTCGCTGCTTTGCCTACATGACAACCTGAATCGCGACTTCTCTCACGATAACGACGGGGTAAGCCCTATCGTGAGACAACGTGAGAGGAACAACTCGCTTCCTCGTGAGCCAGCCAACCTGAAGCGCAACTTCTCTCACGATAGCGACGGGGTAGCCCTTATCGTGAGAGAAGCGATTCAACGAACTTCGCTGGGACATTGCAGCGCGACGCCCCGCAACTTCTCTCACGATAGCGACGGGGTAGCCCTTATCGTGAGAGTATCTCGGGCTAGGTAAGGCTCGGCCGCACCGCGCCGCTCGACGTGACTCGCTGAGGCAAGCGCCGCACGATTAAGCGACGCTCCAGCCAGTCTTCGACCGTCCCTCGCGTGGGTAGCGGTACGGAAACGACGTCGGGCGAGTATGAGTAGGCTCCAATCACGCCATCTGTATGGAGAACCTCGAGGGCCTTATCAAATCGTGCGATACTCCGACCACGGTTGTGACCTTCGATCGGAAGGCGAATCTCATTGATGATGTCGGCCACAAGGCAATCGGCGGTTTCGCGCTCGGCAAGAATAATCGTCAGTATGCGTCCTAGTCGTTTTTCAATCGACTGACGGTAAGGATCGTACGACAGGATTCTCCGGCTTGCGAGAACGTCGTCCGTCGCCGTCTCTGCCCACGAACCTAATGAATACCAAACTCCTATCGGTGCGTTGGTCAGTCCGTCAAGCTGTAATTCATGAACCACGACGACCGGAGCGACACGTCGATGCTTCTGTTTCCGCTCAACATCGCTTTGCGCGACGTCTGCAGCCATATTATAAAGTCGAAGAATGCTCTTATGGATCTCGTCACGATCTTCCGGCCGATGACCGGCTGCATAACGCTTACCGTCTTGGATTTTCGATTTTTTGGAAATCTCACGCGCATCAAGGACGTTTGCGTACGAAATATACGACCGCCCCGTGCGATCTGATTCATTTAATGCATTGGTAACAAGAATATCGAGAACGTCCTGATCGATTTCTTTCCAGCGCTGGAGCGCCTCGCGTAGCTCGTCCCGATCGCGATCGGTAAGAACGCGCTTAATTGCACTCAGAGGGCGTAGAGTAACCACCGCGGTTGCCGCGCCTTCGCGCATCGTCACGATATGTTTGGATGGCTCGTCAATCCACTTCTCACCGGCTTCTTGTGCGCCGGTAATGGCAAATGCAATCGCGCGGCGACCTAGGGTCGCTGGGAGGCAATACGTCTCTCCCTTTACCGCCGGGAGATTCGTAGGCTTCGCACGCTGAGAATCAGCCGGAATATCTGATTTGGGCCGAAGCACGTAGTCAATCGAGAAATCGACCGGACGTTCCCATGCTTTTGCGGCTTCGGCAAAAGCGGCGAGTTCAAGATGATGATGGTGATCGGGATCGGGAGCGCTATCAAACAACGAGATCTTAGCCGGCTCTTTGAACCAGTGGGTGACCTTAGCAAAGAACTCTTCAATGCCCTCAGCGTTCTCAGCCGCCCGGATCACGATCTCACCGCCATAAGGACGCGGTAACCGCAGCTCCGCCCCATTCTGCGGCGGTGCCGTCTCCTTGGCGTTACGGGACTTCTGTAATTGCGCCATCCTAGAAAGCGCTTTTCGAGTGGGCCTTGCGCTGCCCCCGCCGTCATCCGAGTCGAGGGAATCCGAAAACCACCGAAGACGGCGCGAACCCGTCCTTCAGACCTGTGAGGTGGCTCCGGTCTATCGGACACGATGTGATCGGCGATCAATAGAGCTGACAGGCATCAGGGTTCACCAGCATGCTCGAGCTTCAGCAGCGACGAGGCCGGGTCTCCTGAAATTCCGCTCGCACGCAAAACTCCAGACAAACGAATCGACGTTTAGGATGTTTAGAGCGCCCTAAACTCCTTATTCCCGTGCACCTAACTTGATTTCCAAAGCCCCTCCGCCTGAAGCGCGCTTCGAATGACCCATCTCTGCTTTGCAGCACGTCATATGTGCGTACAAAGCCTGTTACGATGGTGGACCTTGGTCTATCAACATTTTGCAATGCATGCTTCGTTCGCATATCCAATCGGCGAGCTTTGGGTACATCCACGCAGCGGCATCGAGAAGTCTCTGGTAGTCTCCACTCAACGATGTTCGCTTGAATATGGGTTCATGGTGAAATACGCGATTGCGAAACTTACGAATTTCCCGAAAAGTAGCAGAAGCTATTTTCATGTCAATATTTTTACCGTTCGCATTGCGATATTCTGGAAAAGCTTTGTGAACCGCCGGTATCCACAGCGAATCTGTGAGGTGTTTATTGAGCATTTTTGTCCAAAATCCAAAATGCAAGGATGCGACGACATGCGGTGTATCGGCCAATTGAGCGCCTCGCCTAAGCAAATGAATCGTTTGCTGGAGAGTAGAGCTTATCTCATCGTCGATGCGAAGGAAAGACTGAGAGAACGGCCAGTCTTGACCGAACTGCTTTTGCAATTCGCGATGCAGCGCGTTACGAAAGCCAACCTCGACGGATTGGAGCGGCACATAGAATGCCGCGCACAGGTCTGCATTCCACTCGTATAGGCGCAATGCACGCGCTGCATCCTGATCAGAAGCATCGAGATATGAAGAAAAACGATCACTGGAAACGGCAGAGACGAGCGCCTTTACGTCTTCCGATGAGCGCGCAGGATATGCTTGCATTAAATCCCCATACCTGGTATTCTTCAGAGGCAACCCCTGGGACCGCCTCTGAAGCTTCGTGCTTTACGTGCCCAGGGTCTTTTTTTATGTATTCGAGTGTTCATACGTAGCAACAGGGCTTGCGGAACACTCATTGCGTCACCCGCCGCCCCTGGGAGCGCTTCGCACGGGCCCGGCGGGCCTCCAGACCACGCTCGAAGGCGGCTGTGTCGAAGCGGTCGTCCTGAACCAGCGGTGGACGGTCTTCAAGCGGCCGGTGGCAGAGCGCCTTTGCCGCCCCGATGGCCTGGCCGATCAGCCGAGAGGCGTCCTCGCGGGAGAGCGAGGCTAGCCACGAATCCTGATCGATCGCGTCGAGATCGACCTCCCAAGCCCTGGCCCCGAGGCCTTCCTCGATCAGGCTCTCGAGAGTGTCGCGTTGCACCGCGGTAGCACGGGTCGCCGCATAAAGGGCGTAGAGCGCATCAACCGCGTCATCAATGTCGCCGAACTGCCAAGCCTTGGCCTCGGGGCTCCAGCGGCCGCCGGCTGCCTTCATGGCCTGCGTGCAGAATCGAGTTGCGGGATCACTGATCTGATACATAGCGGCTTGCCTTTCACGACGTGTTTCGCATGTGCGATGCCGTGACGTTGCCGGGGGCGCGAGACAGGCCGCAAGGGTGGAGTACCACGGAAAGCGTGGACCGGAGCGACCGGATACGGGCGTCGAGGACCGGTAGCGGCCCTTGTGGCCTGGCTTGTGGCTCCGGCATCCTCACCGGCCGCAGATGTCGTGACACCGGCGCGGGAAGGCATGATTGCTCAAGAGCTGATGCCCTCACGAAGGTAACAACTTGCCGTATCCGGCAACCCCGTAGTATACTAATCCGGTGGGGAGCTATGAATTTGATGAATTCGAATGGGACGAGCGCAAAAGCAACTCCACCTTTGCCGACCGAGGCATCGATTTCGATACAGCAGCTCGTATCTTCGGTGGTCCGACTTTACAACGCGTTGACTCACGCGTTGATTATGGCGAGACCCGCTACATTGCAACCGGAAAAGCTGATGGGATCATCATTACGGTTATCTGGACCCTAAGAGAAAACGTCTGCCGAATTATCACCGCATGGCCGGCTACGCGCAGAGAAGAAAGGATGTACGATGAGTACTGTAAGGAAATCGGCGAGTGACGTCCTGAAAAACAAGGGACGAATCGATCGGGAAAAGATCGCTGCGTTATCCGATACCCAGCGTGAGCAGATTCGTCGCGACGAAGGAGTCGACGACGCGTCACTTGGCCCTGCAGAGGTCATGGTTCCTTTGATTGACGTCCGAAGCTTACGCGAGCGGCTCGGCACATCGCAGGAAGCCTTTGCTCAGCGATACTTTATTCCACTGCGTACACTGCAAGACTGGGAACAGCATCGACGAGAACCCTCTGAGGCTGTACGAGTTTTTCTTTTCGCGATATCAACCGACCCCAAAGGCGTTGAGCGGATCCTACGTCGCGGCCTGAATCAACAGGCAGACACCAGCCTCCAATAAGATTCGCATGTGTGGCCGCTACGCAGCATCGAACCCAGACGCGATCAGGCGTCGCTTTCCGATGTTCGACTCTCAGCAACGTATCGTACGAGACTATGCTATCGCGATAATATTATCGCACCCTTCTAGCCACCAGGTAAGCACGCATGCCAAGACGGTTAAATACGTTGCCTCTTGCTGCTAGGCTCGCCGTCTGAGTCGGAACCTGAGGTGTTAGCCTTTTCGCTTGGCTCTTCCTCAGATGATACATTGTTTCCAAAATCGCGAATATGTTGCACGTCTGGATTTTGGATATTCAGTAGCCTTGTGGGAACGCTCGTGAGAGATTGAACCCCTGCGCTCCTGAAAATTGAACCCCCTCCAGCAGTTCAGAGGCCTCCTCTCGAAGGGTGTGGTTGTCTACACCGACCCGAACAAGAGGAGGCCCACGAGGT
>Ga0316217_10006884_pt1 | contig 11053 bp, 6 predicted proteins | sample 1anoAmetaG_FD_203633 | JGI IMG/M metagenome (GOLD analysis project Ga0316217, IMG submission 203633) | Freshwater microbial communities from Trout Bog Lake, Wisconsin, USA - 1anoA | ecosystem: Environmental > Aquatic > Freshwater > Lake > Hypolimnion/Profundal zone | place: USA: Wisconsin... | reverse complement strand
GACCGCCCGCAGGTCGGTCACGCCGAGGGGGTCGAGGGGGGGACGGAGACCGACCCGAGCAAGGTCCACGCCGGCGACATGTACGCCACCAAGCTCAGCCAGTTCCTCCACCCCCGCTGGACGTTCCCGAGCGTCATCTCGCAGGGGGAGGCGAACAAGCTCTGCACGACCTTCCAGGTCTCGGTGAGCCCCCGGATGATCATCTGGCATCTGAGACAGCAGGCGATCCGGAAGAGCGGGAACGAGCTGTTCGACGACTCGGCGCGGGAGGTCCTCCAGAAGCTGCTGGACGACCGCACGCCGCTCCCCGATCCTCCGGATGCCGTGGCGGACGCGTACCGGGGAAGGACTGTGAACATCGTGATGCCAGGCGGAGGAGGAGCGAAATGCGACTAGGTATTCGGCTGCGTCGTCTCGGGCAGGGGGCGTCGGGGCTGATGACCCTCGGGGCGCTCGTCGCGCTCGGGTCGGTCCCGGCGGTCGCCCAGACTTCCGCCCCCTCCGGCGGGGGCGAGAGCGCCCCGACGACCGTCGTCGTGAGCGGCGGGGGGAACCGGAGCCTCTTCAAGATCGCCCTCCCGCGGCTGCTCGGCGACGACAGCGCGTCCGCGTCGGTCGTCGAGACCGAGTCGCGCGACTACACCCTCTCGAGCCTCTTCCAGGTCCTCGACCCGGCCAGCTTCACCGCCAACCTGACCGCCGAAGGGGGCGGCATCGACCCGGCCTCGTGGCGCAACGTCGGCGCCGAGGGGGTGGTCAAGGGGGCGGCCTTCCCGCGCGGAGGGAACATCCACCTCGAGATGAAGCTCTTCGTCGTCTCCCGCGGCGCCGAGGCCGTCCTGAAGCACGAGTACGACGTCCCGGCCGGGGGGCTGCGCGGCGCGGTCCACCAGTTCGACAACGAGGTCGTGAAGTGGTTCACCGGGACCGCCGGGAGCTTCGGCTCGCAGCTGGTCTACAGCGCGACCACCGGCCGCGGCCAGAAGGGGATCTTCCAGATCGACAGCGACGGGCAGGGGCTCCACCGCCTGCAGGCCGTCTCGAACGTCGCCCTCGCGCCGGCCGCCGGCCCCGGGGGCGTCTACTACTCGGGCGGGCTCCCCGACGGCTCGTACGCGCTCTTCAAGGTGGGGAACCCGGTGGCCGTGCTGCAGCACGCCGGCCTCATCTTCGGCGTCGCCTTCGGCGGCGGGAAGATGGCGCTCGTCATCTCGCAGGGGGGGCAGAGCGACATCTACCTCGGCAACCCGGACGGCTCGGGGCTGCAGAAGGTGACGCAAGGGGGGCTCAACACCCACCCGTCCTTCGGCTCCGGGGGCGAGCTCGCCTACGTCTCGAACGCCGGGGGGAACCCGCAGATCTACGTGAACGGCAAGCGGGCGAGCTGGAGCGGCACCTACAACATGGCCCCCACCTGGTGCAACGACCCGGAGGGGACGCGGCTCGTCTACATGGGGCGAGCAGGCTCGTCGTGGGACATCTTCAGCGTCGACCCCGGCGGGAGCCAGGCGAGCATCAAGCGGCTCACGCAGGACCAGGGGTCGAACACCTACCCGGCCTGCTCCCCGGACGGCCGCACCGTCGCGTTCTTCTCGTCGCGCGGCGGCCTCTACCTGATGAACAACCAGGGGCAGAACCAGCAGAAGATCTCGGGCGTCAGCGGCGAGAGCCTGCGCTGGCAGTAGCCGTCGCCGTGGCCCCCGCGAGCCCCCTGCGCCCGCTGCGACAGGAGGCCGGGGGCCCGGACGGTCACCCCCCGGTCGGGTCGCGCTGCGGCGCGGGCTTCCCCGAGAGGATGCGCTCGATGGTGTGGGTCGTCATGTCGCCGCGGACGACCTCCTCGTCGACGAGCAGGCGCTTGTGCAGATCGATGTTCGTCCGGATGCCGCCGACGATGAACTCGTCGAGCGCCCGGCGCATCCGGAGGATGGCGTCGGCGCGGGTCGGCGCGTGGACGACGAGCTTGGCGAGGAGCGAGTCGTAGTTGGGCGGCACGCGCCACCCGCCGTAGACGCCCGAGTCGACGCGGACGCCGGCGCCGCCCGGGGGGAAGTACTCGGTGATGAGCCCGGGCCAGGGGGCGAAGGTGACCGGGTCCTCGGCGTTGATCCGGCACTCGATCGCGTGGCCGCGGAAGCTCCAGCTGCGCGTGTCGGGGAGGTCGAGCTTCTCGCCGGCGGCGACGCGGATCTGCAGGGCGACGAGGTCGAGCCCGGTGACCATCTCGGTGACCGTGTGCTCGACCTGCAGGCGCGTGTTCACCTCGAGGAAGGAGAGGTCCCCCTTCTCGTCCATGATGAACTCGAGCGTGCCGAGGGACGTGTAGTTGGTCTCGAGCATCGCGCGGCGGATGACCTCGGCCATCGCCTGGCGCTTCTCGGCGGTCATCGCGGGGCTCGGGGCCTCCTCGAGGACCTTCTGGTGCCGCCGCTGGAGCGAACACTCGCGCTCGCCGAGCGTCCAGATGCCGCCGTGGTGGTCGGCGAGGACCTGGAACTCGATGTGCCTCGGGCGCTCGATGTACTTCTCGAGGTAGACGTCCGGGTTCTTGAAGCCGGTCTCGGCCTCGTGCTTGGCGCTGGCGAAGGCGTTGTCGAGCTCGGCCGCGGACCGGACGATGCGCATGCCGCGCCCGCCGCCGCCGCCCGAGGCCTTCAGGATGACGGGGAAGCCGATGCGGTGCGCCTCCGCGTGGGCGTCGGCCGCGTCCTTCAGCACGCCGCTCCCGGCGAGCAGCGGGATGCCGAAGCGCGCCGCGTTGGTCCGGGCCGTGACCTTGTCGCCCCAGGCTCGCATCGCCTCGGGGGTCGGCCCGATGAACGTGACGCCGCACTTGCGGCAGAGGCGCGCGAACTCGGCGTTCTCCGACAGGAAGCCGTAGCCGGGGTGGATGGCGTCGGCCGCCGTGATCTCGGCCGCGCTGATGATGGCGGGGATGTGGAGGTAGCTCTTGGCGGACGGGGCCGGGCCGATGCAGACGGCCTCGTCGGCGAACCGGACGTGGAGCGCGCGCGCGTCGGCCTCGGAGTGGACGGCCACGGTCTTGATGCCGAGCTCGCGGCACGCGCGCAGGATGCGGAGCGCGATCTCGCCGCGGTTGGCGATGAGGATCTTCTTGAACATCCGGCGCGGTCAGGCCTTCTTGATGCGGTAGAGCTTCTGGCCGAACTCGACCGCCTTGCCGTTCTGCGCGAAGATCTCGATGATCGCGCCGGAGCACTCGGCCTCGATCTCGTTCATGAGCTTCATCGCCTCGACGATGCAGAGCGTCTGGCCGGGCCGGACCACCGAGCCGATCTCGACGAACGACGGCGCGTCCGGGCTAGGGGAGCGGTAGAACGTGCCGACGAACGGGCTCGTCACGTCGACGGCGTCGGCGGGGGCCTCGGCCGACGGCGCGCCCGGGGCGGCCGACGTACCGCCCGCGGGGGCCGCGGCGAGGGGCGCGGCGACCGGGGCGGCGAGGGGCGCGACGGCCCGGGGGCCCCGCACGATCTTCAGCCGCACCTGCTCGTCCTCGTGTTCGAACTCGGTGATGTCGTTCTCGGCGAGCAGGACAGCCAGCGCTCGCAGCGTGTCGAGATCCAGATTCAAAACGCCTCCACATCTCCGGGTGAGCTCGCGGCACGTACCACCGTGTGTCGCGAGACGAGGGCGTAACTTATCGCTGGGGCGCGGCTCATGGAAGGGGTGAGGCGTACGCGCGCGTCGGTGCTGGCTGCGAAGAGCGGTTCGCGTCGAGCATGTTCCCTGATAGGCAGGGGGCGAACGTGACGAACGCGCTGGGACCCTGGGGCTTCTTGCCTTTTGTCGTGCCGCTCTTCGCGCTCATCGCCGCGCGGCTCGGCGCGCTCGCCTTCCTCGGCGCCCCTTCGCGCGCCTCCGACCGCGCGGTCGCCGGGGTCGTCCTCGCCTTCGCGAGCGTCGTCGTCGCGGTGCGCGGCCTCGCGGTCGTCCACGCGGTCACCCCCGTCGCGCTCCTCGCCGCGCTGGTCACGGTCGCGCTCCCCCTCGCTCTGGCGGGGCGCCGCCTCGCGTTCGCGCTCCCCCGGCCGCGCGTCTCGGCGGGCGTCGCGGGCGTGCTCGTGGTCGCCGCCGCCGCCCTCGCCCTCGCCGCGCTCGCCGCCCGCTGGCTCCCGGTCTGGCAGTGGGACTCGCTCGGCTACCACCTCCCGTTCGTCCACTTCACCCTCGGGGCGCGCGGCGTCGACGGCGTCCCGCGCGAGCTGCAGTACATCGGCTCCTACCCCCACGACGTCGAGCTCTTCTTCGTCGCGCTCCGCGCCTGCCTGCCGGACGACCGGCTCATCGACCTCGGGCAGCTCCCGTTCGGCCTGGCGGGGGGCATCGTCACCGCGGCCCTCGCGAGGCGCGGGGGCGCGACGCCCGAGGGGGCGCTCGGCGCGGGGGCGGCGTGGCTCGTCGTCCCGGCGGTCTTCCTCCAGCTCCCGACGAACTACGTCGACGTGGCGACCGCGGCCTTCTTCCTCGCCGCCATCTACTTCGCGCTCGCCGCGCCCTCCCCGCGGGCGATCCTGCTCGCCGGGGTCGCGCTCGGCCTCTTCGTCGGGTCGAAGCCGAGCGCCCCGGCCCCGGCTCTCGTGCTCGCCCTCCTGCTCGCCGTCCGCGCCTCTCGCGCCGGTCACGCCGCCTGGCTGACCGGGGCGCTGGGGCTCGCCTGCCTCCTCGGAGGCGAGTCGTACGCGAGCAACCTCGTCACGCACAGGAACCCCATCTGGCCGGTCCGGGTCGACCTCGGCCCGCTCCACTTCCCGGGCCCGAACAGCCTCGCCGACCTCCTCGCCGCCGGCGCCAACGCCCCGCGCCTCACGGGGCCGCTTCCGTGGCGAATGCTCCGGTCCTTCTTCGCTTTGTCTTCGGCCCCCGTGTTCGATATGCGTGTCGGCGGCTTCGGCCCGGTGTTCCTGTGCTCGCTCCCGCTCGCCATCCTCCAGCTCGTCCGGCAGAAGAGCCGCGCCGCGTGGGTGGCGTTCGCGGCGACCCTGCTGAGCCCGGACCCGGCCATCGCCCGCTACGTCCTCGCGCTCCCCGCCCTGGCCCTCGCCGGGGCCGCCGCGCGCGTGGCGCCCCTCACGTCGCTCCGGGCGCGGACCGCCCTCTGGTCCGGCGTCGCGGTGCTCGCCGCGGCGGAGGTCGTGTACGCTGCGCCGGGCTTGAGCGGCGAAGGGCCCCCACTCTGGAGCTACGCGACCATGTCCGACGCTGAGCGCGCGCTCGCCGTCGGGGCGGACGGCCCCCCGCTGGCCATCGCGAGGGCGCGCCAGCGCGTCGCCCCCGGAGAGGCGTTCGCGTTCGACGAGAACATGGACCTCTGCGACCAGGCGTGGGACCTCGCGCAGTCGTACCGCGTCGTCCTGCTCCCTCCGGCGCTGACCGGCGCGGAGGTCGGCGAGCGGATCCGGCGCGAGGGGGTGCGCGTCCTGGCGGTCGGCGACGACGCCCCGGCGGGGGCGTGGGCGGCGAGCCACCCGTCGGAGTTCGAGCGGCTCTCCGCTCTCCCGGAGTGCCGGAAGGGATCATGCTCGCTCTACGCGCGACGCTAGCGCCCCTCGTCGGCCTGGCCGCCCTCCTCCTCGCGGGGCGGGCCGGAGCCGCCCCCCCGCCCGTGGACGCGGGGAACCCGTGCGTCGCGATCGAGGAGCGCCTGGCCCGGGCGTCGTCGGCGGTGCAGGTCTGCGAGGCGGCGCGCCGGGCGGCGGAGGGGGACAGCGCGACGTGCGCCGCGAGCCTCGAGGAGGAGCAGGCCGCGCGAGGGAAGGCCGAGCAGGAGACCCGGAGCTGCGAGGCCGACCGGACGAAGCTCTGCCAGGAGGCCGACACCTTCGTGAAGGACCTCCTCCGCGGCCACGCCACGAACGTCGGCACCTGCGTCCTGGCCGACGAGCAGGTGCAGCTGATGGCGCTGCTCCGGAGCTGGGAGAACGCCACGTCCGAGCTCGCCCACGTCGACGCCTTCGCGGCCGGGGAGAGCGACTCCCTCCCGGGCGGCACCGGCGAGAGCGTCCCCGAGCGCCTCCTCGTCCGGCTGCTCGGGACCCGCAACGAGCCGCTCTTCTACCGGCGCCTCATCACCGAGGCGCTCAAGATCGTCGCCCCGCACGCCTGGTCGCGCATGAAGGACCCGGCCTCCATCGAGGCCTGGTTCACGCGGACCGAGCCGCTCTCCCCGGAGATCGTCGCCGAGGCGCAGCGGGAGCGCTCCTCGGGCGCCGGCGGCACGTCGCTCAACGTCGCGGTGCGCCTCGTCCACTCGTACCTCTTCCTCGCCCGCTGCGCCGAGGCCCCCTCCTCGCGCACGTGCGTCCGGGCGCGGCAGCTCGCCCAGCTCCTCGACTCGACCGGCCCGCTCCTCCTCCGTCGCCGCGTGGAGGGGGTCTGGGGGACCGAGTGCACCGACGTCGGCCCGGGCGCGGTCCTCTCGTGGATCCAGGATTTTCCGACGACGCAGCTCTCGACGGCGGCAGCCGACTTCCGCGAGGTCGACGAGGCCGGGTCGGCGAAGCTCTGGAGCTGCTACCTGCGCGACGCGCACGGCGACGCCTCCTTCGCCGCGTGGCGCTCCGTCCGGATGCCCAAGCCCGCCGCGCTGAGCGACCGGACGCTCCCGCGGGTCGACACCCTCCGGTCGGCGTTCCCCGACGGCTCGCGCGAGGACACCTGCGGCCGGGCGGTGCGCGCGCTCCAGGCGTGGCCGGCCACGACGTCGTGCTCGGCGCCCCCCGCCGACCTCCGCCTCCCGGTCGAAAGGTGGGCGAAGTCGGGGCCGCTGCCGGAAGGGGCCTCCTTCTCGCTCCAGGTCTGCGAGCGGTACGCGCGCCTCCTGTGGGAGGGGAGGTCGGCGTCGCTCCTCGGGACCTCCCCGCACTCGCCGTCGGTCGACGAGCTGGTCTCGCTCGACCCGGGGCTGCTCGAGTCCCCCGTCTCCCACCTCCGCCACGCCTGCGACGAGCGGCGCGGCGTCGGGGAGCCGTTCGCCCGCGACCTCTCGGCGCTGGCCGGCATCGCGCGCGACCTCGGCGAGTCGCCGATCGACCGCCCGTGGAGGACCAGCGCCTCCGGCGGGCCGGTGGAGGCCGAGCGCCTCGGCCGCGCCATGATGGTCCGGAGCTGGCTCTCGCACTTCGCGTCGGGGGCGTCCGCCTGCCACGCGCTCGGGCTCGCGGAGGCGCGCTGCCAGGAGTGCACGGCCGCCGAGCGGAGCACCTACTTCGACTGCGAGGAGCTCGCGACCCTCGAGTCGACCTGGACGGCGCGGCGGAACAAGGCCTACCTCGGCGCGACCCTCGCCCTCGCCCTGGCGCTCCTCGTCCGCTGGGGGGTCCGCACGCGGCGGGCGCGGCGCCTCTTCGGGCGGTGGGCGGAGGAGACGCGCGAGCGGTTCGCGGCGCTCGAGCTGCCGGCGGTGGTCGACCGCCTCCGCGTCCTGCTCCCCGAGCGCTACGGGATGCTGACGCTCACCCTGCCGCGCACGCCGGCCTGGGAGCGCTGGGGGGCGCGCGCCGCGGTCACCAAGGCGCTCTCGGGGGCGAGCGTCCGCGAGGGGGACGTCCACCAGGCCGTGCAGGTCGCGGCGCGGGTCGGGGCGCGCGTCGTCTTCCTCCTCCACGAGGACCCGGCGGCGCTCGACTTCGGGGCCGCGCGGGCGATCCTCGACTGGGCGGCGCGCGGGGGGGCTCGCACGATGCACGTCCTGCCGCTGGCGGTCTCCCGCCTCTCGTGGGCCCGGAGCGCGGACGATCTGCTCGACCTGGTCGAGGAGTCCTCGCTGCGGGGCAACCCGTTCGAGGTCCGCGGCCGCATCACGTCGTCGAGCCAGTTCTGGAACCGCGAGCGGCTGGTCTCGGGCCTGCTCGCGGAGGCGCGCCTCGGCCACTGGCTCGTCGTGACCGGGCTCCGGCGCTTCGGAAAATCGTCGCTGGCGATGGAGGTCGCGCGGCGCCTCACCGGCCCGTCGGCCTACGTCGACCTCGCCGGCTTCCACCACGAGGTCGGCTACCTCGAGGACCCGTCGCAGGCCGTCGACGCCATCCTCCGCGCCATCTGCGCCCGCCTCGTCGAGTCGGCCGTCTCGCTCTACCCGACCGCCGTCCTCCCGGAGCCGCCGACCACCTCGCTCGACGCCGCCGCCTTCTCCGCCTGGATGCGCCGCTTCTCGTCGGCCTGCCTCCCGCCCGGCGGGGGGCGCCCGCCGCCGCTCCTCATCGTCCTCGACGAGCTCGAGCAGGTCCTCGCGGTCGGCCCGGCGCGCCTCGGCCACGTCCTCGACGTCCTGTCGATCCTCTTCGGGCGCCTCCGGAACGCCATCGGCGAGGCCCCCCACGCCGACGCCGGCTCCCCCATCGGCGTGCTCCTCGCCTCCGCCCTCCACCCGCTCCTCTGGGCGCCGCTCCGCACGCTCGGCCAGCAGTCGATCATGGGGGCCTTCCCCTCCATCTGCGTCCCGTGCCTCCCGGTCGAGGCGGCGTCGTCGATGATGCGCGGCCTCGGGGCGCGGCAGGGGATCCGCTTCAGCGAGGAGGCGCTCGACCTCGTCATCCGCGAGTCGCAGGCGGTGCCGCTGCTCCTCCGCCGCATCGGCTCGTCGATCCTCGAGCTGTACGACGCCGACCGCGCCCGGCAGGGGGCGCTCGGGGCGGTGCAGGTGGGGGTCGAGGCGGCGCGCGAGGCGCTGGCGCGCGAGGAGCGGAAGGGGTCCCCGCTGCGGGTCTGGGTCGAGTCCGAGATCGCCGATCCGGCCGGTGCGGGCGGGTCGCTCCTCCGGCGGCTGGCGCGCGACGGGCGGGTGCAGACCACGGCGCTGCGGACGATCGCGGAGGCGATGGTCCGCGAGCAGTTCGCGTCGAGCGGCATCAGCGCCCACCTGCCGGAGCAGGAGGTCGTGCGCCGGGCCGAGGAGGCCGCGAGCGTCATCGTGCGGCTGCTCGGAGAGTCCGGGCTCGTGATCCCGCACGGCGACCTGACCGACCCGGAGGCCTACGAGCTGCCGGACGGGGCGATCCGGCGGATCCTCGCGGGGTAGTCCTCAGCAGGTGCGGGCCGCGGCGCGCAGCGTCTCGGCCGCGGCGGGCCCCGAGGCGACCACGCCGTGCGCGACGATCACGCGCGCGAGGTCCGGCAGGGCGGCGAGGCGCTCGAGGCTCGCGGCGAGCTCCCTCGCGCTCTCCACGGCGGAGTGCCTGAAGAGCCTCGAGACGCGCGGGCCGGGGGCCGAGCCGAAGGCTGTCGTGATGAGCCAGCCGAGGAGGCCGGGCGGCTTCGCGGGCAGGTTGAAGACGGCGTCGTTCAGCACCACGGTGGTGCCGTCGGCCGAGCGGACGACCAGCGCCCCCTCCACGTCGCCGATCCCGCCGAGCGCCTCGAAGCGGACCGACGGGTCGGCCGGGAGCTCCTCGTACGTCCCGTCCACCGCCACCTTCCGGGCGACCTTCGCCCGCGCCCCGCGCGGCACGAGGACCTTCGCCGCCGGGTAGCGCGCCCGGAAGCGGGCCCCGTCGAGCCGGTGGAAGCCGCCGGGGACGACGATGAACGCGACGGGCCCCCACGCCTCGAGCTCCTTCATTCCGCTCTCCTCGAGGGCGATGGGGCTGTGGAGGAGGAGCCGGCCGTCGGTCATCCGGACCACGACCATCTGCCGCTCGAGCGGCATCCCCGGGAGCGACCCCTCCACTCGCCAGAGGTTCTCGGCGAGCTTCTCGATGGGCTTGTGCGGGAGGACGGACCACTCGGCGGGGGCGCTGGCCATGGCCGGCAACATAAGGGCGTCCCGGCGGGGTTCAAGGGGATGGGCGCGGTCCCCTCCCGCGGCCCGAGGAGCGGGCGCAGAGGCGCGCGGCGAGGCGGTCGCGTCCGCCGGAAGGGCGACACGCGCCCGGGTCGAAGCGAGAGCCCCCTTCGAGGTGACGAGGGCGTCCCTGGAGGTGAAGGGGGCGTCGCTCGGGGTGCCCGGGGGCTCGCTCGAGGTGCCGAGAGCGTCCCTCGAAGTGACGAGAGCGTCCCTCGACGTGACGAGAGCATCCCTCGAAGCGACGAGAGCGTCCCTCGACGTGACGAGAGAGGCCCGGGGATCGATCTGCGCACCCCTCGGCGTGACGAGAGATGCTCTCGGTGTGCCGCGAGTCACCGTCGGTCTACCGGGAGTCACCGTCGGTGTACCGAGGGCTGCTCTCGTCACACCGAGGGCTGCTCGCGAGACACCGAGAGCGTCCGTCGGAATCACGAAACGGGGTGGTCGGAACACCGGGAGCGCCTCCCGCCACGGCGCGAGCGTCTCTCGGTACAGCGAGGGCGTCTCCCGGAGCACCGAGAGCGTCCGTCGAAGTCGCGAGAGGGGGCCATCAGAACACCGGGAGCGGCCGTCGACACGACGAGCGCGTCTGTCGACACGACGAGAGCGTCTGTCGGCACGACGAGGGCGTCTGTCGGCACGACGAGGGCGTCTGTCGGCATGCCGAGAGCGCCCTTTCGAGGCACCGAGAGCGTCCCTCGGCACACCGAGAGCTGCTCCCGTCGAAATTCGGGAGGCTCTCGGTATTCCCCGGGAGTCTCTCGGTAGACCGAGGGACGCTCCGGGAATTCGTCGGGCGCAAGTCGCTGGAATTGCTGAGGCCCGAGGCGAGGGGAGCGCCTCTATCGGTGGCGTGAGAGGTGCTCTCGACGAGACGAGAGACGCTCTCGGCGTTCCTCGGGGAGCTCTCGGCAGATCGAGAGCGGCGCTCGGCTCGACTTCGGGCGCGATGCGAGCGGCTCGGGCGGCTGTCGAAGGGCGGCGGGAGGCTCTCGCCATGGAACTCTCAAGCCTTCGCGCCTTCGCGCCTTTCTGCCCTCTTCTGTCCCTGCAGAGGACCTCGCCCGCGCCGCCTTCGCGGCCCTCCGTCAGCTCGACGAGGACCGGGCCGCGCTCTACGCTGTCGGTGCGGGCGGTCTGTCGGCCCGCCGCGTCGAAGGTGGTGCTGTCGACCGCGCCGTCGGCGTAGGTGGTCCCGACGACGCGGTTGTCGGCGTCGTAGGTGAGGGTCGTGATGTGGCCGAGTGG
>Ga0316217_10006883_pt1 | contig 11055 bp, 8 predicted proteins | sample 1anoAmetaG_FD_203633 | JGI IMG/M metagenome (GOLD analysis project Ga0316217, IMG submission 203633) | Freshwater microbial communities from Trout Bog Lake, Wisconsin, USA - 1anoA | ecosystem: Environmental > Aquatic > Freshwater > Lake > Hypolimnion/Profundal zone | place: USA: Wisconsin... | reverse complement strand
CAGCAACAGAAAGACCATCTTTGAGCAGAAATAAAAATAAAAGCCTGGACCTGGTGACTACGAAATAAGTCGGCCGATAATTTAGCCAAACATAAAATCGGTTACTAACAGCCACAGCATAATTCTAAAAATTAATTCAACGGGGACTGCTCAATTCAAATCCACCAACAATAGGTTCAAAGGGGATTAAACCTAAGTACCAGGCCCTGGCCAATGTAGATTTGCCTTAAATTAGATTACCTTGGAGTCTCCAACAGCCACAGCTAGAAGAAAACGAGGCAATATAGTTTTAGGTAGGAAAGATAGGCTGTTAAAAAGATGAAATAGATGAGCCAAAGCTACTTCCAAAAGAATGAACCTGCGATTCCCAATAAATACAGGGGACTCACTGATAGCAAAAAAGAAGAGGAAGTCCCTGAGGAGCAGAAGTTAGGCCCAGCCTGCTATAATCCAAGCAAAACAGTGCACGTGAATTCAACTGGGGCAGTTTGGGGCAAGGACAAAACTAAGAGGTTTGTCATGGACAGAAAGATCCCAGTAGGTCCCGGCCAATACAAAGCTGATTACATACCATCTAAACCTGATGATAAGGCGGGACTGAGTTCAGGGCAATTTCGCTCGGCAACTGCAAGGACGTACTTTGACTCACTCATTTATAAAACCAATGTTGACTCCACAGTTCACGAAAGGGCTAAAACTATCTTCAAGACCAAGGATCCAGGGCCGGGACAGTATGACAATAATTTTTCCTCTTTTGCACTAGCTGACAAACCATTCTCTTTCCAATTTTTTGGCTCCACGGTTTAAAGATTTTCGGAGGAGGAGCCAAATAACCTCAAGCCAAGAAAAAATGCTTTTTATAGTTTGAAATCTGATATTGGAAAAAATAGATCTTTTAATCGAGGCATCCATGGGTTTAATAGCTTGACTGAGAGATAAAATGACTTTTTAAAGGTTGGCGAGCTCTAAAGAACACCAGGACCAGGAGCCTACAAATAAAAGGTTGTAGTTGAGAAAAAGTTGAAAGGTGCAAAAGTAGAAAGATTTGGGTCAACGACCGACCGTCCTTTTTACAGACCTGATTCAATCGATTAGGTGGGTCCAGGAAAGTATGACAAAAACTAAAATGTGGAAGACTTCATCAAAACAAGATTTGGTCAAATAAACCCTGCAGGTTCAACATTCAAGTCCTCAACGCCAAGGAATTGCTTTGGGTAGATCAAAAGTACTTGTTTATTAAGCTAGATGAGTCCAGATTCGGGGAATATGATGTTTCCTATAATGAAATCTCCAAAAAACTAGACAGGCAGAAAATGTTTTTGGAAAATCTGAAGAAAATTGATGTAGAAAGGCCAGGATTCGAATCGAGCCACACTCGATTCCCTCATTACTAGAAAGAGAAGCAATCACCCATCAAAGAAAAGTAACAACGGATGATGTCTAATAGATAGCAGTAGTTCAAATTTAAAGAAGAAAGTGAGCGAGCCAGAAGCATGATTATCAAATCCAACAGATAGCAGCTCTTTTAAAAGACTACCCATGGCTTATTTGACAAGCAGGACCGATTCCCTAACTTCAAAAGAGGCACACCTGGGGCTGGAGCCTACGGAACTCAGGAGAACTGGCAGAAAAAGAGTTACAATGTCAAATATCAAAAGAAGAAATGATTTCTGTTGGTATTGCCAATATGGTCATATGATTTATAATATCGATAATAATGGAGATTGAGTCAGACGAGTCTTAGCTATCTAAAAACATCTCTGAAACGTATAAAACTCTGCAGATTCTGGTATAGAAATAATCTTTCAGTCTGAAAAAGGCCAGCAAAATTGCTTAAAAACATCAAAATCAATTGGACGTATGCCAGTCTTTGATGAATCTTTGCAGATAAGGTAAAAAGATTGAGACAAGAGTGAATATATGTAGATTGTTAGTTGAAATCTGGAAATTCAACAGTCTTGCTAGAACTTTTAATGTAGAATTTGTGGAATGGATCATAACATAGATTTATCAAATAAGATGGGAAACTGATAAGCTACAAACCTCAGAGTCACATATTAGCATCAAAATGTTTAACTAGCTGATTAAGCTTGCTAAGTAGCTGATTTTGAAGCTGAAAATGTCACAAGATAGTTCTCTATTAGAGGATATGAATACTAGAGTTTATTAGTTTGAGAAAATAAAGCCTTTTTAGAGCTTTAACAACATAATTTTCACTCTAAAAATGCTATCCTTCCTAGAGCATGGAGATGGCAAGCAGCATATTGGGTGTTAAAGCGAAATAGCCGATTTCTACTTGGCCAAATTACTGCAATATACTCCTTAAAGTATAGAAGCTGAGTAAATAATAGCCGTATCAATCTTGAATAGTATCAATAAATACCAAAATCTAGGTTTTAGGATGCATCATTTCCTTTAACAATCAACTTTCCATCAAAAGCTAGTGATCCTTTAGAAATGTTTGCCCTAGGGATATTGTTTGTAGTTGTTGAGATTAAATGAATGCAAAAGTTAACAGTAATTTCAACTGATAACCTAAATAGTCTCATGTAAGTATGATATGCTACATCTAAGAAGATAGCTTTGTACGTTTTGGCTCATCAATTGTCGCAATTTGTTAGAAACTGACTATTCAGTTGATCTATCTGGCTATATATCTACTTTAGGTCCTTAAATCTCAGCTCAGATCTTGGCTCTTACGAATAATCAGCTCAATGAGCCACACACAAATGTAAATCGTGAGAATCTGCTACTAATCTGGAGCGGATTTTTATTGGATGCTTAATTGAGAGAGCATCTATCACAGTAAAAATCGTTGTTTATCGGAACATAGCTCATCTTTTATCAATTTACAAGACAGATAGTTGGCTAGCTGGACAATACTCTCACTTCAGTCTAAGCTGAAATCATCCTAAAAACATTCCGACTGTATTTTCCGACATTCTTACAGCAAAAGTAATGTGAAGCATTAATCCAAAAATTGATATGCTATTATGTGGAATACTATCCAAATTATCTAACTCCTTACTTTCTCATCAAATCAAAAGAAAAGCGCAGCCAGTATTCGCCCCAAATAACAAATCTAAGCATATTTGACCTTGGCATCTTATAAACGCTTCTGCAAAGAGCAAACACCGCAAAGCAGAAATTAATAGATCTATTGCGGATCCTAAATAGTGAAGTTGGTGTTATCTTGGTCAAATACATCGTACAGAAAAGCTAGTGCGAATACAATCAGTTCTTTGGGTTTGAGCATATCATCGGTTACTTAGTTTAGAATAATATTGAGATCCACTTGGATAAATTCTAGTACCAGCTATATAAAAGGATCAGCTAAAATATCGAAAAGTTCATCAAAATAATAAGGAAATGCAGTCTTAAAAACAGATACGAAATTTTTATCAACTCATACATCTTAGATTTGCTCTAGAACGAGCTGATAAATGAAAAAGGGCTTAAAAAACTGCCTTCGACTTTTACTACGCTCATCTATATTGCTTAGAGGCACTGTGATATATTAAGTTTGGCTGAGCAAAAAGGTATAACTGTCTAAAACTTCATTTGCTGTCTATATGCGTTTGCTAATCGTAGCTTATTCCTGAATGTTCCTGACGCTGTTTACTTGCTGCTTTCGGCTATCGCTCAAATCAAATAAACCCTGCCTGGAGTAGCATTCAATATCGAAGAGGTGGTTTTGCATAACCTATAAAAGTTTCTAAAGCAATATGAAGATCATAACACATATTACCTCTTAGGTCTCTCTTCAATCATGATGATTGTGTACGGCCTTCCCTCCTAAACTTTTAAAGTGCAGCAACCTTCTTATACGTATTGGCAGGCTATATCACAACTATCATTGGGTACCACCAAAATAACAAATTACTTGAAATCTACTGCATCTATCGAAAAGATTATCAGTCGGAAAGAATAATAAATATCTTCAAAGATTTGCAGCCAGTTTAGTAGGATTTTTCTCAAAATAATAGTCTACAATACGCTTGCTAGAATCAATCATTTGATCATGTAAAATAGCTTAGAACATAAAATCAGGAATTAAGTGAGCAGTCTCAGAGCTTTTGTTTGTATTCTCTTAGATTTGTAAATACCTCGACAAAGTTAATCCAAAAGTATGGAAATCGAAGATTAAAAAGAAACAGCCAGGAAGAGGCTCAACTCAATCGACTATTATGACGAAGAAACGTTTGCCAAAGAGGAAAATAATAGTAAAATAGCTAATAAAATTGAATTATCACCCAAGCCAATCAATAATTTGGAGTAGTTGTTGGGCAGACTTGCAAACTATGACTAGTTTAAACACTTTAGACATATTTAGAGCCTATTAAAAGGTGTTGGGAGTCAAATAAATTATCAAGAAGGTGTACCTCAGCATTATTCGAAGCTATAACGAGTGGACGGTAAAATCAGGACGATCTTGCACGTTAAAAAATGATAGTTTACTACTAGCCTAATTCAATAACAAATCAAACCTTCTATTTGAATGCACACAATCAATCTGTTTTTGCAGTCCTGGCGGCTTTGGCTTTTTCTTCCTCTTGCCTCTTCCTCAGTTCCTCAAAATCTGAGGTATCCATTTTCAATGCGAAATAATCGATGAATGCAGTAGGCAGCGCTTAGATGATCCTGAACAGAACAGCTTCGTACTGGTAGATGTAGCTCACTTACTTCCTCTACACAAATTACTTGGCAAGTCTTTGTCCGACATACTTTTCATCCAAGTGTCTGAAGAGGAAATCAAGGCGAGTCCGGAATCCCGTAAACATGGTTGTGTTGATCACATAAGGACAGCCGATAGAAACTGTGATGTTCTTCTTATCTTTCTTATACTACTGCCTCAAACTGGAAAGATACCCAAATATAGCATGTTTCGAAGCAGAGTACACCGAACAGTTTACTCCTCCCGAGATCATTGCAGCAATGGAAGCTGTAACAGCTATATGGTTGCCGACCAGTAGAGCTTACAGCTTCTTAATCATCAGAGTTGGAGTGAAGTAGTTTACCTTCATCACTATCATATGCTCCTGCTCAGTAGTTTACCACGTTTTTTTGGGGATGACGATGCCCGCATTATAGATGAACAAATTAATGGCCTGCTTGCGATTCAGCAGGAACTCGATCAGCTGGTTTACTGACTCGTCGTTGCCTAAATCCGCCTCTTTGCATTCACATTCCCCTCCGGCCTATGCTACTAAGGCTTTTGTTTGTTCAAAGAGATCTTTCCTTCTGTCGACAATCAAGAAGCGTGAGTGGTACTTTTTTGCCAACTCGAGGGTCATCTGTAGACCGATGCCCATACACCCTCCAGTCACAACGACAAGACTATCCTTGCCGAGTTTGATGGGCTTATTTTTGAAAACGAAGGTAAAGAGGAGATGTAGGACTACAATGGTGAGTAGGAGGTAGCCTGGAATTTCTAGCAAGGCATGATAAATCTAACTCATGATATTATCTTATATCTACTGAGCGTACTACTACCTAAATAATAACAAGCGGGTAATCATAGACTTCAGTTGAGGAAAAGATTTTCGAGATCGTTTTTGAAGCTGGGGTGGTTCAACAGCTCTTCCTACTCGCATTATCTGTCCTGGCTTTTGATTGTCCGAAACTAATGCTACTGGTGGGTCCACACGGTCTCAGACTTCAGCAGCAGTTCGCTATCGATCATTTTATGCTGCGCACTCATGGCTTCTTTCATCCTGCTCACGATGTGCTAGTGGGATTCGTTTTTGGGGAAGGACAGGGAGTTGATTTAGTCGCAGGTGATGGTTTTGAAGTTGTTGATTTTGTTGAAAATTTATAAGGGGAGGTGCTGGCAGGCGGATTCGATGATGTAGCGTTCGTCTCTGAAGATGTTGGGGAAGGGAGTGCATTGGGTGCTATTGCGCAGCTGCCTCGGTCGGTTTTTTTCTAGAACCTTTTCCATTTAATAGAAGAAATTATGATAGATATGGCAGAAATCAAGCCAGAATATCACATATATACTATTTACTTCCTCTCGCCTAAGATTATATCAAAAGTCATGAATCTCTTACGCTATCTTTTTGCTGTCGTGGTAGATAAGTTGGGCAGCTAGGTTTTGGTTGGAGGGCTGTTGAGTTCAGAGAAAAAAGGTTTGCTGCGGTTTATAGAGTTATAATCCCCTGGTTGACCTACTCCCGCCGACTTTTCTCCCTGCTAAGTTTAGGTTTTTTTGGAGTAGTATTTCGACAAATTAGGGGAGTCCTCAACCAAAGACACATGTCTTTTGTGGTTGGAAATTTAACCGCCCTATGTCCTAATCCTGTCATAGTTTATTATTGGCTTGATAGGTTTGAGTTTCATACTGGAGTCAATATACTGCATCTGCTTAGCCCGGTCGTAATTGATGGGATTCCTGCCCAGAAAAGCAGGAGAACTACTCGGAGTACTGAAATCTTTGTTGAATTTGGCCAGCACGTCATCCAGCTCCTACTTGTGCAGGGCCTGGCTATTCTTATGCGTGATTTGCTGCGTATTGAGCTGCGTATATTCGTGCTCGATGGTTGCTGGCAGTTGGTGCTGCGAATCGGCCAGAAAACGGGATCTCTCGATATTGTTGAGTTTGAGATACTTGTTCTTGAAGGTATTCCTGTCCTATAGTTTCTTCTGGTAGTAGTTTTCGACATAGTTATTGTACTTTTATTTGTAGATGCTGTCCAACTTGTTGTTCTGCTCTTTCTGCTGCTGCTTCATCTAGATTGGAGGGCATTTACGTCGAGTTGGAGTTTATTGATGTTGGTCTGCTATTTCAGTTTTTGCTTATTCAGCTCTTTCCTTCTTTGTTCTTCGTCACATAGTTTGACGAATGGGTGTTCGCTCGCAGCAGGCTCCTTCTGTTTGGTGGTGTTGGCTATTTGGATGAGTTAATAATTCTGGCCCTTGAGCTCTAGCTCTTTCCGCAGAACTTCCTGCTTCTGCTCGGTCCTCTTCTGTTTCTCCAAGCTAGCCTGCTCCTCGATGGTGGCCCGCTCCTTGATTTTTTCTGCGCTGGTGGCATGTTGGTGTTGCTGATGGAGTGCGATCTATTGCTGCAAAGTATGCATATAGTTCTTCTTGAGTTGTCGTTGCCTGAGTTGGAGTTGGAGGTGGTCGTGGGTGGCTGCCGTTTCGACCCGGTGGACCACATCTGCCCAGTTGATTTTTTATTATTGCATTAAAAGACTAAGTATTATGTGGTAGTTTTGCTAATTCTTTTGATCAATCGGGTTATCTGTATTATCCAACCCAGATAATTGGTGTCGGTTCAATATGAATTAAGTGGAATGTTATTATTCTACAACTTAGGTTTGAGGGTTGGGTTTATTTTTCGCTTGTAGAGTTGTCCGCTTGATATTGTAGTTGTATGTTATGGATTCGGATTATTGACGATTGTATGTTGTTGATGATACCATTTAAAAATTAGGAGAGGAAGAGAGGAATTGAATTAAGTCTAGATAGTGATATATGTATTTATGTCTAAGCCAACGTTTATAATTTGAATTGGACTATGAAGCAGTGGTGGGTGTTGGTTGTTGTGGGGTTGCTGGTTTGCAGGTTGGCTGCTGACCAGTTGCAATCTGTCTAGACGAACCCCTTCGTCCTGCCCAATCTGGTGAAGTAGGTTACCAAGATACAGCCTCTAACATATACCTATCAGCTTGTTTCGGCCAACACTTGGATGGAACACCCTGGCCTCAGCATGACTTTCAACATCTCCTATCCTCAGAACGTCCTTGTCAAGTACCAAGCTTAGAACCGGGCGATACGTGGTTGCCACTTCGTGACTAGGTTAATGATAGATGGGTACTAAAACACCCTTTTTCGGTCAATCACTGGTGACACCATATTCCATACACACGTGGCCTCAGGTAAAGTGTGGCTGGGGAGAGGACAGCATTACGTTGCCGTGAATTACAGAGGGACATGCCAATGGGGGCAGAACCCTCTGGAAGATTGGAACATAAACTACCTAGCCATAACCTATTTGTAGAAGACTCAATGATTACATCTATATCTTTATGCAACTATCAATCTGAGTTGAGTATTGTCGCCATTTGCAGTAGTTGTCAAGATTAGAGCTGGGCTGCCATTAATTCTCAATAGCTCTAGTTGTCAACATGCAAGCATGTAATATTAATGCTCATAAAAGGCGAATAGATAGAGTATTATGGTCTAATTCTCACCTTTTCTGCTCCTTTTGATCATTTTGTAGAAGCCAGGTGGTCCGTATCACCCTATTCGAAAAATCAATGCTAACTATGTATGAGACTTCTTGTGGATGGATCCGATTATCTATCGTTTCGGCTATAACTGGATGGCTGTGTATCAGAAATGCATTTCGGATACGATATGGCTTGAGCAAGAGTAGCATAGTATTGCGATGATACATAAGATACCTGCCGTCGGTCATGATTATTTCTAATGACTACACTAGTCCTTCTTGGAGCTGCGGTATTTGGATTAGACGAGGATAAAAGGATGGGATGATGATTGTTAAGTTTTATTGGTTCAATCGATAGTAAGTTCAAATAGTATATTTAATAAAATTATTGAGTTTAAAATTATTGGTCAGTTATCTGGTAATCCAAGAGCATAAATCACAAGGCGCGAATGGCAGCCTCTATAAATAATTTTATGAGTCTACGCTGCCTCTACACCCGTCTCCGCGACACAGAACCCTGCGAACACGCGGAATGCCAGATTATCCGCACCATTCGCAAGATCAACAAGCCCATTTTCAAAGCCAGGAAAGACGGCCATTCCGCCCGCTCCATGCAGCAGATACCTCCCGTCCAGGAACAGTAGCCGAGATTCGAGGAAGACATCAGTTTCGAGCAGATCATGGGCGAAAAGGAAGCTTTTCTGAAGGGCTCCTAGAAGACTATAAGCAGTGAGAAAGAATTGAAGTTCAGCAGGAGAATATCGGAACTATAAAAATAGGTGAGGTAGCTGAGGGATCTGACCTTGAGGATGAAGTCTGTGCTCGAGTACACTGGAATTTTCTGATATGATGTTGTTTCATTGAGTTGCTGCTCTTGCCTATCATGTTGTGAATTTGGAAAATAGGGGCGCTTGTGCTGGCGTCAGGGAGGAGTTGGGGCAAGGAAACCATTGTGATAGTTGTCCAAGTGTTGAAAGGTGGTGGGAAGGGGGTTGGGCAAAGAGTGATTTGAGGGTTATTTCCGAAGATATTTCGGTTTTTTGAAAATTTTCTCTAAAGAAAAGTATAAACATTTGACACTATTTCTGAAGCTGGGATTGACCTTTCAATGAGCCTATCTTTTTATTTTTACTTCAATCAAAACACTTTTAATTTTACGCTCATTAATATGGCTTAAATTGAGCCTTTTATAAAAGTAATCAAAAGACAAACATAGATACGAGGAATATTTGGATTTGTGTCAAGAAAATCATAGGATATAAGCAGATATTGCTCGTCTTCAGGAATTTGCAATCAAAGATCACATTTTTTTGGGAATGCCAGAGATTAAAGAGATGTTTAGATTGGGCAGTAATTTTAAGAGAGGCGCGATAGTACCCTCGAAACATAATAGTAAACTCAGAATCGAAAATGCAAGCTAGAAATTCGCTAGAAACCAAAAACTGTGCAACAAAAAGTTTGCCAATAATGCTATGTATTTATGAAAACTGAGCTCAAAAGAGCTGAAAATTAGAAAGAAAGCTAAGAAAGATGGGCTAAAAAACGGAGCAATCTTTAATAACTACGAAACACTATGATCACAAATGATAAGAAGCTCATCTTCATATCCTCATAATATCATAAACTTATCAAGAAATAGTCCTGCAAGGTTGACGATCACTTTCTTTTAGAAAGAACCAGCATTAATATGATGGATTTAGAGCATTATCAGTACAAGACATTTAAATTAAAAGGAATAGATAGAATGTGAGGAATTATAATTTTATTATTACTACTTATACTTAAATCAATCATAAATATCTTTAAGAACTCACCATTATTTCTAATCGACTGCCATTTAAAAACAACAAAGGAACCAATATTGCAACTTAAAACCCATCCCCAAATCAACCATCTAGCCCTCTACCTACAGAAAGCAAGTGAATTTGTATAATTAGATGCATAATTTCAAATGCAACACTCAACAAATCAATTTCCTGCTATCTAACGTGGGTTATAAAGTTCTCTTGGATGTCGCAATTGTCAATATCCAACAAAGAGTGGCAGATATGCTCAGAGAATCAACTCCCCAAGGAGATCTAATTGTAAAAGTTTCGTCTGCATGGTAATTAAATGGCTCAAATCATCGCAAGAAATGTATAAAATAGTGGAAGAAATAATATGGATGAAAATTGACGCTTAAGCTGAAACTTGATGCCCAGATTTGCTAGTTAAGAATGTCACAGAAGGTGGCAAAAAATCAAAATAAATTGAATAAAAACCTAAAAGAAAGACTGATACAACACAGAGAATGCATAAATAAGTATTCTAATCAGCTAGGAGCCAAAAATTACTGCAGGACAGATTAATTGTAAATTAACGCTCAACGAGATGGATAGCACATAAGCTACCAAAAAGGAAAGATGTGAACATGGCGAGAATCCAAATGATTAACGAGAGTGATGTTATGTCAGATTCTCATTTAATTTTATTTAGTTATAAATGGACAAAAGCTCACTCAGGTTGTCCAAAGAGCTCAAAAGCTTAAAAAACAGCCAAGAACATTTAAACTTCCCACTCAAGAATCCGCAGATGGTGTAACTATTGCTTGATTCAGTTAGTATGAACGCAACACATTGCTATACCCTGCTCCCATCCAAGCCAACCGAAATAACAGCGTCTTCGTTATCAAAGATACCACGAGATAGTATCGGGTCGAGAAACTGTCTTCCAGCATTAATCTGCCTGCTTATCATTTAGACATCAAGAATTGTGGCAAGGCTATTTAGGACTACTCTCAGAAAGTTATTGAGATGGTTTAGCAGAAAAATCAATAAACTAAAGAATAGTTGGATGATTAACGTCAAAGTATGTCTCAAATTGTTTATAATTACAGTAAA
>Ga0316217_10006882_pt1 | contig 11055 bp, 16 predicted proteins | sample 1anoAmetaG_FD_203633 | JGI IMG/M metagenome (GOLD analysis project Ga0316217, IMG submission 203633) | Freshwater microbial communities from Trout Bog Lake, Wisconsin, USA - 1anoA | ecosystem: Environmental > Aquatic > Freshwater > Lake > Hypolimnion/Profundal zone | place: USA: Wisconsin... | reverse complement strand
TTGGCAGCATCGGTATCATCGCCTCCACCCGTTCTGGGTTGCTGGTGGGGAAAGACCCCAAAGACCAGAACATGCGGGTTCTCTGCCACGTCAAGAGCAACCTTGGTCCCCTTGCGCCGAGCATGCTTTTCGAGCCTGTCGCCAAGGGCGGTGCGGTCGCCGTCGAGTGGCGAGGCGAGTGTGACTATGGGCCGGATGACCTGTTGGCAGATCACAAGGACCACAAGGCCAAACTGGAGGACGCCAAGGACTACCTCATCGATGTGCTGTCCATCGGTCCCATGGCCCAGCAGGATGTCCAGACCACAGCAGCGGAAATGGGTATCTCGTGGCGCACGATGGAGCGGGCCAAGGACATTCTTGGGATCAAATCCCGCCGGAAGGGATTCGGGCCGGGTAGTCAGGTGTTATGGGCGTTGAAGCAGGTCGAGGTGTGAGTCGCCCATACACCGCCAATCACGACTTGGCGGTCTATGACGGTGGTAATAAAAAAGGAAAACCGGTTTTCATTATGTCCAAAACCTAGAACCATATAGAACCCACTCGGCAAATACCTAGAACGCAAAGGAACAGCGCAACGCAGAAACCCCTTTTTCGTTTGCAGCGTTATTTCGCCACCAGAAACATGTTTCGACTGCAATGATCTTCCATAATTGCATCTCTGAGGCTCGCCGCTAAAAAGGTTCGGTATAGAGGAAGCAACGACAGGTGCTGCAAAATGGGAGGGGTATTGTATTGGCTATTTGGATATGTTAGGTTGCTGGCGTGTTGCAGGTAACATGCCTGCCGAGAAAACCTAGAGAGGAAAGTAATGAAAGTAACAGTTGATTTTCATTGGTGTACTTGCGGTGGTCTCTTGGCGATAGTTGCGCCTCGTCGGTTCCGCTGCATGGAATGCGGTAAAGAGTGTACGATAGCAGAACCTAAGCCCATCGAACTCACCGCAGATGATGTTGCAGACAATGATAAATGGGCCAAGGTGGTCGAAAGGATACTTAAAGACGGTAGTGCAAAAGCGAAGGCGCATCCTACAGGAAATGCCTGTTGATTGCTGCGGAACTGATTGCCGAGCGAGACTGGCGTCCAACAGAAAGGAACGCCAGTTTTCGAGACTAGCCCGCCCAAGACCACTCAAAGGAACATATTGGTGAAGGCTGATACAAACGTCTGCGGTCACGGTGCGCCCAGACCTCGCCAGTAAGCATGTGCGACGGGCGGAACAGCACCGGAATAGAAAGGACAAATATGATTAGAAACGCAATTGCCCCCCATGTAGTGAAGGCCCGAAAGAAGGCCGCAGAGCGGATGAACCAGATGCTCCGGTCCCGGCTCTTCAAGAAATGGCTGGACGCAATGAATCTGGAGTCAAAGTGGGCAGACGTGGAATTCCAGTCTGCCGATGATTACCACGGCTGGGAATGCTGGTGGTGGGACTTCGAGGGGACCGACCGAGTGTTCTGTGTCGGCTACCATCCGGGGAACTACCCTGCCCTGACTATCGTCACCCTGACGCACGAACAGGCATTGAATGCCATACGTCGCATGCTTAGTTCGGGCGGCTGGATCATCCCTGAGCCGCAGGATCGGATACTGATGAAGGCAGGCCCATGGGACATGCCGAAGGTGGTCAAGAAGGTCATCGCCGAGGTGTACAAAGAAGGCGTAAGGAAACGGAAGAAGACGAGGTAATCCGGGGTCGCCCCCAGTACGGCAGTGTTACAAACAAGAGGACAGTTATGAGAATTTCGGCAAAACGCAGAAGGCAAATGGAACATCGTAAACGCAGAAATCGCCAGCGGCATTACAAACCCAACCCGCACTATCTTGAGGTCAGTTGGTCCAAGATGCATGCCGCCCCGACCCCTGAGATGCTGCGGTATCTATGGGGAGCCGTGTGCCATGACCATAGCGATCCGGTGCGGTTCATAGGTGGGGGCGAATCTTTCAAATGCTTCGCCAATGTGGCGGAACAGATACACCAGCACGGCGGCGCAGCGGTTGTTGGCTGGGCACTCCAAAAGGGCGCACCGGACATCGGCCATCGCAACAGGTTGGCTCGGCACTGGATTGATGCGCACTGCATATGGCAATCGTCGGATGGTGAACTGCTCGACGTGACGCCCGGTTACGACAACGCCTTGTTCATTGCCAACCCGTGGGGGCTTATCACAAATATGTCCTGCTTCTTCCTTGACCACTCGATTACGGTTGCTTACGAACCGGTCCACTCTTTGGTTGTGCAGTTGCAGCCGGTGCCGGAGTTCACGCCGCTCCCCTTGCGGCCCATCACCGGCAAAGTGCTGGCAGAAACGATCATCCATTGGCGTTTTACGAACGATCAGGAGAAAGCCGTGGCTAATCGCCAATGTCTGGAGGACTTAATTCAGGGAGTGGCTGTTGGCGAAAATACCGGCATGATTGCGTAGGAACTTATCACGTTGCCGGTGTACGGCTACCGTATACGGTGGCAATGCCTGCTGCACAATTTATTCCCGGCCAGCCCGATGGCCCCAGCAAGCCAAAACGGTTTCAGGGCAACCCGTGTAGCAAACGCTGATTGAAATAAACCTTTTTGAATTAAGTTAAATCTGACACCCCTTCTGGCCCCGGCCCAAAAGGCCCAACCACCCTTCTCTTTTTGCCCCCGGCACAATCCACTTAGCCGACAAGCACCTTATCTCGTACCCCGAGGACAACTTGCCCACACATAGTCACCAGTGATCGGTAAGTGATAACTTACCGGAGTACCGGAGCCTCCCCGGACGGTCTTGCCTCGCTTGCGACTTGGCTGCTGTTTTAGGGAATCCTCAAAATAGGGTTTGGCACAGATATGACACAGCACAACGTGCTTTGTATCCGTATCAGTTATCTCGTCTATATGAAAGACCTTCTGATTAGAACATGATTTTCCTGTGACTGGGCACTTCTCCATTTATATTCCCTTTCCGACTAAAAGCCGCCCGCACCCGGTAGGCCACAGGCGGCAGGGGCTTGGAGGCCACGCCATACCAAACCATACCACGCCATACCTAAAAGCCGCCCGCAATCTTTCGACTACGGGCAGCGATACGCCGGGTGTACCACCGGCGATCTAGGGCAACGGTGTGAGTCGTTGCCACCGAAACACCCCCGCTTTCACGGGGAAGACAAGGTGTAAAGACAAAGTATGCAAACAAACCCCCCGGAACACCCCCGCTTTCACGGGGAAAGCCGCCCGCAATCTTTCAACTACGGGCGACTCCAGACTAGCAGCAGGAACGCTACCATGGAACGTTCCCACCTGTCCGCACTGGCACTAGGCCAGAAAGTGCATCAGGGATTTGATCCCCAAGCACCAAGCAAGATGTGTTACCAATGAAGTAGGAGTATTATATCTGACTCAAATACCCAATACAATACCTGTTCTAAAGAGATAGAAAGAGAGAGATACAGAAACCACTTTGTCAAACCGTCACCAGCAGCAGCCCCAAGCACCTGTCGCAGAATGGATGGCGATTCTCGCTGCTTTCACGGGCACCGGCTTGCCGATGGCGTCGTGGGCCACGGCGGTGGGGTGATGATAACACGAACACCAGTTCTCAAGTTTTGTGTCAACACCGAAACGATATAGAATCCGGTCATACGCCTAGAACTAGGAAAATGGCGTCAGCACATATATGTCTATTCCGTTTTCAGCGGTACACGCAAAAAACATGTTTGCCATGCGGTGATCCACCAGATGTGTATCTCTGAGAAACGTCGCTTAAAAGATGGTATAATGCCTCCTGTTCAGTCAGTGGCCCACCCACGACCACTCAAGAGAACAGATTGGTGAAGGAGCATAGAAAGCGTCTGTGGTTCCGGTGCGCCCAGACCTGCCAAGGAACATGTGCGATGCGGTGGAAAAGCACCGGAAGCACAAGTGGCCCATGAGGGCCGGAAAGACCCACCATATATGAACACCACATACTCGGTCAGCGTCAGTATACGACCCAATGACAGTCAGTGCCGGTACTGGGCGAAAATTGTCCGGGCTGGTACGCCTCTGCCTATGCCATTGCAGGTCAATGGTGCCCGTGATATTCCGGGGCACTATCTTCGAAATGGAGAGGACGAACTGCTGGAGGGCGACATGCTGTTTGAGGGGGAGGCCAATCACCGCCGCAAGCAGCTAGGTTGGACCTACAGGCTGACGGCCTGCGTTGAAGGTGGGCGGTACACGGTGTGGAACCCCGGAGCCGAGATCAAAGTGAAGATGAAGGCGGGTGGGATGCCCGTGGAACTGTTGCCCGGATCGGGCGAGGTGGCGGCAATGGTGCGGGTGGCGCACGCAATCCGTCTGGGCATCCCCATTCGGGAAGGCGAGGCGGTATGACGAACACCCTTCCCGCCTTCACCGCCCATCGAATCGCCACCTGCGGCTGCGAAATCAAGGGGCCAGAAGGCGATGTAATTGCGTGGACGGTGGACGAGGTGTGGGCTGGGGTGATCGTGGCCTTGCTAAACCGACTCGATGCGGAGGGCCTGCGAACAATCCGTGGGCCAGACTCATATATATACGAGCAGGCAGTTCGAGGCAATCACGAGGGTACGGGAGCGAAACAATGAGCATCAGTATTGACGACAACTTCTACTCGCTGGCGCAGGTAGCAGAAATCCTTCGGGTGTCCCCTGCTGAAATCCTCTCGCTGGCTGGACGCCAGCGTTGGTTCCGAATCGAGGATATCGAAAAGATCGGCACCCGGCTGGAAGTCAAGCGGCAACGGGAATTGATGACGCAGGGAAAGGCAGGCGTGGGGACGACGTGAACAATAGCGTTATTCCGCCACCACAAAATGAAGTTGAGGGCACTACATTAAGAATGGACGGACATACCGTCCGCTGTCAGATGCGAGACTGACAGCGATCAAGTGGATTATTGTTCTGACCCCTGCCGCTGGCTCGCAACTGCGGTAGGGGTTCTTTATTGAGCGATCATTTTATGGAATATCTGCGATGGGTGTGCTGGAAACAGGATTGTGGTCTCTCCTTTGAGGAGCGGTGGGTATTTGCGATCTGCTGTGACCTCTGGTTCCGGCAGAAGAAGCTTCCTTCGGTGCGGGCGGTCATTGATGCCGGGCGGGTTTGCTATGGCGTAGCCAAGCGTGCCATGGGGAAGCTGGTCGAGGTTGGGCTGCTGGACGAGAAGGGCATTCCCCACTACCGGGAGGGCATTTTCTATGAACGGGCGAACTTCATCATGAAAAAGTGGTGGCGTGGTCTCCAATATCGGAGGGTAACGGAACTGAGTTGGCCGAAACGACATGCGTGCGTGCATGGCTGGATATGCTGGTCCAATGGAAAGCGGAAAAAGGTGGGGCCAACGTATCTGACAACGGTGACCGGCTTGCCCAAGCGAACAATCTACGACATTGTGAATGATATGGTGACGAAGGACCGGTTGCGGATCAAGGACGGCCAGTTGGTTGCCATGGTGCAGGACGGTGACAAGATCGTCACCCAGACCGACTACACGTTCAGTCTAATCAAAACTATGCTGCAAGATGTCTACCCCCCAGAAACCAGATTACAAATCGGGCGATTTGGCATGAGCCATTATTCCGCTTTCAAGCGCAGTTACGACTACCTCAAGGGCAAGGGGAGAGATGAGTTCTCCGGGCCAAGACTAGCAAATCTGCTCAAAGAACAGAACCCCAGCGCATGGGCGGCGTTGTTCAGCTAAGGGGTGTTGTGGTTTCGCACAGGAAGCATTGCGGTTTCGCACAGGTGTTGTGGTTTCGCACTGGGCGTTGCGATTTCGCACCAAACCGTTTTGGTTTCGCAAAAAGCGTTGTGGTTTTGCACCCAATAAGTAGAGGTTAGGACTAGATGAATGATCAGAATGTTACTGTAAGACTCCAAGGAAGAGAGAGAATAATCGCCTTACGGCGAAAACCGCTTCGCTGAAAGCTGGGGAAAGACAGGACAGACAGGACCGACTGGCAGAACCCACAGTGATCAATAACGGCCCGCTGTTATGGTTATTAGTTCTGGTCAGGTCCATGTATCATGCGACAGCATATTGACAATCTAAGGTGGACGGCTGGAAGGCTACTGCCGTGATGAAATGATAGACCACGCCCGACGCACCCCGGTCCCGCCCGACCACTCCTTCCACCTTGCAACGCCGCCAACCCACCCCGGAACACCCCCAATGCCCCTTGCCGCCCCCACAAACGGCTCAGGATTAAACGGTAGTGCTTGGAGCGGCTTCCGGGGTCATTCAGGCCACAGAATAGAAGCAATTCAATCTGGCAGGCAAGCCAGCGTGGATGAGAACTGAGCCTTCTGCTCTCCATGGAAACCCACCCGCCCCAGCCATCTCATAAAGTTCTAACACAGTTCTAATAACGATCTTAGAAACCCCCAACCCCGCCCGCCCAAGGCAAACCACCCTGCCTGAACCCATCCTACCGGCTTTCAGCGGTTATTACGGGGAGAAAATGCCCTTGGCACCATTGCTGCGCTAGGGTTTGATGGTTTGGTCCCGATTATGGTGCGCTACACCTGCGCTGTCGTATGTCTTGGGTGTCCAAAGCGGCTTTCATCCTCCCCCCAGAAAGCATACGTATAGCCCCAGAGCGACCAGTGCGCTAAGGATGGAATCACTTCCCCGCCCGTTTTGATGCCAAGAACGCATCCCATGAGCCGGTCAATCGCAGCCTCGGGCGTTTGGGCTTGGACAAATTGGTTTCAAAAACATGTTTTCAGGATTTTGGCAGGTCGGTGGGGATGGAACAGACGGACCCACGGTTACAGGCTGGCTAACCGGGTGCAAAGGCCGTGGGAATTAGGATTTGCCTGTAGTTTTTTCCTCTTTGGTTCGCACAGGCTTAGTGGCCGGTGGTTTTGGCACGTCTGTATAGTTAAAGGGCTTTTCTGTCTTCTGTGGTTTGCTGGGCTTCGGATTATCTGCCATGCCTGATCTTCCTTATCTTTGCTTGGGGGAATCGGCAGGTCTGGGCTGGATAATTGGTTTCGGCACCGGTGGCCGTGACGGCTCATTACGTCTTGCCGGTGGCACGACTGGTTGTGACGGTTTCGGGTCAGGCATGATTTCAATCCTTTCATCGTTTCGGTGGTAACGGTTTCGGCACCGATGGTCTGGTTGGTTCCGATGGTCTGGGGGGTGTGGGGAGTGGCATGAATTTACGCCTTTCCGTCTTTGGACGATGACTGGTTAGACGTTGGCTGTGCGGCGGGTTCCGATGGCGTGGATATCTTCGTGGGAGCAGTTGGCTTCGGGATCGGACGTGTTGTAACGTCCGTATCTTCGTTTATTGACACTATATTTCCGCTGTGTCTTGTGGCATCTTTAGCCATCTATCATTCCTCCCCATTCTGGGCTGGTGGAACAGGCGGTGGTGGTGGTGGCGGAACTGGGGCCACACGCACCGGAGGGGGTACGGATGTGGCTGGTTGAACCGTAGTAGGGCGTTGGGCTATTGGCTTTGGCATTGGACGTGTAGACAGGTCCGATGCTCCCACCCATAGGTGTCCTTTTCTGGACACCTCCCCGGTTTTAATTTGAGGGGGCGTTTCCGGCTTTTCGTCTGCCATAATGGACCCTTTCGTTCAACGACTTATGGTATTTGTTACGGTTTGGGCGGCAGTGGCGGCGGTGGCATCCTAGTTGCTGGCGTTGACAAAATTTGTGTGTTCACATGGGGTGCTTGTGTTTTCGCACCCATGGCTGATTTCGTGCCTAGATTGCTATAGATAAAGAACGCCAGTATGACTACACCGGCGAGAAATAGTGCCATTGCTAGGAAACGAAAAACGTAGATCAACCAAACCGACTTGACCGTATCGAACTTGCCGTCGTAACGTTCCCATACGGTGTTGTCGTGTTTGCGGAATTCGGCGTCCAGATATTTAATGCAGGTCTTGTGGCCGTAATAGCTGAAGAACTTGACAAGCATAATGCAGCCACATGTGGCCCCGAACATTACCCACGCCCAGAACAGAAACGCTGGGTGTCGAACATTGTCTGTGCCCCCCACCAGTTCCTTCACGAAAGTTATCGACAGCGTTACCGCTCCACCAGATAACCCAAGCAACCAGTTTTCCAAGGTTTTAACGGAATCTAACTGCGCCTCTAGAAGCTGTTTGCGGTGGTCTTCATAAATTTTCCAATCATTGTCAATCTGTTCTTGGGTCACCGCATTGGACGGCGATGTTGGGGTTGTGCCATTGGGGGCAGGTTCGTCAGCCATGGTGGTTGCTTTCGTGTAAGACATTTCAGATATATTTGGATTTTCCCATATCGGCTGGCACTGTCAACCCCTTGAATATGGCGCAAGGGGAAAAATAGGCCGTGGCGGCAAGGGTCATACTGGGAACGATTCTAGGAACGCAATGAGCCGTATCGAGGCCGGTGTGGTCATTGGGGGGACGCACTACCACAGGCAAGCTGACCACCCCATTTCCGTGGCCGAAGACAATGGCAGGCATTTCCTGTACGGGAGAGGCCGCACGACGTAAAATGCGGCCCTTGTGATCGGGCACGATTGCTGTTGCCTGCCAGTAACTCGGACGCCGATTCATGGCATGCGATATTGCTGCCCATGCCGTCAGCCGAGCCTGCCAACGGCTGGCACAAAGCCTGATCCCCCAGCCCAAGGGCGAAGTTGACCTGTCGAGACAGAAGCCCACCACTGAAATTGGCAGGTTGATAATATGACGGGTCGTTCTTGACGCTACAACGCCATTTATCCATAATTCGCTGAGCGGTTCCGGTGATAATGTGGTGCGTGCGTAATCAGGAGTCCACAATGAATAGCAAACGTATCGCCAAGGGGCTTCTTCTGGTAGCAATTGTGTTTTGCTTTAGCTGCGTTTCTGCGTTTAACCCACTGTACACTGAATCAACTGTTTATTTTGATCCCGGTCTGGTCGGCGAATATAACGGTGGAGCAGGCGCAGCTAGTTGCACCCTTCAACAAGGGCCGGATCGCACATCATATACAATGATTTACAGGAACGATAAGGGACTTGTTGAAAAGAAATTTGTCGTCCATTTTGTAAAATTGGGTGACGATTATTTCGTGGACGTTGAACAGCCTATAATCGGCATCCGCCCCAAGATCAATGTGGTACACTCGATTGACCGAGTGACATTCCAAAACCACAACATAACATTCTGGGGGTTTGAAGAAGAAAAAGAAAAAGGTGGTTTTGATAAGGATGGCAGAGAACTAATCGTCGAGAATCACATTAATAAATTTTACGACCGTCCAGACGTGGAGGCTGGAGAATTGCTTTATCAGGACGAGAAATCAAAAGAAGAAAAGAAGGATAGGGCGATGACCTTTACCACCGAGAACCTCCAGAAGTTCTTTCAAGCCCACCTGAAGGAGATGACTAAGAAAGAGGTTGAACTGAAACGGACTGGGGACGCTCATTGAGATGATGTTTTGCAGCATTGGGCTAGGAATGGCGTGGTGGTCGTTGGTTCTTACTGGCAAGGAACTCTTCCCACGAGCCGGTTAATCTCAGCCGTTTGGGCATGGGTCTGGGCTGGGGCTTGGGGTGGGACGGTGGGTCTTCGAGATTCTTGAGTATTTTGGCAATGTCTTTTCGGGCCTGCCGAATGCCGCTCGGGGCAGGATGTAGTTCATGGCAAATGTCGGTCAGCGTTGAATCGACCCGGCAGAGAACCCGTTGTGTGTGAACTTTGATATCCATAGTTTATCTATCTGGCCCGGACCCAGATTGGTGGACGGTGAGCATCGCTATCCCTGACCACCCTCACCTCTTCACCGCACGAGCATATTGAATAGGCAGAACTTCCGGGGCCTTTTCCACGCCGAGTGCTTGAGCTGCATGATAAGGCCAATACGGATCACGCAGCAGTTCCCTGCCCAACAGGACAATATCCGTGTGTTCATCCCGTACTGCCTGATCGGCTTGGTGCGCATCGGTGATCATCCAGCCCACAGCAGTCGGCACTCCCGTTTCACGACGGATGCGACTTGCCACCGGTATCATAAAGCCCGGTGCCCAAGGAATCTTCGAGATGTCCGGGGTGCTAAACCCGTGGCTTACATCGAGCAAGTCCAGTCCGTCCGCTTTCAAGCGGCGTACCAGTTCTATGGATTCTTCCACCGTTACACCGCCATCGTTCCAATCCGTCACCGAAAGGCGAGCCGTCAGTGGGTATCGCTCCGGCCAAACCTTGCGGACAGCGGCGAACGTCTCCCGCAGGAAACGAATCCGGTTTTCGAAACTGCCGCCGTAGTTGTCGGTCCTTTGATTGGAAATGGGGGAATAGAACTGGTGGGCCAGATAGCCATGGGCGAAGTGCAGTTCCAGCCACTCAAAACCCGCTGTCAACGCCCGTTTCGCCGCCGAGACAAAAGCATTCTGTACCCGTGCAATGTCCTGCGTGGTCATCGCATGTGGAACTTTCGGCAGGGTTCCGCCAAAGGGAACGGCTGATGGGGCGATGGTGTCCCAGCCGCCCTTGCCTGTTGCGATGTGGTCATCGCCTTCCCACGGTTTGTTGGCACTGGCCTTTCGACCGGCATGGGCGATCTGGATACCGGGAACAGCCCCGTGTTGTTTCAGGAAATGGTTGATGCGGGCCAGCGGCTGCACATGATCATCCAAATAGATGCCGCTGTCGGCAGGGGTGATCCTGCCTTCCGGGGAGACGGCGGTGGCCTCGACTATCACCAATCCCGCTCCTCCCACGGCACGGGAGCCAAGATGTACAAAATGCCAATCGTTTGGGAAGCCATTGTCAGAAGAATACTGGCACATCGGGGCCACGCCGATGCGGTTACGCAGAACCACATCCTTCAACCGGAACTCTTGAAACAGACTGGCCATGCTCAACTCCTTGGATTTTAGGTGGATGCCCCATCAAGACGTGCCACATGGTACGTGTGGGCGGGAACTGGGGCAAATCCAACCATACCTGTCAGCGCCGGTCTGAAAATGCGGTAAATCCGCCGGTTTGAAAATGGGGTGAATTGGCCGGTGCGAACATGCTGGTGCAGAGGATGGTTGTAGGGTGGTGTGGGGGGAGGGGGC
>Ga0316217_10006881_pt1 | contig 11055 bp, 8 predicted proteins | sample 1anoAmetaG_FD_203633 | JGI IMG/M metagenome (GOLD analysis project Ga0316217, IMG submission 203633) | Freshwater microbial communities from Trout Bog Lake, Wisconsin, USA - 1anoA | ecosystem: Environmental > Aquatic > Freshwater > Lake > Hypolimnion/Profundal zone | place: USA: Wisconsin... | reverse complement strand
AAAGCCATTAAATCTCACAAATCAAGTACTGAGAGAAAACTATGATGAACTTACTTCTCAAGTTATTATTTTTAAGCCAAAATATTGAGCAAGTTTAATTTTACTTAAGCAAAATAAATTCTAAGCCAATGTGATTGAAAAAATAGGTTTTTAGCCTCATCTCAATTATTTAATAAAGGACCTAATCTGCTATTTATTTCGGCAGTTTATTTAAGACTTTTATATTTTGACGATTCTTGTCTCCTCGAGTGAATAGGATTAAACCTTCACTAAAAGATTAAATATGGTTTCTATTTTTTTAGAAATTCATATGGAAGCAAGAATGATTTTTACTAGCTTTTTATTGATTTTCTTTGTTCAAATCGCTCTTATAATAATAGAAAATGAAAAATTCTGAAAAACGAGAATTGCTTTCAAAATTGAAATTGGTCAATAGCTTAGACAAACAACAGCGTTTTTCTTAAAAGGTTTTGAGAAAGCTTCGTTCAAACAATGTGTCTCACAATAGTTCGTTCCAAAAAGAGGAATCACTCATATGCAAAGACAACAAATCGTCTACTTCAGGATTAATTACTCCGAACCAACGAAGCAACCAACTTTTTAGCAATATCAAAGAAGTTCAAGAAGAAGATGAAGATCTGCCGAAGAAAAAAGATGAAAGGGTAAAATTCAAAGAAATAGTACAGCAAACACAAATGTCCTAATAGCTCTAATAAAATCATAGATTTCAAAGCCAAGTCTGCGCCAAAATACAAAGTGAAAGGAGAACCGTAGGAGTGGATAATAGTGTTTCAAAGATGGGAGCAAAGACATTGGCCTCACTTTTAGATACAAATTGCAAAACATCTTAAGTTAAAAGAAGACATTGTGATTAATGCTCTAAAAAGGCAACTGAGAAAGATAGAATAATTGATTAATTGGGGAAATAAGTGAGGTAATTAAACTTTAAGCTGCAAGTCTCAGAGTAAAAGTACAATAATTTGAAGGAATCAGTAGCCCCCTATATAAATAATGTTAATTTAATGTCCGCAATATTAGAAAGTTTGGCCGATAAAAAATAGCTTTGTATTCCCGAGCAAAGTCCTTAAAAGTTAGCGCCCTAAGTTCGAAACCTTTAGAACAGTTAGCTGAAATAAACTGTGAAAGTAAACATGTGGCTTTTAAAGGAAGGAAAGCAAAAGGCTCAACATTATCACAATCAATCTTATCGCCTGAAATGCCAAATGGATACATATATTGAGGAGAATGAGGGGCTTAAACGTGAAATCAATGCTAAAGACTTGAAAATCAAGGCGATTGAGGAACAACTGAGGGCACTTGAAGCAAATTATTCACTTCGCTAAAGAATGGAAATGTGCCTTTAGTAGCTTTATGCATTCAAACTAAGATATCATGAAAAACTTTAATAAAGCAAAGGCCTATCAGCGAAACTGGATGAATTCAAATATAAGCTGAATGTTTTGACATCTTTAATCGGCTGTGCCATCATCTTCGATATCAATTAAAAAGAAAAAGACAAAAAATGCTTGAAATAAGTTTTGAACAAAATAGACAAATATGAGTATTTGATTAGCAGCAAAATAAACTGTAACGGTCTCTAGTACTTAAAAATGATTGAATCATTTGAGAAAATGAAGCCTCATTAATAGAAATAGTCTACTGAGTTTATATAAGCCAAATAGAAGGAAGACACGAGAAGACCTAGTAAAGTGAGTATCAAGCATGAGCCCAAGCAAAAGTCTTTGCGTAAAATCTACATACCGAATTACCTTGTCCTTTTGGGATAAGAGTCAATCGCTGCGAAAGTAGAGCACATTGTCATAAAGCCAATGTTTTTTATTAAGATGAGAGCTATTATAGATAGCAAGTACATTGACTATCGACTACACAAAGCTAATGCTTCTCAGTTCCCTTAGTTCTGCAACTTTTATCTCAAACAGTACTAGATTCAGTAGCCATAAAAGAAGCCATATCTCATCAGCAGATAATTTTCTGAAATCTAGTTTAAAGATGTGAATCTAAACTTTATTAGTCATCTTATGGACTATAGGATTTAGGATTTGCCTGAGGTTGAAATTTTTAGGGAATTTTTGTTTGGAAAGTATGAGGAAGATTAGATTTATTTCTATCTAATGTGCAGGCATAAGTTAACAGAGGGAAGCTAGCTCTAAAACTTTATTAACTCTGGAGATCCTTCCAAATTCGTAAAATATGATAAAGCTAAGCGTACAATCATTAAGATAACCTAGAATTTCGGAAGAACAGCCCAAAATTTCATTTGCCACCACATAAACTAAAAGAAAATCATTAGAGAAAACAGATAATTTTCAAAGCTTTACTATGTCTTAAAGTTGCTGCTCATGGTCTATCAGAAGGTCAGGCTAAAGAAAATTGAATAATTCAAGGTCTATTTTACCAACATCTTGGGAACAACAAAGGAGAGCAAGCTAAACTTTCTTCAATTCCATGAGTTGCTAAAAAAGAACTTTGACTTTTTAAGTAGGACAGACATAATTAAGATGTTCAGACAGACGATTGCGACCTTCTAATCTCAAAAAGGTCAAGTCTAGTTTTTCTAATGCTTTGTAGCTAGTTGTGCAACCACCATTTTCCTCAAATAACTCATAGTTTTTGATGACAAACTGTAATTTGACTGCTAAGATGACTAACTACTGATCAGCTTTAAATCTGAACCAATCTCAAACAAAAATATGCACAGCAAGTATAAATTAGGGAGGACTTCGAAGATGCAAACTTCTCTCTCAAACAGTAGAAGAAGTGGCTTTGAATAGGCTAAAGTGATTTACTCAGCAGGAGAGCTGAATCAACTCAACTAACTTTGGCCTGACTCTGTCTACACTTTAGGGAACTAACAGTTGAACAGAGATTATTCCCAATTATCCAAATCAAAATTTGAAAAACTGCGAACAAAGATCTAAACTCTGTCATTCTTGCTAAAGGTAGGATTGGGCCATCTCGTAAAATAAAGTATCCACATGAAAGATAGAAGCTAGCTGAATTTGATTCTGAATGATGGAATCTACAACATGATTGAGTTTTTGAACAAGATAGAGAAACACAAGATTGCCAAAGAGAACCTTATGAACATGGCCAGTAAAAAAATAGGCACATTCTTCAAAAATAAGACATATGAGTTCTATAACGAGATGCTTTAAGATATCAATTGCATCAAGGTGAACAAAAAGCCAGGAAATATCAAAATGAGCAAAAGGTATAGTGATGTAAAAGCTAGGATAAGCAAATTTATGATTAATTGATTTTCTTTGAGTTTGACACACAAAATGATACTCTATTTAGCTTTAGTTGGCTGTCTATTAAATCATACAAAACGCTTCGTCAATGAATCGTAATAGATGTGCTTGTTGTTTTGGTTGTAAATTGCTGGTGGAACGGGCAAAAACTATACTGGGCATCTACCATTCAGCTCTTCTTTGATTGTATAACCTTTATAATGGTCTTTGTAGCTGCTAATCCCCTCGAATTTGGCGTTTGGCAGTTGGTTTACAGCCGGTTTGCTGATTTAGCCTTTGGCTTCAAAGAGAAAAGGCTTATAGGCTGAGTGATAGGTTGTTATGCCTTAAAATGGGTATCTCCGTGTGTTTTCTGTCTTCCTGTTTGTCTTTTGACTGTTGATCATTCTAATTCTTTCCATGTAAGGACTGTCTATGAAATCAGTTTTATATCTGGATTATCCTTAGAATTTAATATTTGGTCTAACATATTGAGGCTGATATAGATTAATCTCAGGATTGATGGCTTCAAGCACCTTTTGGTCATACTTTTTATAGCTATCCTGATAGTTGCTGTTTCCACTAAAACTAATGTCATTTGCTAGAGTTTGCTTCTAAATTAGAAATGTGTACCCCAATATTTCTGAACTAGGTACAGTCTGTTTTCATTCTTTTTCTTGCCTGATAATGATCTTGGTAAGTTGTGCTTATATTTTCATACCTATTATTAGGCGGAGTGGGGCTATTGGTGGGGTTGGGGTTGCTAGATAGGTACTGCTGCTCAAGCTGCCGTATTTCTTGCATGTGTTTGTCTCCAAAGCAGGTATGCTTTCCTGATTGTAGGTCAAATTACCGCAAGTGCATAGGTTGCATATGCATTGCTGCTTCATTTGGCCGGTAAATAAAGCAATAAAACAATAATAATCTAGATTTTATCTTTTATCCTCTAGATGGGTGGAAAATAATATCAATTTGCTGCTTATTTGGCGTCAGATTCATTGTTGATAATCGTCATTACTTATTGTTTGAGGATCTGGGTTGTGTTTTTGAATGAAAAGCTTTTTTTGTGTTTGAATACTTGAGGGTTGCGTTGTTTGTCTTGTCGCTTTACGCTGTTTTGTACTTTTTTTAGATCTATCTAATATGTCTGCAAATTATTCTTGAGTCTAAGTTATTAAAGTCATACTGGAGTAGTTCTTTCTAATATCTGTTATTTTCGTAAGCCTACAACGATTATCTTCGTTTTTGGCTCTCTAATCTTTATTTCGCTTGCTTTTTCTTAAGCTTTTAAAGCAACAATTACTATTTCCACGCCGATTCGTTCATAAAATTCTTGATTTCTTGAGCTTTGGTCTTTTATAATTTACTGCTCATTAGATATGCCTATTAGTAACGTTAAGTCTTCACCAGTTTTTTCAACTGATCCTCAAGTTAGAAGACCATTCTTGAGTGCCTGAAGTGTTCTAATACTCTTCCACTCCTAATCTACTAAATTTTGTGTTTTGCAGCTTCGATTTCTTTTTAATGTTGTTCGGCTAATAATTTACTTATTTCCTAGTATTTCAATGTATTTTCCTTCTTCCTTTAGCTCCAGCTCTGCTTGAATTATTCTATAGTTTTACGATTGTACTCCATTATTTCCTTTTTTAGTGTTATTTTACAGTTTCTATTGGAGAGTTCACTTGCTTACTTCTTAGCCTACTCTATTTAATCAATAAAATTGTGTACTCTTTGAGCATCTTCGATTAGCATTTAGTTTTGGTACTATCTTTCTTTTTTTCTCATCAATGCCTTCAAATCTTAAAGGTTGAGGGACAAAATACTGCTTTATTCTGGGAAGGGGATAGGAGAGCAGCCTCCAACTGGCCTGTCTTTATTAGATTTATCAGCAGTCGAGGGCAGTTCATTATTCTACATCTCTCTGAAATAAAAATTATTTGGGTTAAACTAATTATTATTCTGCAATCAATTATTTATTGCCCAAGTTCAAACTCTCAAAAATATATATGATTGATCCTGATAGATCAAGATACAAGAACATTTAAAATTATTGTATTTGGGTAGTAATTACTGCAATAAATTATATGAGTACTAATCTGAGGGGAGACTCTTATTCCAAGATAATCACCCAACGTCGCTCCAAAGAGCTTAACAATAAAGAAATAAGTACCTCTTTCCAGCAACTTTATGACTTGCTCTCCAGAAAAAGCAAAAATCTAGAGCGAATAAAGCTGGAATATAAATCAGTGCCTAAACCTCATACTTCCGTAGAAATCAAATCTAAAATCAATATCAACATCGCATACGAAAATCATGTATAAAAACGAATCAGTCCTCATTAGATAAACAAAGTTAGCAAAGGATTGAATTGTGACCTTTTGCCAAACAAACTTGAGACATTTTGCAAACAAAGGGGTTCATTAACACCCAATTAGAAGAAGACGAGTACTTAGACAACGAACGAAAAGTTGAAAAATCTCATTCTGGGCAAAAGAAACAGGAAGTCCTAGTTTTTCCAAGACAAATTAAATAGACCTCACATTGAATAATATACGACGCCCATCGGAAAATATGAAAAATTACAGCCCATCAATATGAAAGATTTAGCAAAGAAACGGAATCTGACCGCAAACAGTCAGTAATCAATCAGAAAGTTGTAGAAGAGTCCAAACAGCTAGTAAAGGGGCACTCCCTAACAATTTATCAAAAAAATTAAAACGGAATAGGCAATAGAGGTGAGTCAGACGTAACCCGATGCTAAACTTAAAAAAGGAAATATCAACAAAAGGCTTATGATAAATGGTGCGCATCTCATGAGTCTACTCAAGCATTCTTCAAAAACTTCAGACTTGAAGGATACTCAGCCGACCAAAGGAGTGAAAGCCAAAAAGGATGTTCTGTAGCACCTCAATATCGACAAAACATAAGTTTAGGAGTAGTAATTAGATACAATCAGTCGAGACAATTCTCCTGGCTAGAAGAGGAGGAACCAAGATTAGAAATAGTTTATCTTCGGCAAAGCGCTAGATAAATTGCCGATCAGCTAGCACATAATTTGGAAAATATAAAAGATGCTAACCTTCAATCTATTCTTTCTGAGATCTTTCGGATGCGAGATCTTCTACAGTGACCCTCGATATTTATTCAAATACCACAAAAGTAACAAGTTTTATCGATATTACGTTGGCGGAGGTAATAACAGAAGCCTCATTGTGTAGACTCTGCGCAAAAGATGGTGGTGGAAGGAAGTAGCCAGCATCTAATCAGCTGATTTCGTTTGGACTCAATAAAAAAACAGCAAAGTCTTAGGTTTGCTCAACTAGCAAAGGTCCTTGGAGTAAGTAAAAAAGGGGAGGTCAAATAGCATCGTCAATTTTTCAAGATTCAAGGAGAGCAGTAAAAAAACCATTTAAAAGAGTAATGACAAATTCCTGAAAAGGCTACTGACTCACTCTTACAAAACAAGGAAAGTTGTTAAAAGTGGATCTCTGGAAATAAAGGAGATCGAAACACCCTAAATACTGCACAATCATATCTCAAATAGCTCTATTTTGGGCGACAAAAAAAACCTATTTTTCCTATTGAATAGATACATAGTCAGCTACAAACAACAAGGCAAGGATGAGCTATTCTCATTCGTGCCTGAAACCTTCCACATAAAAAATACCGCCTGCCCCAAATACTTATAATACTAGTAGACCTACAAGGCAAATCAAAACTGTTTATGGATAGTGAAGCCAGGCTAGAATTCCAATAGAGGAAGAGGCATCTTCTTAAGCAGCCAAATTTAGTAAATCCGCGAATCCATCTAGAGCCGCTTCGTTGAGGGAGGCACCACTATTGTTCAGAAGTACAAGACCGACCTTCTGCTCTACAAAGGCAGAAAATTCGATATAAGAACCTATATGCTCTGCATCATAATCAGGGGAGTCAGGAAATATTTCTGGTATTCTCAAGGCTATGTAAGAACCAGCTCCCACCCGTTCAATCTCAAAGAACTCAACCCCATGGTCCATCTTACCAATGACGCGATTCAGAATAAGGGCGAGATGTACGGCAAGTTTTAGAAGGGCAACAAGCTGAGCTATAACCAGCTCCAGGCTTACTTGAATTAGACCCTGCCCCAGAAGGACTGGAAGCTGTAGATTCTGATAAGCAAGATGAAAGAAATCGCCAAAAGAGTAGCAAGTGCTTCCTACCCCTTGATCGACAGTTCCAAGAGGGAAGGATTCGAGCTGTTTGGCCTAGACTTTATTGTAGACTCCAATTTCAATCCCTGGCTGCTCTAGGTCAACACCAACCCTTGCCTGTAGGTCTCCGCCCCCGTCCTGGAGAGTATCATTCCTAACGTGATATAGAACCTATTCAGACTGGGCGTGGATCCGCTGTTTCCGCCGTCGATGCTGCCGGACAAGTAGCACGAGTACAACTTCCCGTAGAAGGCGATCTAGACAAACAAATTCTAGCTGGTGTTTGACAGCCAGAGCGAGAACGACGAGGGCTGGTAGCTTTTCTGCGAGAACAACTTCCGCCCATAACTCTAATGATTTTTATAGTTTCCATTTCAGGCAATCACAAGATTAATCGTGTGCTTAGATAAATGTGAATAATCTGCAAGCAACACCCCTCTTCACAACTTTTGGGTTGTAATCAGCCGTTTGTGGTGCTATCGCAGGGAGGATGCGATAACCCAGTAGTATAATATAACTGATTAAAACCATTAATGATGACGCGCGATATATCTTGAGGGCAATACCAACCAACCCACTTGCCATTAATAATAACAGCAACCCATTATCGGCTGGGTATGGGATAGGCTGGAGACATCCATGAGAGATGGCTCATCCACATGGCTGTTTTAAGGCTAGCTAGCTTAGTTATTTGGGATTAATCACTCTACTTATCTTATACATCTCAAGTAACATGAAGTATGCGTACCTTCTCACCCTGCTGGCCCTATCCAGATTTTGTCTCGCCCAGCATAACCTTAGCATGCCGCTCTCCGAATATGAGTGCATCCTTCACTACTAGCAACTGAGCGACGGCAGACTCGCTTTCCAGAACTGTCAGTCCACCAACCCCACTCCTTCAAACTACTTCCTCTTCGACAGCTGGAAGCATTGCATCAACTTGTGCTGCGGGCTGCCCTCGCAGGACTACCCTGTCTTCGACTAGCAGAGTTTGAGGGAGTGCCGGAAGAGCAGTGACAGCATCGGCAGGAACAACGACATCATACGCATAGTGTTGATTGTGCTGTCGATGATCCTGGCTGGAGGTGTGGTGGCGGCCGCCATCTATAAAATCGTGTAGAGGACTAGAGACAAAACATTTGGCCACTAATGTATGGCAGACCCGCTATAAAATTAAACAATCGATCCAGCCCACCCGATCTGGGTGCAGCAGGTCCTAAACGACAGCTACGCCACCTTGTAGACTTCGGGCAGCGACGAGCTCAACGAATGCCCGATCTGCATGGAGTAGGGGCCCAATATGACCACCACCTGTTCGCACCGCTTCCACATGTAGTGCCTGATGAAGTGGTTCGCCAAGAGCAAGAGCTGCCCGCTGTGCAAGCGCAGCCAGACCGAGTAGCTCAAGCTCAAGTGCAAGCACTGCGAGAACAGGCATGTGGTGGTGACTGTGGGGAGGGTCTTGAGAAATCTAGAGTAGTGGATGTAATTCAATACCGTTTGTAACGTTTGCAGCAAGTCGCAGAAAATCAGGAGCAGGTCTACTACAAGAGACCAGGCCTTGGCTAAGTTCAGGCCCTCGCAGGTGTTCGATGACAACTAGGCTGGATAGTAATGAACCGAACTATTATCTTACCCATTTTGATTTTATTCCGCCCATATCCACCCTCTAACTTAGACTACTCAGCTATAAATCAACCTAATCAATACCCTTTCACATGAGTACTTACATCCCAGGATGATAGTTTACTCATATTTCTAACTGCATTCTGGGGTTGGGATCTGGAATATATCTGGATTATGAAACAAAATAAGGTCAATATAACTGGGTCATTATAACAAGCAAGACAGGATCACTGTTTGAGGATGAGCTGGAAAAACTAGTAGCCAACAACCTCCATTTCTCTGTCACTCTTGGTGCCTCCCAAAAAGAGGTTGACCCCGTCGCCGTTGTGGCGGTAGTAGCTGTTGCTGACTCCAAAGTTCGAGAACATCTTCTTCTCCTGCGATTTGATCCTGATTTCGGAGTTGCCGAAGATCACGAAGAAGTCGTCATAGGAGATGGACCTCTTGTTTCTCTCCACCAGGTAGTAGCACTTCTTGTTGGTCAGCGACATGATCAGCCCCTCCTTTTCTGAAGGCGTGCGCGGCTTGAAGTATCCCTCCGCGTAGCCTGCGACGAAATACCCGTTCACTAGCTTCACCACCACTACCAGCTGTGGCTTCTCGTCGATATACTTATGGATGTTCTACTTGTTAAGCGGGTCGTAGCGATAGATCAGGCGGGTATCCAGGATCTTTATCTTCTGGTGGCTTTCAATGCACTACTTCAGGAACAGCTTGTGCTCCTCCTCGTCGCGCAGGACGTCGCCGTGGAATAGATGGCTAACGTCCAAGCCTGTGTTAGCCAGCAGTTTGTTTTGTCTGCTCTGGAGCTAATTGCTTAGTTCGTTGTGCTGCTACAACAGTCTGGTATGAGCTGCTTTCAGCTGGTACAGTTCAGCTTCCACTGATTATTTCTCTCTACGAGAATTGGTCAACTAACGACTCTTTTCTTACAGATTGTTCTAGAGCTGGGGATACGCCTTCTGGATTTCTTGGCATTTGGACTTTAGCTGGGCGATCTAAATGTTTAATTTCTGGTTGTTTTCGCTTGCTGCAGACATCTCTTTCAGCCGAACTTCTTGCTCACTTGATTTTGACCTAAGCGAAGCCAGCTCTAATGAGATATTTTGATTCTTCACTTTCTACTCCTGAAAGCGTTCAGTTTGGAAATTTAATTCGCCTTGCAGTTGGTCTACCTTACTTTTCAAGCTGGAGTTCTCCATCGTCAGTCTAATTATATCTTGACTCTCCTTAGAGTTTGTTTTATTGACATAGTGATTGTGTTCATTATAAAGGGCCTTGCATTTGTCTTAAAGACTATTGTATTGCTTTTGCAGCTAATTTTTAGCTTGAGACGAGGTTTAAAGCTATTGCTGCAGTTTACGGATGGTAGCATTCAATCGATTTATTTACGAGTCGGTGATAGATGTTTATACTTTTAGCTGATTGCCAAGTGCTTTGTACTTTGCATTCAGCTCGGATAAATCTTGTTAGGCTTTGACTTTCTTTTACTCCGTGTACCCTAGCTCATTACTTATTTGTCTGTACTTTCTCTCATATTAGCTGAATTACTGCTTCAATTGGTTCAATTCGGTAGAAAGAGATAGAGCTTTTTTTGATTAGTTTTTGAGTTGCTACTTTTATGCTGCCAGGGCTTGACCAAGCTATTTTTATTTTTGCTACAACTTAGTGTTTTCCAATTTAAGCTTGGTGTTCTCTTAGTTATCTCTTATGTTTTTTGAAATGCTAGCTTGTTTTGATTCATTTACCAGCTGTGAATACTTCTGTTTGAGTTCAGCATTTTATCTTTCTAGAGAGCCTTTTGTTTGCTGTAAGTCATCGTATTCTCTCTTCAAATTGTTATACTTGGTAGTAACATCGTTAGAAGTGTATTAAATTTGAGTGTATTGCTGTTCTTTCTGTTCAAGCCTTTTCTGTAATTGGGCTTTCTCTTAAAGCAAGAGATTATACCTATCATTAGCGGCTCCAAGATTGGCCTTCTTCAAATT
>Ga0316217_10006880_pt1 | contig 11056 bp, 8 predicted proteins | sample 1anoAmetaG_FD_203633 | JGI IMG/M metagenome (GOLD analysis project Ga0316217, IMG submission 203633) | Freshwater microbial communities from Trout Bog Lake, Wisconsin, USA - 1anoA | ecosystem: Environmental > Aquatic > Freshwater > Lake > Hypolimnion/Profundal zone | place: USA: Wisconsin... | reverse complement strand
TGGCTGTTTGATGACCAAACCCAGTTTGTCTTCAATCATTTGCTCACCATCTGACACACCTTGTGTCACTTCGAATGTGCGTTCTTGTACATTGTACCCCAGATACGCACCGCGTCCGTTTTAATGGAGCCAGACGCCCCTTTTCAGTTCTCCAGCCTCGCAGGAGAGCAACGAAATTCCTCAAGCGCAAGATATTTCCCTTGACCGTGATTCTGGAAGTGGGCATAATGCCATGCGGATACAGTACCCCAGACGAATCTGTTTATTGCACAGAATCAATTCTGCGCCGGTCGTCTCCCTCTTGTCAGGGAGATCGTTGTGCAGCAATCAAGTTTTACGGACTTGACGGACAGCGAGACGCAACCGGTCTGAAACGGATTAGAACTATCAGCGAGCAGGTAATCACCAAGCGAGCGCAACAGGAGGCGGAATGTCGCAACAATTTGAGAAGTTGCTTGAACCGGGGAAAATCGGTCCGGTAACAACCAGAAATCGCATTATCAAAACCGCAAACGGCACTTCCTACATGGACGAAGATCAGACCGTCGGCGAACGTCAGCTTGCCTACTATGAAAGCCTCGCAAAGGGCGGAGTAGGTTATCTGACCGTCGAATCCTGCGGAGTCGAATACCCGCTCGGGATTCAGCACGTTCACTATGCTCCTGACGGCACCCTGATCGCGGGCGTCCAGTTGCATTTCGATGACGACAAGTTTATTCCCACCTATGCCCGGCTCGCCGAGAGGATTCACAAACATGGTTGCCCCTGTTCGCTGCAACTGCAGCACGCCGGCGCCTGGAATCCCACCGGCCTGTTGCCCAAGCGCGACACCGCTGTCTCTTCGGCCTTCACAAAAGAGGAATTGCCCGGCCCTGACTTCTCCGAGTGCCGCGCCCTCACGCATTCCGAAGTCGAGCGCCAGGTTGATATCTGGGCAAGCGCCGCTGAGCGAGTCTTCAAGGCTGGGTTCGATGGCGTTGAGATCAATCACGGCACCTGCCATCAGGGCAACACCTTCCTCTCTCGCGTATGGAACAAGCGTGAAGACGAGTATGGCGCGCAGAATTTCGAAAACAGAACGCGTTTCCTGCGCAACTGCATTGCTGAAACCAAGCGTCGTTGCGGACCCGGCTTTGCCGTCACCACGCTCATGAATATCTGCGAATTCCGTCATCCGCTCGCCACCACGATTGCCGAAGGCGTCGAGATGGCTGCTCTCGTGGCGCAGGTTGCCGACGGCATCAATTGCCGCGCTCACAGCTATGGCCACCGTGGCGGATTGATTCAGCCGGATCGGCTCCTCTATCCCATCTATCCCGAAGACCTGAGTGACCTGCCTGAGGGACTCGATTGGAGCCGCCAGGGCAAGGGAGCTACTGTTCCTTTGGTCGAGGCGGTAAAACAGAAGGTCAAGCACATTCCCATCTGGACAGCTTGCCGTATCGATCCCGACATGGGCGAAGAGTACCTGCGCAAAGGCAGCCTCGATTTCGTGGGCATGACTCGCCGCTTGCTCGCCGATCCCGAGCTTCCAAATAAGTTAATGTCTGGCCACCTCGAAGATATCCGCTGGTGTCATGGATGCCTCTATTGCTTCGACTGCCGCAACCGCAACAAGCGTTTGGAGTGCCGTGTGAACGCGGTTCTTGGCAGAGAAATCGAACCCAAGTACACGTTGACTCCCGCCAAAACCAAGAAGAAGGTGTTGGTTGTCGGTGGCGGTCCTGGAGGCATGGAAGCTGCTCGTGTGGCCGCCAAGCGTGGGCATGACGTTGTGCTTTACGAGAAGGAAGGGCACCTCGGCGGATTGATTCCGACGGCCGCTATCGTAAAGGATTTGGAGACTGATGATCTGAACATCTTCGTCCGTTATCAGGTGACTCAACTCCAGAAGGAAGGCGTAACGGTTCATTTGAAGACCGAAGTGAACGCCGATGTCATCGCCAGGGAAAAACCGGATGCTGTCATTGTCGCCGCTGGCCTCGCCTACACCAAGTTCGACATCCCCGGAGGCTCGGATCCCAAGGTTCTTACCGCCGCAAAGCTGCACAAACAGCTAAAGTTCTTCGCCAAGATCTTCAGCCCAATGCAACTCCAGAAGCTGACCAAGCTGTATATGCCTGTCGGCAAGACCGTGGTTGTGGTCGGCGGCAAGCTGCACGGCTGCGAACTCGCCGAGTTCCTGGTCAAGCGCCACCGCAATGTCACCATGGTTCACGATGGACCTAAGTCTGAACTGGGCGAGGGCATGACCGTGGATGATCTCGAGAACCTCTGGCCCTGGCTCAAAAAGAAGAACGCCAAGATCCTCACCGATGTTAAGTACGAACGAGTCACGGATAAAGGCCTCGTCGTCACCACCAAGGACGGCAAGTCCATAACCCTCGAAGCTGACAATATCATCACCACTCAGGACTTCGCGGCCAACACTGAACTCTTTGACAAACTGAAGACCATGATTACGGAAAGCTATAACATCGGCAGTTCCAGCACTCCTGGTCTTATTGTTGACGCAATAAGGGACGGAGTAGAGGTCGGCTGCGCCCTCTAGCTTTTCAGCCATGCCCAACGGCAACCAGCCAGGTTGCCGTTGGGCCTTTCACGTTTGGTGCTATCGTCATCGTTAGCGCGTTCGGTGTAGGGAGGAAGTATGCAGAAGATTTCCGTTCCTCAATTAGCTTGGTACGGGCAGCGAGCCCTTGAGCTTTCTTTGCCCGACGACTGGGACGTAGAGATGTGCTACATGGATGGCTACAATCGTCCAGAAGTGGATGTGGAAGCTATCCGCGCGGCGCTTCGAAACCCCGTCGGGAGCAAGCCACTGCGGGAGTTGGCGCGCGGAAAAAAAGAAGTGGCGATTGTCTTCGACGATCTGACTCGCGGCACTCGTCCCGCCAAAATCGTAGCTGTGATCCTTGAAGAGCTGGCCGCAGCCGGCATCCCTGACGAAAACATTCGCTTCATCTGTGCCGTTGCGCTCCACAGTGCCATGAACCGCTCGGATTTCGTGCGCAAGCTGGGCGAAGATGTGGTCTCCCGCTTTTCTGTCTTCAACCACAATCCATTCGGCAATTGCACCTATGTTGGAACCACCAAGACGTACAAAACCCGGGTCTATATCAACGAAGAATACATGAAATGCGATCTTCGAATCATGATCGGCTCCTGTGTTCCTCACCCGATCGCAGGCTTTGGTGGAGGCAGTAAATTGCTGATGCCCGGCCTCGCCTCCGTTGACAGTATTAATTGGCATCACAAATGTGGCCAGGCCAATATGGACCCCGTAAACATAGGAGCCAAGACCCGGCCCACCTCGGGGATGAGCTTTATCGAAGGCAACATCTTCAAGCAGGATATTGACGAGGCCGCCGAGCTTGGTGGGATCGATTTCATGATCAACACGCTGCTCAACCTCTGGTCAGATAATGCGTGGATTTGCGCGGGCGGTTGGAAAGAAGTTTTTGCCGCCGCCGCCAAGCAAGCCAAATTGCACTACCGGACGACCCCAGTACTAGACAAAGACATTGTCATTGCCAATAACTATGCCAAGGTCAGCGAGTGCATGATCGGCATGGCTGCGGCGATCCCAATCGTCACGCCAGGCGGAGGAGACATCGTCAATATCGCCAACGCCCCCGAAGGACAAGTCACGCACTACCTCGCCGGAGTCTTCGGCAAGACGACCTACGCCGTGCAGTATTCAGCATGCAAGATTCCGAAAGCTGTAAACCGGTTTATTTCCTACACCGAATACCCCCACCGCGGCGCCGATTGGTATCCGCCGCACGACAAGATTATTTATCTCAATAAATGGGATCAGGTTCTCGACGCCCTGGTGCAGAAACACGGGCCTGGCACCAAGGTAGCTGTCATTCCGGATGCTACGAACCAGTACTTTGCCTGGTTTGACTGATAGCTAATTTTTGGCGGTCAGGCACTGGGCGGGATTCGTGCCAGCAGTTTCGCCGAGGCAAAAGGCCTTGACTATGAGATGATTACATGTCACTACGAACGTAAATGAGCTTCACAGAAAGCAGTTCCCATGTCTGGAAATATTGGCGACAAAGCAAGATTCAATCGGCTGCGGAAGCAGAAACTTCTGAAACGCCGGAAGAAGGCCGAAGTGCTTGCCATCCGGGCCGCGAGCGCGGTTCCCGTGGTTGAAACCAAGTCGGCATAGTTCTTTAACCAAGTTGCATGCATCGCCACGCCCCGCGCGAGTCCGGCTCGCGTGGGGCACTGATTTTGCGCTTCTCAAGCACCCCTCGCCGCTCAGCGTTTATACTCGACTCTTATGCTAAGAGTGCGATTTGCGCCATCTCCCACCGGTTTCCTTCATGTGGGTAGTGCGCGCACCTTCATCTTCAACTGGCTTTATGCCCGCCACAACGGCGGAACCATGGTGCTTCGTCTTGACGACACCGATGTCGAACGCAATTCAGAAGCCAGTGTCAACTCCATCTTCGATGGTCTGCGTTGGCTCGGGCTCTCATGGGACGAGGAGTATAAGCAGTCCGAGCGCCTCGCCCTGCACCGTCATATTGCCGAAGCGATCTTCGCCAAGGGTCTCGCCTACCGCGATTTCACCCCAGCCTCCATTGGCGACACTGACAAATCCGGCCCGCAGGGTGCATGGCTCTTCAATCCCGGCATGCGCGAACTTTCGCGCGCTGAGAGCGACCGTCGCGCCGCCGCTGGTGAGCCTTTTGCCCTGCGTTTCCGCGTCCCGCGCGGCCAAGACCGTGTCCTCCACTTTACCGATTCCGTTTATGGCGAGCAGAGCAAGCTGGCCGATGAGGTCGAAGACTTTGCCCTGCTACGCAGTGATGGCATGCCGACTTATCACCTGGCCTCCTGTGCCGATGACGCCGACCTTCGCATCAGCCACATCATTCGCGGGCAGGATCACCTCTCCAATACCTACAAGCATCTGCTCATCTTTGAAGCAGCCGGGGCCGCAATTCCGCAATTTGCGCATCTCCCGCTGCTCGTTGCTCCCGATGGCACCAAGCTTTCCAAGCGCCGCCATGGCCCGGTCGTCAGTGTCACCACTTACCGCGACGCCGGCTTTCTGCCGGAGGCATTCGTCAACTTTCTCTGCTTGCTCGGCTGGTCGCCCAAGAATGACCGCGACTTCCTAACCCTCGCGGAACTCACGGCGGCTTTTACCTTCGAGGGAGTCAATCGCGCCAATGCCGTCGTCAACTTCAAGGAAGATGATCCCTTCGATCCCAAGGCCGCCTGGCTCAATGCCGAGCACATCCGCGCCCTGCCTGTTGCTGAGCTTGCAGCGCAGCTTTTGCCCTTCCTGCAGCAGGCCGGGTTGCCCGCCACGCCGGAGAAGCTGCTCCAGGTCACGCCGCTGATTCGCGAGCGCATCAAGTTTCTCCGCGACGTGAATACCGCTGCCGACTTCTTTTTCGCCAGCCAGCTTCCGCCGTATGATTGCAATGAGCTGATTCCGGCGAAAGCCGATGCAGAGCAGGCCCGTCGCATTCTGATTGAGGCGCGCGAACTGCTGATTGCCACTCCCTTCGAGCACGCAACGCTTGAATCCACCATGCGCGAAGCTGCCTCTCGGTTAGGGCTTAAGGCTGGGCCGATGTTTCAGCCCATCCGCGTCGCCGTCTGCGGACGCAAGAATGCGCCGCCGCTCTTTGAGACAATGGAAGTGCTGGGCCGTGAGCTTTGCCTGGAGCGTATTGCCCAGGCCATTGCCAAGTTATAGTAAAAGTTTCGATCAAGCGACCTGAGTCGCTGCTTGTTGTTACACAAAGGAATGTGAGTTATGACACCTGTGAAACCGGAAAGCAAAGATGTTGCCGCAAATCTCCCGGCTGAGTCCGCCGTTCGCCCCTCCAACTTCATCCGCGAGATTTTCATCGAGGATCTGAAGAGCAGGAAATATGGCGACGCCGTCGTGCAGACGCGCTTTCCTCCAGAGCCCAACGGGTATCTGCATATAGGCCACGCCAAGGCCATCTGCCTTGACTTCGGTCTCGCCGACGAATTCGGCGGCCTCACCAACCTGCGCTTTGACGACACCAATCCCGAGAAGGAAGAGCAGGAGTACGTCGATTCCATCCAGACCGATGTGCGCTGGCTCGGCTTCCAGTGGGACCGCCTCTGCTACGCCTCCGACTATTTCGATCAGCTCTTTGAGTGGGCAGTCCAGCTCGTCAAGGCCGGCAAGGCTTATGTCGATGACCTCACCGCCGAAGAAATTCGCCAGCATCGCGGAACTCTAACCGAGCCCGGCAAAGACAGTCCTTATCGCAACCGCAGCATCGAGGAGAATCTCGATCTCTTTGAGCGTATGCGCCAGGGCGAGTTTCCCGACGGCACCCGCGTCCTCCGCGCCAAAATCGATATGGCCTCGCCCAATCTCAACATGCGCGATCCGGTCATGTACCGCATCCTTCATGCCGAGCACAACCGCACCGGAGACAAATGGTGCATTTACCCCATGTACGATTTCGCCCACGGCCAGTCGGATTCGCTTGAGAAGGTCACCCACTCCATGTGCACCTTGGAGTTCACCGACCATCAGCCGCTCTACAAGTGGTACATCGAGCAGCTTGGAATCTTTCCCTCGCAGCAGATCGAGTTCGATCGGCTCAGCCTCACCTACACTCTGCTCAGCAAGCGCAAGCTGCTGCAACTCGTCCGGGAAAACCGCGTCAACGGCTGGGACGATCCGCGCATGCCAACCATCTCCGGCATCCGCCGTCGCGGTTTCACCGCCGAAGCAATCCGCAACTTCTGCGCTGCCATTGGAGCTTCGCGCACCAACGGCTCCACGGACATTGAAATGCTGGAGCACTTCCAGCGCGAAGACCTGAACAAACGTGTCCCTCGCGCCATGGCCGTCTTGCGCCCCCTCAAGGTTGTCATCGAGAACTATCCCGAGGGCAAGGAAGAGTTCGTCGAAGTGGCGAACAACCCTGAAGACACAAGCGCCGGTGTCCGCCAAGTCCCGTTCTCGCGCGAAATCTACATCGAGCAGGACGACTTCCGCGAAGTTCCTCCGCCCAAGTATTATCGCCTCTCGCCCGGCAAAGAGGTGCGCCTTCGCAACGCCTACTTCATCACCGCAACCAGTGTGGTAAAGGATGCCGAGGGGAATGTAGTCGAGGTGCGTTGCACCTACGATCCAGCCAGCCGCGGCGGTAACTCGCCCGATGGCCGCAAGGTGAAGTCGACAATTCACTGGGTCTCCGCCAGCCACGCCATTCAAGCGGAGATTCGCATCTACGACAAGCTTTTCACCAAGTCTGATCCCGGCGACTTCGAAGAGGGTGAGAGTTTCCTCGACAATCTCAATCCCGACTCGCTCGAGACCCTGCTCGATGCCAAGCTCGAGCCTTCACTTGCCTCCGCAAAGGTCGCAGATCACTACCAGTTTGAGCGCGTCGGCTACTTCTGCGTCGATCTTGACTCCAAGCCTGGCAAGCTGGTCTTCAACCGCACCCTGCCGCTCAAAGACACTTGGGCAAAGATCGCGAAGAAAGCCGGAGCATGACCCGCACGCCAAATTATCCAGCGCCCCGGCCACTTTGAGCCGGGGCGTTTTACGTCTGCGTTTGTTCTCCGCCGGGTGCCCCATCCAAGCCCTCCTTTGGCTTGGGTGGGGATGTTGATTTTGCTCTTGCTTCTGCTGCCGCTATTGTTTCCCACGCTGATCCCGGCTTTTTCTTCCACGACCGCTTCTCTTGTTACAATCGCAGCGGTGCCCTTTGTCCACTTCCGGCGAGCAACTTTCCGCACAGCCCGCGCCTCGTCCCTTGCCGCTCGCGCCTGAGCCCGAGCCAGTCTTCGGGTTGCTTGAGGTTTTCGTCGTTTTCCTGATGACGCTGCTCGCCGTTCTCTTCTGTGGAGCAGTCGCCATTGTGATTGCGCACCATGTCGTTTCGCTCAGCCACACTCGTGCTGCGGATCTGGCCACCGATCCGCGCGTGCTGGTGCCCGCTCAACTGGCTGCATACCTGCTGCTCTTCGCTGCCCTTGGCCGTCTATTCCGGCATCACCATCGCATCGGATTTTTTCGTGCGCTCAACTGGCAGTGGCCGCTGCGCTGGCCCGTGTTTATGGCCGGGGGAGTAATACTTGCCGCGGCCGTGCAACTCCTCGCGCACTTTTTGCCAGTGCCGCCCGAACTGCCCATCGACAAAATGTTGCGCACTCCACTCGACGCGTGGATGATCAGCGCTTTTGGCTTCTGCATTGCGCCCTTCGCCGAGGAGCTTCTGTTTCGCGGGCTGCTTTTCCCAGCTCTCGCCCGTCGCGCAGGTGCAGTCGTTTCGCTGATTGTGACCTCCGTGCTTTTTGGTGCGATTCATGCCGGACAGCTCGGCGGAGCCTGGGTGCAGGTCACCTGCATTATCCTTGTCGGCGCTGTGCTCACTCTAGTGCGCTGGCGTTTTCACTCTCTTGCTTCGTCCACGCTGGTGCACGCCGGTTACAACGGAGCTCTCTTTGTCGCGCTCTTCGTGCAAACGCGCGGCTTCACTAATCTTTCACTCCGATGAGACGGGCAGCTCCGCTTGCTCAATCTCTTGGCCTCTTGCTAAGGTGAATTTCATGTCGAACGCGCGCCAGCAACTCCTAACCCTTCTCTCGCAGCACTCCTTCCGCCTCGGACAGTTCAAGCTCTCCAGCGGCGGAACCAGCGATTATTACATCGACTGCCGCACCACGACCTTGCGGGCCGAAGGTGCGCTGCTGACCGGACGAGTTTTTCTCGATGAAATTGAACGCCGCAATTGGCGTCCCCAGGCCATCGGCGGACTCACCATGGGCGCTGATCCAATCGTGGTCGCCGTCGCCATGCTCAGCGCGCAGCAGGCTCTTCAGGGATCGGCCAGTGCCGCCGCCTCCGCAGAGCATCAACTGATTCACGGCTTCCTGGTGCGCAAGTCTGAAAAGACGCACGGCACCGGACAGCGCTTCGAGGGCTTCCGCGAAAAAGGTGCGCGCGTCGTCATCGTCGACGACGTTTGCACTACGGGAGGCTCCACCGTGCAGGCCATCGAGGCCGCGCGCGACTACGGCTTTGAGATTGTGGGCGCAATGTGCCTGGTGGAACGCGAAGAGGCTATGGGGCGTCCTGTTGTGCAAAGCGCTGCCGGCGGAGTGCCTTTCGTCTCTATCTTCACCGCCTCCGAGGTACGTGCAGAGCACCTTCGCCATCTCGGATGACCCGCGTCTGCACCCGGAGGACGATTCGCCGCCCATACCCGCCCAGCGTCAGCGACCGGAGGGCCCAGCGTTTGCGTCCCGACCGCGAAACTACACCTTGGCGGGATTGCCTCCGCAGTCAAGCCGGAATACGATAAAAGTGATGGCCGCATTCTGTACGCCTGGCCGGGGAGTTTTCAGCAATGATGTTTGGCAAACTTGGAATTGTCATGATTGTTGTGCGCGACATGGAGCGCAGCGTCGCCTTTTACCGGGATGTGCTCGGTCTCAAGCTTCTTATCCATCAAGACAACTGGAGCCAGTTTGATGCTGGCAACATTATCATCGGTCTCCATCCCGAAGGCGATGAGGTCAAGGTAAGTCCGACCACCGGCATGAGCATCGGTATTTACGTCGATGACATGGACAAGTCAGTCGCTGAAATCCGCCGTCGCCTCGCCAAAATCGCCGTCGGCCCCCGTCCGGAACCATTTGGCCGCTGGGCCCTGCTCTTCGACCCGGATGGATACAGCATCCAGATTATCGAAATGGCGCGCAGCCTTCGCTCTCAGCACAAGTTGCCGGAGCAGCAGTAGCCCTCAATCGGCAAACAGAAATCCCTCCGCCGTGGCGGAGGGATCTGCAATCCTTCTTAGCTTATCGTGCTTGCTGAGCCACGTGATGGTTGTGGTGGTGATGCTTATGGTGCTTGTGGTGCTTTTTGGCAAAGGCAGGCATCGCCGCGCTCAACAGCAGAACACCAGCCAGAATTGCAATCATCGATTTCTTCAACGCTTCTCCTCCAGCAACGCTCCTCGGAGCGCCTTCTTCGTTTCTAGCACTTTGCTCCGCTTCTTTCCATAGCTCAGGGTATTTTTTTCGGCTCAAGCGTTAGAGGGCTGAGTCTTCCCGCCGCCAAAACTATCGCGGCATGCGTTACACAATTTCCGCAAACCATTTACACTAGCTTCAATTCAACCGACTGGATAAAACTCTGTGCTTGAGACCCTGAAGTGGACTGATTCTGGCGTTCTTTTCATTGACCAAACCAAGCTGCCGACCGAAGAGGTCTGGGTTAACTGCGCCAACTACAACGCTGTAGCCGATGCCATCCGCACCATGGTCGTGCGTGGAGCTCCGGCCATTGGTGTAGCCGCGGCCATGGGCATTGCCCTGGGAGCGCGCGATCTCTCCGGAACCAGCATTGCGGAATTCCGCAACGGCCTCGGCCAAATATGTCGGGTCATAGGCGAAACCCGTCCTACCGCCGTAAATCTTTTCTGGGCCATCCGCCGCATGCAGCGCCGCTTTGAGGAACTTACCGGCCAACCCATCGCTCGCATCAAGCAGGGGCTCATTGATGAGGCGCAAGCCATTCACGCCGAAGACATTGCCACCAATCGCGCCATGGGAGCAAACGGGGCCGCGCTCATGCCCCAATCCGGTGGAGTGCTCACCCACTGCAATGCGGGAGCTTTGGCCACAGCAGGCTATGGAACCGCCTTGGGAGTGATTCGCGCCGCCGTCGAGGCAGGCAAGCAGATTCACGTCTTCGCTGATGAAACCCGCCCTTTTCTCCAGGGATCCCGCCTCACCGCCTGGGAGCTGATGAAGGACAACATTCCCGTCACCCTCATCGCCGATAACATGGCTGGGGCGATGATGGCCAAGGGAAAAATTCAGGCAGTCATCGTCGGAGCTGACCGCATCGCGGCCAACGGCGACACCGCCAACAAGATCGGCACCTACTCGGTCGCCATCCTGGCCAAGGAACACGGCATCCCGATGTACGTTGCCGCGCCATTTTCCACCGTCGATCTGGAAACCCCTGACGGCTCAAAAATTCCAATTGAGCAGCGGTCCGCTCGCGAAGTCACGC
>Ga0316217_10006879_pt1 | contig 11057 bp, 6 predicted proteins | sample 1anoAmetaG_FD_203633 | JGI IMG/M metagenome (GOLD analysis project Ga0316217, IMG submission 203633) | Freshwater microbial communities from Trout Bog Lake, Wisconsin, USA - 1anoA | ecosystem: Environmental > Aquatic > Freshwater > Lake > Hypolimnion/Profundal zone | place: USA: Wisconsin... | reverse complement strand
AGCTCCCAGCGCCAGGGTTCGTGAAGGCTCACGCTGCACCGGAAGTTTTGAAAGCAACCCCGCCGGCCGATAATCCGTCGGTTCCTGAGCGGCTGGCGGCGAAACATCTCGATAAATTCACGTCCGGCAGCGTGGCGGTGAAGCAGGCGTGGGATTTGGCGGCGGCGGCCATCAATTCCGGGGACTTGGATGCCGCCCTCTCGATTCTGACCGACCTCCGAAACCGGCCGGATTTGATTCCCGGTCAGGGCGAGGCGCTGGACGAAATGATAAAAGCGATCCAGGTGGTAAAAGAGGGGCAGTAAACAAAAGAAGAAGCTGGGATCACTCGATCATCCGACCCAATTTAAATCCCGGAATCAGAACGGTCCCGGATTAGCCGAAATCTGCCGCCCCGAGGTCGGTGGCGCGATGTCCGGGTTGCGCCCGACCTGGTGATTCGGGTTGAACGCCCCGACGCGATCCCAGACGTTGACCCACACGTAGCGCGCCGCCGTGTTCACGCCGTCGCCCGCCACGACCTGAAACTGGAAAATGCCCGCCATTGGCAGCGCCACGGTGACTTGATTCGAACCGGCCTGCGTACGGACAAAAGGAATTGGCTCAAAGCATGACACAGATGTCCCCGGCAGCGAGGGGTGAAGTTGCCTCCCAGCAGGGCTGTTTTGCGTCGTGCGGCGATGCGTTTGCGTAAGAAGTGTCAGCCCACTCGCCGCTTTACCAAGGTCAAGCGGTTGCTATGTGCGACACCGGCGACCGGCTGCGCGGCCGCACCGCGGCTTGAACTTTCGGACCCGATCCTCAGAACAAAAAAGAGTCTGGCCAACCCAATAGCCAGACTCTTAAACCCAAACCACCACTCATGAAAACCCCACGCCATATCAGACCTCCCCGCCGCTCATCCGTTCAATTTAAATTCTTCCCACTTCAATTTGCCGCTCGTTATGGATCGCGATATGCATTGTCCTTTGGTTCCACCTCGGCTTTGACCCGGATCTTGAGGCTGGCCAACCAGTGTATCCTGTGGGACGGTCGACTTTTCGTCAGCAGTACCGCCCTGACTGGATTGGCTGGACACAAATCAAATCGGAAAACCGGCCGGTGATGGCGCACCCAAGGCCTCCCTGCCAGTGAGGTTCAAGGCGTGGTTTTGCCCGCAGGCCAGAGACCCGGACAAGCATATGCCACGCGAACACCCGGCAAAAATGGAACGCTGCCCAAGAAGGCCAATCCAAACCATGTTCCGAAACCGCTGATTGAGATGTTCATTGATGGAACCGATATTTCAGTAATTTTAGTCTGGGGCGACTCTCAAACGAGTCGTTCTTCAGGCCAAAGCATTTGAATCCTGCCAACTTGGGAACTGCCGCGAGGAAAATCCAAAGACGGTTGGACTTTGTTACGGCGCAAATGTTCCAGCAATTCCGGTGACTTCCAATTCGGCCAGTCCCGGCGACTTGCCGGGTGATGGTCCGACGAAGCTGATGCGAACAAAACGCCCGTGAGCCGGACTGCCTTTCACCTGATTCGTGCGTTCGGCGCTGGTGACGGTGGACTGAGTTTGATCGGCCAGCAGCCTCCAACCGCTCTCGCCGTCTTCCGAAATCTCAATCCGATAACGCCAGATTCCTTCGGTGGGAAAGGTGAGCTTCATTTGGTTTACCGTCACGGTCTTCTCCAAATCCACCCGCAGCCAAGCGTTCGTGTCACCCGTGTCCGCCTGCCAGAACGTGGTCGAATCGCCGTCGTTGGCCAGACGTCCGCTATGACCGGGCGCTTCGCTGCTCGCGCGCGTCGGGTTGTCTCGACCGGTGGTGATTGTCGCGAACGCGGTGTTTTGGCCCGTGAATCGCACATATGGACGCGCTGGCACCGCCGGCGCCTTGCCGACAATATATTTGGGCTCACCGAGCGAAGTAATCTCAACCGCCGAATCCTTCAAGCCGGGCGACGTGGCGCGGATCACGGTTTTACCGGCGTAGTAAGAACGAAATTCCATCGCCGCCATGCCGTCGCGAATCGCGATGTCCGAATCCAGTGCGAACGTGATGTTCGAACCGGTCGGAAATTCACCCGGACCGGAATCAATCGTCAACGTCACGGGCGGACAGTTGTTGAGCGCGTTGCCCTCCTTGTCCACGACGGTCACGATGATTTGTGCGTCGTCCGTGCCATCCACGGACTTAAGCGTGGTCTTGTTCGCCGTAAGTTTCAACGCGGCGGGGACGCCGTTGCCCGGCCACGCCGGCGGCGGGATGTGCCGATACTCGTTGCGATACCAATACCACTGCCGCTTCGGCAGACGGAAATAATCCACCAACCCCATCGCCCCGAATTCCCGGCCCGCGATGCTGCCATGGTCGAAGCCGCACCAGATCGCCTCGCCGCTGCGCCACGGCAACCGCCACGAACCGATTTGATTTTTGTGCGCGCCCGGTGTGGCCGCCAATTCGCCCCAGCCCGGTTCGTATTTGCCGGGCCGGTCCGCGATGGTTGAGCCGTATTCGCTCACGACGCTCGCCACGCCGGGATTCACAAAGAGCCGCGCGCCATCGCCGTTGTAACCGGCCACGTCGCCCAGCTTGTCAATGTCGCCGCGCTGGCAGCCGGCGATGGCCGCCGGGCGCGTCGGATCAAGTTCATGCGAATACGCGACGAGCGCCTTGAGAAACTGACGCGCCTTCGGCATAACTTTTTCATCCGAGAAAAATGGCTCGTTGCACATGCTCCAGACAACGGTGCTGGGAGAATTGCGATGGATGAGGATCATTTCGCGCAATTGCTGCTTTACGTTTGCTTCGAAGTCCGGCTGGTCCGCCGCGTTGGTCGGATACGCGCTGCTGTCCCAATAACCGTCGCCTTTGAAGCCGCCGATACCCCAAAACGTGCAATCCGTCCACAGCAACATGCCTAATTCGTCGCACGCGGCATCAAACGCCGGAGCATGCGGATACGTGGTGCCACGAATGAAGTCAAAGCCGGCGTCCTTCATCATTTTCACGTCGCGATAAAAACCGCTATCGGCCACGGCGTCGCCCCAACCGGCGTGATCCTGATGAATGCTCGCACCCTTGAAATAATAATGTTCGCCGTTGAGAAAAAATCCCTGGTCGGCGGTGAACTTGAACCAGCGGAAGCCGAGCGGCGACGTGTCATCGTCGACCGGCTGATCGCCATCCAGCACGATGGTTTTCACGGAATACAAATGGGGATGCTCCGGCGACCAAAGTTCCGGGTGCGGAATCGGCGCGCTGGTTTGGTCAAACGTAAAAGTGGAATTTGCCGCGATGATTTGAGTGGATTCCATCCGTGCGGCAATTTTTCCGTCCGCATCCAGCACGAGCGTTTGCACTGTGGCAGATTTTTCATGGCCAGCATCGTTCCCGGTTTCCGTTTTGACATTCACCGTGCCGGCGGCTGCTGACACCTGGGGCGTGGTGACGAAGGTGCCATACCACGCAACGTGCAACGGCGCGGTGACAACGAGCCGCGCGTCGCGGTAAATGCCGCCGGAAAAGGCATGTTCGCCCGCACGCGGCGCGAGGCGCGGATTCCAAAGATTATTCACGCGCACGGCCACGACGTTGTCGCCGGTCTTCACCGCCTCGGTGAGATCGAGGGTGAAGCCGGTGTAACCACCTTTATGTTCACCGACACGCCGACCGTTCACAAAAATTTCCGCGACCTGAAACACGCCGTCGAATTCGAGGCTGATGCGCTTGTCCGCCCACTCCGACGGCACTTCGAAATGTTTCCGGTACCAGCCGTAACCGACATAGAATTCATCCGTCGCGAAATACGGAATCGAAAACGAGTGCGGCAGATTTGCTGCGTCCCATTTTGCATCATCGAAAACCGCAGCTTCGGCATTTGTGACATCCCCAAGTTGAAATCTCCACTCGCGGTTAAAGTTGAGAGTTTGCCGCAGACCCGCCGCAGGCGAGGGGATGCCGCCGCAAAGCACCAATAGCATAACCCCGCCACACCTTGACCAATGCATTTTGAGAATGTTCAACATAGTGAAATGTTTTCTCGTTACCGGCTAATGTTGCAGCCGGAAGAAAGATCGCTGTGCAGCACCCGGAACCAGCACCAATTTCATCTGGTTGCGGCCGGCATCCAGCACTGGCACCGGATTGGTGACGGGCGTCCAATTGGCGGAGTCCCCCAACGCCATCGAGCGATAAAGGCTGAAGCCCACGGCATTTGCCGGCCAGCGGACCACGGCCTGGACGCTTTCCCAATCCTCGGACAAGGCCGGGGCCGGCAGGGAGAATTGCAGGTTATCAATGTGTGCCACGTTGTAGGAACCATTCCAAGGGTTCGCCCCAAAGGTCAAATAGCCGGAGCCAGAGTTTATCTGGCTTAACTGATACGAACCCAGTAGGTTCCCGCCGGCATACCACTTCACCTTCGAACCGTTGCCATTGAACGGCGAGCCGGTGCCATTGGTATCCGACAACATCACGGTAAATTGCTGATTCGGACTGTCCTGAACATCAATCATCATTCCATCCGACCAAACTTGAATCAAACCGCCGAGGGTCGGCAGCAGACCGAAATCCGCCTGGGCCTGATATCCATAAACGCCCTGAGCGCCGCCCAATGCGAAGGAAAACCAGCATCCTTGGTTGGTGGTGCTGTCCACATAACCGTTGAACTGAATCTGCAATGGGGCATTGGCGGCATTAGCCGAAGACGCAAAATTTTCATCTAGGCTGGCAGTGGCGCCGTAACCGACATCCCCGACCAATAGCATGGTGCCGCCGTTGCCATGCTGCGCTTGCCATTCCTGGCCTGATGTCGTAACCGTATAGGTAATGGGTGCGAGATGTCCATGCTGGTCGGTCGCCAAAGTTTGATTAAATCCCGCCGCACTCGTGCTGCTGGAATTAAAGCTGTCTGAAAGAAGCAGTTGACCGCCCAAGGGGCCGGTGTACCCAGGTGCCGTGACATCCCGGAGTTCGACGCGTGTCAGGACGCTGTCGGATGCAATTGCGTTGCTCACCGTGGTGGCGTCGGTGAACTGCAGAGTCGCCGTTCCGGATGCAGTCGCAGTAAAAGAATAGAAATATCTGGAATACAGTTCAGGAGCATGCGTTGTGGAAGCTCCCAAGTAAATGTCATTCTCGTTTGGTTCAATCACATCTTCTCGTAAGGTCTGGTCATTGGCGGCACCCATCGTCGCCTGGCTGTAGGCGAGCGCGTAGGTGCGTCCCGCCACGGCTTCGAACATTGTGGAAAGAGTTCCCCCGGGATTTGCGCCTCCGGCATTAAATGCCACGGACGCAGTTCCAACCGGCGTGCTGGAATCCGGATAGATCCCATTCGTCACTCCGGCCCGGATTGCCGCCGAGGCGCCGCCAACCGTCCAGCCGGTCAATCCTTGCACAAAGCAACCATTGCCGCGGGTTCTTCCAATTAGAAGGCTATTGGTGTCGCAGGTGTAGTAGGTGGCAAAGTCTGGACCAGCGCCGTTGATAAGCGCCTGCGCTGCATCAGGCCAATCGTCATTCGTGATAATTGTGTTGCTGTCCACCTCAGTGCTGGCGCCATAGACTTGGTTTGAATCCGCAAAGTTAGCGTATGCATAGTTGGTCGAATACTGCGTGAAGAAAAGCCAGTATGGAGCACTGTCCTGGCGAACCACATTATTAAATACGCTCCAGTTGATGGAACCCTGGTCGAGGTACAAATCGCCACCCCAGCCGCCATTGGCACTGAAAATATAATTATCGGCCAAAGTTGCATGCTGCTGCATACCCAGACAATAAATTCCTCCGCCGTCTGCCAGCACTTGCAAATAGTCATGGATGCAATTGCCCTGAATTGAATTTCCAGAGGTATAGGAAACCGGCACGCCCCAGCCCCAGCCGATTGAAATACCCGTGTAGGGAAGAAGAAAAAGTTGATTGTGCAACACGGAACAGTTGCGAGTATAGCCGAGGAAAATGCCGCAAGCAGATGGATAATCCACGCCGACGTCATAAATCGTATTGTTTGCAACCAGAATATCCTCGTTGATTTGTGCTGATGTGGCGCCAAAATCATTCGCCGCCCAGCCTTCGTCAACCTGGATGGCAGTCGCGGCCAGGTCATGAAAAAGACAATGATCAATGACCACATTTTCCGAGCCCTTTAAGACGTTCACGCCGTTTCCTCCCAAATGCATGAATGTGCATTGATTCACATCCACGTTGAGCGCTCCACTCGCGTCCAGGGCCGCCTTGACCGTCCAGTTGGTCGGGGTAAACTCCGGTTGGTTGGCTTGCCCCTGCAGCAACCCCCATCCCGGGCCAATCAACCGCCACGTGGTATTCTGGAACGTCAAGCCCTCAAAACGCATATTGCCCACAGGGTTGTTGGAGGTGCCAGCGAGTACGAATAGCTGCTCCAACACCGGCGCTTCCACCACCGCGTTCGTCATGTTATCCCCCGATCGCGGGAGGTAGTAAACGGTGCCGCCAGCGGGATTCAAATACCAATCGCCTGAATTGGCAAGAAACTCATAGGCACTTTGCAGATAAAGCACTGACGGGTGACCCCAGTTGGTCCAACTTTGGTATATGCTCCATGCGGGATTCTGAATGGTCACAGTGCCAGCGGCGGCTACATCGGCCACAGGCAAAATGTCCTCGCCCCACGCAGATGGTTGCACCACGACTTCCAAAGTGCTCATTGAGGTGGAATCCGCCATCGCCCTCAGTCTCGAATCAGAACTCCAATAACCGTTGGTGGTCTCGACCAGGCCGAAATCGTCCGGTGTGCGAGCCATCTGTCCCCGGATACCGTTCACGTAAAGCTGTCGGAACGTCACGCCGGCAGGCACGGAAGCCTCCCAAATGTTTTTAGACCCATCCGCCAATTTCCAGTTGGTCACGAGAATGCCGCCGTCAATTGCCGGGGTTTGTCCGGGCATTGCCTGCCAAATCACGCGATGACCGTGCTGGCCCGAGTCTGCTTCCGTAAACGTAATCGCATTGGTCAGGCGGTATAACCCACCCGAGAGATACACAGTGAGGTCGCCGGACTGGAAAAAGTTGATTGCCTGCACCGCTGTTTGCGCACGGGCGAGCGTCTGAAACGGAGCGGCCACGTTGGTGCCGGCGTTGGTGTCGCTGCCGTTGGCCGAAACGTAGAAACTCTGCGCCGCTGCCAATGGCCCTGAAAGGTTTAAAATCCAAATGCTAGTAATACCACACAAAAGACGGAAATAGGTTTGGCGGCCCGCCGTGTGCGGCCGGACTACCAGGCTGTCACGAACTTCCTTCATTTGCGTATGATTGTTTCCTGCGCTTGAACCATTAAAGTGGCGGCATTGACATTTTGGGCAAATTCTTCGCTTCGGATGCATCCAGCAATCGGACTTCATGCAATGACATGGCATAGGACCCGCCGGGAGGGTTGAATGGGTGTACTTCCCGGTTTTGCGCAACATTCATCCAGTTGGCAGAATAGCAGATCCAAAACGTTCGCCCATCACGGCTGATGAATTTGCTCGGTATATTGACAAAGTAGGCTTGGGTTCCAAAGTCCTTCATGAAAGTCACCATCTTCCAGGGTCCGGCAATGCGCTGGGATTCAAGAACATAAGTGTCGTACCGGCTTTCAGTAGTGTGACCGTCGGTCACACACATCAGGTATCGCTTTAAGGGCTTATCGTATGTGATGGTCACGCTGCCACAGTGGTGGTCCCAGTCAATCAACGGCTTTATTTTGGCGTAATCCCTCGTCCACACCGGCATGCCTATGGCGTTCTGACCGGCGAAATATTCATATTGCGAAGGATCGTTGATTTTCTGGGGCACGGGTTTCGCGCGGCACAGGTATATCTGGTCGCCGGTGATCCAACTCAAATTCGCCTTGCGATCCACTTCGTCCCACTGGGTCGCGCCATGACCGACCAAATACATTTTGCCGTCGGGGGAGTTTTCCATGTCTTTGCCAAAATCTACAACATGCGGCACCCCGAGTTTGAGCGGTCCCTTGAACTTCTCCGGTTCGGGGAACATGGTTTTTCCAGGTTCACAACTCCAGGGAGATTTCGTCCAGGTCTTGCCGCCATCCTTGGAAATATGGAATCCAGCAAACGGCCCGAGAATCGGCCAGTTCAATCCATAAGGCGCATGCGCGAGGGCATACGTTCCCAGATACCAAATACCTTGGTAATGGAGGCAGGCGCAGGGATAGCGGCCTTCGTATGGTGCGGGCGAGGCGGCAATGGTGCCTGGCTCGGCCACGTTAAGCTTCAAAACATCATTACCCTCAATGACCGCGTGCCCGATTTTCGCCTCGGCGCCGCCTGACCAGGAACCAACTCGACCCACTTCACCGTCGGTAAACGCTGAATACAGCCGATCATCCTCACCCCAGGAAGGATACCACGTATCGGCATGTCCGTAATTGACGAATCGCCCGGTGAAACCCAGTGCCATGAACGCACTGGAAGCGGGTATTGGACAACCTTCCGGCGGCGCCGATGGCCAAATCGCAAGGCTGGAGGCGGCTTCGGCCGCGGTCGCGTTTAACAATAGGGCGTAGACTGATAGAATGAAGTTTATTTTCATAAACATCTTATTTTTCAAGCAACACACACGCACCTCCTCCTGGAGCGAGCCGGACATGGATCGTATCCCCAGGGCCGACGACTCGCCTTGACACCTTGTAGCTTTCCTTGTGCGTCCGATAATCCGCATCGTCACCATCCTGCAGGATGAGCGCCGCATATTTGCCACGACCGAGAAAAGCGAGCGGGAGGTCAAGTTCACGCGCCTCCTCATTCGACGCCGCCCCCACCAGCCAGCGTCCATCTGCAGCTTCGCGAGCGGTGACGATGTATTCGCCAATCACGCCTTCGAGGGTTTTGCTTTCTTGCCACGGCTGCTTTTCCGCCGCGATAAACTGAAGCAGTTCCGGATGCTTTTGATAATTTTCCGGAATGTCCGGTATGATGGTGACCCCCGAAAAAACAATCAAGGTTCGCGCCGCCTCGGCCACCAAAGTCGAGGGCACAGGCGAAGGGTTGTCCACCCGGCCCGCTTGCGTTAGATCGGCCAAGCCGTTGTTCATGTCAAGGGGGCCGGAAGCCCCATTGACGAAGACCGTCGTCACAAAGGTTTTAGGCTGGAACACCCGATGCGCATCTAATTGCGATTCGCAGAATTCGCGGTCCACCGCGTTTGGCCAGGTTCGCATCTGGCCGTAGGGATGGACGGGATAGTCGTGGAAGTCGCAGAGCAGGTGGTTTTTTGCGCACAACTCCGTGATGCGCCGGGTGAGCAGGTTTTTCTGCTCCTTGGTGCCGGTCATGAATCCGTATTTCAGCCCCGCCGCACCCCAGTCGCCATACTGCTTGAGCGTTTCGTCCAGCGGAAACTGCCGCCCGCCCACGTCATTCAAGTATAGCCAGATGCCAACACCCTTGGCTTTGCCGTACGCAATGATGTTACGCACTTGCTCCACTTTGCCACCCTTGGTCGGGTCGGATTCCTTGCCGAACTCCGGCCCGTACCAATCCGCATCCAACACGAGATAGAGAAAATGATTTTCGGCCGCAAAGTCCACCATTCGCTTCCAAGAAGGCAGCGTCATGGAATACCTGAATCCGTCCACCTGGGCCCCGTTGATCCGCCAGTCCCATACGCCGACGCCTGGTTTCACCCAGGAAAAATCCATTCCCGAGGCCGGCGGAGGATTAAGCAACTCCAGCAAATGCGAGTCCACTATCACGCCCGGAGTTTTGCCAAACAAGATGACCCGCCACGGACTTTCGTAGCCCGGAGCGATCTTGCCGGGAGCGGCCAACGCGTGGAATGAAGTCGGGCCGCTTTTGGCTAGCTCCAGCGGTGCCCCCGAACGCAAATCAGCCTCATGCACAGCCATGAAGGCGTCGTCAGCCGCCTGCACGGTCATGGGCGGCAGGCGATTGCTGGAAATCAGGCTGAACTTGTCCGGACCCAGGTTGTGGTATTCACCGTTGTAGAACCATGCGGTGAAATCGCCGGCAAAATTAAATTCCGCAAGATCACCAACGGCATTGGCCGGAGCACCTTTGGCATCGTCCGGAATGGCGTAGCGAAACGCGAGACCGTCGTTATAGACGCGAAGCGTGACGTTCAGGCGCTGGAACGGAGCATTCGAGCCGCATAGTTCCCAGACCATTTCATGAAAACGATCCGGCACGCTGGCGCGTTTGCCCCAAAGCGGCTTCCAGATGGAATTGACGGAACGCGATCTGGCTTTCAGCACCTTCCAATCCAAGGCGGGTAGCCTGCCGGCGGGTCCAAAATCCCACCCCAGCAGGGAGGGCTTGATGAGTTGCCGGCCATCCGCCGTGAACTCGTAATTGAAATTACCCGCTGCATCCAGACCGGCGGCGACGGCCAGTTGGCCATCCGGGCTGGTGGTGATTTTCATCGCGGCGCGGACACCCGGCGACGCGGCGGTCAGGAGGCAAATCACACTGCTTAAAATCCTCGTCACGGCCACTCCGCAACGCGATATTTTCCTGCTTATACATGGATTGAATCCGAATGTTTTCATAGGCGGCAATTCACTGCCAATCACGGTTTGTCTTTATGTGCAAAGCTGCCGATCAGTTTTGCTCCCGACACTTTCAAGCACCAAGCAACTTCGCCCGGCTTCCGGTCAGGCAGCACATTTTGGCAAAGCCAGTGGCCTTTGCATCAATTTTAGTTCACCTCAATGACCAAAAATTGGACAGCGGTGATTTTCCCCGAATCCTTGGCCGAAAAGCGCGTCAAGACTCTGCAGTCAATCGAAACTGGATTTTCGGTCCTAGTAACCTTAGGGCGAAGTGGCCCACGGATTCGCGTTCGGTATGAAGCCGACATGCCAGACTACATTCTTTATGTTTTGCAGCTTCCAGTTCGCGGCATGACCATCGGCGAAGCACATGTTGATGGCACCCGGCACCGGGCGATTTTGAACGGCAGTGGCGACTTTCAGGGGATGCCGGGCGATGCTAAGCCGTCCCAGCGAAGTATTGTCATCGCCAGTCGTAAGGTTGAGCGCAAGCAGGTCGGTGATAAGTGGCC